>FWWM01001218.1_pt1 | contig 79196 bp, 82 predicted proteins | sample 2228351 | NCBI WGS metagenome assembly FWWM01 (sample SAMEA103939774, study PRJEB20133) | metagenome | reverse complement strand
TAACTCTAACATATCTTCTATTATGAATGCGTGTAGTGGTATGTACGGTTTTCTTCCAAGATTTGCTATGTTAATGCATACTCGCCCCCCCTGGTACAATAACGCGTTTAACATCTGACCAAACTCTTTTAAGAAAGTCTCTATATTCACTTAATGGTAGGTTTTCGTCGTGTTCTTTTCCAACGTTATAGGGAGGGATGTGAGGTAACAACAAGATGTTCACTACTATCTGGAAGTTCTCTCATATTTTCACTCGAAACACAGAATATTTTGTTTTTATAAGATTCATGTAACTCATTTTGGAAATATTCAACATTGACTTCTTTTGGAAGTTCTTCATACAATCTGCTTAAATAAAAGTTTGTTGAATTATGATTCATTCTTCCAGGATAACCAAAAGAACTCGTCTTAGTAACGTTTTTTGAACGTTTCATTTCTTATTCCTCCTCCTTACACATTTCTACCCACTGCAAGTAAGGATTATATTTAATCTCGTCTTTCTTCCACTCGATATCAATCTTTTTTGTATCTTTGTTATCCAAAATTTCTTTAAGGGCACCTTTACTTATTTCAACAACTCGAGAATTTGTAGCTTGTTTTGGGAGCTTAATATAATTTTCGCGACATATTTCTTTTAAAGTGCTTAATTATACTTCTAAGGGGGATATAATATAACGCTCCAAAGTTCCAATTCACTTGGGCAAGAAAAATATCGCAGGTAGGAATATAGCTTTTGAGAAATTCCCTACTTTTTTGACTATCTACGGTCCAGATAAGTTTGAATGTCGGTGTTTGAGTGCTCGTAACAGTTTTTATTGAAGTTGGTTGAGAAAACATTTTCACATCTACTTTAGTTATTGGAATCTCAGTTTAAAAATTTTCCATCCGAACACGTAGTTAAGAGAGAAATTAACATCTTTTCTCTTAGAGATCAAACTTCCATTCCGACTCTTCCTGCCCTGGAGCTTTGTAATTCTGCAATTTAAAACATATATGGTAGTTTGTCTTTAATTTTCAAGATTAGAAAATTGTCATTGAATATTTCGACCAACTTACTAGCCATTTGAATATGTTCCCTATGTTTTTATTTCAACTCCATTATATCACAAAAAACTCGTCCGTGGGGGTTCCACGGACAAGTGGTTGTTCATTATCGAAAAAACTTATTTTTCAGCCAAGATGGTTTTCAAAATCTTCTTTTCATCGTAGAATAGAAGGATAACCATACCAAGGATCATAAGAACAATTGAAACAATTGCACTTATCCTAAGTCCAAGTTCATTAACTTCGTTAGCACCAAGTATGAAAAGCGATGGGAATATTAATCCACCAAACGTTTGTCCCATCTTTTGCATAAACGTACGTGCACCGAAAAAGACACCAGCTTTGTAGATACCAGTATTTCTGCCGTAATACTCAGCAATATCCGCAACCATAGCGTTTGGAAGAATTCCGAAAATTGCAAGTGGTATCGCTGCCAAAACTGCAACTATGTAGCTTTGGACTTGGGCTGAGAATGGAAGTTTACCGAGAAAGGCAGCAACTGCGAAATTGATGGCAAAAATCAAAAAGCCTATTGTCAAAACGGGCTTTTTTCCTAATTTTCTTGCCAAAATGTTTACTGGAGCGTAGAAAACGAATGATAGGAAGAACATCAAAAGTTGCACAAAGGATGCTTGTTCTTTTGGAAGTTTGAGAAGAATTGTAACATAGTAAACTAGTCCAAGGCTAATACCTGTTAGTCCTACCCAGTAAAGAAGGTCTTGCAAAACAAATAGTGAAAAGTTTCTTTCTTTGAAAGCGGTAAAAATGGCTTCAAATGTACCTTCTGTTAATATGTGTTGTTCACAGTACCGTTTTTCGTCTATGAAAAGAACCGGTAAAAGCATAAAAATAAAGCTTATAACACCGTAGGCAATAATGACCGTTTGGAAAGCTTTTAAAGGTTCCATACCTTTTGATTCAAAAATTGATTGAAAGAGATATATTTGAGAACCTATTACAAATCCTATAGCCCAAGTGACGGATATCAAGGTGCTCAGAAGCAGTCTTTCATTTGGGTCATGACCAAGTTCACTCATCCAAGCGAAGAATGGTGTAACGTACATTGTCATAAACCAGTAAAAAATAATCACCGTGGTAAACAACCAAACAGTGTTTAACGCGTAGTTCTGTTGTGATGGTGGTAAGAATGGAAGTACTGAAAGAACCGCAAAAGGAACGACACTGATAGCTAAAAAGCCTCTTCTTCTACCGAGCTTCAACCTACTTTTGTCTGATAGACTTGCGACCAAGGGATCTGTGATAGCATCAAAAAGTCTGGAAACTCCAAGCGCAAGACCTACGATGGTTAAACCGAAGAATACAATACCTTTTTGAATAAACTGTGGAAAGTTCACTCCTTCAGGTGGCATATAAAAATAAACGAGAACGTTACCGATAGCGAAACTAGCTAAAGACCAGCCAAGTTGTCCAAGTGCATACACTATCTTGAGGTGAAACGGAAGTCGTTGCACAGATGTAACTGAAGTTTTTGAAGTATTTGCCATAAAACACATCCCCCTTTTATTTGAGTGAGCTTCTGATGATTTTTTCGTAGTTCTCAAAAAAGATGCCTACAATCTTTGGGTCAAACTTAATACCCTTTTGTTTTTGAATAAAATCAAGTGCATCCCGTTCGCTCCAAGCTGGTCGATAGACACGATTGCTAGTTAAAGCATCATAAACATCGGCAATTGCAACAATACGTGCTTCAATTGGTATTTCTTCACCTTTTAGACCTTTCGGATACCCACTTCCGTTCCAGTTTTCATGATGGTAAAATGCAATTGTGGAAGCCAATTCAAAGAAAGGATGGTCAACGACCGAAAGAATTTTATGTCCAAGAGTTGTATGAGTTTTCATAATCTCGAACTCTTCGTCTGAAAGCTTACCAGGTTTGTTCAAAATAGAATCAGGTATTCCAATCTTACCTATATCATGGAGCATGGCAGCTAAAGAGAAATAACTTAGTTTATCTTCTTCAATTTCTAGTTCTTTTGCAAGCGCTAAACTTATATTCCCTACACGTTTCACGTGTTCTCCCGTCTCAAGAGAACGAGTTTCAACAGTTTCTGAGATGAAATATATTATTTTTTCCAATATTGATATCTGTTCATTTAAAAGTGCATGGTTTTGGAAAAGGAGAGAAAATTGTTTGAAAAAGATATCAACGATGTCTTGATAATCTTTCTTTAAATGGTCGTGAAAAGAAGCTCTAATAAGATACCTTCTGTCAAGATCCGGATATGTCAGTACAAGGCTGTAAACATTATTGGTACTGTGTAGTTCAACCCAATTTCGATTCTTATTGGACTTTTCGATTTCTGTTTCAAATTCAATAGTACATGAAGGATTTATCAAACTTGAGAATACCTGAAGACCTTTAATTAAGTTTTCGACTTTTTCTTCAAATTCGGTTTTTTTAAGAGTCTCACCCAATATTTCGTTCGTTCTTCTGAGAAGTTCTCTTTGTTTTTTTAACTCAACTATAGTTTCATACTCACGAAGTCTTCCAATTATCATCGTATACAAAGCATTGCTTGTTAGTTCTGATTTTTCCCTGTAATCATTTATATCGTACTTGAGAATCACTTCCCGAGGTGGAGCGTATCCGGGTTGACCAGTTCTAACCACTATTCTTATTGTATCGTTTCCCATTTCTTCTCTGATAAATTTTACAAGCTCAAATCCAGAAACTTCTTTTTCCATAACAATATCAACGATAGCAATTGCAATATCATTTGTGTTTGTAAGAATCTTTTTTGCCTCTTCAGAACTGTAAGCACTTATAAGTAAAACACCTTTGCCAGTATATTTTATAGTTTTGGCAACAACGGATGTAATTGCATGAACATCCGGTTCATCATCGACAACTAAGATTTTCCAGCTGTTATCGTTTTCATAGCCTAAATTCCTTTTAGTTTCTTTGAAAAGAGCCATACCACCTACTCCTTGTTGTTAATTTTTGGAATTTCGATAATAACTTTTGTACCTTTTCCTTCTTCACTAAAAAGTTCAATAGTTCCTTTCAGTTTTTCAGTCACAAGCGAGTAGACTATACTTAAACCTAAACCACTTCCACCTTTGTCATAAATGGTTGTGAAAAACGGTTCAAATGCTCTTTGCCGAACTTCTTTACTCATTCCTTTACCATAATCAATAACTTCAATAACGAAAGTTGAGCCATTATCGTATGCTTTTATTAATGCAACACCAGGTTCATCTAGTCCATACGCGTGAAAAAGTATGTTATCAACGAGATTAACGAGAATCTGAGCTATGGCACCTCCATTTGTTGTGACAATGAGTTTTTGAGGAAGTTCGAGTACTAAATCTAACTTAGTTTTACGTATCTTTGGATGTAATGTCTTCAAAACATCTTTGATGAATTCGCTTAAATCAAACGTTGTCTCAACATCTACCATTTCGGAAGTTGATACTCTCTTTAAGCTCTTAACCAAATCAGATATTCTGGTTATGTTTTTGATAGTAATATCTAAAAGCTGTTCGGTTGTTTCAACGCATTGTACGAATTCTTCTTCAGTTAATTCACCATTGTTATATGACTTTTTAATGTTTTCAACGTTATGCTTTAACTCAGTTAGAGATGTGTAGACAATTCCAGCAGGGGTGTTTATATCATGTGCTATGTTAGCCATAAGTTTACCCATAGCTGCCATTTTTTCAGAATTAACAACTCTTTCTTGTGCCTCTTCCAAATCTTTAAGAGCTTCTTGTAATTCTTCGTTTAAAGATTCAAGTTTTTTAAAACTCTCACTCAGCTTGCTGTTGCTTTCGAGAAGATTAAGTTGCAATAGTGCCACAATGGCACCAAGAATATGAAAACCAGCGATTAACAGTATATAATATACTCCCGGATTGTAATAAACAAACTGTGCTTTACCAGCTTCGTGATCTTTGTACATAATTATTTTCTCTAATTTCTTTATTCTAAGTAGTCCTGAAATCTTCAGAAACTTTTCGAAGTTGCTAAGTTCTCTACTTTCACTTGCGTAGAGTTCATAGTCTTTATTGTCGAAAGATGCAGGTGCATATACCTTCACGCTTATCAAACTTCTTATAGAACGGAACAAATACTGGGTAACACTCTTTGCAGCATCAGGCTGAATAGTCCACAGCGAGTGCGAGACCGCTGTGCTAAAGAACTCGAAATCTTTATTTACTTGTTTCTCGCTTTGCTTATAAGTCATTAATGAAAAGAAAATAAAACTAAGAACTATCAACAGCAATAATAACATTGTACTGTATTTTTTCAGAGTTACCATCTCCCAGAATAATGTTATATCTAATACTATTGTATTATACCATAAGGCAAGGTTCAGTCACCACTCAAGAAAATTTTTCAAAAATTTTGAATTTATATACTATTTGGCATAGAATGTGGTATAATGTCTATTGTAAAATTCTGTACCCAGAACAAAAAGTACCCCACAAGAATTTAATCTAATACCATCTTTCATTATATTACTATCAGGGGGTGTAGTTGTGCAACAACCAAAGTTTAACCTTCAGGATCGTTTTTTGAACATCGTTAGAACGAAAAAGATCGAAGTAAAGGTTTATCTTGTGAACGGTTTTCAAACGAAAGGGATTGTGAGGTCTTTTGACAACTTTACAATTCTTATCGAAAACGGAAAACAACAAACTCTTATTTACAAACATGCAGTAAGTACCATTATGCCATCTGAGTACATAATGCTTGTAAAAGCAGACGAAAAAGAAGAACAAGGAGAGGAAGGAGAAAGCTAAAAGATAGTGAAAAAAGCGTTCATTGTTAAAGCCGGTACTGATAACATTAACACGTTAGACGAGTTAGAACTTCTTTGTAATTCAATAAACATTGAAGTGTATGATCGTTATTGGCAAAAGAAAGAACCTGATAATGTTTTTTATCTTGGAAAAGGAAAGCTTTTAGAAATAGGCGAGTATTGTCATTCAAAAGGCATTAAAACTATCGTTTTTGATGATGAACTAACACCAGTTCAGTTAAGAAACATTGAAAAAGCCACAAAACTTGAAATATTAGATCGAACTCAGATTATCTTAGAAATTTTTGCAAACCATGCGGTAACAAGAGAAGGAAAATTACAAGTTGAAATTGCAAAACTTCAATATGAACTTCCAAGGTTACGTGGTAAAGGAATTGAATTATCTAATTTAGGAGCCGGGATTGGAACGCGTGGTCCCGGCGAAACTTTGCTTGAAATGAATAGAAGAGTTATTAAAGAAAGAATTAGAACCTTGAAAAGAGAATTGGAGAAACTTAGAAAAGATAGAGATACAAGAAGAAAACGACGTATTGAATCTGGTCACTATATTATTTCAGTTGTTGGTTACACAAACGCTGGTAAAAGTACGTTGTTAAGAACACTTACTCAAGAAGATATTTTGGTTTCTAATAAACTATTCTCTACACTTAATCCGACTATTAAGAGAGTGAAACTCCCGAGTGGAAGATTTGTCTTGATGAGCGACACGGTTGGTTTTATACGTAAACTTCCACACACTTTAGTTGAAGCTTTTCACTCAACTCTTGAAGAAATAACTTACTCGGATATAATATTAGTTATGAATGATATATCTGACCCGGAACTCAAAAGTAAGTTATCAACCACTTTTCAGGTTCTTGAAGAAATCGTGGCAAGCGAAGTAAAAAAAATTATCGTTTTTAACAAAATAGATTCCATCTTGTCCGAAGATCTGGAAGAATTTCGAATGGAATACCCAGATGTGGTTTTCATATCAGCTGAAAAAAGAATAGGGTTGGACATCCTATTAGAAAGAATAGAATCTGAAATTTCAAAAATGGACTACACCGAAAGATTAACAATCGATACTTTTCACATAAGTGCTTTAAAAAAGTATTCTGATCAGGTTGTTCAAAGAATAATCGAAGAAAGTGAATTGAAATCGGTTGTTGAAATTTCGGGAAAAGAATTTGTTGTTAAAAAAATCATTTCTGAAATAAAGGAGTTGGTATGATGAAAAAGGTTTTATTATTTATAATTGTCCTTGTCTCTGTTCTTTCTTTTGCACTATATAATCCGCCGATTGATAATTCTTATATTACTGCAACCTTTGGTGAATACCGACAAGGTGCTCATCAACCGAGGTTTCATTTTGGTATAGATTTCAGCACGTTTCTAAAAGAAGGTGTTGAAACAAAAGCTGTAGAAAAAGGATATCTTGTGAGGCTTGAAATTGACAGAGGTGGAATATACGGTAACACGGTCGTCTTAGAACATGAAGATGGTTACCGAAGTGTATACGCACACCTAAGCACGTTTTCTCCAAAAGTAGAAAAAATTGTTCAAATGCTGAAGAAAGAATTTGGAGATACCAAGATTGTGGCGGAATTCTCAAGTCCGGATTTTTCATTTGAAAAAGGAGAGATTATCGGTTATTCAGGAAAAACGGGAGAAGCGGTGCAACCGCACGCTCATCTTGAAATAAGAGATAAAGAAGAAAAATACGTCTTTGACCCGCTTTCATTTATAGATAAGAACCTTATACGTCCAACTCCAGGAAAGGTAGTTTTAAAAAGCATTCTAATTGACGATCAAGAGTTTCCATATGTTCCAGGAAATATTTATTACTTTTCAGGAAATTACCCAAAATTTTCACTGGAAACTTACACAGAAGTAGGAAAAAATTTACTTGGTGTTAAAGAAATAAAAGTATATTTTTCGAAAAGTTTAGTGTATCATATATTGCTTGATAAGATACCTATTTCTGAATGGGAAAGACCATACATATTGTACAACGAAAAATCTGAAATGACTGCTTTCAAATACAAAACTTTCTATAATACCTACTCTGATAAGGATGTTGAATATATTAAGGTGAACACGGTAAAAGATCAGCAAGAAAGTTCATTTGATGTCGAAGTTGAAGTGAACGACTTTTTAGGAAATAGCGCTACCTTCAAATTTGTTTTAAAGAGAAGGTGATTTAGATGGGATTTTTTGATATTTTCAAGAAAAAAGAAAAAACTGAAGCCGATCTTGAAAAGAATCCATTCTACAAAGACAAAAATGCTCTCATAGTTTACGTAAAATGCAACAAGTGTGGCGAAATAATAAGAAGCCACCTAAGAATAGGATATGACTTTATAATCAACTACGACAGTAGAACCGTTCCTTTCCAGATAGAAAAGGTCTACGTTGGAAGTAAATGTCCTAACAAGATTGAAGTGAGAGCTCAATTCACTAGTTCGTACAAACCAGTGAGTATCGAAATAGATGGTGGAAATTTCGTAACAAAGCAAGAGTACGAAAACTACGAGAAGGAGGTAGAAAAGAAGTGAGAAGACTTTTTACAAGCGAAAGCGTTACGGAAGGTCACCCAGACAAAATGGCAGATCAAATCAGCGATGCCATTTTGGACGCGATTATTGAACAAGATCCGAGTTTGGATACTCGTGTAGCCGTTGAAACACTTCTCACAACAGGTGTTGCTATCGTTGCTGGTGAAGTCAGAACAAAAGCTTACGTTGACGTCCAAGACATTGTCAGAAAAACGGTCTTAGGTATTGGTTATACAAGAGCAAAATACGGTTTTGATGGTGAAACTTGTGCAGTTCTGACATCTATTCACGAACAGTCTCCAGATATCGCTATGGGTGTTGACAAAGCGGCTGAATACAAAACTGGAAAAGTAGAATTGCACGATGAATTTGAAAAATTCGGTGCTGGAGACCAAGGTATGATGTTTGGTTATGCAACCATCGAATCTGAAAAATATTTCCCAAACACTTACATGCCACTTCCAATACTTTTGGCACACAAGCTTGCAGAACAACTCGCAGCTGTTAGAAAGAATGGGACAGTTCCGTTCTTAAGACCAGATGGAAAGACGCAAGTAACGATCGAATACGACGAAAATTGGAATCCTGTGAGAGTTGACACGGTACTTATATCAACCCAACATGATGAAAACGTAACAAATGAAGAAATTAAAGAAGCTCTTGTAAAGTACGTAATTGATCCAATCCTTCCTGCTGATTTGAGAGACGAAAAAATGAGAATTCTCGTCAATCCAACAGGAAGATTTGTGCTTGGAGGTCCATCAGCAGATACAGGACTCACTGGAAGAAAGATTATCGTTGACACATACGGCGGAAAGATTCCTCACGGCGGAGGAGCTTTCAGTGGAAAAGACCCAACAAAAGTTGACAGGTCAGCACACTACTTTGCAAGATACGTTGCGAAAAATGTTGTTGCCGCAGGTCTTGCAGATGAAATAATGATCCAAGTTGCTTACGCAATAGGTGTTGCAAAACCAGTTTCAGTTATGATCAACACCTTTGGAACTGCGAAAGTCGATGAAGAAAAACTCGCAAAAGTAATTACAGAGGTATTCGACTTCAGACCAGGTGCGATAATTAAGAAGCTCAATCTTCTCAGACCAATATACAAGAAAACTGCTGCATACGGACACTTTGGTAGAAACGATCCTGACTTTACTTGGGAAAAGACAGATATGGTTAGCGAGCTAAAAGCAATATTCAAAATATGATTAATTAGGAGGGAGAATTGGTATGCCAAATAAAAAGTCAGCTGCAAAAAGGGTTAGAACTTCAGAAAAAGCGAGAGTTTTGAACAAAGCTTACAAAACAAGCATGAAAAACAAAATCAAAGCCGTTTTGAAAGCGCTGGAAGAAGGTAAGTCAGAAGCCGAAGTAATGGAACTTTACAAAAAAGCTCAAAGCGCTATAGATAAAGCAGTGCAACATGGTGGAATTCACAGAAATCAAGCAGCAAGAAGGAAATCAAGACTCATTGCAAAGATTAAGAAACACTTTGGAACAAGCAACGCATAACAAAAATCCCATAAACGGGAGGTCATAATATGTCATTTTACTACGTACTAGAACTCAAAGTCAGTGCCCAAAGAGCAAACACAGTAGTAAACATGCCAGAGATAATGGAACTTTTTGAGAAAGCGAATGTGAGTTACAAAATTGAGAATGGGAAATTCGTAGTCTCTTTTCCCGAGAATGAAGAACTCGATGAAGAACTTGTTAAGACTTTGGTTGAAGCAATTAAGATGCCAGTTGAAGCTGTAGAATACATCGTCGAAAACGGGAAAGAGATAGAGGTTTTCAAAGGTAAGCTAAGTCCTCGTGAGCCACTTGGAAAAGTGGTTGATGAACTCAAAGAAAGAACGATCGAAGAAGAGGAAGAAGTGGAAGAAAAATCAGCAGAAGGTCTTGAATTTGATGATATTTACGATTTAGATTCAGAAGATATGGAGTTAGATGAAGAGTAAAGAAATTGAAAAACCCCTCAGATTTTCATCTGAGGGGTTTTGTTTACAACGCTCTTAAAATTGTATCCATGCGTTTATTGAGTATGTTCCTTCTGATATGAAATACTTTCCAAAAACATTTAAGAAAAGTATCTTAGCTGCTCCACCAACAATCCATTGGTTTTGATTGTTCGTAAGATAAAGTGACATAATTCCTGTGTTAAGCATAAATTCCCACTCAAGATTAAAGTTGCCTTCCATAGCTTCTTCAAGATTAGCCAAAGACAACCTAAATCCTGCAGGTACTCCTACATTTGTTTCAACCAAGAGCGTTATTCTACCACTTAACCAGCCGATATTTTCAACAAAATTTGGAACTCCACTTGAAAATTCTACAACGTCTTCAATGGTGTATGAAAGTTCCGTTCTTTCAGTTGTAGAAGTTAGAATGCTCGTCTTCCTTGAACTTGCTATTCCGAAAGCTAAATCTCCTTGCTCATATTGAGCTAAATCAGTTAATTCCGGAGTAGTAGAATTAAAACTAACAAACAAACCACCAAGGCTTACACCTGCTGCAACGTAGTACTTGTCAAAGACGATTTCAAATTCTCCAAGTGTTGTTGGTCGACTTGTAATAGTCCCAACACCAGCATGTAAACCTAAACTACCAAGCCTGAACGATAGGGTTACTTCTCCAAATAGATTAAACTTTGTTTCTTCTAAAAGTTCGTTGTTAGTAGAAATACCTATTCTCAAAAACTGTGGTTGATAAACGACGCCACTTGCTCTAGTTACTGAAAGTGGCTCAAATAAACCGAAACTTTGTGCAAAACTTGTTAGCACGACAACGGCTAACATTGCAAGAATTAAACGCTTTTTCATTGTTTTCACCTCCTTTATATTTTGATTAGTGAACTATCTGACTTAGATCTCCAACAAGCATAAAAAGTGAATCAATTGCTTTTAGAAAACCAAGTCTGTTGTATCTAAGGTCTTCATCTTCACACATAACTAAAACTTTGTCAAAATAGTGGTCTATATTTGATTTCGTCTTAATAAGTTCTTTCAAAGCATCAAAATATCTAAGGTGGTCAACATTTTCTAAGATCTTATGCTTTACCTCAAGGTATTTTTCAAAGAGTTCCTTTTCAGCTGTTTCAACAAATTTAGATGAATCGTAATCTTCAGAATTGTGGTTCTTTGTTATGTTATGTACTCTTTCAAAACCTACTATGAGATTTTCAAATTCAGTGTCTCCAAGTATCTTGCTGATAGCTTCAGCTGATAAGATTCCTCTGAGAGGCTTTCTCCATAAGTGCTTTACTGCCCTTGCAACATCGTATCTAAATTCTTTTAGGGAGAGTTCAAATCTTGTTTCAAAGAAGTCGTATACGGTCCTTATGTCTCCTTCTTCAACATCAATCAAACTTCTTGAATAATCTATGAGTTCTTTAACATCAATGTCCCATTCGAATCTCCTAATTATCTCAAAAACTTCATCAGTTTTTACTCTTAGTCCGTACGGGTCTTTCGAACCGCTTGGAATATTCCCTATTAAAAAGTTACCGATTATTGTATCCAATCTATCAGCTATTCCAACTATTCCAGCAAAAATATTTTTAGTGTCTGCCCTGTAGTGTTCTTCTATTGCCCAGGCAGCATCTTTGTCTTCACCTTGTATTAAAGCGTATATCCTACCCATAACTCCTTGAAGTTCTGGAAATTCGTAGACCACGTGTGAACCTATATCAGCTTTTGAAAGGATAGCAGTTCGCTTTACTTTGAACAATATATTATCGGCTTTTAACTGATTAGCTATATACTCAGATATTTTCTCTATTCTTAAAACCTTATCATACAAAGTTCCGAGTTGTTTCTGGAAGACCATACCTTTTAGCTTTTCATTAAAGTCTTCGAGTTTGATTTTGACATCTTTTTCAAAATAGTACCTTGCATCCTCAAGTCGAGCGTTTATAACTCTTTCATAACCTTTGATCGCATTTCCCTCTGTATCTTCAGGCATATCAGCAAAAGCAATGAATTTGTTAGTTATCTTCCCAGAATCTTTTATCGTAAAAGATCTTTGATGATGCTTGATAGTAGTTGTTATTAATTCTTCTGGAAGCGATAGGAACTTTTCATTGAATGTACCAATCACAAGCGTTGGATATTCAGTCAATATAGCAATTTCTTCGATAAGTTCTTCTGACTTATCTACGTTTAGTCCCGTCCTCTTTTCGAACTCTTCAATTTGGTATTTTATAAAAGTTTTTCTGTCTTCAAGCTTAAGTATAATATAAAATTGTTTCATTTTTTCAAAATAATCATCTGAATTTAAAACTTCAAAATATTCGTCTTTTACAAACCTGTGTCCTACTGTCTTGTTGTTAGCCTTTAAACCAAATATCTCAAGGCTTAATACCTCTCCGTTGTAAATAGCTAAAACGTTGTGCGGAATTCTAACAAAAGAGTATTCACCCTTGCCCCATCTCATAGGTTTTCTGAAATTAAAAGAACAGATAATTTTTGGAATAGAAGTCTCTAAGATTTCTTTTGAACTCTTTCCACCTTCTTTTTTAACAACGTAAACGTAATTGTCCTTTACAATTACTTCTTCAAGAGTTGCGTTATTTGATTTTAAAAATCCCAAAAGAGCTTTCGTTGGTTGACCTTGCTGATCATAAGCTATATTTTGCGCTGGTCCTCTTTTTTCAACTACTTTTTCTTTACTTGCTTCAGAAAGTCCCTTAAGAATAAAACCGATTCTGCGTGGTGTAAGAATTATTTCGTAATTCTCACAATCGATGTTTTCTTCTTGGAAGAGTTTTCTTAAATTATCTTCAAGTTGTTCGATTATCCCTTTAACTTCTGTAGTAGGAAGTTCTTCAACCAAAAGTTCAAATAATACCTCAGCCATTGTTTTCAACCTCCACAAACCTTTTTGCACACATTGTAGCCATTGTTCTTATATCTCTTATAAACGTTTGTCTCTGGCTCACACTTATAGCGTTTCTTGCATCAAGTAAATTAAATGTATGAGAACATTTCACTAAATACTCATATGCTGGGAATATGAGGTCTTTTTCTATGAATCTGTTAAACTCGTTTCTGTAGATATCATATAGTTTAAATAAAACTTCCGGATCAGTTGCGTCAAAGTTATGAATAGAAAATTGCCTTTCGTTCTCTTTGTATAGCTCACCGTAGTAAACATCTTCGTTCCATTTTACATCAAATACGTTGTCTACGCCTTGCAAATACATTGCAAGTCTTTCGATACCGTACGTAATTTCAAGAGGTATATCTTTAAGTGCAATACCTCCAACTTGTTGGAAATAAGTGAATTGAGTGATTTCCATACCATCAAGCCATACTTCCCAACCAATTCCCCAAGCACCGAGGGTTGGTGATTCCCAGTTATCTTCAACGAATCTGATATCGTGTTTTTTCGGATCTATACCTATAGCTCTAAGTGAATCTAAGTATATATCTTGCGAATTTTCAGGATTAGGTTTGATTATAACTTGATACTGTAAAAATCTTTGCATCCTGTTTGGATTTTCACCGTATCGACCGTCAGTTGGTCTTCTACTCGGCTGTACAAATGCGGTTTTCCAATCTCTTTTTCTTAAAACACCAAAAAAAGTTGATGGATGAAATGTACCAGCTCCCATCTCTAAATCGTAAGGCTGGTCGATAAAACAACCTTGCTTTGCCCAAAATTCATCTAATGTCTTTATCAGATCTTGTAAATACACCACTCTTTCCTCCTTCCAGAGAGTAAATTATATTGTGTTTTTTATCGTAAAAGACTATATTTTGAAATCTATCTATTTGAGCGCATAGTTCAATATCTTGATTAAATCCAAGTTTTTCAAGTTTTTTCGCATGCGAGCCGATGAATTTGGTACCGTGTTCTTTCCACAAACTATAAGATATTATACCACTATCTGAGAGAGTTGTATTGTAATTTATCAACTTTTCTACAATTGCACCCGCAAACAAGGTATCTTCAACAGAAGGTTGACCGTTGTTACCTGCGCAGACTATCAAAATCCTCTCTATTTTTTTACTTATTATATAACCAACAGAACTAGTTAGGTTTAGAAAAGAACCTGTAATAACATCATCACAAAGTTTACTTGCTTTGTAAATTGCTTTCGTTCCATTTGTCGTTGCAAAAAGAATTGTTTTTCCGCTAAATTCGGCTTTCACAAATTCACTCGGAGAATTTCCAAAATGAAAAAATGGCGGTTTCAGACCGCCTTTTTCACCACACAAATAGTAATTCTCTTGATCAACCAGACTTTCGTAGAATCTTTTAGCCGATTGAATACTTCTAAAAGGTATGACTTCATTTGCACCTCTGCTAAACATTACAGTGATACTCGAAGTGGCTCTTAATATATCAACTACAATCCCCAATGAATAACACTCTTTTCGCGTTTCTTTGTGACTAAAGAGTACATCGATGAACAATTTTGATCACCTAACTTTAGGACTTGTTTATTTTTAATTCTCCTTCTAATTTTCTTATCTCAATAACATCGAATGGAATATTAATCTTATTCTCATCAAGCTTTCGTTTTATCCCCAAAGCGACACTGTTAACAGTATCAAAAAATGTTTCTTTTGACGTCCAGAATCTGACCGTAAAGACGACACCTTTGTTATCGAATTTATTAAAAACAACAGTGCTCTCGTAATCCGGATCTTTCACAACAAGTTCATTCTCTTCAAGCACAGATTTTAAAACTTTTATAGCCCTTTCATGATCCGCATTGTAATCTATTGTAACATCGATATCAACCCTTCTGTAAGGTCCAGGCCAATATTTAATAACTCTGTCATTCCAAACGCTTTTGTTTGGAATTATGACAAGTTTGCCATCGAAAGTTATAAGGTGTACACTGTTCATTCTTACTTGGTCAACTACTCCAGGAATCCCACCAACTTCAACAACTTCTCCCTCGAAGACCTTTCGTGTACTCAAAACTAAAACGCCGGACAAGAAATTTGTTAGTGGTTCTTGGAATGCAAGACCGAAAACAAGACCTGAAACACCAAGACCTGCCAAAGCTGGTGCAAGGTCAACTTTCCAAATTGAGAGTATCACTAAAACTGAGATACCATAAACTGCTAAACCTATCAAGAATGAAAGCGTTTTTGGGGCTTTTACTTCTTTACCGAAGGTTGAAAGGAATTTATTTATCGATTTCATTATGAACTTGTGAGCATAATACGCTACTACTAAAGTCATTATGGATTTTAGAATGTTAAAGATTACAGCTTCTTCCATCTATTTTCCTCCTCCAGGAATATTTTAAAACATCGTATTTACAACTTTTCTTACTTCCTCCATCGTTCGTTTCGCAACTTCACGTGCTTTTTCGTTACCAGCTGCGATAGCATTGTTCACATCAGAATCTGTTATCTTTTCATATCTTTCCCATATGGGTTCGAGTTTTGCAATCATATTCTTAAGAAGAAGTTTCTTACAATCAACACAACCTATCAAAGCTTTTGTACAGCCCTCCACAACGTAGTTTTTCTCTTCTTCCGTAATTCCAAAAGCTTTATGATAGTCCCAAACAGGGCAATTTTCTGGATTTCCCGGATCAGCTCTTCTCTTTCTCGCAGGGTCTGTGACCATTGGAAGTACCATCTTACTCAATTCATCTTTAGTTGTGATGAGTGGTATGGTGTTACCGTAGCTTTTACTCATTTTCCTACCATCTGTTCCAAGTAGCTTCGGAACTTTTGAGAGTATTTCTTTCGGTTCTGGAAACACCTCTTTTTTGAAAATATAGTTAAATCTTCTTGCAATCTCTCTTGTAAGTTCAACGTGATAAACCTGGTCTTCACCAACTGGTACACCTTCTGCTTTATAAATAAGAATATCAGCCGCTTGAAGTACCGGATACATTAAAAATCCGGCATTTGATAAATCTTTGTCCGTTATGTTTTGTTTCATTTCTTTGTAGGTAGGTACTCTTTCAAGCCAAGAAAGCGGGGTTACCATTGAAAAAATTAACATAAGCTCTGCATGTTCTTTGACTGCAGATTGCACAAACAGTACAGATTTATCAAGTCCAACAGCTAAGAGAGTTTTCATAAGCTCTTTCGTGTTCTCCGTAAGTTGCGATGTATCCTCGTAATGTGTTGTTAACGCATGCCAATCAGCAGCAAAGTAAAATGTGTCGTTATTCTCATGAAGTTGGACCCATTGTTCTAAGACGCCAAGATAATGTCCAATATGAAGTTTTCCAGTAGGTCTAATACCACTGAGAATTCTCAAAAACAACACCTCCGATTTTACTTTTATATTAGTAAAGCGGGGAAAACCCCATCTTGTCCCAATAATTCTTCATATTCTCTTCATATGTAGCAAACAAAAGGTCTTTATGTCCTTTCTCCCAATCAGCTAAAACAGTGAGAATCTTTTTCATTTCTCCATCTTCAACTTTTTCAGCACTGCTTCTGTAAAATTCTTCAAAATCCTTTTCGATTAAATATGCCATTCTTAGAACACTCAAATCATTGGCAAGTTCGTCGACAGTTTTTGATGGCATTTCTGTCTTTTCTCTTTCTTCAAAGAATTCTGATTTCAAAAGTTCTGAATCGACAACTATAGCCTCATCTTTTCCAACTTTATCCATTAAATTTCTTATGAACTCAACATGTCCAGCTTCCATATCTGCTAAACTTTGAAAAACCTCTCTAACATCTTGGCTCTTCACTTTTTCAAGTTTGGACCTATAAAATTCCATACCTTCGATCTCTCGTGCAAGTGCAAATCTTAAAATTCCGAGTATTTTTTCCATCCTTGTCACCCCCTTGAAAGTTATTCTATCTTGTTTAATAAGTTTGCTTATAAGCCTTTAAGTACTTCTGACGGAGTTTAGAAGCATCTTCCTCCTTTAATGTTGAGACTCTACCAATTTTCATTGCTTCTACGTAAACTTGAGCAGTTTTTTCAGCAATAAGTGATGCAATAAAAGCTTCCTGAAGATTTTCTCCAACCGTTACAAGTCCGTGGTTTTTCAAAAATACTGCGTGATTGTTTCCCAAACTTGCAACCGCATTTTTCGCAAGTTCTTCGGTTCCCGGAAAAGCGTACTGCGAAACTAATATACGTTCTCCAAGTATCATAACCGCATCTTCAACTATTGGGGGTAATTGGTCGCAAGAAACAGAAACCACTGTTGAGTAAACTGGATGTGTATGAATAATAGCAAAAACATCCTTCCTTGCTTTGTAAATTTCAATATGTAGTGGCAATTCAGAAGATGGTTTATGCTGCCCTTCAACAATTTTACCATCATAGTCAACTATTACAATATCATCAGAAGTAAGTTTGTCATACGGGTACCCCGACGGAGTTATGTAGATGTATCGTTCATCTCTAACACTTATGTTCCCCCAAGTTCCTTTTGTAAGTCCTTCTTCCGAGATTTTCTTTGCATATTTAACTACCTCAAATCTTAAACTCACTTCATTTCACCACCGATACTCCTTCCGAACTTTCGACCTCCAAAAGTTCTGGAGAGATTGAGTATTTCATTTTGTACTTTTCAGCAATTGACGGGAAATCTCTTTTGAATTCTTCTCCAGCTAAAACTATAACTCCTCCACCAAAACCACCGCCAACCATACGTGCACCAAGCACGCTCTTTTTCTTTGAAAGTTCATCAACCAAGAAATCAATTTCTTCACACGATACTTCGTACAGGTCCTTTAAACTATAGTGAGACTGGAAAAGTAGTTCTCCAAGCAATGATACGTTTCCTGTTTCCAAAGCTGTCAAAGATTTTAAAACTCTCTCATTTTCCTCCAAAACATGTTTTGCTCTTTTTCTTAAAACTGGTTCTTGAATTTTCTCTAAGTCTTCTATTGTCATATTTCTGAAAGACGCTAGTCCCAAGGTTCTCAAAACATTTTCACATTGCTCTCGTCTCAGATTGTATTCAGAATTTCCAAGTTCGTGTTTAACACCAGAATTGATCAAAAATATCTTCAATCCATCAATGTTCAAAGGAATATGTTTGTACTCTCTTGTCAGAGTATCCAAAAAGAATGCGTGGTCTTTTTTAGCAAGTGCGACTACGTACTGGTCCATTATTCCGCATCTAACACCAACAAATTTCGATTCCGCTTCATGGCCTATAATTGCAAGTTCTTCAGGAGAAAGGTTCAAATTAAAAATTGTATTCAAAGCATATGCAAAACCCACTTCAAGAGCTGCAGAGCTTGAAAGCCCGGCACCGGACGGAAGATCTGAATCTATTTTCACACTTACAGGATTTATCTTCAATCCTTTTTCTTTCATTGCAAGCACAACACCTATTAAGTAATCAGCCCAAGAATTTGTTTTAACGAGTTTTTCGAGCTGAATTCCCTTACCGTACTGAAGTGAGAAAAAGTCAAATCTGTCAGATTCTTCAACTACAAATTTAATGTACTTGTTAATCGCAAAAGGCAATACGTAGCCATCGTTGTAGTCGGTGTGTTCGCCTATAAGGTTTATCCTTCCTGGTGAAAGTATTTTGACACTTTTCCCCATTTCAGCATCCTCCCTATCCTCTATTCGGCTTCCACAAAAGTATTTCTCAACTCTTTAGCCGCTTCTTCAGAAATCTTTGGGTTTATAAACGTCCATGTACCAGTTTCAACACTTGCCATCCATTTAATCTTGTTTTTATCCCTTTTAACCGGTGCAAATTCTATGTGCATATGGAATGAGTGCTCATAGCTAACGGTGTTTGATGGCGCTTGGAATATCATCATCATATATGGAAACGCTTGTTGGAAAAGTAAGTCATATTTCATTGTTACGTTCTTTAATGCTTTCGCAAGAGCGCTTCTTTCTTCAATTGTAAGCATAGCAAGAGAAGTAACATGCCTTTTTGGATAAACCTGCACTTCATAAGGAAACCTTGCAAAGAAGGGAACTACAGCAATAACATGTTCGTTTTCGTAGACTATCCGTTCTTCGTATCTTTTTTCCCCTTCTATAATATCACAAATTGCACATCTTTTGTACTCGTCAAAATATTTGTTTAAATTATCCAGTTTTCTTTCAACTCTCATAGGTACAAATGGAAAAGCGTAAAGTTGTCCATGTGGGTGCGGTAAAGTTGCACCAACTTCAGGTCCACGGTTTTCGAATATGTATACGTATTTTATAAAGTCGTAAGAGCTCAACGCTACGTATCTATCAATCCACACATCTATAAGCTTCTCTATCTGGTACAATGGCATTAGACTCATTGCACTGTCGTGGTTATAAGTGTAAACAACAACTTCACAATTTCCTTTTGAGGGAACTTTTTTGAATATTTCGCTTTCATCTTCAACCTCTGGAGCGTCGAGTTTCATAGCTGGGTATTTGTTATCAAAAGAAGCTAAGTCGTATTCTTCTGAAAACTCAACTCCACCAACACATAATGGGCAATCCGTTGTTGGATTAGTTGGCCTTGCTTGTGTAAAAGCTGAAACTAACACCCATTCACCGGTAATAGGATTAAATCTTCTCTCTATCATTTTCATCACTCCATTCGTTGTAGTAATTAAACGTTCTTCCGTCTTCCCTTCTCTCAATAATTTTTTCTATCTTTCTGTGTGAAAATTGGTGCAATATTTCATAGCTGTCAGTGTTGAAATCCAAAGATATTTTTAAATATTCTCCCATACCTCCTGATTCAATTATTGGTGTGTTGTTCATCAAGTTACTTACAAAGAACTTTTTTTTCCCACTTTGTAAAGCTCCATTCCAAAGCTCCCAATCTATATTTAAACTCAAATTATCACTCTGAAGAACCATATTATCGAGTGCAATAGTTACGTATGTGAAAACTCTTCTGTGCTCATCGCTGAGCTGAGTATTTTCCCTTCTCAAAAGTAGACAATCTGGATCATTTTGCCACCAATTTGTCATATACCATCTTGTCACTGTGTTTCTAAGTGCGTAGAAAGCGTTCGGATAACCTATATCCGGACCGTTTTTATCCCAGTATGGAGCTGTATCAGGTCCAATTCTCATTCCATCAACAAGACCAACTGAAGGCAAAAGCGGAGCACCACAACCTAAAAGGAAATTATCGGATGTAATTTCTCTAATCAACCTTAACCCTTTTCTGTACGCTGTTATTGGAGAGACAGACTCATACCTTTTGCCAGGTATCGCACCTGCAAAGAGAAAATCGATTTTGAAATACTCAAAACCATCTTTTTTCAAAGAGATAAATAGTTCTTTTAACCAGTTAAGGGCTTCTGGATGCGTTGTATCGAGTGCGTAAATGTTTTTGTCCCAGTTTTGGTAAGCCACTTTAGGTGTTCCATCTTCATTTTTTACAAGCCAGTCTGGATGCTCTTTGAAAAGCTTAGACTTTTCAGATACGCTAAATGGAGCAAGCCATATACCTGCTCTAAACCCTCTCTTTTTAATCTCATCTGCTATTAACTTCGTACTTTTGAATTCATCGTTTGCATACCAATCACCTATATCTACCTGCCATGAGTCATCTATTTGAAAGACATTGTATCCTTTGTCTTTCGCTAAATCTAAATTCTTTATCATTTCATCAAATGTAAAGTTTGTAAAATATTGATACCAACTGCACCAGCCTATCTGTTTTTCTCTTTCGAACCTAACTTTATTTTCCTCGGCAACAAGTTCAGAGTAATATTTCAAAGCGTAATCAAATGGAAGATTCAAGAGTACAAACGATTCAGTTATTTGCCAATTGTCAAAGCGTGTATCAAAAAAATTGACATGTAATTCAACATTTTCTTTACCTACTTTAAAGTATGGGTGAGCTGTTTTGGAAGTAAGAAATCCAATCACACCATCATGTGAACCTATAAGATAATCACTGACTAAATTATCGAATGCGATTTCAGGCATTATAGAGGCACTGTAACCGAATTTTTCTCTTAATTCAACCGGGAATTTATAAGAATAGTCCTTATCGATAACCTTTGCAGGTCCCCAAGATTGCCAGTTGTTCACATACAGTTTTTCTGGTCTTTCGAATTTTAAAATCTCAACGTCCCCAACAGTTCCTTTGCAATAAATGTCAAATCTGTAACCTGCGTTGATCTTTGAAGCCTTTAAAACCACTTCCCCTGTAGGAATCTGAATTGTTATGTCTCTCAGAAAATCAAACCTAATCATACCTTTCTCACTCCTTTTGTGAATTTTATAAACTTTCACGTCTTATCAATTCGACATCCAAAACTATCTTTTTATCTGAGACATTTTCCTTATTCATCAAGCTATAAAGAAATTCAAAGGCTTTTTTTCCTTCCAAGAATTTGTCTATCCTTACTGTTGTCAATGCGGGACTTGAGAGTTTAGAATAAAGAATATCGTCAAATCCAATTATCCCAACTTCTTGAGGTACAGATATTCCGTTATCTCGAAGAGCTTTTAAAGCTCCGAGAGCAAACATATCGTTAAAACAGAAAATACCGTCATAATCGAACTTTCCTTTAGTTATAAAATTATTAACGAGTTCGTATGCATTTTCAAAACCTTCTTCGATTACGTATAAATCTTTGTCTTTAAATAATATTCCAGCTTCCTCCAAACCTTTCTTAAACCCGTTTAATCTTTGAAGAGCAACTGACTTGTAAAGAGGTGCTGAGATAACTGCCAGTTTTTTGTGTCCTGCTTTAATAAAAGCTTTTGAAACCAAATATCCACCTTTGAAATCATCACTACAAACTTGTGGTACGTCTGGATCATCCATATGGACGCCTAAAACAACAAAAGGCACTTGTAACTTTTTCAGATTTTGTATATCGTCTTCACTTTCCTGTGTTGGAACAATGATGATCCCTGAAACTCTCCTGGACAAGAGAGTTTTAATAGCATCTTCTTCAAGTGAATAATCTTTTTCGGAATTCATAAGTATTATTTGATAACCTTTCTCTCTCGCAGATGCTTCTATCCCTTTAAAAACTTCTGAATAAAATGGGTTTAAACTGTCTTCGAAAATAACACCTATAAGGTTAGTTTTTCTATATCTCATATAGAGTGCGTTGCTGTCTGGAACGTAGCCAAGTTTTTCTGCTATCTCTAAGACTCTTTTCTTAGTTTCAGCGTTAATATCAGGTTTGTTGTTAAGAGCCCTCGAAACTGTATTAATCGACACACCAGCGGCTTTTGCAATGTCTTTTATCGAAACATATTTTTTCAATTCTTATCACCCCCCAGGTTTTTAAGTTCAAATGCACCTAAAAGAATCTTTTCCGAACCATTCCAAACAACGTTGGTACCTTTCCTAAGGTTTAAAATAAACGTTCTACCATCTTGCGTCTCCACTGATTCAAAGTCTTTTCCTACCAACTTAGGTTTAAAAAGAGTTGCTAAAAAGTTTTTCAAACTTTCCTGTTCCAAAACCGTTCCAATATAATAGTTGTTTCCTTTTTGAGTTACGATAGGCGAGCCATCTACCATAGTTCCTAAAACTTTAGCATTGTCCACTTCTATTATATCAATCCAGTACTTACCTCTTGCAAAGTTGTTAACTAAATTGATTTCCTCTTCATCAACAGCACCAAATTCTCTAACCTCAATACCAAATTCATCTATCAACATATTTGGAAATCTTTCGTGAAGCCAGTTGTATTCATCTTTCAATCCTGACATACAAGTCATTATTTTGGTTCCTTCGAATTTCCTGATTTTTTCAACGAACTTTTCCGGTATATACTTCGCGTACGGTATCACTAATACTTTATAGTCATTCAAATCATCATCTTCAAAAACAAAGTCCACATTGTAGCCCAGCATTTTGAAAGCTTTGTAATAATCAACGATCCCATCCCAATATCTAAAATTTCTGTTTATGTGATTTATCCTGTGAATCCAATCATTTTCATACGAGTAGAATATTGCAACCTCTTTTTTCAGAATTATCGTACCTTCGGTTTCGTCCTTCGTTTTTTTGTAAACTTCCAAAGCTTTTGTAGGTCTTCCAGCATAGTCTAAAAGCCCACCGTGGTATTGTTCTGCCCCGAAACGGATCTGTTCCATTCTAAAGATCATATTTCCTAAAGCGCCATCAATGTACGATTGTTTAACCCACATACCTACGTAGTCTCCATCGTAATACTCATTTGTTACTCTCCAGTTAACTCTTCCGGGTTGCTGTTCAATAACTAAAAATGGGGCTTTCTTTAGCGACCTCATAAGCGTATGATTTGCTGATTGTCTCAATGGATCGTAAACTTTCGTAGGAATATAATTGTCCCAAGATACAAAGTCAACATTATCTGAGAACTTTTTGTAGTTTATATCGAAAAAGTCGACCATAAAATTATGTGTAATTGGTTTTGACGAATATTTCTTTATGATTGAGACAAGTTCTTTGTGGAATTCGATAGTGGAATCTGACATAAATCTATATATGTCCAACATCTGATGTGGATTTTCAAAGGTAGGTGTGTTAATTGGAAATACTATTTCATCCCAATCGTTGTACCTTTGACTCCAAAAGACAGTTCCCCATTTTTCGTTCAATTTTTCAATATTTCCGTATTTCTTTTTCAACCATTCTCTGAAAGCTACAAGGTCGTCTTTTGTGAATGAATAAGTTGTCTCGTGACAACCAAATTCGTTATCAGTTTGCCAGCAATCAACTCTGTCGTTAAAATGTTTAACGTACATTTCAGTTATCCTAAAGGCATATTCTCTGAATACTTTCGAATTTACACTGTAGTGTCTTCTACTTCCAAAACCCCTAACGTTCCCTTTCCAGTCTACTGGTAAAATCTCAGGATGTTTCTTTATTAACCACGCCGGTGGTGTTGCAGAAGGAGTTCCCATTATAATCTTAATTCCATTTGACTTAAGAAACTCAACTGCTTCATCAAGAAGAGTAAAATCAATGATTCCATCGTCAGCCTCAACGAGTGCCCAATCAAATTCACCAATCCTAACCCATTCGATACCGTGTTTTTTCATATATTCAACATGTTCTTTCCACTTATCTTTGTTCCAATGTTCAGGGTAATAGTCAGCTCCGTAAATTTCCACTTTATAACATCTCCTTTCCTCTGTTTTTTCAAATCATTTCACATTTTACCGGTAACGTTACCATTATATAAATTATTATTCGTTTTTAGAAATCTGTTTTTAGCCGGATTAAAGTTGACTATTTTGATTTAAAGGACGATATTATCTATTTTCTCGTTTTTATTCACGTTAGTAAGTATTATTTGCATTTTGGTATTGAAAATTGGCATTTCGGTAGATTTTTGGTGTAAATGTTTTTCTGTGATGTATAATGTTTTCAGAAAGCTTAATTCTATTCAAGGGGGTGATATTGATGGATGTAAAGTGGATTGTTTTTGGGTCATTGGTTTTAGTGTGGGCACTTATATTTTTTTCACCAGCTAACTCAAGTTCTTCCGTTGATGTTCCAATCTTAGACAATCTACCAGAGCCTGATACAAAAACATTCTTAGTTGAAAGTTTTAAAATTAACGCAGTTACATTGTTCTTAATCGGTGACCCTGAGATCGATGAGATTTTTTACAAAAAAGACTTAAGCGAATTCGAAGATGACAGACTTAAGTTGACATCAGGAAAAGTTATCTTAGGTTCGAAAAAAACTTTAAAGAATCTGCAGATAGACACCGTAATGTTGCGTTTAAAAGGAACCTTTAGGTCAGAAAACATCGAAATTAACCTTGTAAATGGTTCTTTGGATGGAAAACTAGTGACAAAAAACCTAAAAATTGACGGTACTAATGTTAGTTTCACCGATTTTGAAATCGTCGGTGCACAAAACTTTGTCATCAATTCCATAACGATTGGTGGAAGTGTATTGATAGCTCCCGAGATTAAAACTACTATCAACATTAATGCCACCAGGGGAACTTTGGAAATCCAAATTCCAAAAGGAAAGAGAGAATTTCTGGAAGTTTCCGGAAGCAACTACAAAATTAAGGAGATATAATCCTTAGGTGAAGGAGGTTGGTAAGTATGTCGAGAAAGTTAACGGTTTTATCGATATTTGTTGTACTTGCCGTTTCTGCTTTTTCATTCCAGTTCGGTGGTGGAGGTTCTTTTGTTGGTTATTTACCAGGTGATACTTTGAAATTACCTATTGATTTTGGACTTACGTTTGAAAGAGGCATTTTTTTAAGTGGTGGAGTCGGATACGGTGGAGTTCCTGGTACTCTTTATAGTGGTGGTTACGGTTTTGGAGGCGAACTCTCAGTTAAAAAAGATGGTAATGATTATTCAATAGTAGTTGGTGGAGGTTTCTGGCAAGGTCATAAGGCTTTAAACTTTGATAACTTCAGCATCTTGGCTGGCTTGGGAATCGGCGGAATAGATATAACTATCAAAAGAAAGATAAACTCCGGAAATTTGAATCTAAGCGATCTGCAAAACGGTACTTTGGAAGGTTTTGTAGAAACGTCTATCGATTACACAACAATTTCAGCTTCGTTGCTAGTTGAGTATAACTTAGGATTTATAAGTCTCTTTGCAAGTGTTGATGGATTTGCAGGATACTCTTGGGATGGTTGGTACGTTGTTACACCTTCTCGGAAACTTGCCGGAATAAATCAAGATGATTACAAATTCTTACTCACTTATATTCTCAAAGCTGGGATTGGTTTTGGATTTTAAATGAAAAAACTTTGGGTTGTTTTAGTACTCATTACTGCTATATTTTGTTTTTCTCAAATTAAAGAAGCCCAAGAAGCTGCCTCTTTGCTTTTAAAAAGCAAAGGGGCAATATTTCCTTTGAACTTAATATACTTCTACAGTGGAGTTGATAGTTTTAACAAAGTAGTCCAAAAATATCCAACAAACTTGGATGTTAGATACATTCGTGCCAAAACAATGTTTGAGTTCAAAGAAAATAAGTATATTCTTGATATATGCAGACAAGACCTCGAACTGATGTTACTTTTCTTGAACAAAAAACCAGATTTTTTCGAAGACAAATTCTCCGAAATATACTTTATGCTAACCTACGTTTATCTTCTCCAAAAAGATTACATAAAAGCTTACCTCTATTACGAGTTTCTTTTAACCTGCCCGGAAAACCTCACCTACGTCCAGGAAATTTTGAAAAGATTTCCTGATTTTCCTACGAAAGTACTTCAAAAATAATCCTAAGTTTTTGTAATTCATAAATTTTTTTAAAACAACTTGCAATTTTTTTGGTATTATGGTAAAATATTTTTAGAAAGGGGTGATATATATGCTACCGAATTGTCCAATTTGCGGAAAGCCAATGAAGATAACACAGATGAGATGTGAAGAAGACAACGTTACCGTCTCTGGTGCATTTGAAGTGCCGCCGTACGCATTTTTAAATAAGGAAGATTACAAGTTCATCATTTTGTTCTTGAGAACGAAGGGGAACTTAAAGCAGATGGAAAGGATCACCGGGATTGGATATTTCACATTAAGAGCAAGACTAGACAAAGTTTTGGAGAAAATGGGATTGACTCCTATCGAAGATTCTCAAGAATCTGAGGATGTCTTCAGGTTAGTAAGAGAAGGAAAAATTACCGTTGATGAAGCTTTAGAGATTCTCAAAAAAAGAAAAGAAGGGAGTGGGGAAGATGAACGAAGTGAGGAAAATTCTTGAAGCTTTGGCAAGACATGACATAAACGTTGAAGAAGCGGAAAAACTAATTTTAGCTGTTAAACTGAGCAGTAAAAACAAATCCAAAAGTTCGAGAAGTATTGTTGGTAGAGAATTGATAATAAACGAAGATGAAATATACGATGGGAATATTGAAGTGGTTAACGGAAAACTCATTCTAAAAGGTATTGTGAATGGGAAAGTTGAAGCGGTTTTTAGCGAAGTTGAGTTCTCTGGGACAGTTAACGGTAAATTTGAAGCAGTCGGTTGCGACATCAGATGGGATGGTGGAGTTATAAACGGTGATGTAGAAATTGTAGGTTGCAATTACAAAGGAAAAAAACCTAAGGTTAGCGGTAAAGTTAAAGAAGTAAACGGATTCTTCGTCAATTCTGCTTTGAGCATTGCAAAAGTTTTTGTAAAGCCCTTTATGAAAGGTATAAAAATCTCTGAATAAAAAGGTGGTGACAAAGATGGAACTTAGAAAGATATTGGAAGCTGTTGCACAAGGTGAATTAACACCTGAAAAAGGTGAAAAGTTGATTGAGGAGCTTTTTAACTCAAGCGAGATTTCAGTTGTAGGTGAAGAGATTACTATAGAAAGTGATCAGGTACACTACGGCGATTTACAGATAGTTAAAGGCACTATGAATATAAAGGGAGAAGTTTACGGAGATATATCTGCGGTAAGCTCAAAAATAATATTGTCAGGTTTAGTGCACGGGAATATAAACTTAGTACGCAGTAAACTCTACTGGGAAGGTGGAAAATTGGATGGGAACTTAACTTCAGTATTTTCAGAAGAGATTGGAGAACCGGACCTTTCCGGTGAGAGAAAAGTTGATATAAACGATGTTCCGTTTGTTAAAAATATCAACCTCAACCTTGATGAAAAACTCTCGGTCGTTGGAAATCTAGACAAACCTTTCATTTCCTCGGAAAATCTTTTGGTACATGGGAAATGTAAAAGTAGAAAAATAGACGCTGAAAATATTACAGTTTTTGGAGAAGTTTATGCTGAAAAGATAGACACTGAAAAAATAAGAAATGTTGGAAAAATCGAAGCAGAAAAAATCTCTTGCGAAGAACTGGACAACGCTGGAAATATTCAGTGTGCTGAGTTGAGTTGTGAAAAAGTATCTAACGCAGGGCATATTAAGGTAAAAGAATTTGAAGTTGAAATTTTAAAGAACAAAGCGGAAGTAAGAGTTTTAAGATTAAACGCTGAAAAAATAGAAAATTATGGTACTATTGAAGTGGATGAATTGAGAGCTGAAAAGATAATAAATGAAGGCAAGATAATCTGCTATAGTGTATGTGAGTATGAAGAATTAGTTGGAAATAACATAGAAACTGGCAGGAAGGAATAACAAAGAATAACCAAAGGAGGTTGAGAAAAATGTTTTGGGGAATCTTACTAATCGCAGCTGGAATTTTTATAATCCTTTCAATTTTCTTTTCAATAACTCTTCCAGTTTGGCTTGCTATTGCAGTCTTGATAGTCATTGCAGGAATTATCAGCATGGCTAAAAATTTTCCAAATGGTCTTGGCGTTACAATATTTGGTGCTCTGTTAGGTTACAACGTCATTTTGCAAAATGAACTTAGCTTTGGAAAATTCGTCATAGCACTTTTAGCTTCGGCATTAATTGAAATAGGGTTAAAACTCATAATCTCGAAAATCAAAAGGAAGAACGATTGGGATACTTTCTAAAAGTTCAATAGCAAAGCGGGACTTAAGTCCCGCTTTGTTATTAGTTATTATTCATCGTATACGAAAGATAGATTTAATGTTGTGGAGCCGTTAGATTTGAAGGTTATTTCTATCAGATCCGCTCCTTTTTTTGTAGTTGTAAATCCTGTGGATTGTTGTAGATTTATGTTCTTCCCCCTAAGTCTTACCTTAACATCTCCTATTCCTCTGCAGACAAGTTGACCTGTAACATAGAATTTTCCGGAGAGTTTTTGATACTTAGTTAGTGACCAACTATAAGAAATTTGCCAGCTTTTTGAGAGCAAAACTTCTCCTTCTTTGTTTATGTCCTGCATATACGTTCTAAATATTGGAACGCTTTTACCGAGTATCTCAGAATAAACCAAAAGTTCGCCAGCTGGCAATTCCGTGTCAGTCTTAATTTCCACTGAATAAATCGCCGGTGTCAGTGAATGAGTATAGGTATACGGTAACTCAATTAAATTCCAATCCGTTCTTTGTACGTTCAACGTTTTGCTTTTCAAGTTAATTCCGTTTTTCAAACCACTCAGCTGACCAAGAACAAAAATCTTCCGTCCTGTTTCCACGCTTTCTTCAGCTATCGATTGTGCGACCGCCATTTTCAAAGAATATGTATCTGTTCTTAGGTTTCTTTCATCTATGCCACTTGAGATAATCACATACGCACTGTCAATAGGAGAGTTAATTTCAAAAAATTGTTCAAGTGTGTTTCCGTTCAATGTATAGTATATTCTATAGCTTCCCGGAACTTGAAAAAGAGCTTGTGCGTTCTCAGAAAGTTCTAAAACTTTTGATTTACTTGAAAAAGTTACAACTTTAGCTATTCCAAATTCAGTTCTTTTGTAAGTTTCTCCAGTTGTTTTGTTTCTAAGATAAATACCAACCTGCTCGTATTCACCTTCAGTTAATTCTGCAGGAAAATAGAGTATTTCATTCGCTGTAACATCTTTCAAATTCCACCTCAAAGCAGAAACGTAGATAGGTGTCCAATTTGTTGGAACCTCAAAACCATTACTAACATTTGTTTCAAAAAGACCGTATGTTGGAAAAAGAACGAGTGTTTGTGAAAAAGCAAAAACATTCAACAGTACTAACAAAAGTAAAAACGTTTTTTTCATTTCAAATCACCTACCAAATAGATTAAAATAAATTAGACCTAAAAAGCTTAGTACAACAACACCTATTAAAACATATGCTAAGATCCTCCAAACATTTCGGAACCTGTAATTGTCATAGACTGGGAAGATGTACCCAAAAAGCATTCCTGAAAGTAATCCTCCAATGTGAGCTGCGTTGTTGATACCAGTTCCAGGTATAAAACCTAAGACTATGTTAAAAATGATCATAGGTAAAAGTGCACTACCGGTAACACTTTTAAGAAAGAAAGGAGTATCTTTTCTAAAACCAGCTAAGAAAAGAACACCGACCAAACCAAAAATAGCACCACTTGCGCCAACTGAGATAGAATTGTAATAAAAGAGATGAGTTGCGATATTTCCAATAATTCCAGTTGACAAATAAAAGACTAAAAATCTGTAAGAACCGTATATACTTTCTACGTAATTACCTAATATATACAGTGCGTACATATTAAACAAAAGATGTAAAACACCGCCATGCATAAACATAGCGGTTACGATCCTATACCACTGGTCTGAAGAAACGATTGGTCCGAACTGAGCGCCGAATCTTAAGTAAAGTAATGGATTTGATCCTGAGAAAAGATAAGATGCGTAAAAGATTAAAAATATTACTGAGTTGACGAAAATCAAATAAAGGAAAAATTGTTTACGCAAAAGGCATATACCTCCTCATAATCTCGTTTGTCTTTTCATCCCTTGTTTCTTCGATCTTTTGCATTACTTCGCTCATTGCGGCAATCAACATATCTTTAAACATCTCTTTGTCCTCAACCAAATCTTCTGGGTATATTATATCTTTAACTTTCCTATCGCAGGTTGCTATAACCTTCAAAGCTCCACCAACCTCAACTTGGACTTCAACGTTGGCAAATTCTTCTTCCAGTTTTTCCATCTCTTTGTCGATTTGATTTTGCAATTTTTGGAGGTCGCTCAAATTTTTAGGCATCTTACCTGTTGCTCCACCTAAGTTCTTTCCGCCAAAGCTTTTTAGTTTCTTCATACTATCTCCTCCTTATCAATAAGTTTTTTCGTAGACGAAAAATCCATCCGTTCTATATTGTTTACCTGCATCATCGATCAAAAGAACCTCTGTTCTATATTTTGGGAAAAGTGTCCTTGTAAAGAGCCATCTTTCCTTTCCAAGCACAAAAGCAGCAGTAGATAGGACATCAGCCACGATTGGATCGTCAGTTATAACAGTAGCACTCATAGCGGAAGTTGCTGGTTTTCCGTTTCTTCTATCAAGCAGATGATGATATCTGATTCCATCCACTATGAAAAATCTTTCGTAATCACCACTTGTTGCTACTGAACCTTCTTTGAGGTAAAGATAGGTTACGTTCTCATCAGCTCTTCCACGTGGGTTTCTCACACCTATTACCCATTCGGTTCTTCCAAATTTCGGACCTATAATCATTATATGACCACCAGCATCTATGAAGCCGTGAGCTTGTGGATCGAATTCTTTTATTATCTGGTAAGCTCTCTTCAAAGCATATCCTTTTGCTATTCCCCCCAGGTCAAACCAAACTCCGTTTGTCTTTATTATTTTCTTTCTATAATCAATTTCCACCTTCTCATATCCTGACAACTCTGAAGCTTTTTGAATCTCCTCATCTGGTGGAACAAAAAAATGCTCTTTTTCGGAAAATTTATCAAATCCCCAGAGTTTAATCAACCTTCCAAGTGTTGGATCGAACGCGCCTTCCGTAAGTCTTGCGTATTTGAGTGCGGTGTCAATTAACACTAAAGTTTCATCATCAACTTCAACCCAATCATCTGAGTTGTTGACCATATATATCACACTTTTTGAATTATACGCGTCAAACTTATCTTGTATTCTTCGCATCTCTTCAAAAACTATTTTCGCAAGTTTCTCTGGTTTTACATTCGAAGATAATCTAATCTGAACGTATGTCCCTAAGACAAAATCTTCGTAAGTTTCATATTTCCCAGATTTCCCTGAAAGAAAGAAGTAATAAACAAACACTAAAATAAGAAGTACTACGATCGCTGAATACGTTACTATCCTATTTAGAACTGAAATCTCCCTTGTATCTGGTTCTTGCACACTTTACACCTTCCTTCACTGTATATATTTCTCGTATCCACATCAAAACCTCTTCTTATTATAGCAGGATTTCCACATTTTGGGCAGTATGTTGTTTCATATCTTTCATCCCAAACGTTTCCAAGATAGACATAATTCAAGTATTTTTTGGCAATTCTATAAGCTTCCTTCAAAAAATCAATATCAGTAGGTGGTGCTTTGTATTTAAAAGCGGGATGATACCTGGAAAGGTGTAGTGGGATATCATGCGAAATCTCACTTAGTGACGAGAACTCATTTTCAAGTTCATCAAGATTATCGTTACCACCTGTCACCACAAGTGTTGTAACTTCAACGTGCACTCCACTTTTGTAAGAAATCTCTATGTTTCTAAGAACAGTTTCGTAATCACCGCCGCAAATATTCCTGTAAAAATCGTTGTTGAAAGCCTTCAGATCGATATTCATCGCATCAATAAGTGGAATAATTTCATTCAAAGGTTCAAAGTTAACGTAGCCGTTTGTGACTAATACATTCTTTAGATTATTTTTCTTTGCAAGTAATGCTGTATCATATACGTACTCGTACCAAATAAACGGTTCGTTGTAAGTAAAAGCTATCCCTATTGAGTTATGGTACAATGCGGCTTCGACAACTTCTTGCGGAGTATAGAAATCAGTTTGCGCATCGACTTGAGAAATCTGCCAGTTTTGACAAAACTCGCACTTCAAATTGCAACCGATAGTTCCAATCGAAAAAATTCTACTACTAGGAAAAAAATGGAAAAGCGGTTTTTTCTCAATCGGATCTATCCCAACAGAACTTATCTCACCGTAAATTTCTGAATATAGAGTTCCACCGTTATTTTTCCGTACTCTGCAAAAACCTTTCCTACCATCAGCTATTATGCACTCATGTGGACAAAGTTTACACCTTACCGTAGAACCTTCAAGTTTTTCATAAAAGCGAGCTTCTTTTTCCATGAGCTCACCACCCTTTGTATAAATTTAAACGAATTTAACTCTAAAATCGTACTTTGGTCTTTTACCGGTGATAGTTTTCTTTATATTCTTTATATAAACACTCTCCCATTCAGGATTAGCGTCTTCTAATTCTTGTTCAAAATCTACAACATATAGTACTTTCTTAAAACCTTCAATTGTTCTATCCGGAAAAGTTAGCGTATATTCTCCATCAGAAAGGTGTATTTTAAATACACTCTCACCATCCGTTCCAAAACCTGCCTTAACAGCTATATGAACTGGGTAGTTCTGTTCAGTAGAATAAGCAAAAGCATAACGAACAAGCTTGTTTTCGCATTTTGTAGGAAAGCTTATACTGCATCCAAGAACATCGTGTTCCATCTGACACCTTTCCCAGTCTTCTTCAGTTTTAACATTTTCGTCTTGGACCACTTTGCCAAATATTTGGTTCCCTAGCTTTTTAAGATCAGGATCTATACCACTTCTTAGATTTCGAAGTTCGTAAATAGCACTTCTTCTACTTGGATAGATTGAATCAAAGTACCCAGCTTTTATAAGTTTTTCAATCGTTGAAAATGTGAAAGTTGGATTTTTCTCTAAAAAATCTGCCAAGCTATTGTAAGGCTCGTTCTTTTTAATGATTTCCTCCATTTTCGGTGTTATTCCTGCAATACAGTAAAGCGGTATGGAGAAGATATATTCATTTTCTTGCTCCATATATGGAAGTGTAACTTTGAACCCAATATTTCTAAGTTCCATTACAGCATCTTGAATTATTGACGAGTCGTGTTTCAGATAAGCTCTGTAAAACTCTTTGGGGTAGTTCGCTTTATAATAAGCCATAGCGTAAGTTATATACGAGTAGGCTACCGCATGCGATTTGTTGAAAGCATATTCACCGAAATTCAAAATCATTTCAGCTAATATCTTTCCCTCTCTACCATACTTTTCTTCAAGTTTCTCGATTAAGTTTTTGAAAGTTTCGTTATTTGAATCTTTCTTTGCAATAGCCTTTCTGATTTCGTCTGCTTGAAGAACATCCATTCCAGCTAATTCCATAGCTATTTTCATTACCTGTTCTTGATAAAGCGGAATCCCATAAGTTTCTTCCAAAATTTCGTAATTTGTCAGTTTCGTACCTGTTTTTCTGAACTCGATAAATTTGTCGATTAAACCACTTCTAAGAGGTCCAGGTCTGTTTAGCGAGATAGCGTTGTACAAGTCTTGTAAACTTTCCGGCTTGAGTTTTAGTACGATTTTTTTACCTATCTTACTATCAAGTTGAAAAACCTGATTTGTGAAACCTTTCGAAAGCATTTTATAAGTATTTTCATCGTTTGGAAAATTTGTGAATGGTAACGCCTTAAGTTCTTTGTAAATCGAAAGTGTTTTTAGGCCGAGTAAATCAAACTTTATGTATCCAAGACTTTGAAGTGCGTACATATCAAATTCTAAAACATCCGTTTTTGGAACTCTCGGAAGGTTTAGTTTTTCAGTTGAAATTATCACACCTGCTGCGTGAATACTCGGTTGTAAAGGTAAAACTTTTAATCTTTCAGAAATTTCCTTTGGAAATTGTGCCAAAATTTTTTCTGGAACCGATGAAAAAGTGCTTATGTTGTATACATATCCTATCCGATCTTTAAGCAGTTCGATAAGTTTTTTTCTTTCAAAATCTTCTATATCAATATCGACATCTGGGAAATCCTCCCTGTATTTGTGTAGAAATCTTTCGAAAAGAAGATTGTATTTGATTGGATTAACCTTTGTAACACCAATTCTGTAGAGAAGATAACTTCCAACAGCACTACCTCTTCCTGGTCCAATCTGGATTTTATTCTCCGTTGCAACGTCAACGATTTTTTTAACTGTCCATATATAATCTTCGAATCTTTTTTCCTTTATAACATCTATTTCTTTTTTTAACCTTTCATAATGTTCTTTTTCGCTTTTCAATAACTTTTCAAAAAATCCTCTTTCAGGTCTAACAAGGCTTTGGACTCCAAAATTAAAATTATCAGCTGGCTCTATTTTAGAAAAACAATTGTTTGTAGGTTTAGAAAGATCTACAATTAAAGATTCGTTGAGAACATTTAAATCTTCTATTTTTTTTAATTTTAGCCAAGCCTTTAGATATTTCTCTTCTCCAGGATGTGCTAACAGCTTTACTATTTCAACACTTTCAAAGTTTGATTTTATCTTTTCTACTTCACCGTTGTTATATAACTCTATTAAAGCTCTCAGTTCTCGACTGTTTTTAGCGTAATAAACTATATCTTCGTCAAGTCTAATGCCAACAACAGGAGCAATTCCGTTCTTTTTACAAGCATCTAAAAAATAAAAAAGCGCATGAAAGTTTCTATCAGCATACAACATGTACCTATAGCCAATTTTTTTCAGGTACTGAATAGCCTTTTCTATATTGATTATCGAACCATCAAAAGAATACGGAGTTACCAAGCCTAAAACCTTTGACATCTTAGCCATTTCTCACCCTCTGTGCAAGTTCAGAAAGTTTTTCGTTTCTGAAGACTCCATAACCCATAATGAGTATATCAACACCGCTTTGTACCAATTTCAAAGCGTTGTCATTACCAACGCCTCCGTCTACAGCAATTTTGAATTTTAAATCTTTCTCTTGCCTCCACAAAGTAAGAGTTTTAATCTTTTCGTAGGTTCTTTCAATAAATTTCTGACCTGAAAAACCTGGATTGACGCTCATAACTAAAACACCATCAACGTAATAAATCATTTCGTCGATAATAGAAAGCGAAGTACCAGGATTAACCGTTATAAAAGCTTCAGCTCCCAAATCTTTTATTCTTGTTATCGTTCTGTGTACGTGAAGAACCGTTTCTGGATGAAAAGCTATTCTACTTGCCCCTAAGTTTATAAATTGCGGTATCAATTCATCAGGATTAGTAACCATTAAATGTGCATCAATTGGAAAATCAGTTATTTTTTTGAGAGCTTCTATCATTGGAAGTCCGAAAGTTAGGTTCGGAACGTAATGTCCATCCATCACGTCAAGATGTATTTCATCTATGTACTGTGAAACTCTTTCTATCTCGCCTTTAAGGTTTCCAATGTCAGCTGCCAAAATAGAAGCCGATATCTTTGCCATATACTCCAACTCCTTTCAATATTTTTAAAGCGTTACAAAATAGATAGCTAAACTTGCAAAAAGAATAGTTACAATGGACACTAAGAATGTTTCTTTTGTAAATATTCTTGTATTCATCTCAATACCGTGGTTTGCCAAAATTTTCTTCCACATAACGCCAGCTAGAGCACCAAACAAGGTAATATTTCCTCCGATGTTAGAACCAAGAACTAACGCAAAAGCGTAGTTCAACGGTTTACCTTGAAGCGCCTGAGCAAAAAGAATTGTCATAGGTTGGTTAATCATAACGTTTGAAGCGAATGCAGTTATATAACTGGTTGCTACAGTTTCGAAAAGCTCGTTTTTAAAATTCATAAGGTTTCCTATATACCTTGTGAGTCCGAAAATTGTAAATAGATGTGCGAATGTGAAAAAAGCGACTATCAATGGAAGCATCTTCCAAGGAACAGCGCGGATAGTTTCTACGAAAAATGACAGATTGAATTTGAAATTCTTAAATTCTATAAGGACTTCGTTTGTATCAGACATAGTATCCGAAAAGACCAAATTCAAGAAAAGGTATGCACCTGAAAAAAGAAGGATAACTTTCCAGAGTGGTAAATCAACAAAGTCTCCCAATGCAACCAACACAAAAAATAGCACAAAGAGAATTAAAGTAAATCCAGCGTAAAATGCGTTTCTTATCGGAGACAGTTCCGTATCACCAATCAAAATATCGATCTTTTCAGGAATACTCTTTTTGTATTTCTTAAAGAATATAAAGGTCGAAGTTACTCCAGCAATAAGTGTTGGTAGAGCCATGTACTTAAAATATTCAAAAAATCCAAGCTTAAATGCCTGTGCAGCAATTACATTTGTGGGGTTACCTATATAAAAGAACATACTCCAAGTATTTGAGGCAAAAAAGACGGTTATTAGATAGGGGAGTGGATTAATTCCAGAGTATGAGCTTACATATACTATCATAGGTGTAAGAGTTAATGTTACTATATCATTAGAAGTGAAAATCGTAAGAACCGCTGTTAAAAAAACAAGGTTTAAAAATAGTTTTCTACCGTTTTCTTTGCTTGCCAAAATCAGCTTATATGCGAAAAGTCCTAATAGACCTGACATATCTAAAGATGTACAAATATACGCTGAACCAAAAAAGACGATGATTATCTGCCAAGGAACTATATTGTATTTAGGCAGCATTGCTTGCCTTAGGGTAGACAAAGAAGCGATGCCACTTATTATAAGTAGTGCAATAACGGATATGGAAACTAGAGAATAATCAAGGATAATTTTCTTGTTGTTTTTTAAAACTATCTCAGGCTCTTTAAGAATAAGGTAAACGGTGCCAAAAAAAAGATGGAGGGTAATTATTGTAGTTATAAGCAATCAGCTCACCTCAGCAGAGTTAAACTAAATTGCGTTCAGCTTAATTATACACCAGTTAAATTAAACTTTCTACCAAAAAATAAAGAACACCCCCTGAAGGGGTGTCAGATTTATCTTTTTTAGTTAAAGAAAAAATTCTGGGACAATACTGTACGTCTTCTCGCATAGCTTTATTTTAACGTACATTTTTCCTTGATCATCGATATCTGAATCAATAATGGCAGGTTTGTAAAGATTGCCCTTCTTGTAGTATTTGTATTTTGCTAGTCTTATTAAGTCTAACTCATCGAGAATGTTGCTTTCAAAGTTGTAGATCTCAGAATTCTCTATTATTGTTAAAAGAACTATAGCCATAAGGGAGAGAAGCTCAAGTTCTAATTCATCAAGTTCTCTGCTCTTTTCGAAATAAACATATCCATACGTTACACCATCCCTGGAGCAGATAAGTTTTTCATATTTTTCATACCTTTCCGCTTCTTCGAAAAGATTAGCGAAAACTATTCTGAATGGAAGAAGGTGTGCAGTGTATTCCTCAAAGACTTTCAAAACTTCCACTTTACTTTTGAGCTGCAATCCCAGATAGTTGCTAACTATGAAAGAAATGTTGCTATTTATAAATTCCAGCTTCTTGTTGTCTTCTTTAATTTGCTGTATGTAAAGTATATTCTCAACAGCTCGTTTTATCTCTGAAGGTATAATAGACGAAAGAAGCTCTCTTATTTCTGGTTTCAGGTATCCTGGGATTATCTCATTGCCAATAACTATAATCCACTTACTGTCAAGAATGTTTAGCTCAAAAAGCTCAAATATTTTGGTTTTATCCAGCTTGTCAAAATTATCCGGAACTTCACCTTTAAGAATATTCGAACTGACGAGTGTAAAGTTTTTCTTACCAGAATAGATAGCCGAAAAATTAGCTTGATATATTTCACGAACGTAATCCACAATATTCTTTGCAAGTACATTTAAATCTGTAGCAGTTAATATTTTTCCTGAAAATTCTGAAAGTGATTGAATTATAAAATTGTACTGACTAATAACACCTTCTAAGACATTTGTAGTAGTTCCCTTTTCATAAAGTTCTCTTCCTTTTTTAAAGACAAGCGCAATAGTATTTAATATAGTCTCTTCTTCAAATTCCAGTTCTTTCCCCGAAATAACTATTAAAAACTCTCCATCAATTTCAGAACAGTATTTCAAAACATATTTTTTATTTTGAGTTTTAACAAATAAAGATTCTGAAAAACTTAATTCTTCAATAGTTTTTTCAAATACATTAATTCCAGAAAAACTTTGGAGTGTGTAGTGGTTTTCTGTTTTTTTAAAAACCCCGACTGAAACAGCAAAGAGCTCACTTAGAGTTTCAGCAAATAAAGGAAGTAAATAATCAATCGGAAGCGGGTCAAAAAGCGATGAAAGAACAGTTCCAACACCGTTGATTTCGTAAGAATACTTGATTAATCTGTTCTCCATATTTTTGTATTCTAAAAGCTTTTCTGATTTTTCGATCAGTTTAAAAATCTCTTCTTTTAAAAGCTCGTTTGAAAAGATCTTCAAATTTTTAGATTCGTAGACTTTAATTAATCCAAATTCCCTAAGTTCTTCTTCCGGATAACTATAGAGCATCTTTATGATATCAATATTAGGTGTTAATGCTGTAACAACCCAATTCTCATCACTCTTTCTAAGAGATATTCCTATTGGCAAAGTACTTACTATTATTTCATCAATAAGTGGTGTTCCTAAATATTCAACTATTTTTTCAAGATTCATTCAATTTTTACCCCCTTACTGTCGGGATCATAATATATTAGCGAGTTTCTTATTTCATCAACCTTAACAATCTCTTCTTTTATCTTGACAATCAAATTATTCGCTTTTTCGCGGATATAAATAGAACCTTCTCCCTTTACATTTTCTAATAGCTCTTTAAGTTCTTCTAATCTTGTATCAACCTTACCGAGTTGTTCTAATAAACTTTTGTAATAATTTGCCAATTTGTTTTGTTTATTCCAAGCTTCTTTTAAAACTTCTCCTTCAAGGTTTCCAGACTTAAGTTCAAGAACAACCTTTTTTAGTTCTAAGGATAAGTCGCTCATCAATTTGGTCATTTTGTTTCGCTCTAACATTAGTTTTGTAAACATTTCCATAAGTTCCTTTCTATCAAATCCAGTCACCTGGATAGTCTTTTTTCCGCCAACAATTTCTTTAATATGTGCTGAATACCTAAGCTGAACTTGAGAATTTATTAGTTTTCCTTTCTGACCATTGATAAATAGATTTCCTTCACAAGTTACGTTGCAGTTCATAATATACTCATTTACAAAAATGTCGCCACCAACTTTCAAAGTGGCATCTTGAACGAACTTGGCATATAAATTTTTTTGAGTTTCAACGATAGCGTTTCCACCACCAAAGATACCAAGTTTAACGGAAATATTATTTTCAGCCTTTAAAAGTGTATTTTGTTCTACTCCACCATCAACTTGAATTCCTTTCTTCGATATCACTTTAAATCCTGCACGTACCCAACCTTTGACTATAACATCAACTTCAGAATTAATATTTCCAGTATTTATATCAACATTAGTTGGAATAATCAATACTGGCGAAACATCGAATTTACCATCTTCATATATCACAACACCATCAGTTTTTGCTCGAATAAATTTGCCATCCGTATAAGCGTTTTCTCCCACTGTGTAAACAGCTTTCTGCCCTGGTTGTGCCTTTATGGGGTTCCCAAAAATGTCTATACCATCTTCACCATCTGTTGGTGGGATAACTTCGGCTATAGGACTGTCTTTTTTTACGAAGGTAAACAAGTCCAGGTTGTAAAAATCAATCTTTCCGGAAGAAAGTTCTTTAAATTTTCTTTTGTTGATTTCGAAAAACAATTTTAGCTCACCATTTCTACCTGGAATCGGAGGTTTACCACTTGCAGCTCTAAATTTTCTTAATCCATTTTCAATAGCTTCTCTTATAACGTCTTCTAATATACCGTAAGTGACCTTATTTTGACGGAGAAAATTGATAACAGTACGGTAAGAAGGCATCTCACCCAAAACTTCAATTTCTGCTTCGAGTTTAGACAGTGAAACGTTTAAAGTAATTTCTGCTCTTTCTAAAAGAATACTTTTTTCGCCTTTTGAAGTTGCGAATTCTCGAATTTCATTTGCATCAAAAAAGACTTTATAAGCCTTTAGCTTATTTATTAGTTCCGTAAATTCTGTTATATCAAGAGGTTCGATGCTTTTTTTAATAACAATACCACTTCCGATAGGAGTAATTTCGTACATAAAATTGACCTCCAACAAAATCAATAAGCATTAACACTAATATTATACACAAACTTTTAAATTTTTAAACAAAAAAATCCTCCCAATCTTTGTGGGAGGACAAAAAGTCTCTTTTTTATTATTTTTATTATATCTTCTCAGATATAGCTTTTGCTTGTAAGAAAAGCCCAAGGTAATCTCTTCCACCAGCTTTACTGTCAGTTCCAGACATATTGAATCCACCAAACGGATGGACACCTACTAGAGCTCCTGTGCTCTTTCTGTTTATATAAAGATTACCAACAAAGTATTCATCTTTAACCCACTCTATTCTTGATCTATCTCTCGAGTAGAACGAACCTGTCAAACCGTATTCCGTTGAATTTGCAAAAGCGATAGCTTCTTTGTAATCTTTTGCTTTCGTTATTGCCAAAACTGGTCCAAATATTTCTTCCTGGGATATTCTCGCATCTTTTGGTACATCCTTGAATACAGTTGGTTCTATAAAGTAACCTCCAAGGTCTTCTCTAGAGTTTCCGCCGAGTATCAAAGTTCCTTCTTTCTTTCCAACTTCGATATAAGCCATTATCTTTTCAAGAGAGCTCTTGTTAACAACGGGTCCAAAGTTGTTTTCGTAATACCTGACGTCTCCCATCTTGAGTTTCTTTGCTCTTTCCAAAACCTTCTCAACGACTTTATCGTAGACTTCTTCCACAATTATCGCTCTACTTCCAGCACTACATTTCTGACCTTGGAATCCGAAAGCACTGACAACTATTCCTTCCGCTGCTGCGTCAAGATCTGCTGTTTCGTCGACAACTACCGCGTCTTTTCCGCCCATCTCAAGAATAGTTCTCTTTATCCATATCTGCCCCGGTTGTGGTTTAGCTGCAAGTTCATGGATTCTAAGTCCAACATCCTTAGAACCTGTGAAAGCTATGAATCTTATCTTTGGATGTTTGACTAAGAACTCTCCCGCAAGAGCTCCACTACCAGGCAAGTAATTAACAACTCCAGCTGGTAATCCAATTTCTTCTAGCACTTCGTAGAATTTTGCAGCAATAACAGGGCTATCACTTGCAGGTTTAAGTATAACGGTATTTCCAGTTACAACCGCAGCTACAGTCATACCAACCATAATAGCTGCTGGGAAGTTCCATGGTGGAATAATAGCACCAACTCCGAGTGGAATATACCTAAGTTCATTCTTCTCAGTCGGTATTCTTGTAAGCGGTTGTTCCGAAGCGTATCGTAACATCTCACGAGCGTAGAATTCCAAAAAGTCTATAGCTTCGGCTACATCAGCATCAGCTTCAAGCCAGCTCTTTCCTACTTCATAGATAGCAACTGCATTAAATTCAGATCTTTTTTCTCGTATTTTTTGCGCAGCTTTCAGTAAATACTCAGCACGAACGTGTGCCGGTGTTCTACTCCAAACTTCGTAAGCTTTCCAAGCTTCATCAATCGCAAGCTGAGCCAATTCTTCGTTTGCACTACTGACAACTCCGACAACTTCATCGTATTTAGATGGGTTAATAGAACGGATCTTCTTTTCCGTTTTATAATGTTTCCCACCTATGACTATGTCGTACTCTTTGCCAAAATCTTTTGCAATCTTTTCAAGTGCTTCAACTTGCTTCTTATAGTTTTCAGGGTTTGAAAAGTCCGTAATAGGTTCGTTTTTGAAAGGTGGAATGACCGTCCACATGTTTGATTCGTACATCCTAAGTTCCCCCCTTGACTTTGTTGAGAAATCTTTACACCTTAAGATTGTTTTTCTCTAAGTTTCTTAACTATAAACGATGCAACATGGATTCCTTTGGTACCTCTTCCAAATCCTGCATCCACTCCATTTTCAAGTGCTATATCGTTGTTTATCTGAGTTCCACCAACAATAATTAACACTTTGTCCCTTATACCTTTTTCAATAGCCAGTTGGTTCAATATTTGCATATTCTTGATATGGACATCGTTATGGGTAATTATCATTGAAGCCAAGATAGCATCGGCACCGGTTTCGATAGCTGCGTCTATAAGTTTTTCCGGTGGACAACTTGTACCAAGATATACATATTTTATACCATACTTTTCAATTCCACCGTGCTTTATATCGAGAATTTCCCTTAATCCAACTGAATGTTCGTCTTCACCAACAGTTGCAGCGACAACTTTTATCGGTCTGTTCTTTACAAATTCAAATATTTCCTCTTCCGGCAACGTTTCAGGTTTCTTAGGTAGTTCAAGTTCATCAAGGCTTATTTCAAACGGAACTTTAGCTTTGATTTCAACATAGGTTCCTTCCGCTGGATGGAGTATCGTTTTGTGAATAACATTTATGTCCTCAAGACCAAGTCTTTCACACAACTTCACTGCCGCCGCTTCCGCATATTCTGGTGGCAATGAGAATGTCATATCGATTTGGATAACTCCATCAGCGTACCATTCAACTTCCGGTTTTATTACTCTTCGTTTCTTCATTTCGTACTGTCTCTCAAGTCTGATATTCACGTTATCTGTTTCGTCAAGTTCGTCAATGAATTGTATCTTTTCAGGTTTATGGAACGTACAACCACCTATAAGATCACATGGTTTTTCTATACCTTCCGGCAGATTGTTGTATCCAAAATGTTGACATACAGGTGCCATGTAATCAGGATCCCTTGGAACAACCGTACCTGCTGCAATTTCTCCGTCTTTCTTTCTTGCAATTCCATCACCGATTCTTTCCGGATAATAACCGTTGTCAACAAACATACCAGCTTCCAAAGCCTCGAAATAACCGCCCATCTCAATTATCTCTTCAAGCATCAAAATAGCTCTCATCTTAAGTTCTCTGACTTTTGGTCTGATCTTTTCTTCGTCTATTTTGACGTATTCTTTTATTCCATCCATAGCGATAAGTGTGTGTTTCGCAGTTTCGACACCTCTTATTGAATTGATGTGCCATGGAACGTTTCTTCCTTCATCAGGTGTAATTGTCGACTGTATATCTGCGGAAGTGAGTCTTGAAAGAACCGCGTTAAGAACGTGTGCCCTTGTTGCGTCGAAAAGATCCGATTCAATATATCTTGTATTCATCTGAGCTCTGAATTTATAACCTTTGAAAAGTTCTCTGAGTGCTATAGCGTATGGAAGGTCTATCCTCATTTCTGGAAGTGGAGCTATTACAGGTGGAACTGTTGATAGAGCGATATTCTCTTTCTTCATTCCAACCTTTACTGAGAATAGACAATTTATTCCATGTTGTACCAAAAGTTCAGGCATAACTGTCCAAGCTATTTTAGATGAAGCGTTAGCGTTGTGAGCACCGTCAATTTGTAGCATATTCGCAAAAGCCATTATTTTTTTAGCAACTGCTGCATCGACAAAAGATCTTATTGGGTTAACCCCTCTGTAAAGCACGTTGTATTGTGGGTCTTGGTGAGCTCCGTTAACGCCTTCTTCTGCAAAGAGAACTGCTATCTCAGGACCAGCCACACCCGAAACGTAACTGTGAAGATTTATGGGTCTTCCGACTTCGTCTTCTATAATATCAAGAGCTTTTCTTGAGGCTCTTATCTGTTTTCTCGTTATTGGTATACCACCAACACCTTCGGGAGTACCTTCAATAAGTCCGTCAAAGTGTGATTGTCCAAGGGTTCTGATAACCATTATGTGGTCTGCACCATGCCAGGCAGCCATTCGCATCCTTCTGATATCGTCTTCGAACCTACCTGAAGCAATTTCGCTTGTGATAACAACATCGGGTTGCGGGTCTATGTTACCAAAATAATGAGCTGCAGGAAGAGGGATACTGTTTTTAAGGTTTTCGCTAACTTGATAATATTTGTATCCCCCGATTTCACTACCTTCTGGAAGTTTTTTTCTCCAAGTCCAGCCTTTTCTTCTCGGTCTGTACTTATCTAAATCTTTAAGTATTTCACGTACATCAATTGGTCTCATTTCTTCGTTCATTTTCTTACCCCCTTGAATATAGCTTCAACGTCATCCCAATACTGTCCCTCTATTAGTCTTCTACCAGCTTCTATATAGTCAATATTTTTCTCTTTTGCAATTCTCCAAACTATATGGCCAGCACCTTTTGAAAGCAGATTTCTTTCAACTATCATATCAACCAATTTTTTAGCCTCGATACTGTTGAATCCCATTCTCAAAAGAACAGAGCGTTCTATGGACGGACTTGTGTGAGTCTCAGCAAGTTTAACTAAAGGATCGACAACTTTTTCTACAAGCTCCCAAAAATATCTGTCAAGTTCTTCATCGGTCATATTTTGCAAATGTTTCGATCTTTCAAGAAAATCATCTTTTCTTGGCTGCATATTTTCCTCCTCCTTCAGATCTTCAAATCTCATTTAAAAGTCTGACAATATTTTCTTTCGTTGTGTTCAAATCTTCCTCCAAAAATTTCCATTCCACATCTGTAAATTCTTTTCTTCCTTCTCGTTTAACAAGCTCTTTCAGATAACTTTTTCTAAGTTCATCAACGGAATATTCAATTACATCTATCTGTGAAGGATGTTCAGGAATCGCTATAACTTTTCCGGGTTTGTCTTCTTTAATTGAATCTCCTCGTTTTACAATCATTCCCATCTTCTTTGCGAAGGTTAACTGTGCTGATGGAAGTTTACCAGCACCGGTGTATTCAGTTTCGTTAACTACGATAGTTTGGTTTTCGTCCATTTCAAGAGCTAAAGCTATCGCAGCTGTAAGTGATGTATTTCCTGCAGGACCTCGTTGTAATCCTTCAAGTTGTGCTAACATTTCGGTTACATAGAAAACTTCTCCTTGGGTTACTAAAACGTATCTATCCATATATCTCAAAGGTCTGGCAGCATTTCTTGGAACATCTGATCTATCTGGATAAACTGCAAAAGGAATTCCAAAACCGGTGTGTCCAGTTGTAAAATATTTTTTGTTGAAATCGTTAGTGCTTGCCATGTGAAGTCCTCTAAGGTCAACACTCGCACCGATTATCTTCGTATTAACAGCGCCAGCTTTCCTAAGACCTCTGGCAGTTCCTGTAATTAACCCACCACCAGCATGTGTTACAACGACAGCATCTGGATATTTTCCAGTAAGTTCTTTCATCTGCTCAGCTATTTCGTAGCCAAGTGTTTCTATGCCAGCTATTGCGTAAGGTGAATAAAGCGATGCGTTGAAGTAACCAGTTTCTTCAAGTAAAACTAAGGTGTAATAAAAGAGTTCTGGACCAACTGTAAGCTGTACAACCTCAGCACCGTAAGCTTCACAAGCCCTACCTTTTTCCAAAATCTCAGGTTGTCCTATCCAATTGTTATCGAAACATTCTTGAACGATTATGCATTTTAACCCTCTTTTTGCAGCTTGAGAGGCGACTGCAGCACCGTAGTTACCGCTAGTTGCTGCAATCACACCTTTGTATCCTTCTTTTTGTGCTCTATAGACACTTACCGCCGCTCTTCTATCTTTAAAACTTCCTGATGGATTTACAGCTTCATCTTTCAAAAAGATTCGAGCACCTTTACCTGGTTTTGCAAGCTTTTTAATGAGCTTGTTTATATTTTTAAGTTCAACAAGAGGTGTATTTCCAACCCTCGTCTCAGCTTGAATTTCACGTACTTGTTCGATAGAATATCCAACTTCTTTCATCATTTTTTCATAATCAAAAGCGATTCCTTCTATTTGGAACTTTTCATAATCTATTCCGACAGCTTTTTTGATTATTTCATTCTTTCGAGCCATCACATCGAGATACGCTTGTTTAATTTCATTCATTCTTATCACTCTCCAAAAGCTCTCTCAGTTCCATACCGATAGTTAAGAGCTCAGGAACAGGTTCACCGAAATCATGCTCGTATTTTGGATTCACAGCTATCAGTTTACCTTCCACATATCTCCCTGAAAAAGTCTTTATTTTCACGTTTTGCCCAATTTCAGCACTTTCATCTACCAAGAAACCTTTAACTCTCATTTCAAGTGGAACTTTCTTAGTATCGTCAGGAAGATTGGGTGAGCGATCTTGAGGTTCAAGAAGTCTAGCTTCTATCTGTACCCAATCACCTTTTCTGGCAATCATTTTACCACCTCGGTTTTGTTTATTTCAATTCTGACAGTATTGACCTTGGAACTGGAAGGTCAGCCATGCATTTTAGACCTGGTTCTGCTGTGATAACTATAGGAATCATATTCGTAGCAATGGCTATAGTAGCTTTTCCACCAGGTATCTCAGGTTTAATGGCAAGGTTAATGTTTATATTTCCGTAGATTTCAATGTAATCTCCAGTGTCTACTTCTTCAAGATGAGGATGTATTTGTTGTGGATGGTAGAGTTCTATAACAACTTTATCTCCAACGTAAGCTTTAGCGGAATGATCACAACCTGCCACCATACCTGGTTGGACTTTGACCACTTCAGTTTCTCTGTAAACTTTTGAAACGATAGGCTTTCTCTGTTCTTCAATCTTATCCACTTTCCATCCCAAAGCTTTTGCTATCATCATAATACTTTGTGGGAACCCGATGTGTCCAACGATTGTACCTTTTTTAAGACCTTCCTCAAATTGTTCAACTGTAGTACCAACTCCTTGTGTTTCCATAACTGTTTTTCCAAACGGCGAAAGATCGTTTATTCTTCTAGCAACAATTTTATCAACTCTTGAACATACTCCTGTGAGAGCAATTATAAGTGTATCAAGAACAAAACCGGGATTAACTCCTGTTCCAAGGATTGTGACCCCATACCTTTTAGCAAGACTGTCTAAATATTCTGATTCACTCTTGTGAGATTCAAAAGGATACGCCATTTCTTCAGCAATCGTTATAACGTTAGCGTGATTTTTTACACAATATTCGATCTGTGGAAGAACATCTTTTACGAATGAGCTTGTCGCTATAACAACAAGGTCTGGGTTTGTTTCTTCGATTATATCTTTTGATTCTCTTACCTTAACTCCATAGTTTCCAACACCTAAGATTTCTCCAACATCTTTGCCAACGTAGGCGGGGTTTTTGTCAATGACACCGACTAATTTCATAAAACTGCTTTGAACTATGTTTTTTGCAACACCTCTACCCATAGCACCAAATCCCCAAAGAACAATTCTCATATACGAGCCCTCCTTTTGATTTATGAAGATTCCATTTATTATTTTACATTTAGGTTAATCACAAAATCAAACCCGATAATTCGAACTATAATCTATATAAGCCCAATAGAATCGATTATCCTTCTTAATCTTTTAGTATCCTGTGGTATGCTTATTTATGTTAAGTTTCTCTAAAAACTTGATATCCAGTAGTTTTGTAAATCTTATTTTTATCAACTTGTAACCTTTTATTATCTCTCAAGTATTGGAAGTTTAAGAATAAAGGAGTAAAATATTGTCGAAGTTGAAAGATAGAAGTTACTTCAAATTACTTAAAGGAGGGTGAAACACATGGCATCCAAAAAAGGTTTAACAGTAACACTCATCGTCATCGCTATCATCGTTGTCGCTATCATTTGGGCAGTAGCAGCCAACAACAGTAAAGCAGCAGCTGCTGAAGAAGGAACAACAGAAGAAACAGTAACAACAGAAGAAACAACAGAAGAAGTTCCAGCTGAAGAAACAACAGAAGAAACAACAGAAGAAGTAACAACAGAAGAGACAACAGAAGAAGTTCCAGCTGAAGAAGTAACAGAAGAAGTAACAACAGAAGAAACAACAGAAGAAACAACAGAAGAAGTTCCAGCTGAAGAAGCAGCAGAATAATATAAGGAAAGGTTGCTCTTAATAAAAGCCCCTGAATTTATTCAGGGGCTTTTTTCACTTTTCTAACCTTTTGTAAATTGATTCAACGTTCCTCAAATAGTAATCAACGGAAAATAACTTGTTTGGTTCTATATCTTTGAGAAACTCGACTTTTAAAATCTCTTCTTTGAAAGATTTCCCCGTCTCCCAGCATTCAAGAGCTATCTTTTGAACTAACTTGTACGCTTCTTCCCTCGAAAGTCCCATCTCAACAAGCTTTAATAAAACCCTTTGTGAGAATACTAAACCTTTAGTTTTATCAATATTTTCGATAACTTTTTGTTCGTTAACAACAAGCTCTCCAACTAAGTATTGACACTTTTTTAGCATATAGTAAGCAGTGGATGTGGCATCTGGAAGGATATACCTTTCAACGGATGAATGCGAAATATCTCTTTCGTGCCAGAGAGCAATGTCTTCTAAAGATGCATGTGCATAGCTTCTTAAAAGTCTTGCCATTCCTGTGAGCCTTTCAGCAAGTATAGGATTTTTTTTATGTGGCATAGCTGAAGAACCTCTTTGTCCTTTCTTGAACGGCTCGAAAACTTCTAAAACTTCTGTCTTTTGAAGGTGCCTAATTTCTATAGCAATTCTTTCAATCATAGCTGCTATGAGAGCAAGAACATTTAGATAGTTAGCAATGTAATCTCTCGGAACGACTTGCGTTGCGACTTCAACGGGTTTTAGTCCTAAATATTCCAAGGCTTTTTCTTCAACTATAGGATCTATGTTAGCGTAATTACCAACCGCACCACTCAACTTTCCAACAGCAATTTCTTCTCTAACAGCTTTTAAACGCTTTAAGTTTCTTAAACCTTCTGAATACCATGATAAGAATTTTAAACCGAATGAAGTTGGTTCTGCGTGAACTCCGTGCGTTCTTCCGATAGTTGGAAGGTTTTTATACTTTAGAGCTTTTTCATAAAGAATAGAATTAAGATTTTCTAATTCTTTGATAATATACTCAACACTTTCAACCAAAGCCAAACTTAAAGCTGTATCAACGACATCTGAAGAAGTCAGTCCGTAGTGGAAAAACCTTGCTTCATCTCCCATATTATTCGTAACTGACTTTATAAAAGCAATAACATCGTGGTCTACTTCTTGTTCGATTTTTAGAATATTTTCTACATTGATAAGAGCTTTTTCTTCTATTTTCTTAGCCGTTCCTTTTGGTGCAAAGCCAAGTTCTTCGTAAGCTTTAACAACAGCAATCTCAACCTTCAACCATCTTTTGTACTGTGATTCAACAGACCAGAGAGTTTTCATAGGTTCCAAAAAATATCTTTCAACCATCTTTCTTTACCTCCCCACGGCTTTCACTTGTTTTCTTTTATTGTATGTATAGTTAGGTCCATACCACCATTTTTCTTCCCACGCAAAAGAACGAGTTTTGCGTTTGAGTTTTCTCTTCCCAAGAATATACATACGTACTGTGGATTTAGCCTTTTTGAAGTGAGAGTATTTATAAACGGTATCAAGATTTTCGGAGAAATCACAAAAACAAACTCTCCTTTGTTTCTTAACAGATAACTAGCCGAATCAATAAAACTTTCAACAAGTTCAAAGGAGCCACTTCTCGTAGTTTTTCTAACTTTATCCATACTTTCTTTTCCAATATGAAAAGGCATATTCGAAACTATCATATCGTAAGTTTCAGCTTTAAAGTGTTTTCTAATATCACGAACATCTATATTGTAAAGTCTAACTTTTCCTGAAAGGTCGTTTAGTTCAATACCTTTTAATGAAAGCTCAAATAACTCTTTTTGAAGTTCTATTCCATCAACTTTTAAATCATAAAGTTTTGCAAGAGCAAATGTTACGATCCCCGTTCCGCTCCCAAGTTCCACAACAGTTTTTATATCTTTTGTAGGTTTTGAATACCAAACTAACAAAGCCGACGCATGTGTCGGCTTGTGTTTTTCATGGTCTATTGTTTTTATCTCCCTTAATATATCCGCACTAAATTCACCAAATTCTATCATAATTGGTTTAACCTAACCTACAAAATCAACTAAAGACTTTTGTATCGCCATAGCGGCTGACTTCAGAGCGGCTTCCAAGACAGATTGTTGCATAGAAAGTTGTGTAAGGACTTCTGTAAGGTCAGCATCTTGCTCTTTTGATAAATATTCAGTCATAAACGTATTTAAATCAGTTATTCTCGTCGAAACCATCTCTAACATTCTTGCTGTAGAACCAACTGTTGCAAAGTGCTCCATAACGGACCTTTCCAAAGTTCCCACTTCTTTAAGTGTTATTTCAGAAAGTTTTAATTCATTTCCTTCCTGCAAAGATTTAATTGCATCATCGATGACTGTAAAGACAGTCTTGCCGTTTCTCAATGCAAAAACGTCGTATACGGTAACACCATACTCAATACTGTATCCCAAGGAATTTGCAGTTCTTTTTATATTAGCTTCAATAGGTATCTGGATATCTCCATTTTCATCAACTGGTTTAAGGTCAGAACGCGCACCACCGAAGATATATTCGTCACCAATTCGTGTATTTGCTATCTCGATAAAGTGTTCTTTTAGTCCTTCAAGTTCTTTAGCTATTGCGTTTCTTTCGTCAACTGTATTTGTACCATTAGCACCTCGAATCAAAAGTTCTTTAACCCGTTGATAAAGTGTAGAAAGTTCTTGTAAAGTCGTATCGTAGGCTGAGACAAAATTCTGTATATGGTCAACGTTTCTTTTATATTGTTCCAATTCTCTGTTTCTGCTTTGTATATTAGATGCTCTGGTTGCAATCACAGCATCATCGCTTGGGTATTGAACATTCTTACCAGAAGAAAGTTTATCGTGCAATCTTGCTATTCTGTACAAACTATTTTGAATATTGAATAATGACCTGTCGTTTATCATATTGTTAGTGATTCGCATCTCTATCACCTCACGTTAGTCTTATCTACCAACAACACCCAATCTGTCGATAACTCTTCCTATCATATCATCAACCGCTGTCATAACTCTTGCTGCTGCGTTAAAGGCTTGCTGGTATTTGATCATATTCGCCATCTCTTCATCAAGAGAAACACCCTTTACTCGTTCTCTTTCTCCATCTATTTCCCTTTTCATAACATCGGTGTTACCTTTTATCTTCATTGCAGTTTCACCTTCAACACCAAGTTCAGCTACAACTGTTCCGAGATATTCGTTGAAGGTTTCTTTACCATCATTTAGGACACGTCTAAATTTGAGTTCGGATAACATTTGAACGATCGTCGTGTTTGCCCTACCACTTGGTTTAAAGACTTTTGCATCCCAGTTTGGGTTTCTTTCTGTGTAACCAAAATCAACTGCCAATGTTTCGGAGTTTGAACGAATCGTAGAATTAACAGCCCACTTTTCGACGAATCTGTACGGTTCTGTTGGTAAAACCTTATCGACAAACAACGTATCAGCTTTTATGTATTTCAATCTTTGTACTTTTGGATCATCAAATGGATTGAGAAAGACAAAACCTTCGTCCCAATCGTTAAGCGGATTAACATCTGGATCAATGAATCCAAGCGCTACGAAAAGTGCTTCAGGACCTTGAATGACTTTTTTTAACTCAAATTCAAGTGATCGTGAACCTCTTAAAACAAACTTTCCGTGCGGAGTTATTTCTGCAATTATACCTGAATTAGTTTCGTTTATTTTATTTGCTAAATCTTTAAGTTTTGTTCTTGTAGGATCTATTCTTATAGCTGTAGCACCAATTCTTATTGTAAAAGCTTGTGTGCGATTTAAAATATTTTCCAAAGTTCCTATTCCAGTATCTAAAGCCTTGTAGGTTTCGCGCTTCATATTGGCTTGTGTAAGAAGTCCACCAGAATCTTTTATACTAAGCCTTTTGATATCGAATTCTTGATTTGCAGTTGGCATTATAAGAAGTTTGTTTTCGTGTACGTAGGCACGTATAAAAGATGAGAAATTGCTATTGAGCTGATTTGCCAAATCGTTTAAAGTTGTAGTGTCAGTTATGTTGATTATAGCATCGGTACCGTTTATAGATATTTTGTATGGACCACTATTGACTTTAAAATCGGTTGCATCGATAGTATATATATCAATGTTCTTTGTCTTGAATCCCATTGTGTTAAACATATTACCATTAAAGTCGAGTGCCAAGGTATCCCTGAGATCAACGTTTCCGTTTATGTAGAGCCTGTAACCACCATCACCGTGCGCACCAACTAAAACATCGAACCATCTGTTAGCAACAGAATTATTTAAATTTATAAAATCTTGCACGGTGTCATAGGGGTTAACAGCGGTTGAATAAACATTACTTGTACCGTCAAAGAACACTATTGAACCTTTTTCAATAAAAGGTTTAGTCGTTATATCAGCTACATTTAACCTCCCATCCATACCTGAGATGAATTTTATCGGACCATTTTCAATCCTCTTTGCCCCTGCAATTCTGTATAAAACAGCATCATCAATTCTGTCAGCACTTATATCGTTAAAAAACTTCAATCCTGTAACACTACCATCACCGTTGAAACCATCTTGGTGGATCAAATTGAATTCATCACTAATACTTAAAGCAAATTCGTCTAATCTGTTCATGTACTTAACCAGAGTCTGATCCCTAAGATCAAATAGAGCTTTAAGCTTTCCATCGTTGAAAACAACTTTTGAATTACCAGCAAAAACTTCTTTGAAGCCTTTTCCATACGGCCTATCCAAAGCTCTCAATTCTATGACATCTTGCCCAACTAAAACTATTTGGTTACCTATTCTTAGAGTGATCTGCCCCGCTGTATCTTCATAGTAATAAATATCTGCAAAGTTAGATAGTTCGTCAAGAATCCTATCTCTCTCGTCTAAAAGATCGTTAGGAGTGTATTTTAAGCTCACTGATAACCTCACTTTAGCATTTATATCCGCAAGTCTTTTGACCATTCCGTTTATTTGCTGCACTCTTTGTGCAATTTCATTATCTATGTCAACTCGGAGTTGCTCTATCCTATTGTATACATCTTGAACATGCTTAACAAGTTCTTCGGCTTTACTCACAAGTCCCCTTTTAGCAGCCGCATTCGTTGGATCAGTTATAACTTCTTCAATACCACTCCAAAAAGAATCGTACAAGTATCTTAAACCTGCATCTGATGGCTCTGCGAAAAGTTGTTCAACAAAATGAACATTTGACGTTATCGTGTCCCAGTATGAATACTTGTTATTAACTTGCCTAAATTGAATATCAAGAAAAGCGTCTCTTACTCTTTTAATATCTCTGACATATGAACCTGTTCCTATCTGCAAAGGAATCGAAGGTTGAGTAAGAGATGTGAGTGGAATAGGTGGTGTTGTAAGGATTTCAGGCCTCTGCCTTGAAAAACCTGGAGTATTTGCGTTCGCTATATTATGAGAAACAACATTCATTGCAAGTTTGCTTGTGTAAACACCCAAAAGTCCGGTGTTTAAAATACCAAATAAACTAATGTCCGGCATATTTTCACTCCAGTCTATTTAATAAATTCATTTGAATGTTGTGTATCTATTTACAACGTTATTTACAAGGTTTTTACTTTCTCCATACTGAGAGTAAGTTCCAACTGGATTTACATTACCGGAGTAAAGCATATTAACGAACTTAATGTAGGCATTCTCAAATTCAAACATTTCTCTCGTAGTATCAATTAGTATCGTAAGTTCATTGAGTTTTTCGAGAAGCTCAGCCAGAGTCAATTCGAGTTGTTGATCTGAAGACTTTTCGATAAACTCCTTAACGTTTTCAAAACCTTCCTTTAAAAGACGCAAAGATCTCTCTTCTTCAAGGGAAGCAATTTCAAAACTTAAACCTTCAATTTGAGCTGAGAGTCTTTCAACCATTCCATAATCTCTTTTAACTATAGCCTTTTGCAAATCTTTGAAAGCGTTTATCATGCTTTCAACTAACTTTTTCTGGTTTTCCAAACTTTCCAAAATATATTCTCTCATAGTCTTTCCTCCAGTCATCCCTCCAATATCTTCTTTGCGATATTTTTGGGATCAACTTTGAAAGTACCATTTTCAATGGCATTTTTTAGTTCGTTTATAATCTCGGTTCTCACTTCGGGAACATTTTTGGCTTCTTCTAAAAGTTCTGCGAATTTTTTCCCACCACTGAGACTGATAACTTCTTTTTCTTTCTCGTTTAATTTTTCTACGCTCTTCTTAGTTTTTCCTTGAACCAAATTTTGCTTTTGGATGTTGCTGATATTGTTGGTGTTGTTTATTCTATCAATCATCTTGGTTCACCTCCTTTTGCTCTTTTCTACTTAAATATCGACTAAAAAACTCCTATCTTTAGTAATGATACTTTTCATTTCTTTCGATTTTGAAAGCTCTGAATATCTGCTCAAGTAAAATGACGATGCAAAACTCGTGTGTAAACGTAAGTTTTGAAAAAGAAATCCTCTTTTTAGCACGTTTCCTGAGTTCTTCATCTACCCCAAGGGGACCACCTATAACGAAAGTAATTTCCGATTGCGAGAAGAGAAAATCGTGAAATTGCTCCGAGGTCATTTGTTCACCCACTAAATCAATCAGGACAAAGTCTTTCCCGTTTACGTGTCGAAAGATGTTTTCCGCTTCTTTTTTCAATATAACTTTCGGATTCTCCCTGTTTAAATCTCCACCAAGTTGTACGAATTTTACGTTTAAAGAACAGAATCTCGATACTTTTTCAAGATAAATTTTGTATGCTGGAAAGATATGTGGTGAAATTTTTCCGGGAACTACAATATCTATCTTCAAAACTGTTTCCCCCTACTTTTGTATATAGTAATAAACTCCTTGAAGTTCTTCTAATTCTCCATTTTCTAACAAATAATTCATAACCTTTTGGAAATGCTCAGTATCAGAACCGAAAATGATTTCTCTAACGTAATACAATTCATTTTCATACACAAACGTCTGCGCGAAAATCCTTTTAACAAAAAAGGCAAACGTTTTCAACAAAAGTTCTTCTTTTTCACAGATTACTCGTGCTTCTGTAGCGTAAGATATATAATCACTTCCATTTTTACCAATGAAACATCCACTTCTTTTCAATGCTTCAAGATAGCTTCGAAATTCTTGAGAAGGGATTCTAAACTCTGATGGGTTAAGACTTTCAAGCTTGGTTACTCTTCCACTACTAAAGACTTTGTGAACCTTTTCAACAAATTGTGAAAGCCTTACTGGATGTACTGGGTACATCTCCAAAAGTGTTTCGAAGAATTGTTTATTTCTTACTATCTCAAACCGTTCACCATCAACTTTAACGACCCCTGATTTTATTAAATAATTCACCGCATCTTTGACTTCATCATCTTTTAAACGCAAAAACTTTGATATTGCTTGGATATCAAGAGTTTCTTGCTGATAAAATAACAGGGTTTTTATTACCTGTTGTCTTATGTCCTTATCTCGTTCTGGTTTTTCAACGATTCTTTTGTGAATTTCTTTTGCAAGTTCTTCTAAGTTTTCAAAACTGTATTTGTTAACTCCAACGTTAAGAGCTGAGAGAATTTTGATTATAGTCTCAACACTTGGATTTTTTCCCGTTCTTTTGAGAAAGATATCGACGTCCTTTGACAACCTATCGATAGGATCAAGATATTTCTCGTTTTTGACTAAATCTTCATAGGGAATGAATTTATCAACCGAAGAGATTAACTCATAGCTCGAAGAACGAAGTCTTGCAATTGCGTAGACCGATTTCCCAAGACTTTTTAATCTGTACACCAACGCTGAAAAGTCAGCATCACCAGAGACCAAGACAAAAGTGGTGATATTTGGATTTGTCAAAGCTATTTCAACTGCATCTATTGAAAGTCTTATATCATTTCCCTTCTTATTGGGCAAAAAATCAGCTTCGGGAATTTCGACAAGTTCAATTCCGTAGTTATAAAGTGTAAAAGACTCGAATCTATGTTTGCTCCAAGATGCGTAAGCTCTTCCACCAAGCACTTTTCCATACTTTTGCAATTCATCTATAATCAGATTAACTTCAACAGGTTGATTTTGGAAATCGAAAAGTATGTATATTCTATTTTCCTTTTCCACCGCTAATCCCTCCTAAGGTACTTAACGCTTTAGAACAATGATAATCAGAACATTCTTTCTCTTTTATCAACTCGTACACCTCTTTCCCAACCGGGTTCTCTATCCCTGCTAAATAATCAGCTAAGTGAAGGTGCAGGCATTTGACCGTTTTAAAATCTCTAATTCCGCCAGTGCCTACGTTTCTAAGAACTTCAACCCACCTTTCTGGGATTTTTGTTTTGTTAGTTTCCAATAGACTAAGACGAATCTCTATGACTTTTTTGTGTGCTTCAACCATAGAAAAGTAAAATTGCTCATCGCTGAGCAATTTTTTCTCGAAATCTTTAATTAATCCTTTTTCTTCTAATTTTGAAACTTCTTTAACAAGGTGTGGACAAGTGAGGTAATGGAGTGTTGGAAACGGTTTGCCATCTTTTATTGGAAAACTTCTCACAACGACAGGGACTCCATAGGAACAGTACTTGGAAACTCGGTAGACGTTGTTTACAGCCTTACCAAGTTGGAAAGTAATGAACTCTAAATCTTTATCACTAACGCGTTCCATTCATCCAACCTCGTTTGTTCAATAATATTGAATTTGTTGAAAAGATGTAATCTCTCATTTATTATACCCGACAAGATAATTATCCCGTCTTCTTTCATATAGTTTTTAGCTTGCGAAAGCATAACTAAAAGAACTTCCGCAACAATATTCGAAACTATGATATCGAATTTTCCATCAACGTTGGAAAATAAGTCTGAATGCCTAACTTCGATATCTACCTTGTTCCTTTGAACATTTTCAAGCGCAGCTTCAACCGATAGTTCATCGTAGTCAACAGCTAATACTCTGTTCGCACCAAGTTTTTTTGCCAAAATTGCTAAAATCCCAGTTCCACACCCCATATCAAGGACTTCCATACCTTCTTTAAGATATTTTCTCAAAAAGCCTGCTGAAAGCTGGGTTGTTTGATGGAGCCCTGTTCCAAAAGCTAAGCCATGTGGTATGTAGAGAACAAGATCGTTTGGGTTTTCAGGAGTAAAAGGTTCATCAGTTGGAACAATCCAAACTCCAGGAATTGTTTCAAATGGAGTTGTAATAACGTTTTTGAGCCAATCGTCCGATGAAGTTTGATGCGAATCAACAAGATTAACACCTAATGTTTTAAGTCTTTCTATAAGTTCATCTATACTTTTCTGAGAAACAACAGCGAGGAATTTTCCCTCGCTGTTCTCAAAAAAGTAATATTCATAATCGTCGAAAAGAATATCTTCTATTATTTCTTCATCGACATCGCATTTAAATATATATTCCGTGTATGTTCTGTTACTCAGAGAAAACCCTCCTCATAACGTAAGTATTTGTTCTTGGTAAATATGCTACTGGATTATCTTCTTTGCCACCTATTCTCACTTCAAAGTGTAGGTGTGGTCCTGTTGCTGTTCCAGTTTCACCAACTCTTCCTATCAAGTCTCCTTTTGAAACTTGCAAACCTACAAAGACGTTTATTTTAGACAAATGAGCATAATAAGTTTCATAAGCACCATGGTTAATTATAACTAAGTTTCCATACCCAGTCTGCCAACCTGCAAATGTTACTGTACCCGCTCTGCTTGCAAAGACTGGGGTTCCTGTTGGGGCTGATATATCAATTCCGCTGTGGAACATACTTCTACCGTATATTGGATGCAGCCTCCAACCAAAATTGGACGTTATTTTTCCATACACAGGCCAGATAAAATCCGACATATTTGCAAATGTTGTAATATTTGTTCCAAGTGAAACAAAAACCTCTTTACTTGCCGCTACAGTACTTCCAATCGAAGGATTAATCGCTTTCAATTCTTCAACATCGATGAAAAAAGTGCGTGCTAATTCTGTTATAGACAAACTTTTTGTGGGTTTAAAAAGTATACCAGGGGTAAAAGGAATCTTTATTGTTTGGCCTACTATTAAATTCGCGCTCAAGCCTGGATTCCAATCAATAAGCACTGGAATAGGAATTCCAGTTTCTTTCGAAATTCCATACAACGTATCTCCAGATTGAACAACATAATTATAGTAATTAGCAAAGAGTATTATAGTCATTGAAAGAATGAGTAGGACGATTGATTTCTTCATCTTCACTCCCCCTGATATGTTATGATATATTTGTTACGAAATTTTCCGTTTTATTTTACCACAAATCTTTCAAATGTCAAAATTATATTACGAAGTTCGAAAATCATTTATTTTTGGTAATATACGCCAATATGGCTGAAATATCTGCAGGAGTTACGCCAGTTATTCTCATAGCCTGTCCGAGCGATAAAGGCTTGATTTTAAGCAGTTTTTCTCGTGCTTCGGTCGATAGATTAGGCACTTGTGTAAAATCTATGTTAAATATATGTAAATTTTCGTACTTTTCAAAGACTTTGACCTGTTCGAGCATGTTGTTAATATATCCTTCGTATTTTAGTTGTATTTCCAACTGTGTTATAAGTTCTTCATCTTCAATTGGTTCTGGATCGAATAGTTTTATCATTTTATAAGACATTTCCGGCCTTTTCAGAAGTTTTGCAAGTCTGGTTCCTTCCGTAAGTGGTGTTGTTCCAAGTTTTGAAAGAACATCGTTTACAGCAGATGAGGGCGAGATTTTGACGTTGTTAAGTCTTTCAAGTTGTTCACCTATATTTTTCTCTAAAAGGAGAACTTTTTCATAGAACCATTTAGGAACTAATCCCACTTTGTAACCGTACTTTGCAAGTCTAACATGTGCGTTGTCATGTCTCAATAAGAGCCTATATTCCGCTCTTGAAGTCAAAAGCCTATACGGTTCATCAACCCCTTTTGTTACGAGGTCATCTATCATAACACCAATGTAGCTTTCAGAGCGTTTTAAGACAACTTGTTCTTCTCCTCTCAACTTCTGTACTGCGTTAATACCAGCGATTAGTCCCTGTGCTGCAGCTTCCTCATAACCGCTTGTTCCGTTTATTTGTCCTGCAAAGAAGAGATTCTCAACCAGTTTCGATTCTAAAGTGGGATACAGTTGTGTTGGGTCTATGTAATCGTACTCAACCGCATAAGCCGGTCTAACAATAACGACATTTTCAAGTCCTGGTATAGTTCTTAGCATTTTTATTTGAGCAGCGTACGGAAGACTTGTTGAAAGCCCGTTCAAATAATATTCTTGCGTACCAATACCTTCAGGTTCAACAAAGACTTGGTGACTTTCTCTGTTGAACTTGATAACTTTGTCCTCAATTGAAGGACAGTACCTTGGACCTGTACCTTCTATAAGTTTGACTTCTCCGTACAAGGGGGAGTATATTAAGTAATCCCTAATAATCTTATGTGTTCGTTCATTGGTGTGCGTAAGCCAACATGGATAATCTTTTGGTAAAACTTTCGGTTCGTTGAAGTGTGAGAAAGACCAGGGCGTGTCATCCGTATCTTGTCTAATCATAGCTTCAAAATTTATCGAGCGTTTTAAAACTCTTGCAGGAGTTCCCGTTTTGAATCTTCCTACCTTAAAACCGAGTTTTATCAGAGATTCCGTTAGCCCTTTTGCGGAAAAGTCTCCCATTCTTCCCGCATCCATCGTTTCTCTACCTATAAATATTCGTCCTCTGAGAAAAGTTCCGGTAGTTATTATCACAGCATCTGCCCTGTAATCGATGTCAAAAGTATCAACTACACCTACAACTTTTCCGTTTTCAACTATAAGTTCCTTTACTATTCCATATCTTAAAACCAAATTTGGTTCGTTTTCTAAAATCTGTTTCATCTTTCTTGAATAGCCGTACTTATCTATCTGTGCCCTCAAAGCTTGAACTGCAGGTCCTTTACTAATATTTAGCATTCTTACATTTATCATCGTTTCATCAGTTGTTTTAGCCATCTGTCCGCCGAGTGCGTCTATTTCACGAACGACTATTCCTTTCGCTGAACCACCGATAGCGGGATTACACGATGCCCAACCGACGTTGTCTGGATTTCCAGTTATCAAAAGGGTTTTAAATCCAAGTCTTGCGGCTGCCAGAGATGCTTCTATTCCAGCATGACCTCCACCGATAACTATAACTTTGAATCTATAATCATCATCAGGTCTTGCAAACATCTATTTCAACTCCTTTCTAAAGGTTACCGTATACCAACATTCCATCTACAAAAACTGCAATTGGTTCTTTTTCAAGAAAGTCTTTATCGTACAAAGCAAAGTCAGCTTTTTTACCTATTGCTAAACTTCCAACGCTTTCACCAACAAATTCTGCACCACTTTCTGTATAAAGTTTTACACACTCTTCTAAATTAAATCCCATCTTTAAACCTGCTTCGATCACATATTTAGGATCGTGTGGTGAAACTGGAGCGTCTGAAGAAAAAGCTATTTTACAGCCGAAATCGTACATTTTCTTGAAAGGATAAGCATTTTCATATTCGACGTTTTCTAAAATTTTCAAATCTTCAAAGTAGAAATGTGGTTGAATCGAAATATAGTACTTGCTAATTCTTTCCAAATCTCTTTCCAACAAAAACTGCACGTGTATAAGTCTTCCATTTGTTACGTTGTGTTTTTCAAATAAATCCAAGACTTCTTTTACAGCTCTATCACCTATGGCGTGGATATTAAGCTGAAGTCCTTTTTCTTCAGAAAATTCTATTATTTCAGTGATATTTTCAGGTAACGTATTTAGACCATATGAGTCAGAATTCTTGTACGGTTTCATCATATGAGCTGTCTTCCCGCCCAAAGAACCGTCTGCAAAAATCTTAATTCCACCTATTTTGCTAATTCCAAAGGTCCCGTATTCGTATTTCCAAGGCTCTGTTGTATAGAGTTTTTCGAAAATTCTTAGCTTACTCTGCGAGAGTTTTTCTTTCAGCTTTTCAAATGTAATGCCATGAAAATCATCAGAATGTACCGAAGTTATTCCGTACTTCAAGAACTCCTCTTGACCTATATCAAAAGCCTTCTCGTACAAAGAATTACCAAGAAGTTCCCATACTTTCTCTATTTGAGATTCGTAAATTACATTGTCTTCAAAGTTGAGTTTATTCTTCACATAATCGTTTACCCAAGCAACGTGTCCACATTTTCTAACGAAAACTATAGGTAAATTTTGTTTATTAAAAAAAGCTAGATTTAGGATTTCAGAAACATTTTCCCATCCGCGTCCAAGAACAAACTCAGCTTCTTCTGAGTTAAGATAATGGACAATATCATCGTATACATTAGATTTATTCAAGTCAAAATTTATCTTTTTCATTCCCACACCTACAACATGGGCATGCGAATCTACAAAACCTGGTAAAGCAAACAATCCCGTGGCATCGACCACGGGATCGGTATCAATTTCAGGATTAACAAATATTCCATTTTCAAAAACTAAGTTTCCTTTAACAAAACCTTTGCCGGTCCAAATCTGTAAATTCTCAAGTTTCATCTTCCACCAACTACGAAAGTATATTTGCAAGTTCCACAAGCGAAAGGTCGAGTTTTTTCTTTTCTTTGAGAACCTCTTCAAGTTTCATCGTTACAATCTTACCGCCTTGGAGGGCTGTCATAACGCTTGTTTCACCGTTGAGAAGAGCATCGACTGCTGCAACTCCCATTCTTGAAGCGAGCAACCTATCGAAAGCTGTTGGTGATCCTCCTCTTTGGATATGTCCAAGAATCGTTATTCTTGTTTCGTAACCAATTCTGTGCTCAAGGTGTCTTCCAACTGTGTAAGCACTCGCCGCACCTTCGGCAACAACGATTATACAATTTATCTTTCCTCTTTTTCTTTCTTCGAGTATTTTGTTCGCAAGGTTTTCGTAATTCACTGGATATTCCGGAATAATTACAGCTTCGGCACCTGTCACAAGTCCCGCTACCGTTGCAATATAACCCGATGTTCTTCCCATAACTTCAATTATGAACGCTCTTTCGTGTGAACTTGCTGTGTCTTTAAGTTTTTGAATTGCATCGACTACCGTATTCAAACAGGTGTCAACACCGATAGACATATCTGTGTATGCGATATCATTGTCGATCGTTCCTGGTAAGCACACAACTGGAATTTTTTGCTCAGCTTCCAAGAACATAGCACCGTGCATACTTCCGTCCCCACCAATAACGATAAGTCCGTCTATTTTGTGTTCTTTAAGGATTTTTGCAGCTTCCGCTCTTGTTTCTTTTCTTACAAATTCTGGACATCTACTGCTTCTTAGTATCGTTCCACCTTTTTCCATTATCCCACCGACGGAAGCAAAAGTGAGTTGTTCGATATCTCCATCCAAAAGCCCAGCGTAACCTCTCTTAATTCCATAAACCTCAAGTCCTCTCTTTATACCATACCTAACAACAGCACGGATAGCGGCGTTCATTCCTGGTGAGTCTCCACCACTGGTCATAACAGCAATTCGCTGCATAGTAGCACCCTCCTTCTTCAGTTTGACAGATAACTATATTTTACCATATCTTCCAAATATGTTAACTATTTTCTTTTTCTTGGTGTTTTTCTCTTTTTTGCTTGTTTTTCCGAGGCCGAATAAGCTTCTTTAAGAGCTTTGACAACGTAATAATTAACAGTTCCAGCAGGATATTCGTTGTTGCGATTAAGAATTCCAGCCTTTTTATCAGTCATAAGGGTTATAGCTTCATCGACATTATCTACCGCATACACGTGAAATAATCCTCTTTCGATATCTTTGAGTATTTCTTTTTTGAGTATCAGATTTTTCACATTTGCTTTAGGTATCAAAACTCCCTGCTCTCCGGTTAAATCTTTAATCTTACAAATCCTGTAAAAACCTTCCACTTTTTCGGTGACTCCACCAACAGGTTGAACTTGACCATGTTGGTTAATCGAGCCGGTAACCGCAATATTTTGCTTTAACGGTATCTTCGATATAGCGGAGATTATTGCTAAAACTTCAGCTAAAGAAGCACTGTCACCTTCAAGATAGCTGTAAACCTGTTCAAAGCTTACCGAAACTGATATTGAGAAAGGAACTTTCTGGGCATATTTACTACCAAGGTATCCGTTTAATATCATAACCGCTTTACTGTGGATCTGTCCACTTAAGTCAACTTCCCTTTGAATATCCAAAATCCCCGGTGTTCCCAAATAAGTTTTAGCCGTAATTCTTACTGGAAGCCCGAATTCGTAATCACCAAAGTAGACAACCGTAAGTCCATTGACTTGACCAACAGCTTTTCCAGACACATCGATAATTATTTCTCCAGTTTTGAACATTTCATCGTATTTATCGACAACTAACTTTATTCTGTCTTCCCTATCTTTTAACGCGCGTTCAACATCCACATCTTCAATCAATTTTGATTTTCTCTGATGTGCAAAGAAAGTTGATTCAGCAAGCAAATCTATAACGTTTCCAAGGCTTATAGATATCTTTTCCCTGTTCCCTGTAAGTTTACTCAAATAACGCACAATCTCTTTTAAACCGCTACGAGACACGTGAAGTTCTTGATTTTCACGGACGTAAGTTGAGATGAAGCTTGATAGCTTTGAAACGTTTTCAGATGTTGCCTCCAGTTCCCAATCGCATTCAACTTTGACTTTGAAAAGTTTCACAAAATCTGGATCGTAGTTGTAGAGAATTTCGTAAGTTTCAGGAGTACCTATAAGAACTAACTTAAGTTTCGCTGGAATTGGGTCAACTTTCAAAGTTGCAATAGTTGAGTAACCATAAGCAGTGTCAGCATTTTGAATTTCAATAGTTTTACTGAACATGATTTTCTTTAATCTGTCCCACACAAACGGGTATTTCAAAAGTTCTTCGGCTTCCAAGACGAGATACCCGCCGTTGGCTTGATGGATGGTACCCGGACGTATCATTGTGAAATCCGTATAAAGAGCTCCTTGACTTTCAACGTATTCGATCTTACCAAAAAGGTTGTTGTACGTAGGTGTATCTTCAAATATAACCGGTGCACCGTTTATTCCGGAATTGTCGACTATGAGATTCACACTGTACGCTTCCTCGAAGTATTCTGAAAGTTCTTCATTTTTCCTCAGTTTGTTTATCCGCTGTACAAGGTCCTCTTTCACGCATTTAATATATTCTCTAACATCACTAAAATTATACTTTTCTTCTATTTGTGAAAAAAGTTCTTCTGTGACAAAAAGTAGAGCATATCGATTTAAGTCGTATATGTTATTCTTGTAATCACTTTCGAGTTTCCTTATCTGTTCCAAAGTGCCGTCTATTATGTACGAAAGTTTTTTACTTCTTTCCAATATTTCGTTCTTCTCTTCTTCAGTCAAGTTTTGGAATTCTTCTTCCGTCAATATTCTGTTATCTTTAACAGGATAATACGTTATCCCCGTTTGCAAGAACTTTATTGCAAATCCCAAATGCCTTGCTTTTTCGATAAGTTCTTGCGTAAGTCTATTTCTCGCTCTTTCAAAATTTTCGTCTATCTCATCTTTTCGTGTTTTGTACTCTTCACTTTCAAAAAGTTTGATTATCTTTTCATAAAGACCATCCACAAGCCTTGCCATATCTCTTTTGAACTCAATACCTTTCCCAGGCGGTAAAAAAATTACTTTCGCATGGTTAGGATCTTCAAAATCCATAACGTAGGCAACGTCAGGTGGTTGTGGTTTTTTCTGTGAATACTCGTTGAGAATATTTCGAACAAAGGTTTTACGTCCTGTTCTCGGAATTCCAACTAAAAATACGTTGTAACCGTCTTTTTCCATCTCAAGTCCAAATCTTAACGCTTTTAGTGAGTTTTCTCTTCCAATGAAATAGCATGTTTCGTTCAGTTCCTGTGTAGAGTACACTTTCGGAAGTATAGAATCTGGGATATCTATGTCCTTTACGTTAATTTTCAACATATATTTCTATCCCCCTTTCTACAAACTTTAGCTTTCCTCTGCTAACCCCAAGATAAACCTTAAAATAACAGCTTCCTGATCCTGTTAAAAGCGAAACACTATCAACAGAGTTTTTATTCTCAAACAGTGCTCTGTAATTGTCAATCGGAAGTATACTCTCAAATATATTGTATGAGCCTTTCCGTATCATCTTGAAATCTTTTTTTCTGTAGGCATCATAAAGTTCCTTAGAACTCATAGGTGCTTTGGAAAAATTCTCTGGTTTCAGCAGTGCATAGGCTTCCTTTGTGGAAATTCGAAAATTTGGACATATTAAATCCAAAAAGTATCCTTTTAAAGGTTCAACTGATTCGATTATTTCCCCTCTTCCTTTAACTATAGCGGTTCCTCCGTACAAAAAGAAAGGAACATCGCTTCCAACTTCTTGCGCGATTTTAAATGCGGTATCTTTATCTATTGCACCAATTTTTTCTAACAAAGCTATGAAACCCGCAGCATTACTGCTCCCACCACCAAGTCCTGCACCAGTTGGAATATTTTTTACTATAAATACATCAAAATCGTAGTCAATTTTGTTGAAAACTTTCTCAAACACTCTGTGTAATATATTCTTTCTATTCAGATCTTCTATCTCTTTTTCGTCTATTTCAAAGTTACATTGAACTTTCAAACTGAGATCAGGTTTTAAAAACTTTTTCTTTTCTACTGATACAAAAATTTCATCATAAAGAGATATATTTTGAAAGAGTGAATCTATTTCGTGAAAACCATCATCTCTTTTCCTTATGACATCCAACATCAGGTTAATTTTGGCAGCTGTTCTAATTTTAAAGCTACTACATTCGCCCATCCTTCCATCTCCTCTATGTATTTAGTCGGTTCTTTCGTTCTAACCTCTACAAATTTGTCAGGTTCCGCTAACCCGTGGTACTCAACGTTTGCTATGTAAAGAACACCAACATGAACTCTGCTAACTTCATTGTCAATTACGTTTATAAGCCCTATGTAATCTATTCCAAAAACCTCAACGTTTACCTCTTCTCTCAGTTCTCTCCAAAGTCCATTGTAAAACGCTTCAACAGGATCTTTTTTCACACTGTCTTCTTCATTTATATGTCCTCCAACACCTGCGGTAATCAAGTTGTGGAGTCTTTTCTCAGTTTGGTTTGTAGTTCTTCTAAAGAAAATATACTCATCTTTTTCTTTCAGAACTATATAAGGTATTACTTGTCTTAAAGATTCATCAGTTTCCGCTATATGTCTTGTCAAGAAGAATCCACTTTTAAGTTCGTTAAGAAAATCTTCGAAATCAACCTCTACAACACCCGTTTGTCCTTTGCACAGTTTCTCAACTTGGCTCGTTCTTATCACAAGTGTTTTCTCATCCAGCTCCATCGCTTATCTATCCTCCTATCAAGTTTCGAATTAGCTCAAATAATTATATCACATTCTCAATAGATTTTCAGATTTTTGAGTGATATAATAAATTAAGAAGTTACAAATGTAAGGAGGATGTCTCGTGAAAAGGGAAATCTTCGAAATAGAAAATTTGGAGATCTGCAAGGCTTGTGGAGGATTGTGTTGTAAATCATTTCCCGGATTGGTAACACCAAAGGATGTTGGTGCTCCTGATACTGAGCTTATGCGTAAAAATCTTCTTGAGATGTTCCGCTCTGGCAGATATTGCGTTGACTGGATAAATCAGGAAGAAGGACTTTACTTTGTAAGACCAGCTATAAAAGGAAGTGAAACTTCTGTTTTTGACCATTCTTACAGTGGAGAATGTACATATCTAACTCCAACAGGTTGTCAACTTATCTTTGGAAAACGTCCGGAAAGCTGTAGAACCCTTATTCCAAAGGTAAACGAAAGGTGTGACCCACAAGGTTACACAAGAATGAAAGTTGCAAAGATGTGGCAAGAATACGTAAATCTTCTTATCGATTGTGCAGTAGAAATTGAAAATGAAGAAATGTGGGATATAGGAAATCTCTTTTAAGTATGATATAATTGAACCAAAAAGAACTTTTACGGAGGTGTAATTTTTGGATCGAATATTCAATCCTGAAAGAACAGGATATGATGTTTCAAACATACGTCCCAAAACGCTTGATGAATACATAGGGCAGGATAACGTCAAAGAAAGGCTAAAACTTGCAATTTCTGCTGCCAAGATACGAAATGAAACCCTTGACCACATACTGTTGGCTGGACCTCCTGGACTTGGGAAAACAACGTTAGCATCTGTAATAGCGAACGAAATGGGAACAAATATACACATAACTAGCGGTCCTATCCTTGAAAAACAGGGGGACCTTGCTGCTATTATCACCAACCTTGAGAAGGGGGATATTTTGTTTATCGATGAAATTCACAGAATAAACAGAAATGTTGAAGAAATTCTTTACAGCGCTATGGAGGATTTTCAGATAGATATAATGATAGGCAAAGGGCCTGCAGCTCGTTCTGTTAGAATAGATCTTCAACCTTTTACGTTAATCGGTGCTACAACAAGAAGTGGTCTGTTAACTTCTCCACTCAGAAACAGGTTTGGAATCGTTCTTGATATGGATTTCTATTCAGCTGAAGATCTCACAAAGATTATCCTTCGTGCATCGAAAATCTTAGGTACAGATATAGAATTCAGCGCAGCAGAGCTTATCGCAAAGCGTTCTCGAGGTACTCCAAGGATAGCCATAAGACTTTTAAGAAGAGTTAGAGATTTGAGTACAGTCAAAGACAACACTGCAATAAACGTGGATATAGTAAACGAAGTTATGGAACTTCTTGGAATCGATGAATACGGTTTAGACGAGATGGATAGAAAAATTCTAAAAGTGGTCATCGAGACTTACAACGGTGGTCCTGTTGGTTTAAAAGCTATCGCAGCCTCACTTGGTATAGCAGAAGATACTATCTCTGAAGTTTATGAACCCTTCTTGCTTCAAAGTGGTTTCTTAGCCCGTACCGCAAGGGGAAGAGTTGCAACAGAAAAAGCTTACAAATATATGGGTTATTCAAAACTTTTGGGAGGTCTTTTCTCAGATGGAACGATATGAATTTATCCGTTCAAACTACGAATCTATTCTTGAAAAAATCAAGTTTTTTTCCGAAAAATATAGTCGAAATCCGAATGAAATAAAGTTAATAGCTGTTAGTAAGATGATGCCTGTTGAAGATATAAAGATAGCGTACGAAATTGGAATGAGAGACTTTGGCGAAAACTACGCTCAAGAACTTAGAGACAAATCGAAGGAAATTACCTTTCCTGATCTAAGATGGCACTTTATTGGTAGACTGCAGACGAACAAGATAAAATACATTGTTCCAGTCACTTATTTAATCCATTCAGTTTACAGACTTGAAGAAATTGAAGAAATTGACAAACAAGCCAAAAAGATTGGGAAAGTACAGAATGTATTGATAGAAGTAAACGTTTCAGGCGAAGAAACAAAAGGTGGTCTAAGCGAAAACGAAGTCTACGATTTTGTGAAAAAATGTGTCGAGTTCAAAAACGTAAAGGTTGTAGGTTTGATGACGATGGCACCGTTTATAGAACCACATCTTACTGAGCCGTATTTTGAGAAAATTCGAATTTTGAGAGGCAGTCTAATACAAGAATTTCCAGACATTCAAGAACTTTCAATGGGAATGACAAACGATTTTGAATACGCTATCAAACAAGGTTCAACTATGTTAAGAATTGGAACAGCAATATTTGGAGAAAGAATTAAAAAGTGAGGTGGTAGAAAAATGTTTGTACTCGGAAACTTTTTTATAGCTCTCGGCTATGTGCTAAAAACTGTTATTCAGTTTGAGATCATCGTAATAATAGTATCCGCTATTCTCAGCTGGATTCCTGGAGTTCAATACCACAGAATTTATCAAGCTTTAAGGGACCTTGCAGATATTGTTGAAAGACCATTAAGAAGAATAGTTCCACCTATCGGTATGGTAGATTTAACTCCATTTATAGCAATTTTACTTCTTATTTTTATTGATGGCTTTTTAGTACAAAGTATTATAGATCTTGGCAGATTTTTAAAGTGATTGAAAGGGGATTAATTTGACACTGACTTTAGTCTATAGAACCGACTATGCTCAGCCAGCTAAAGAAACGTTGAAATTTTTAAAGAAATATTTTGAGATTGAAGGAATATACGAATCTCACGTAAATTACGAAGCAAAAGGTGATATCGTCATCGTTGTCGGCGGTGACGGTACGATGCTTAGAACTTTGAAAACAGTTAATAAACCTGTTGTTGGTATAAAGGCTGGGAGACTAGGCTTTTTCACGGGTTATACTCTTCAACAGATAGATAAACTTGTAAATGACATAAAAGAAAATTCTTTTATTCAAGACAAAAGATGGCTTTTGAATGTTAAAATAGGTGAAAAAGAGTTTTCAGCTTTGAACGATGTTGTACTGCAAAGGAACTTTGAACAAAAGATTGTTGACATCGACGTACAGATAACCGACGGAAGTTTCTATTATCATGCTGACGGAGTAATTATAAGCACACCAACAGGTTCTTCAGCTTATTCTTTAGCTTTAGGAGGACCCGTACTGCTTCCAAACGTCGAAGCTATAGAAATAACACCTATTGCTCCACAGTTTTTGGCAACAAGAAGTTTGATGGTACCAAGTTCCGAAGATATAAACGTCTTTGTGAACGATCCTGTTGCTGCTATTATAGACGGTGATTTAGTAGGGTACACGCAGCACGTGCACGTAAGAAAATGCAAGCGAACTGTCACAATACTAAGACCTAAGGACTATGATTTTTCAAGGTCAATAAAAGATAAAATCGGCTATGGGCGAAAAATTCTTGGAAATGGGAATGGTGATTTCCTTGAAATGGATATTAAGTGAAGAGATTTCTGAACTAAGAAAGAAGATAACAAAACTTGGCTGGGTCGTAGAAGATATGTATATGAAGACCACAACAGCTTTCAAAAATAGAGACCAAGATCTCGCTTACAATTTGGTTGACGAGTTTTGGGATATTTATAACCTTTACATTGAGATTTTTGACTATATCCAAACCATTTTCGGGACATTTACTTTGAGAGATTACGAGCTTAGGTTTCTAACAGGCTCCCTTGTCGTTTCCGAGAACCTTATGAATATCGCTCGAGAATGTCAAAATATGAATGAGCTTATTATTCAAATGACTAAAGAACCTGAGCTTTATCAAAACGCTCTACTTCCCAATATGATGGTCTCTGCTCAAAAGCTTTTGAGAAAAGCTCTAAGAATGTATATAGACGAGAATTTGGAAGGTTCTGTTCATTCCTGTGAACAAGCTTTGGAGCTTGAGATTTTGTATGAAAAGTTCAGGAACGATTTGAGCGAGTATATAAAACTCAACCCAAAGGTTCTTAAAAGAGGTTTAATACTTATGGATATAGCCAAAAGTGTTGTCTCAACTGCAGATGATTCAATCGAAATTATGGAAAACTCTTTCTATATCCTAACCGGTGAACACAAAAAATGTAACAAGGGTAAATTTGAACCGGTTGAATTTGAAAAGATGAGACGAAGAAAATACTAGGTGGTCTGAATGACTTTGAGTAGAAAACAGCTAAAAGAAAATAGAGTTACTCTCTACGATTTTATCATTGTTGGTTCTGTAATAACACTAATGGTACTTGGAATACTGACTTTGAGAAGTGTTGTTTACCAAACTCCATCTGAGGGTCTCTACAAAAAGCAGATAATCTGGGATATTTTAGCCCTCGGTGCAATGTTTTATTTTTGGCTAGAAAAAGAGAAAAGACTTGTCAAATTATCAAAATTTATCTACTATATAGCTGTTGTTTCCTTAGTGCTTGTTTTATTAATAGGCAAAAGAGTCTACGGTGCGAAAAGATGGATAGATTTAGGTTTTTTTGACTACCAACCTTCAGAATTGTTCAAAATAGGAATTATTCTTTCCTTATCACACTTTTTTGCTAACGAACGATCAAAGAAAAAAGCGTTCTATTTTTCTTTACTTTATCTTTTACCAGCAGGTTTGATCTTTGTTCAACCTGACCTTGGGATGACAATATTGATGGGATTCATTTGGTACATAATGTTAATAGCCAGCGATGTTGATAAGAAATACCCAATACTTATCGCAATATCTATGCCTTTTTTAGCAGTTTTTGCCTTTTTCTTTGTGTTAGACGATTATCAAAAAAGTAGGATAATTTCAATAATTTCTCCTGAAAAATACTTTCACACAGGGGCATTTAATGTTATTATGTCCAAAACAGTTGCAGGTAGTGGCGGAGTTTTTGGTAGTGGCTATATGACAGGTTTAGGAACAAATAGCCGAATTGTTCCAATGCAACATACCGACTTCATTTACTCAGCTTTTGCCGAACAATTTGGTCTCATTGGAAGTCTTGCGATAGTATCTCTCTATCTTATAATTCTCCTTGGCGCTGTTCTGAAGATTGGAAAATACAAAAGTAAGTTTTGGGAGTTTTTTGCCTTAGGAGTATCTTCAGTTTTCACATTCCACGTATTTGAAAATATAGGAATGAACTTGGGACTGCTTCCTGTTACAGGTATACCGTTGCCGTTCATAAGTTACGGTGGAACGTCAACAATAGTTTTTGGTGCTTTGATTGGTTTGCTTTTGAAAGCAAGGGCTACAAGTTACAGTTGGAAAGGAGAATTGCTATGAGTATAAGGCGCAAAAAAACTTCGTCATCATTTTCTGCAGGAACTTTTTTGTTCGTTCTTTTTTTTATGATAATCATTATCTCGGTAGTTCTTTCTGTGAGTAATTTCATCAGATACAAAGAACTCCTGAATAAGTACAACGAAATAAAAAAATACGTCGATAATAAGGTACTGAATCTGTCGCAGGAAGTTCAAAATGTAAAAGATATATTCGGTCCAAATTCACTCTTGGATAAATATATTGCATCTGTTAATTACCTAAGAGATTTCGGATACGACTTTGAAAAGATACTTGCAAATCTTTACGATGATCCAACAACTGGTTATTTTAGAGTATTTGTTGCTGGAAATCAATCGAGTTGGTTTACAATAAAAGAAGGTGACAATGTTGTTTTTTCAAAAGAGTTCCGTCCAGGACTTTCAGAGTACAGGTTCTTCTATTTTAAAGAGCCAAGAATAAAGACAAATTACGATATAATGATTAAGCGCGATGCCACTATTATTGTTGGAAAAGCTGGTTCTGTTTACCTTCTCTTTTTTGGTGTGGGTACTTCTTTTCACCCAACAAAAGTTGTCCATGTCACAGAGACAACCGTTCCAAATTTTGCCGAAAAGTACAGTCTTTACATACCCAGGTAAGTTGCTTTCTTTCCTTGGTATGTATCTCGTTTTTCAAGTTCAAGTTCAATTTCTCTAATAAGCTCGCTTTTTGTTAGTCCCCAATTACCGAATAAAGTTCCTGAAAGTGGTGGATCTGCAACAAGTCTGTGGATAACTACTTTCGGGGACAAATATTCTAAAAACATCACTACTCTGTAAATAAAATCCCCTTTTGAGCACACCGATAGTTTATTCTCTTTGTACCATTCTCCAAGTATAGTTCCATCGACGATATAGAGAGAATGGATTTTGACACCATCCACTCCTAAGACTGAAATTATTTTAGCGGACTCTATCACGTCGAGCATATTGTCTCCAGGAAGATTCAGTATAACGTGTGAGACAACTTCAAAATCGTACTTTTTCAGCAATAGCACAGCGTTTATGTAGTCAGCTAACGTATGTCCACGGTTTACCTTCACAAGCGTATGATAATTCGCCGTCTGAAGCCCGATATCCAAAGAAACAGTTATATTGTATTTTTCCCTTATCTCTCTTAAAAGATTTACAACCTTAATGTTTATACAATCAGGTCTTGTGGCGATATCGAGCTGAACAATATCATCTGCAATAGCTTGTATATATGTGTTTCTCAAAGTTTCAATGTCTGCAAAGGTATTCGTGTAATTTTGGAAATAGGCTATGAACTTGTTTATTCCTTTTTTTCTGTACCTTTCTTTCATCTTTTCTATCTGCTCTGCGATCGTACCATGAAAAGTAGAAAAACCACTGCCGGTTTCATCACAGAACAAACATCCCGGGCTTCCATTGGTTCTATTTGGACAAGTAAAGCCAGCGTTTATCGGAATTCTCTGTACACGCTCACCATACTTTTTCTTCAATTCAACACTTAATTTTCTGTACCTATAACCTTCTTGTAGAAAGTCGAAAATTTCTCAAGCACCTCCTGCTTATCTATCGTAGGATATTTACCGTTCAAGTAAACAAATCTTCCCCTAACCATGGTTCCGTAAACTTTTCCAGTGTAAGAATGCATTATATTCTCAAGTAAATTCTCATTCGGTTGCAACTGTGGTTCGTCTAATTTCAAAAAGACCAGGTCAGCATCTTTTCCAACTTCAATTTTTCCACCGTTCATTCTCAAAGCTTTTTGACCTACTTCGGTTACTGATTCAAATACTTTCTTAAGTGGTATCTTTGTTGGATCATTCCTTTTTCCAAGCAAAACTGCAACTCTTGTATCGAAAAGAATATTTTGCGAGTTGTTACTCGCAGGTCCATCAGTTCCGAAAGTTACGTTAAGCCCAAAATCAAACATTTCAGATATCTTAGGGAATTCATTTCCAAGTTTCATATTGCTAACAGGATTAAGTGAAAGATATGAATTTTTAAGATAAGAAAACTCATCTTTTTCAATGCTCACACAATGAACAGGTATAAAATGTACTTTGTCAAATCCAAGTTCGATTATTTCTTTTATACTGTACTTTTCTCTTTCCCAGCTGTTTTCAAAAAAGTGCATAACAACAGGCATATCTTCTATCTTTGCACGCTCAACTATTCTTTTCAGATACTCTTTCGAGCAAGTGTAAGGCGCATGTGGTCCTAAACCTACAAATATCCTATTTTCAGTACCGTTCCAATCTCTGTAAAGTTTTAGGTTTTCTTCCAATCTTCCGTTATCATCTCCATTATCGTCAATAAGACCCCTTGTAAGGAGCGCTTTAAGTCCAAAATCTTTCACTGCTTGAACTATTGATTCAACATAAAAATACATATCGCAAAAGGCTACGGTTCCAAAAGAAGCCATTTCCATCATCGAAAGAAGTGATGCCCAGTAAACAACCTCTGGTGTCAATCGTTCTTCAAGTTTCAAGACTTTTCCAAAGAGCCAGTCGTTGAAACTGAGATCTTCAGCAACTCCTCGAAGAATAGACATCGCTATGTGAGTGTGAGTATTCACAAAACCAGGAATAATTGCGAGACCTTCGGCGTTAAAGGTCTCGCAATCTTTAGAATATATATTCTTTGAAATCTCAACTATCGTGCCACCGGAAACTTTCAAATCAGCCTTTTCAAAACCGTTGTTATGGTACACAAGCCCGTTTTTGATTATTAGGTCATCCATTTTCATTGCATCCCTTCTCAACAAAAAATTTTTACACTTGAACTCTAACCGCATCAATCCAAAGGTTTTCTAAATCATAGAAATCTCGGGCTGATTTTGTAAAGATATGTATAACTACATCTGAAGCATCTATAAGAATCCAGTCGTATCCTTCGCCTCTGTCAAAGTAGATAATCTTTTTGTTCATCTCTTCAAGTAGGTCCACTAACTCATCCCTTAAAGCTTTCATATGCGTGTTGCTGTTAGCTGTCATTATCACAAAATAATCCGCAGGAACTCTCGTTTGTCTCATATCGATTATTACAGGATCTATAGCTTCTTTCTTTTGCAAAAGTTCCCAAATCTTTTTAAGTTCTTCCAATCTCAAAAGCACCTCCTAAAATGCTATCTCGTAAATCAGTTTTATATCTTCCTCTTTCAATTCTTTTACCGTTCCAAATGGTGCGTGTTTGCAAGCTATCTTTGTAATAGTTTCTATATCATCTTTCTTAAATCCAACTTCACTCAAAGACGTTGGTGCACCTATCTTCTTGTACCATTCTTTCAATGCCTTAATTCCTTTAACTTCTGCTTCGTCACCTTCAATTCCAAAGATTTCTTTTGCAAATTTTCTGAATTTTTTAGGGATTCTGTCGTAAACGTATATCATCCAAGCTGGGAAAACTATCGCAAGTCCTGCTCCGTGAGCAACCTCAGGATTAAATGCACTAACAGCATGCTCAAGTTCGTGAGAAGACCAATCTCCACCATTTGTTCCCATTCCTGTGAGTCCATTCAAAGCTAAAGTTGTTGCAAGACAGAAGTTCGCTCTCGCTTCGTAATCGTCAGGTTTTTCGAGAAGAATTTCAGTTGTATTCATAAGCGTTTTGATTATACCAAGACCTATTCTATCTAAAAGCTCGCTTCCTTCTGTATCAAAGAAATACTCCATAACATGGCTTATCGCATCTATCGCTCCGTAAACGGTCTGTTCTGGTGGTAAGCTAAATTGAACCTGCGGGTCAACGATTGAAACTTTTGGATAAACATGGATTGAGCTGAAATAGAATTTTTCCATTGTCTTTTCATTGGTAACAACAGCGTTGCCATTCATCTCAGTACCAGTTGCTGATAGTGTCAGAACAACGTACAGTGGAAGAGCTTTCTTAACGTTGTATTTTCCAATGAAAGCATCCCAAATGTCTCCGTCGTAATAAAATCCAGCAGCTACAGCTTTTGCGCTGTCAACGACACTTCCACCACCAACAGCCAAGATAGCTTCGACGTTGTTCCCTCTTGCAACGTTGATAGCTTCGTGAACTTTCGAAAGAACCGGATTTGGCCTAACTCCAGAAACTTCGACCTTTTCAATACCGCTATCTGTCAGTGACCTAACAACCTTTTCGTAAACTCCATTTTTCTTTATACTCCCTCCACCATAGAGAATGAGCACCTTCTTTATTCCGTCTTTCCTTAGAATTTGCCCTATTTTTTCAATAGTATCTTTCCCAAAAACAAGCTTTGTAGGATTGTAATAAGTGAAGTTATTCATTTCTATCTCCCTCCTTCCATATATAATTATATCACATTTACTCACTTTCTTCGAGCCAGGTTTTCAACCATTTGGCACTTTCTTTAAGGTATCTGTTCAACGTTTGGTAATCAACGTATACGATACCAAATCTCTTTGAATATCCGTACGCCCACTCGAAGTTGTCCATAAGGCTCCAGATGAAATAACCTTTGACGTTTACACCATCTTTGATAGCCCGTAACACGCTTTCCATATGAGACATAAGGTAATCAATCCTTCCCTGATCGTTTACTATTCCATTTTCAAGTTTATCCGGTGTAGCTATACCGTTCTCGGTGATATATAATTTAAATTTCTCTGGATTATAAACTTTTGTTGAATCTTTCCAAGCTTTAACAAGTACATCGTAAAGCCCTTGGGGATAAATTTCCCAACCCATCTCAGTTTTTGGTCCATCGCCTTCAACTTGTCTGTAAAAAGATCTTGAAGAAAACGCTGCAATTATTCTTGTGTAGTAATTGACACCGAAAAAGTCAATTGGTTGGGAAATTATTTCAAAATCACTTTTTGGAACTTTGACTCCCATAAGTTTTAAAATAGTCTTTGCAAATTTTGGATATCTTCCGTTTATTACAGGTTCGTAAAACCATCCATTTATCGCTTCATCAACAAATCTTGCTGCTAATCTGTCAAGAAAACTATTAGTATGACTTTGAACAGCTATCGTAACGTTTGTAAGACCTATTTCTCCACCTTTGTCAACTTCTCTAAAAGCCTTTACAGCATATCCGTGAGCTCGCAACATATTGTGACTTGCAGTAATAGCTTCTTGCATACTTCTGTGCCCTGGTGCGTGCTCACCAAAGAAGTATCCCAAAAACGCGTTGCTCCAAGGCTCGTTAACAGTTATCCAGTGTTTGACCTTGTCACCGTATTCTTTGAACATCTCTTCAGCATATTTCTTAAAATAACTCGCAATATCAGGATTGAGCCAACCACCTTTTTTATCAAGCTCGTACGGAAGGTCCCAGTGGTAAAGGGTTATAAACGGTGTTATACCGTTTTCCAAAAGTTTATCAATAAGCCTGTGATAAAAATCGATACCTTTTTGATTTTTCATAACTCCATCAGGCATAACTCTTGGCCAAGATATCGAAAACCTGTACGCATTAAGACCGATATCTTTCATTATTTCCACATCTTCTTCGTATCTATGATAATGGTCACAAGCCACGTTTCCCGTATCCCCGTTTTCTATCGCTCCTTCTTTTTGGCAAAACACATCCCACACGGAAAGTCCTTTTCCATCTTCCTTGTAAGCACCTTCAATTTGATACGCAGCTGTCGCCGTACCGAAATAGAAATCTTTTGGAAAATCACCCCGTTTCATTTTTACCACCTCGCTAATTGTTCACATTCACTTTTATTTTATCACATTATGAAATGATAAGGCATTTTTTCGAAATTTTGATGTTCTCAAAATCCTTAACGAATTGGTTAAAGTCGCAAGTTCTGATGATAGGGTCGGTTTGAACGAATTTTGGAATTGATTATAACACTTCAAGGAGGAGATGCGACATGTGTGATACCGTTGTTGCTTTGAATAATTCTGCACACAACGGATCTGTAATCTATGGAAAGAACAGTAACAGGGAAAAAGACGAACCGAATATCATCGTACATATTTCTAAAAGCATCCGAAAGGAACTAAGTTAAAGTACACCTACATAGAAATCGAGCAAGCTGAAGAAACCTATGAATGCATATTGTTCAAGCCGTCTTGGATTTGGGGAGCGGAAATGGGTGTCAATGAACACGGTTGCAATTGTCAACGAAGCAGTTTTTACAAAAGAAAAGCAAAGTCCTGATGCTTTGCTTGGAATGGATATTCTACTTATAGCATTAGAAAGAAGCAAAAAAGCCTTATAAGCGATGAAAATCTGTATCAAAATGCTTGAAGAGTACGGTCAAGGTGAAAAATGTGGATACACAAAGAACCTTAGGTATCACAACAGTTTCTTGATTGTTGACTTCAACTTAGCTTACGTTTTAGAAACTGCGGGAAAATTTTGGGCGGTTAAAAGAATTCAAGACGTGTGGTCTATTTCAAACTCTTTAAGCCTTAGAGATGATTACGATTTCTCAAGTTCCACGTATAACAGGGACCTTGAACAGATAGTAAGAGATGACCAAAAGATTGATTTTAAATTGCAATTTAAAAATCGACTAATAGCCAAAATAGTTCAGGAGATTTTCGTAGAAAAACAACTTTTAACTTTTTAAAAGAACATCAACGGAACCTCACAAAAGAGGACCTCACAAAGATACTTCGTCACCACTACAAATTGAAAAGTTTGAACTTATTCAACGGTTCGGTGAAGAATATATGTGTGCACCGCGGTAGTTTAATCTCAAGCGAAATGACGGCAAGTATGTTTGCTGGACTAAAAGATGGTAACATAGAAATCAGGGCAACGGTTTCTCCTTTGCCTTGTTATCTATGTATACGCCAATATGGTTTGAAAGATTTGCTTTGGAACGAAGGAAATAAAGAGGAGGCTATTAGTTATTGGCACAGGGAAATGGAAAAAATATACAAGTTGTTAAGAAATGAGAACGAAAAGAACAATCACATAAAGAAAAGAGACGAACTTGAAAAAGAACTCTTCATAAAGGCTCAAAAGGCTTATACCAAAGAAGAAAGATTGAAGATAATGAAAGAAGCGTGGAAAAACTTGTCTCTGTGATAAAATAAATATTAAGTAAGAACGGTACTGTCAAAAATAGAGTGAGAAAGTGGGGAAGTAAGAAAAACAAAAATTTTGAGAGATTTTTAGGTTAGGAAGACAAGTTTGACAAGAAAAAGAAGGCAAAAAATACTTAACGTAAGCACCTTTCAGCAGATTTTTCAAACACACAAATTCCAAAGAACTTTAGTCTTCGGTTGAGATATGGGTTAGGTTTTCAAAATGAAAGGTTTAAAGTCTTAACTACAAGTACCCAAAGAATGTTAGCTCATT
>FWWM01001205.1_pt1 | contig 79519 bp, 80 predicted proteins | sample 2228351 | NCBI WGS metagenome assembly FWWM01 (sample SAMEA103939774, study PRJEB20133) | metagenome | reverse complement strand
CTCGCCACGGTCGTCCACCCAGGGGACGCGGAAGATGATCACGCGCTCGGGCTCGATGATGCGCTCGAGGATCTTCTCCTTCTTGTACTCGGGGTGGCGCTCGAGCGCGAGCTCGACGGACTCGGCCACCTCGCGGACGGCCTGGTGGAACTCGGGCTCGCCCGGGTTCTTGGCCACGACGTCGGCCATCAGCTCATCGACGTACCTGCTCATGCACGGCCCTCCATGGGTAGGTCCTCGACGGATGCGGTGCGTGGACGGCCCCGGACCCGCCGGGGCCGCGTCCTGCGGAGCGATCGGTGTGGGTCTGCGTGGCCCTCCTCATGTCCGGGTATCTACGAGCAAGGTTCCCGCATCCGCGATGCGCGCCAAGGGGCCGGATGGCCTGCCTCGGGCCGGTCGATTGGACATCTCGGCACCCCGTCCGCGCAGGTCAGAGGGGGCGTCCTAGACTGGGGGCGTGCGCACGGCCCTGCTCGTCCTGTCCGCCGTCGCGATGGGGATCTTCATCGCGTGGGTGGGCATCACGGCGCTGCGCGCGGCCTCGGGCCCGGGGCCGCGCCCGCGGACCGAGCCCGAGGACGTCGAGGAGCTCGAGGTCTTCCTCGTGTGCGGGGAGTGCGGGACGGAGCTGCGGATCACCCGCCTCGGCGAGCTCCAGGTGCCCCGCCACTGCGGGGAGCCGATGCGCCTGGAGCGGCGCGCGCCGGGGGGCTGAGGGGTTCTCCACAGGTGTGGAGAACCCTGTGGAAGACTTACACGGATGTGATCTCGCTGCTCAGCGCCACTGCGTGGCGGCTACGAACCCGCCGGCGATGAGGCCGAGCCCGACCCAGAGCCACAGCGGGAGGCTGCCGCCCGGCATCACGCCCATGTAGTTGAGGACGATCATCGCGACCCCGACGGCCATGAGCCCGAGCACGAGGAAGCCGTACCAGCGGGGGCTCTCCCTCGGGCGGCGCTTCGGCGGCGGGGCGGCGTAGGGGCGGCGTCGGCTGCGCGGGCGTGAGCGGGATCGGGGCATCGCGGGCCCGATGGTACCGCGCCGCCCCCCGGCGTGTCGGGGCCATCCGGCGCGGGGCGTGCGGGAGCGGTGACCGGAGGTCATCCCCCGGGAACGACCGGGCCAAGGCGGTCGCTCAGGCCGGGCGGAGCACCTGGCGGTGCCGGGCCAGGCGCCTCACGGCTGGCTCGGAGAGCGGGAGGGGCACCCGCCCGCCCGCCTCCCAGGCCGGCAGGAGGTCCGCGAAGGCCGGGGAGGCCGGGTGGCCGGACTGGCCCGGGGGGTGGACGAGGCTCGAGCCGTCGGGGCTCGCGAGGTCGTGGACGAGGCGGCAGGACGGCACGACCACCGCCGTGTACCGCCGCTCGGGCTCGTAGGCGCCCTGGAGCACGGTGTCGTCGTCGCCGCCCAGGGGCACGACGCCCGCGGTGAAGATCTCGCCGAGTCCGGGGATCGCGGCGAGGGGGGTGGCGAAGACGGCGCGATGCAGCTCGCCCCAGCGCCAGTTCGAGGGCGGTCCGGCCCGCTCCTCGAGCTCGGCGAGGGCGTCGTCGAGGGCGAGGCGGAGCACCTCGTCCCGGGCGGCCTCGCCGTCGGCGCCGAACCACCGTGCGGTCGGGTTCGCGAGCAGGTGCGGCAGGACGAGGGCTCGCCAGCGCCCGCTCGAGGTGGCCCGGCCGTAGGCGTGGGTGAACAGGGCGTCGCCGAGGGCGGGACGGAGCACGCGCTCGGCGATGTGGTGGCACCAGGCCGCGTACAGGCAGGCCGGGGCCGAGCCGGGCTCGAGGGCGCCGTCCCAGCCCGCGAGCAGCTCGAGGGCGGATCGCTGGCGATCGTCGGCGGGCCGGATCGCGGCCAAGGTCCGGGCGAGCTCGCGGGCGGGGATGCAGACGACGTCGGTCTGCATCGCGGCGAAGGTCTCCACGGAGTGGCGCGGCTCGGCCTCGAGGAGCTCGGCGATCCGTCGGATGCGCGAGGGCGGCGTCCAGTCCACGCCGATGCGGTGCGGGTACGCATCGTCGTAGATCCGGTTGTTCGCGGTGGCGAGGAACCCCTCGGCGGGGTCCGCGTCCCAAGGAAGCTCCTCGAAGGGGATCCACCCCTCCCACTCGTGCTCGCCGTCCCAGCCGGGCACGGGCATGGACCCGTCCCACCCTCGGCGGATCGGGTACCGGCCGGTGCACTGGTAGCCGATGCGGCCCTCGGCGTCGGCGTAGACGACGTTCTGTCCCGGGGCGTGCCACGTGCGCAGGGCCTCGCGGAAGGCGGCGAAGCCCGTGGCCCGGGCCATCCGCACGAGCGTGACGGGCGGGATCGCGCAGGTGGCGCCGACCCATCGCAGGGCGTAGGGCTCCCGCACGCCCCCCTGGATGACCTCGGGCTCCGCGATGCCCACGACGTAGGAGTCCAGGATGGGACCGTGGCGGGTCTCGCGGACCTCGAGCACCACCGGCTCGTCACGCTCCCGGACCTCGATGGCCTCGCGGTGCACGGTCACCGGCTCCCAGGCGTCGCGGAACCGCGCGGCGGCGCCGTCCGGGTCGAGCCGCTCGAGGTACAGGTCCTGCGTGTCCCCGCCGACGTTCGTGACCCCCCACGCGTGGTGGGGCGTGCGACCGATCACGATCCCCGGGGCGAAGGGCAGCGCGACGCCGGCGGCCTCGTAGCCGGGTGCCCGCAGGTGGCAGGCGAACCAGAAGGAGGGCACGAGGACGGCGAGGTGCGGGTCGTTGGCGAGGAGCGGAGCCCCCGTGGCGCTGCGGGCGGCGCCGACGACCCACTCGTTGGACCCGCGCCCTGGCGGGCGCGGGGGCGCCTGCTCGAGCAGGTCGAGGCGGCTCGGTCGGCGGCCGGCGATGGGGAAACGGACGCCGGCAGGAAGGTCCGGGAAGAGGTCCCGCACGGCCTCCTCCCCGAGGCGCTCGGAGATCTCCGCCCGGATGAGCTCCTCGTCCCAGTTGCCCGAGAGGTTCCAGCTCATCCAGGCGCTCGCCGCCGCCCACGAGGCGTCGTCGGCCGGTAGCGACGGCGCGAGGCCGAGCACGGCGTACTCCACCGGCGGGGCGGGCATCTCCCGGAGCCAGGCGAGCGCGCCCTCGCGGTAGGCGGCGAGGATCCGGCGCGAATCGGCGTCCCACCCGGCGGCGATGACGGCCCCGGCCCGGTTCCACCCCACGGTCCGGGCGAAGCGGTCGGCGGGGAGCGCGAGCTCCCCGAGCATCCCGGCCAGGCGTCCGTTCGCGACCCGCAGGAGGAACTCGAGCTGGAACAGGCGCTCGGAGGCGACGACGAAGCCCTGGGCGCGGAACAGGTCCTCCAGGGAGGCGGCGCGCAGGTGCGGGATGCCATGCTCGTCCCGGAGGACCTCCACGGGCTCGGCCAGGCCGGGGAGCGCGAGCTCCCCCTCCCACGGCGGGACGGCGGCCTCGGCGGCCGCCCGGAGCCCCTCGAGCCAGTCGGCCATCCCGCCGCGAGCCTACCCGGTGCGGCCCCGGCGTGCGGCGGCGGCCCGGGGATGCGATGATGCCGCTCGTGACCGAGCACCGCCCCTGGTTCGCGAGCTACCCCCCGGGGGTCCCGAGGACCCTGCAGCCCTACCCGGACCTCTCGGTCTTCGGGATGCTCGAGGCCTCGGCCCGGCGCTTCCCGGACCGACCGGCCATCGCCTGGTTCGGGCGGCGGATCTCCTACCGCGAGCTCCTCGCCGAGGTCGAGGGGGCCTCGGCGGTCCTCGTCGGCCTCGGGGTCGGGCGCGGGGACCGGGTCGCGCTCGTGACGCCGAACTGCCCCGCCTACGTGATCGTGTACTACGCGGCCGCCCGGATCGGCGCCATCGTCGTCGGCAACAACCCCCTGTACACGAAGCGCGAGATGGAGCACCAGCTCCGCGACGCGGAGCCCAAGGTGGCCTTCGTGCTCGACCTCCTGTACCAGGACTTCGCGGACGTGTTCGCGGCGGTCGGGATCCCCGAGGTCGTCGTGCTCGGCCTGAACGACTACATGCCGTTCCCGAAGAAGCAGCTCGCGCCGGCGCTGCGCTTCCGCAAGGCCCAGCGCGAGGCCGGCAAGCCCTGGCCCCCGATCCCCCCGGGGGCGCCGGTGAAGCGGTGGCACGAGCTCATGCGCCGGCCGGGACCCGTGCCGCCGGCCCCGGCCATCGACATCGACCGCGAGCCCGTGGGCTTCATCTACACCGGCGGGACGACGGGGGTCTCCAAGGGCGCGATGCTCTCCCACCGCAACGTGGTGGCCAACGCCCTCCAGGGCGCCCGGTACCTGGAGCTCCAGGACGGCCAGGAGGCCATCCTCTGCGCCCTGCCCTTCTTCCACTCCTTCGGCATGCTCGCGATGAACGTGGCGATCGCGACGGCGGGCAAGGCGATCCCGGTCCCCAACCCCCGGGACCTCCACATGGTGCTCGAGGCGATCGGCGAGGAGCGCCCGACCTTCGTGCCCGGCGTGCCGCGGCTGTTCATGGCGCTGAACGAGTCGCCCCTCACGCCCAAGTACGATCTGCGCTCGATCAAGGCGTGCGTCTCGGGGGGCGCGGCGCTCCCGAGCGCCGTCGCCGAGCGGTTCGCCGAGATCACCGGGGGCGCCACCCTCGTCGAGGGCTACGGGCTGACCGAGGCCGCCCCGGTGACCCACGCCAACCCCCTGCGGGGTCGTCGCTCGGGCATCGGGCTGCCGGTGCCGGACACCGACTGCAAGATCGTGGACCTGGAGGACCCGGAGCGGGTGCTCGGGCCGGGCGAGCGGGGGGAGCTGTGCGTCCGAGGTCCCCAGGTGATGCTGGGCTACTGGCGTCGGCCCGAGGAGACGGCCCTCGCGATCCGCAACGGGTGGCTGCACACGGGCGACGTGGCGGTCATGGACGAGGACGGGTACTTCCGGATCGTGGACCGCCTCAAGGAGATGATCATCGTCTCGGGCTTCAACGTGTACCCGAACGAGGTCGAGGAGGTCCTCTACCGGCACCCCAAGGTGGCCAAGTGCGCGGTGATCGGGGTGCCCGACGAGCAGGCGGGCGAGGCCGTGAAGGCGTTCATCGTCCTCAAGGAGGGGGTCACGGCCACGCCCGAGGAGCTCCTCGCCTGGTGCCGGGATCCCGCCAACGGCCTCACCGGCTACCGGGTGCCGAAGCTGATCGAGTTCCGCGACGCCCTGCCGGAGACCCTCATCGGCAAGGTGCTGCGGCGCATGCTGGTCGAGGAGGAGCGGCGGCGGACCGCCGGGACGAGCGCCTGAGCGCGATCCGCGCCGTCGTCTTCGACCTGTTCGGCACCCTCGTGCCGGAGTTCCCCCTCTCGGCGTGGGAGCGCCTGTTCGAGGAGATGGCCTCGGCCCTCGGGATGGACGCCGAGACCTTCCGTCGGGGCTGGCGCGGGACGATCATCGAGCGGCAGACGGGCGGGTTCCGCACGATCGAGGAGAACGTCCTCGCGATCTGCGAGCGGGCGGGGGTCCGCCCCGAGCCCGAGGGGCTGGCCCGGGCCCTCGAGGCCCGGTACCGCCTGTACGCGGAGGGGTTCCGGCCGCGCCCGGACGCCGTGGAGACCCTCACCTGGCTGCGGGACCGCGGGTACCGGCGGGCCCTCGTCAGCATGTGCGCGCCCGACGCGCCGGGGTTCTGGCGCGCCTCGCCCCTCGCGGACCTCGTCGAGGTCCTCGTGTTCTCCTGCGAGGTGGGGCTGCGCAAGCCGGACCCGCGCATCTACCTCGCGGCCTGCGAGGGGCTGGGGGTGGAGCCCGGGGCCTGCCTGTACGTGGGCGACGGCGGCTACCGCGAGCTCACGGGGGCCGAGGCCGTGGGGATGCGGCCGGTGCGGATCGTGGACCCCTCCGAGCGCGAGGCGGTCCTGCGTCCCGACCCCGACGACTGGCAGGGTCCCACGATCTCCTCCCTCGGGGAGCTCCGGGGGCTCCTCGCCGGCGACGGACCCGACCTCACAGCGTGAGGACGAGCTCGCGCTCGGAGGGGCTCAGGCCCCGGAGCGGGGGGCGGACGTCGGGACGGACGGGCACCCCCCGGGCCGCGAGGACCTCCTTCAGCGCGGCGTGGAAGGGGAGGTCGGCGAGGCGCTCCCTGAGCCCCACGACCCGCGCGTGCGCCATGGGGTCCCAGTCGTGCACGAGGGACGCCACGACCTCCGGCCACGCCGTGGCCAGTCCCGAGACGGCGCCCACGGCCCCGTGCTCCATCCCCTCGAGCACGAGGGGCTCGGATCCGACGAAGACGTCGAGGCCCTCGAGCAGGTAGGGCCGGACCGCCTCGAAGGGCGCGTCGGAGACCTTCATGCCGGCGAGGTTCGGGACCTCCGCCCGCAGCCGCTCCACGACCGCGACGGGGATCGGGTAGCCGGAGCGGGCGGCGAACTCGTAGACGTAGAAGGGCAGCGGGTCGGAGGCGAGCGCGGCCGCCCGCAGGTGAGCGAGGAGCTCCTCGGCGTCGAGCCGGAAGTACGGCGGGGCGATCACGGCGACCGCGTCGGCGCCCGCCTCGACGGCGTGACGGGCGAGGGCCACGGTGTCGGCGGTGGTCTGCGCGCCCGCGTGGACGGCGACGAGGAAGCCCGGCGGCCGGGTCGCGAGGAACGCCTCGGTCACCGCCCGGCGCTCCTCGACGGAGAGGAGGATCCCCTCGCCCGTGGTCCCGCAGGTGAGGACCCCGTCCACCCCGCCCTGCGCGAGGAACGTCACGAGGGGTCCGACGGCCGCGAGGTCCACCCGCTCCCCGCCCTCGCGCAGCGGCGTCACCGCGGCGGCGATCGCGCCGCGGAGCCTGCTCACGGCTCGCCCTCGGCGCTCCGGGCATCGGCCGGGGTCGCTCGCATCGTCGGGTCCTCCTCGTCGGTGGGGCTGGCCGTCCCGTAGCCTACCGGCGTGCCCGAGCGCCCCCACCACCGGACGGCCGCGATCTCGGCCGTGTCCTTCGCCACGGTCGTGTGGGGCAGCGTCGGCGTGTTCGTGAAGTCCACCTCGCTCACCGGGGTCACCTTCGCGATGTACCGCCTGTGGCTGGGGGTGCTCGTGCACCTCCTCGCGCTCGCGGTGACCCGACGCAGGCTCGTCTGGCGGACCTTCCGGGCGTGCGCGCCGGGCGGGGCGCTGTTCGCCCTCGACATCTCCCTCGGGTTCAGCGCGGTGAAGCTCACCACGGTGGCGAACGCCGCGATCATCGGGGCCCTCTCCCCGATCCTCATCGCCCTCGCGGCGGGGCGGATGTTCGGCGAGCGGGTGGGGCGCCGCGAGGCCGGCCTCATCGCCCTGTCCTTCGCCGGCGTGGCCATCGTGGCGCTGGGCAGCTCTGGGCAGCCGGCCTGGAGCCCGGTGGGGGACCTCCTCGCGCTCCTCGGGACGGTGTCCTGGACCGCGTACTGGCTGTTCTCCAAGCGGGCGCGGGCGAGCGCCTCGGCCCTGGAGTACATGACGAGCGTGATGATCGCCGCGGCCCTCACCATCACGCCGGTGGCGCTCCTCCTCGGCGGGGTCCCGCCGGCCGCGCCGACCCCCCGCGACTGGGGCGTGCTCGTCGCGGTGGCCCTGCTCCCCGGGATGACGGGCCACCTGCTCGTCGCCTGGTCCCACCGACACGTGGAGTCCTGGCTCTCGGCGCTCATCACGCAGTGCTCCCCGGTGATCTCGGCCGCGATGGCCTGGCCGGTGCTCGGGGAGCGGCTCACCCCGCTCGTCGTCGCGGGCGGGCTCGTCGTGGTGGCGAGCACCGGCCTCGTGATCGTCACGACCTCCCGCCGGGAGCGCGCCCGGGTGCGGGCGGCCGCCCCGGCCGAGGTCGAGCCGGTCACCGAGCTGCCGGCCTGATCAGCCGGCGAGCTCCCCGAGGAGCTCCTCGTCGGAGAACTGCTCCGCCTCGGTCGAGCCCTCGAGGGCGAGGGTGGAGACGGCGCCCGCGGCCACCGTCTGGGCGACGAGGTCGAAGTACCCCGTCCCCACCTCGCGCTGGTGGCGCCGAGCCGTGTAGCCCTCCGCCTCGAGGGCGAGCTCGCGCTCCTGGAGCCGCACGTAGGCGCTCATCCCCTCCTCCGCGTAGCCCCGGGCGAGCTCGAACATCCCGGCGTTCAGCGCGTGGAAGCCGGCGAGGGTCACGAACTGGAAGCGGTAGCCCATGCGCCCGAGCTCCGCCTGGAAGCCCGCGATGTCCTCGGGGGAGAGGTGGCGACGCCAGTTGAACGACGGCGAGCAGTTGTAGGCGAGGAGCTTGCCGGGGAAGGCCTCGTGGACGCCCTCGGCGAAGGCCCGGGCCTCCTCGAGGTCGGGGTGGGAGGTCTCGCACCACAGGACGTCCGCGTACGGCGCGTAGGCGCGAGCCCGGGCGATGGCGGCCTCGAGGCCGCTGCGGACGCGGAAGAAGCCCTCCGGGGTGCGCTTGCCGGTGAGGAACGGGCGGTCCCGGGGGTCCACGTCGGAGGTGAGGAGGGTCGCCGCCTCGGCGTCGGTGCGGGCGATGAGGACGGTGGGCACGTCGAGGACGTCCGCGGCGAGGCGCGCCGCCACGAGGGTCCGGACGAACTGCCCCGTCGGCACCAACACCTTGCCGCCGAGGTGGCCGCACTTCTTCTCGCTGGCGAGCTGGTCCTCGAAGTGGACCCCCGCAGCCCCCGCCTCGATCATGGCCTTCATGAGCTCGAAGGCGTTGAGGGGCCCGCCGAAGCCGGCCTCGGCGTCTGCCACGATGGGGACGACCCAGTCGCGGCTCGCGTCGCCCTCGGCCCAGGCGATCTGATCGGCGCGCAGGAGGGCCTGGTTGATGCGGCGCACGAGCTGGGGCGCGCTGTTCGAGGGGTAGAGCGATTGGTCCGGGTAGGTCTGGGCCGCGAGGTTGGCGTCGGCCGCCACCTGCCAGCCCGAGACGTAGATCGCCTCGAGCCCGGCGCGGACCATCTGGACCGCCTGGCCGCCCGTCATCGCGCCGAGGGCGCGGACGGGCTCCTCGCGCTGGAGCCGCTCGAACAGGCGCTCCGCCCCCCGGCGGGCGAGGGTGTGCTCGATCCGCACGGAGCCGCGGAGGCGGATCACGTCCTCGGCCGAGTACGGGCGCTCGATGCCTCGCCACCGGGGGTCGGTCCGCCAGCGCTCGGCGAGGGCGGCGGCGTCGCGGGCGTGCAGGGATGCGCTCATCGCAGGTCCTCCTCGGTCGTCGGGGGAGATGGAACGACCCCCGGGCGGGGGTCGTTGAGAGGCGCGCTCGGGCCCGGTCAGCGGGCCCGGCGCGCCACGGCTCCGGCTACGTCCTCGCGGTGGTTGAACGGCCGGTCAAGCATGGGCGCATGCTAGCCCGCACCCGGGGGGTCGTGTCAACGGGGCCCCAGGACCCGGGGTCAGGGCACGATCTTGGAGATCGGCAGCTCCAGGATATCGGTCGCGCCCCGGGCCTTGAGCAGCGGGATCAGCGTGTTCACCTGGCGCTTCTCGGCCACCGTCTCCACCGCGTACCCGCCCTCCTGCAGCCGCGAGACGGTGGGCGACTTCATCGCCGGCAGGGCCTCGAGCACCGAGGCCAGGTCCTCCTCGGCGACGTTCAGCTTGATGAGGACCCGGCCCTCCGCCCGGAGGGCGCCCAGGAGCAGGGTCATGATGTCCTCCATCGCCCGGCGCTTGTCGGGGTCGGCGGCCGAGGCCCGGTTGGCCACGAGCACGGGCTCGGAGGTCATGAGCGTCTCGATGATCTTCATCCCGTGGGCCCGGAGCGTGCTCCCGGTCTCGGTGATGTCCACGATGGCATCCACGATCTCGGGGACCTTGGCCTCGGTGGCGCCGAAGGACCAGAAGACCTTCACGTCGATCCCGAGCTCCGCGAAGTAGCGCTTGGTCAGGTTCTCGAACTCCGTGGAGATCCTCGTGCCGGGGGGCAGCTCCTTCGCGCTGTTCGCGGGGTGGTCGGCGGGCACGGCGAGCACGACCCGCGTGCCGTGGCCCGTGCCGCTCTTCGCGTACGAGAGGCTGCAGAGGACCTCCACGTCGGCGCCCGTCTCGGCCACCCAGTCCTGACCGGTGATCCCGAGGTCGAAGAGGCCGTCCTGGACGTAGACGGGGATCTCCTGGGGCCGCAGCAGGGAGACCCGCTCGATCCGCTCGTCGTCGATCGTGCCGTGGTAGTCCCGGTCCGAGCCGCGGCGCACCCGCAGGTCCGCCTCCTCGAAGAGGCGGAGGGTCTGGGCCTCGAGGGAGCCCTTGGGGATCACGAGCCGGAGCACGGCGCGAGTGTAGCGGCTCGCCGGGACCAGGGTCCGGGCGCGGGCGACGCTACGCCCACATCCCGGCCGGGAGGGGGCCGTAGGTGGCGTCCGGGTGCAGGAGCAGGTGGACGCCGTCCCACGCACGCACGACCGGGTGGATCTCGAGCGGCGCGAGATCGGCCCCGGGTGGCTCGAGGACGGGCATGCCCGCTCGGTCGTAGCGGGCGACCACCTGGCCGCCCTGCGTCCACACCACCTCCCGGGCCGCCTCGTCCCACGAGAAGACGGAGGAGGGCGGCACCTCCGACGGCAGGTCGAGGGCGTAGTAGCCGCCCGGCGCGTGGATCAGCGCGAACGGGCCGTCCTCGAGGTCCACGACGGCACCGGAGCCTGCGGCGTGGACGAGGCGCTCGGGCACGGCGAGGAAGCCGCTCGGCCGGCGCTCGCCCTCTGCGAGGGGGGTGGGCGAGATCGACGCGACGAGGTCCTCGAGGACCTCGCGCAGGCCCTCGATCGCCTCGGCGCGGCCGGCCAGATCGACGGTGAAGTCCATGCCGTTCGCCCGGAAGTCCTGCGTCTGGCCGACGATCAGACCGCCGGGGATCGCCTGGAAGCCCTCCCACCGCAGCGGGAAGGGCGAGTCGTCCGAGAGCAGGTCCGGCGCGGGTCCACCCTCCCGGTGCGAGACGATGACCGCGACGCCGTCGGGCGGCAGGTCCGAGAGGTCGGGGTACGTGCCGTCCTCGCTCGGGCGAAGCGGGACGTTGCTGAGGGCGACGCCGCGGACCGTGACCCGACCGTCGAAGCCGTCGAACCGGAGCACGTGCCACCCCTCGGGAACCTCGGCGCTTCAGCCGAGGGGATCGGTGTACGTGTTGGTCCCCGATCCCCCGCCGGGAGGCATCGGCTCTGGGAAGACGTCCGGTCGGACGAAGGGCTCGCAGACGACCGTCGCGGCGGTCGGGGAGAGGTCCCGGGCGGGGGTGAAGGCCTCCTCGTAGACCCCCTCGGCCATGCTCAGGGTGAAGCGGTGGGCGTCCAGCAGGCGCTCGCCCTCCCACAGCGCGGCGGTGCACGCGTTCGTCCCGGGGTACTCGCCCTCGGCGAGCGAGTCCGGCCAGCCGACGCGGTACGTCACGACGAGGTCGGCGCCGACCCGGACGTCCGAGATCACGTAGGCGACCGGCGTGTCCAGACGCGCCTCGGAACACCAACCCTCCGCCATCGCCCCGTCCAGGGATCCGCGCACCGGCAGGCCTCGAAGGTGGGCGCGCCTCGTCTCGGCGAGCGATGCGAGCTCGAAGGTGTGGGACCCGATCCCCTCACCCGCCGCGTCGCGGATGCGCACCGTGCACGCGTGGACGCCGGGGAACTCCCCCGAGGACCAGCGGACCTGGAAGACGACGTCGGCCTCGGTGGGGGCGACTGCGCCGGTGACCGGGTCGACGTGGGCCGTGACCTCGAAGTCCGAGAGGAGGTAGGTGGTCGCGGTCCCCTCGCTCCCCGGGCGGGGGGTGGGCCGGAGCGCGGTCCAGGCGAGCCAGGCGGGTGCGGCGACGAGGGCGAGGGCCACGACCCCCGCGAGGACGCGCCGCCGCCGCTCCCGGGCCCGCACCCGGCGCTCCACGGCCTCGGGCAAGGTCGGCGACCGGTAGGAGCCGACCGCTTCGTCCAGCAGATCTCTCACGTCACGCATCGGATCCTCCGTAGCGTCTCCTCAGCGCCGCGCGCGCTCGGTGGAGCCGGCCGCGGACCGACGCGGCGTCGATCCCGAGCAGGCGCCCGGCCTCCTCCGAGCCGTAGCCGAGCCACTCCACGAGCACGAGGGCCTCGCGCTGGGTCCGGGGCAGGGACGCGATCGCCCCGAGCAGGTCCAGGCGGCCCTCGGAGAGGGCGAGGGCGTCGGTCTGGGGTGGGGCGAGTCGGCGCCGCGCGGCCATCGCCGCCCGCCGGAGGGCGCTGCGGTGCAGGTTGAGGGCCGTGCGGTAGAGGTACCCCTCCGGGTCGTCCATCGCGGCGACGCGGTCCCAGCGTTCGAGCATCCTGGCCATCGCCTCCTGCGCGAGGTCCTCCGCCTCCGCCGCGCCTCCGGTGAGCAGCAGGCACGCCCGCACCAGGCGCGTGTAGTGCTCCGCGAAGAAGTCGGCGAACCCCTCCGCGCCCCCCGCACCGGCGTCCACGGGCCGAGTCTCCGCCTTCGGCACGACCCATGAACGCGCGGAGGGTCGGATCCGTTCGGGTCAGGCGCCGGCGAGCCGTCGGAAGAAGCAGCTCCGCTCGCCGGTGTGGCAGGCCGCCCCCTCCTGGTGGACCCGGGCGAGGATCACGTCGGCGTCGCAGTCCACGAGCAGCTCCTCCCAGTGCTGGACGTGGCCGCTCGTGTCGCCCTTGCGCCACAGCTGCCTCCGGGAGCGGCTGTAGTAGACCATCCGGCCCTCCGCGAGGGTCCGTTCGAGGGCCTCGCGATTGGCCCAGGCCACCATGAGCACCTGGCCGGAGTCCACGTCCTGGACGACGACGGGGATGAGCCCGGCCGCGTCGAAGCGCAGCGAGTCCAGGTCCACGCGCCCCATCACCGTCGCACCGGGATCCCGAGGCTCGCGAGGTACGCCTTCACGGCCCCGATCGTGAGCTCCTCGAAGTGGAAACGGGAGGCGGCGAGCACGGCGTCGGCCCGCCCCTCGGTGAGGGCCTCGGCGAAGTGCTCGAGCCTGCCGGCCCCGCCGCTGGCGATGACCGGCACGGGCACCGCATCGCTCACGGCGCGGAGCAGCTCGAGGTCGTAGCCCTCCCCGGTGCCGTCCCGGTCCATGGAGGTGAGGAGGACCTCGCCGGCCCCGCGCTCGACCGTCGCCTCCCGCGCCCACGCCACCGCGTCGAGCCCCGTCGGCGTGCGGCCGGCGTCCACGTAGACCTCCCAGGAGCCGCCGGAGCGCTTCGCGTCGATGGCGATCACGATGCACTGGGTGCCGAACCGCTCGGCGCACCTGGTGAGCAGGTCGGGTTCGCGGACGGCGGCGGTGTTGATCGCGACCTTGTCCGCCCCGGCCGCAAGGAGCTCGCGCACGTCCTCCTCGGTGCGGACCCCGCCGCCCACGGTGAGGGGGATGAAGACCTGCTCCGCGGTCCGCGCGATGACGTCCAGGGTGGCCTTGCGCCCCTCCACGGTGGCCGTGATGTCGAGGAACACGAGCTCGTCGGCACCCTCGGCGTCGTAGCGGGAGGCGAGCTCGACCGGATCGCCCGCGTCCCGGAGGTCCACGAAGCGCGTGCCCTTCACGACGCGCCCGGCGTCCACGTCGAGGCAGGGGATCACCCGCTTGGCCAGGGTCATCCCCGCACGACCTCCTCGAGCCGGAGGGTCCCGGCGTACAGGGCCTTGCCGACGACGACGCCCTCGAGCCCGAGGTCGCGCAGGGCCCGCACGTCCTCGGCCACCCGCACGCCGCCGCTCGCGAGGACCGGCCGGTCCGTGAGCTGGAGCACGCGCTCGTAGAGGGCGAGGTCGGGGCCGTCCATCGTGCCGTCGCGCTGGATCGAGGTCACGAGGAAGCGGGGGGCGCCCGCGGCCGCGAGGGCGGGGATCGCCTCCTCCACCCGGGGGCCGAGCTCGCGCCAGCCGTGGGTCGCCACCCGCCCGTCGCGCACGTCCACGGCCACGAGCACGCGGTCGCCGACGTGCTCGACCGCCTCGGCGACGAAGCCCGGGTTCAGGGCCGCCGCCGTACCGAGGATCGCCCGCGCCGCGCCGTCCTCCAGGGCGGCCCACAGCGCGTCCAGGGTCCGGATCCCCCCGCCGAGCTGCACGGGGATCTGAACGGCGCGGCAGATCTCGCGGACGATGGCCCGGTTGGAACCCTCGCCGCGGGCGGCGTCGAGGTCCACGACGTGCAGACGGCGGGCCCCCTCGGCCTGGAAGCGCTCGGCGACCTCCACCGGGTCCCCCTCGTAGACGGTCTCGGCGGCGACGTCCCCTCGGAACAGGCGGACGCAGCGGCCGCCCCGGAGGTCGATGGCGGGGATGACGATCACGCGGCTCGCGCCTCCCGGACGAACGCACCGTAGATCCGCAGGCCCGCCTGGCCCGACTTCTCGGGGTGGAACTGGGTGGCGAAGAGGTTCTCCCGGGCCACGGCCGCGGCGAAGGGCCGGCCGTGCTCGGTCCGCCCGATGGTCCCGGGCCCCGGGTCGGGGGCGTAGGAGTGGACGAAGTAGAAGCGGTCGCCGCTACGCACCTCGGCGACGTAGGGGTGGGGGGCGAGCCACTCGACCTCGTTCCAGCCCATGTGGGGGACCTTCACGCTCCCCGGCAGGCGACGCACCCGCCCGGGGAACAGACCGAGGCCGGGCGCGGGGTCCTCCTCGCTGCCCTCGAAGAGGATCTGCATGCCCACGCAGACGCCGAAGACCGGTCGCCCGTCCTCGGCGGCGCGCAGCACCGCCTGGTCCAGGCCCCGCTCGCGGAGGTTCCGGACGCAGGCGCCGAAGTGCCCGACGCCGGGGACGACGAGGGCGTCCGCCCTCAGCGCGGCGGCGGTGTCGGAGGTCACCTCGGCCTCCGCCCCCACGTGCTCGACGGCCCGGGCCACGCTGCGCAGGTTCCCGCTGCCGTAGTCGAGGATCGCGACCCTCACAGCGTCCCCTTCGTGCTCGGGACGCCGCCGCCGACGACCCGGACGGCGTCCTGGAGGCACTTGGCGATGGCCTTGAACTCGGCCTCGACGATGTGATGGGGCGAGCGCCCGGAGACCAGGCGCACGTGCAGCGTCATCTCCCCCGCGGTGGCGAAGGCGCGCACGAAGTCCTCGGTGAGCCCCGTGTCGTAGGTCCCGATCATCTCGGCGGGGACGGGGACCTCGTGGACCACGTAGGGGCGGCCCGAGAGGTCGAGGGCGACCGAGACCGCCGCCTCGTCGAGGGGGACCGTGATCGAGGCGAACCGGCGGATCCCGCGCTTGTCCCCGAGGGCCTCGCGCAGGGCCTGGCCGAGGGCGAGCCCGACGTCCTCCACGGTGTGGTGCCCGTCCACCTCGAGGTCGCCCCGGGCCGTCACGGCGAGGTCGAACCCCGCGTGGGCGCCGAGCTGCTGGAGCATGTGGTCGAAGAAGGGGAGGCCGGTGTCGGCGCTCGCGGTCCCCGTCCCGTCGAGCTCGAGCTCGACGCGGACCGTGGTCTCCTTCGTGGTGCGCTCGACGACGGCGGTTCGGCTCATCCCAGGACCTCCTCGAGGGCGGACAGGAACCGGTCGACCTCCTCCGGCGTCCCGGCCGTGACCCGCAGGCAGCCGGGCACCAGGGTGTCGAAGTCGCGGACGAGGACGCCGCGGTCGAGCAGTCCCCGCCACACCTCCGCGGCGGGGCGCGGCGGCCGGAACAGGACGAAGTTGGCGTCCGAGGGGAAGACCTCGGCCCCGAGGGTCGGCAGGGCGGCGGCGATCCGGTCGCGCTCGGCCCGCACCGCGTCGAGGATGGCGAGGGCGTCCTCGCGGTGCCGCAGGGCCACGAGCCCCGCGGTCTGCGTGAGGGTGCTCAGGTGGTACGGCAGGCGGACGCGGCGGAGGTCCTCGACGACCTCGGGCGAGGCCAGGCAGTAGCCGATCCGCGCGCCGGCCAGGGCGAACGCCTTCGAGAACGTCCGCACCACGACGAGGTTGGGCAGGCGCGCGACGTGGGGGGCGGCGCTCCTCCCGCCGAACTCCACGTAGGCCTCGTCCACGACGAAGAGGGTCTCGGGCGCCCGTCCCGCCGCGGCCGCCACCACCGCGGGGTCCTGCGCGTTGCCCGTGGGGTTGTTCGGCGAGCAGACGAAGACGACGTCCGCCCGCGACGCGGCCCCCTCGAGGTCGTCGGCGGCCAGGCGCCACGGCGGCTCGATGGGGATGCGGAGCACCTCGCTCCCGGTGGTCCAGGCGATCCGGCCGTGCATCGCGTAGGTCGGCTCGAAGACGGCGACGCGGCGCCCCGGCCCGCCGTAGGCCATGAGGATCTGCTGGAGGACCTCGTTCGAGCCGTTCGCCACCCACGTCCCCTCGGGATCGTGGCCGGCGAGCTCGGCCAGGCGCGTTCGCAGCTCCACGGCCTCGCGGTCGGGGTAGCGGTGGAGGGGCAGGCGGGCGACCGCTTCGGCGAGGTCCCGCTGGAAGGCCTCGGGGAGGGGGTAGGGGCACTCGTTCGTGTTCAGGCGCACCGGGACGTCGAGCTGGGGCGCGGCGTAGGGCTCGACCTCGCGGAGGCCGGGGCGGGGACGGGCGCTCACCTGGCGCCTCCCCCCTCGGCGCGGATGGTCGCGGCGCGGGCGTGGGCGGCGAGGCCCTCGGCCTCGGCGATCGTGGCGACCTGGGGCGCGAGGGCCTGGGCCGCCTCGGGGGAGACCTCGACCACGCTGCGGACCGTGACGAAGTCGGCGGCGCGCAGGCCGCTCGCGAAGCGCGCGGTGCCGGAGGTCGGCAGGACGTGGTTGGAGGCGACGCCGTAGTCGCCGAAGGGCACGGGCGTGGAGGGCCCGAGGAAGATCGCCCCCGCTGCGCGGACCCGCTCGGCCAGGGCCCGGGGATCGGCGGTCACGATCTGGAGGTGCTCGGGGGCGAGGTCGTTCGCGACCTCCACGGCCTGGTCGAGGTCGGCGACGAGCACCGCGCGGCCGTGGGCGGCGAGGGACGCCCGGATGATCTCGGCCCGGGGGGCCGCGGCGACCTCGGCCTCGAGCCGCTCGAGGGTGGCGCGGAGCAGCCCCTCGTCGGGTGTGACGAAGACGGTCTCGGCCTCCGGGTCGTGCTCGGCCTGGGCGGCGAGGTCGGTCGCGAGGACCGCGGGGTCCGCGGTCCCGTCGGCGATGAGGACGAGCTCGCTCGGGCCCGCCAGGCCGTCGATCCCGATCACCCCGGCGAGCTGGCGCTTGGCCTCGGTCACGTAGGCGTTGCCCGGCCCCACGACCTTGTCGACGGCCGGGATCGAGGCCGTCCCGAAGGCGAGGGCCGCGATGGCCTGGGCCCCGCCGACCTTGGCGATGCGGGTCGCCCCGGCCCGGGCCGCCGCGTAGAGCACCGCGGGGTGGACCGAGCCGTCGGCCCTGGGCGGTGTCGTGAGGACGATCTCGCGCACGCCCGCCACCGCGGCCGGCACCACGGTCATCGCCACGCTCGAGGGGTAGACGGCCCGCCCGCCGGGCACGTAGCAGCCGACCGCCCGGAGCGGGGTCACGAGCTCCGCCGCCCGAACGCCGTCCCGCTCCTCGTCCCACGCCGCGGGGAGCTGCCGGCGGTGGAGGTCCCGCAGCCGCTCGATGAGGCCGTCGAGGGCCGCCCGGAGCTCCGGGGGGACCGCCCGCTCCGCCGCCCGGAGCTCCTCGGGGGTGACGAGGAGGCCCCGCTCGCGGAGGTCGGGGCCGTCGAACCGCCGGGTGAGCTCGAACAGGGCGGCGTCGCCCTCGGCCCGCACGCGCTCGAGGATCCCGCGCACGGTCTCGGCGATGGAGGGGTCGATCTCGAGGCGCCGGGGCTCGAGCCGCTCCCTCCTCGCTCGGAGGTCGAGGAGCGCGAGCATCTAGCGCTCCTCGGCGACCTCGGGATGGTGCGCCCGGCCGGCGCGGCGGTCCCGTGCGAGCAGCGTGAAGCCCGCGGCGGAGACGACCCCCGCCGCGACGATCAGCAGCCCGAGGGCGAGGAGGAGCACCTGCTCGCGGGACATGGGAACACCAGGGTACCCGAAACCGGGGGCGGGCTACTTCACGAGGTACAGGGTGGGGAAGATGAAGACCCAGGCCACGTCCACGAAGTGCCAGTACTTCACGACGCCCTCGACGGGCCAGTGGTTCTCCGGACCGAAGCGGCCGTCGCGGCCAGCCCACAGGAGCAGCGCCAGGGCCACGACCCCGGTGAAGACGTGGAACGCGTGGAAGCCGACGAGGGTGAAGAAGGCGCTCCCGTAGGGGGTGCTCGGGGGGAAGTAGGCGAGGCCCTCCCGCCACTCCAGGACGACCCCGACCATGAACAGGAGGCCGAGGCCGATCGTCGTGGCCGTCGCCCGCCGGAAACCGCGCTGGTCCCCGAAGCGCGCCGCGGTCTCCGCCCGGTAGGCGAACAGGCTCGAGGTGAGCAGCACGAGGGAGATCCAGAAGCCGAGGGCCTGGTTCAGGTGCTCCGACCGCTCGGTCCCGAGGAGGTAGAAGCGGGCGGAGATGAGCGCGGCGAACAGGAACGACTCGGAGGCGATGAACAGCCACAGCCCGAGGCGGTTCGTCCGCAGCCGCTCGGCCGGGTGCTCGGCCTCGTGGACGAGGTGCTCGGTCGTCGCGGCCACCTCAGTGATCCTCCTCCCGCCAGAGCTGGCGCAGGTGCATGTAGAACCACAGGATGAGCAGCGCCTGGGGGACGGCGAGCAGCGTCATCCACAGGAGCAGCTGGTCGGCCACCTGGGCGACGACGAACTCGATCGAATCGAGCACGATGAGGCCCACGAACACGGCCGTCCCGAGCGCCATCGCGCTCCGCCGCCGCTCGTGCGTCTCGGGGGTGGCCATCTACTCGCTCCCTCCCGCGATCTGGGGCACCGGGGCGGGCCGGACGTGGACCGCGCCCGGCTCGCCGTACGGGTACGGGTCGCCGACGACCTCCGGCGTCCGCTCGAAGTTGTGCAGCGGCGGGGGCGAGGAGGTCGTCCACTCGAGCGTCGTGGCGCGCCACGGGTTCGCCTCCGCGACGGGACCGCGGGCCCAGGACCACGCGAGGTTCCACAGCGCGATCAGGAACACCGCGGCGAGCACGAAGGCCGCGACGCTCGCGAAGACGTTGTAGCCGCCGAGGGCCTCGGGGAACGCGTTGATCCGCCGGTTCATCCCGTGGATCCCCGCGGCGAACAGCGGCAGGAACACGAGCTGGAAGGCCAGGAACATCCAGACGGCGTGGAGCCGTCCGAGGCCCTCGCGGTACATCCGCCCCGTGATCTTCGGGTACCAGTAGTAGATCCCCGCCATGAGGGCGAAGATCTCGCCGCCCACGATCGTGTAGTGGAAGTGGGCGACGACGAAGTACGTGTCCTGCAGGTGCAGGTCGGTCGCGACGTCGGCGAGGTAGATCCCGGTCACGCCCCCGATGGCGAAGTTGAACAGGACGGCGAGGGCGAAGAGCATCGGCGTGCGCAGCCACAGGCGCCCCCGCCAGATCGTCCCAAGGGCCGAGAGGAAGACCAGGCCCGTGGGCACCGAGATCAGCTCGGTGAGGGCCATGAACGGGATGTGCATGAAGTGGGCCATCCCGCTCGTGAACATGTGGTGGGCCCACACGATGCCGGAGAGGACCACGATCCCGAGGAACCCCGCCACCGCGCCCTTGTAGGCGAACAGCGGCTTGCGCGAGAAGTGGGCGAGGACCTCGAGGGTGATCCCGAACCCCGGCAGGATCATGACGTAGACGGCCGGGTGCGAGTAGAACCAGAACAGGTGCTGGTACAGGAGCGGCTTGCCGCCGCCCGCGGCCTGGAAGAAGGTCGTGCCGGCGATCCGATCCAGGAGCACGAGGATCAGGGAGGCCGCGAAGAACTGCGTGAACAGCAGGCTGATGATGGAGGCGGCGAGGACCGACCACACGAAGATCGGCATGCGCAGGAGCGTCATGCCCGGGGCCCGCATCCGCAGGATCGTGGCGATGGCGTTCAGCCCGCCCAGGATCGAGGACAGGCCGAAGATCGCGACCCCGACCGCGAAGAGCACCTGCCCGCCGCCGTTCACGACGGACAGCGGCGGGTAGGCCGTCCAGCCGCTGTCCCAGCCACCGACGAAGGGCGCGGCGAGCAGCATCACCGCCACCGGCGGCACGAGCCAGTAGGAGAGGGCGTTCAGGCGCGGGAAGGCCATGTCCCGGGCGCCGATCATGAGCGGGACGCAGTAGTTCCCGAGACCCCCGAGGACCGCGGCGACGGCCACCGCCACCATGAGGATCCCGTGGAGGCTCATGACCTGGTTGTAGGCGTCGCCGCCGAGGTCCGCCGCGGGGGTGAGCAGCTCCCAGCGGATCACCATCCCGAGCAGACCTGCGAGGCCGAAGACGATCACGAAGGTCACCAGGTACTGGACCCCGATGACCTTGTGATCGGTGGTGAACCGGAAGTAGCGCCCCGGGCCCGTCGCCGGCTCCAGGTCGGGCTCGAGCCCGAACCACTCGCGCCCCCAGGTCCGCCACAGCCCCACGCCGAGCAGCCAGCCGACGGTGGCCAGGACCGAGCCGATCACGACCGGGGCCGAGCCCCCGACGGGGTTCCCCATCGCGAGCTGCGCCGCGGCCACGAGCCCGAACCCGAGCGCGTAGCCGATCACCGCGCCCGCGACCCCCTTCAGGATCGCCATCAGCCCTCGACCTCCTTCACGATGAACGTCCCCGACATCGCCGGGATGGGGTGGATGTCGCACCGGAACCGGTAGACGCCCGCGGGGAGCGGCGGCACCTCGTAGACCCGCGTCTCCACCCCCTCGAAGGTCTCCCCGGTGAAGAGCACGTCCTGCCAGTCGGGGTCGCTCGCGATGGAGAGGTTGTGGGGCACGCCGGCGTCCTCGTTCACGAGCTCGATCGTGAAGGGCGTGTCGGCCGGGACCGCGAGGCACTTCTGGTCGAAGGCGATGTTGCGCGCCACGATCCGCAGCTCGGTGCCGGAGGGCTCGCAGGTCGGCAGCCCCGCCGCCCCCTGCTCGAGCAGCCACGCCTCGAAGGCCGGCTGCTCCACGACGCGGACGGGGAGCGTCATCGTCGAGTGGGCGAGGCCGCAGAGCTCGGCGCACTGGAGGCGGAGGGCGCTGTCCTCCTCGTAGGAGCCGGTGCGCTCGGGCACGACCGTCGTCACGGTGGTGAGCCCGGGGACGGCGTCGATCTTCGCCCGGAAGGCCGGGATCCAGAACGAGTGGAGGACGTCCACGCTCGTGACCTCGAAGCGGATCGTGCGGTGGACGGGCAGGACGAGCTCCTCCCCCGTCGTCACGCCCGCCTCGGGGTAGGTGACGGTCCAGGCCCACCGGGCGGCCTCGACCTGGATGACCAGGGGCTCCGTCTCACCCTCGTGGAGGGCCGAGTGGGCGCGCTGGAGCTCGAGGATCCCGTAGATGCCCGGGTAGAAGATCAGCAGGACGGCGAGCCCGCCGGTGATCCCCAGCCAGGTCTTGATGGTCCTCGCCGAGCCCCGGATCGGCTCCCCGTCCTCGGTCGGCTCGCCCCGGGAGCGGAAGCGGACGAGGCTCACGAGGAGGACCGTGAGGACGAAGGCGAACACCGGGATGGCGAGGCGCGTGAGCACGAGGAAGGCGTCGTCGGCGATGTGGGCCGTGTCCGCGTAGCGCGGCGGCAGGATCGGAACGTTCCACAGGGCCACCTCGCCGGCGACGGTCAGGACGACCCACAGGATCCCGGCCCAGATCTCCTCGCGACCGATCCGCGGTCGCCCGTTGGGTGGCGTCTCCGTTCCGTCCATCAACCTCGGTGTCAGCCGTCGTCGCGGGCCGGGGAAGCTGGCCCGGGGTTGGGCGGGATACTCCGGGATGGCGGGGCGGAGGCTCCAGGGCCGAAGGTCCCGCTCCTTTCGGGACGTTCGATCCCGAACGAGGGTTCGGGGTGGAGTTCGCCAACGAGGTCGGGGGAACGAGAGCAGGAGTGCAACAGGAGGGGACTTACAGACAACTGCGTCCGCAACGACGTGCTGGATCGGGTGACCATGCACCTCGAGGGGATCGGCACGCCCGGGACGGCGGTCCGGATCGCGCCCGGACGCGGCGGCTCGGCGCTCCCCTCCTCCTACTCGTCGCGGATGCGTTTCGACCAGGGGTGCCTGGTGCGCTTCCGCTCGCTCGACCCCGTGCTCCCGGAGCTGCCCGAGGGTCCGGTCGTCGCGAAGGTGGACGTCGAGGGGACCGAGGACGAGGTCTTCCGCCACGGGCAGCGGTTCCTCGCCGAGCGCCGTCCGGACGTGCTGTGCGAGGTGCTCGCCGGCGTCGCCGATCCGGAGCTCCTGGAGGGGCTCCTCGCGCCGCACGGGTACCGCTGGTACCTCGTGACCGAGCGCGGCCTGGAGGCGCGCGAGCGGCTCGAGCCTCACCCGCGCTACCGGGACTGGCTCTTCACGCAGCGGACGCCCGAGGCGCTGCGGGCCCTCGGGATCCGCGTGGAGGGCACGCCGACCCTCCCGGGGCAAGGCGAGGAACGATGAGAGGGCCGCCGATGGTGATCCTCGTCAACGAGGTAGGTGGGAACGACGGCTACGGCCCCTGGGTCGTCGCCCGCCGCCGGGCGTCGGCCCGACGCTCCGCCTCCAGGCGCTCCAGGTCCACGTCGGAGAAGTCCACGAACCGCATCGCCTCCGCGATGGCCCGGTGGCCCGCGACCTCCCGGATCAGGGCGTGCATCTGGTGGGCCACGCGCCGGTACGTCGGGTGGCCCTGGGGGGAGCTGCGGAGCTCGATGAGGTGCATGGCCTCGCGGGCGTTCATCTGCATCACGAACCGGATCCGGTAGGCCATGGCCACGGCGTACTGGGCGACCTCCGGGCCGGCGGCCTCGGCCAGCCGGGCCCACGTCCGGGCGGAGTCCTCCATCACCCGGTGCCAGTCCTCGGCGAGCCCCACCTCGTCCAGCGGCTCGGGGGTCGCGTAGCCGTGGCGGGGGGTGAGGGTCTGCCACTCGAGCGTGAGCATCCGGTGGCGCTGGAGGTCGCGGAAGGCGCCGAAGTCGCACAAGACGTCGAACCGGTAGCCGGTGCGCTCGAAGGCCCGGCCGGGCTTGTGGCGGCGGTTCCGCCGCTCCCCCACGTAGGCCCGCAGCACCTCCGCCCGCTCCGCCTCGCTCATACGGCGGACGAGCTCGAGCAGGCGGGCGTCGGAGAGGTGGGTCGAGGCGTACAGGGCCGCGGCGACGACCTTCTCCTCGCCGTCGGGCTCCCAGTCCGTGAGGGTCACCTCCGGGCCGCCCGTCGGCTCCTCGACCCCGGCGGTGAGCCGCGCGGCGACCTCGGCGGTCGCTTGGCGGGTCTCGCGCAGGTACTCGGACCAGGCGATGCCCCGGTCGGGGAGGTCCACGCGCTTGAGGAAGGCGGGGATCACCTTCCGGAGCTCGACGAGCATGAGGTCGGCGTACTCCCGCACCTCGGCGAGGGGGTGGGCGCGCAGCCGCAGCAGCATCGCCTCGAAGGCCTGCCCGTCCGCGTAGACGCCCACGTTGGAGCGGGTCCCGGCGGGCAGGAGCGCGCGGAGCGTGTCGCAGGTCTTCGCCGTGATCGTCGCCCGGTACACCGGCTCGGGGTCCTCCGGCGCCTTGGGGAAGCGCGTCCGGAAGTGGTCGTAGAGCGGCTGGAACAGGCGCCCGTAGGTCTCGAAGGCCCGCGTCGCGAAGGCCTCGTACTCGCCCTCCAGGGGGGTCCCGGCGATCTCCGGCGGGACCGTGAGCCGGAAGCGCCCGCCGGGCCGGTCGTCGTAGCGGAGGTAGCGCGTGGACTGCTCGAGGTACGCCGCGAGACGCCCCCACTCGATCGCCTTCGTGAGCAGCTGCGAGGCCTGCTCGCACGCGAGGTGCACGCCCCCGAGCTGCGCCACCGAGTCGTCGCCGTACTCGAGGAAGACGTTGTCGTAGAGGCGCTCGGCCCGCTCGACCCCGACGCGCCCGGCGGCCGGGGCCCCCTCGACGTCCTTGGCGAACTCGTCGAGGAACAGGCGCCGCAGGGACTTCGAGGTCCGCGAGTAGCGGGCGAACAGCGCGCCCTTCACGACCTCGGGGAGGTTCACGAGGGCGAAGACCGGGCCGTCGAGGTTCGTGAAGTACGGGGCGAGGCGCGCCCGCTCCTCCTCGGTGAAGGTCTCGGTCGCGAACCAGAGCGCCACCTCAGTCCTCCGCGGGGCCGGTCGGGCCCGTGGGGCCCGTGGGCGAGGGCGCGGGGCCGGGGAGGTAGATGAGGACCTCGCTGCCCGGCAGGACACGGGCCAGGGGGTCGGGGTCGGTATCGACGACCTTGTTGCCCCTCGGGCAGAGGGGGTTCGGCGGCTTCGTCTCGGAGGCGACCACCGGGACGAGGCCGGCCTCCTGGATCTTCGCCTTGGCCTGCCCGAGGCTGAAGCAGACCACGTCGGGGACGATGACCTCGCCCGGCCCGCTGGAGACGAGGATCGTGACCTCGGAGCCGTAGGGCGTCGGGGTCCCCGCCGGAGGGTCGGTCCCGATCACCTGGCCCGCCGGCTCCTCGCTCGGCTCCTCCCGGGTCCCGACCACCACGAAGCCCAGGGTCTCCAGGGCGGCCCTCGCGTCCTCGAGGGACATGCCGGCGACCGGGGGGATCGTCACGGCCTCGGGCGGGACGAGGACGGTGAGGACCACCGGCGTGCCCTCCGGGACGGTCTCGAAGGGCGCGGGGTCCTGGTCCACGACGATCCCCGGCCGCTGCGTCGCGGGGTCCGTGATGGGCTGCTCGATGCGCTCCCCCAGCTCGAGGCCGGCCTGGACGATCGCCTCCTCGGCGGCGCGCACGCGCATGCCGATGACCTCGGGGACCTCGACCAACGTGGGCGTGGGCGAGGCCTCCTCCCGCCCCCCGAGGATGTCGCTCGCGAACAGCCACAGCACGATCCCGATGGCGGCGAGGAGCAGCCCGATCACGAGCGCCGGGATCCACCAGCGAGAGCGCTCCGGCTCGGGCGGGGGGAGGACCTCCGTGCGAGGGCCGGGCCGCAGCACCTGCGTGGAGGCCGCCTCGGGCAGGACCGGGGGCGCCTCGACGGGCAGCCCCCGGCGGGCGCGCTCGAGGTCCTGACGCATCTCCGCGGCGGAGGCGTAGCGGTTCGCCGGGTTCTTCGCGAGGGCCCGCAGGATCACGGCCTCGAGCTCCGGCGAGACGTCTGGGTTGAGCCTCGAGGGCGGGACCGGCGGCTCGAGCACCTGCTTGGAGGCCACGGCCACGGGGGAGTCGCCGACGAAGGGCGGGCGCCCGGTGACCATCTCGTACAGGACGCACCCGAGGGAGTACAGATCCGAGCGCGCGTCCACGGGCTCGCCCTTGGCCTGTTCCGGGGAGAGGTACGCGGCGGTGCCGAGCACGGCCGCCGTCTGCTCGATCGTCTCGGCGGAGGTCGTCATGCGGGCGATCCCGAAGTCGGCCACCTTCACCCGGCCCGAGGGGGTGATCATGATGTTCCCGGGTTTGATGTCGCGGTGGATCACGCCCTGCTCGTGGGCTGCGGCGAGGGCGTCGCACACGGCCTGGGCGATCTCGATGGCGCGCTCGGGGACGATCCGGCCGCCCCCCGCGAGCTCCTCGGCCAGGGTCCGCCCCTCCACGTACTCCATGACGATGTAGTGGACGCCGTCGTCGGTGCCGGTGTCGAAGACGCCCACGACGTTCGGGTTCGACAGCCGGGCGGCGGCCTGGGCCTCTCGGCGGAAGCGCTGGACGAAGGACGCGTCGTCGGCGAAGCGCGGGGCGAGCACCTTGATGGCCACGGGCCGGCCGAGCACCGTGTCGGTCCCGCGGAAGACCTTGGCCATGCCGCCCCGCCCGAGCTCCTGCTCGACCCGGTAGCGGCCGCCGAGGATCACCGGTCGCTCGTCCACCCGCACCCCCTCATCGGCGGAGCGCGGCCTCCATGACCGCGCGGGCGATGGGGGCGGCCACCCGGCCCCCCGTCGCGTCGCTGCCAAGGCTACCGCCGTCGAGCACGATCACCGCGACGGCCACGCGCGGGTCCTCGGCGGGGGCGAACCCGACGAACCAGGCGTGCGGGGGCCGGCCCTCGCCGTGCTGGGCGGTCCCCGTCTTGCCGGCGACCCGGACCCCGGGGATCCGGGCGGCGGTGCCCGTGCCCCGCTCGACGACGTCGACCATCATCGCGGTGAGCAGGGCGGCGTCGATCTCCCGCATGGGACGCGAGATCGGCTCCGGCTCGAAGGTCTCGACGACCCGGCCATCCGGGCCCCGGACCTCGCTGACCAGGCGCGGGCGCATCATCACCCCGCCGTTCGCGATCGCCCCGGCCACGAGCGCCATGTGGAGCGGGTTCGTGGCGACGTTGTCCTGGCCGATGGCCGAGAGGGCGACGGCGGGTCGGCGGGTCTCGAAGTAGGAGGGGTCGGGGAAGACCCCAGCCTGCATCGGGATGTCGAAGGGGATGGCGCCCTCCTCCGCGCTCGGGGCGAAGCCGAACAGGCGCGCCTGGAGCGCGAGGCGCTCGGCGCCGAGGGCGAGCCCCACCTCGCCGAACACCACGTTGCAGGACTGCCGCAGCGCGTCGGCCAGGGTGATCTCCGAGCCGCCGGAGCACGTGACGCCCCCGAAGTTCTCCAGGGTCTCCCGCGTGTCCGGCAGGTCGAGCACGTGAGGGTTCGGCCAGCGGCTCTCCGGCCCGTGGCCCGCGGCGAGGGCGGCGGCCGCGACGACGATCTTGAACGTCGAGCCCGGTGGGTACAGCTCGTCGCTCGCCCGCGAGACGAGGGGCTTGTCCGGGTCCTCGAGGAGTCCCTGCCAGGCCGAGCGGACCTCGGCCTCGTCGTGGGCGGCGAGCGCGTTCGGGTCGTAGGAGGGGTTCGCGACGAGGGCCAGGACGTCGCCGGTGCGGGGGTCGATCGCGGCGACCGCGCCGGGGAGCTCCCCGAGGGCCTGGGCGGCGGCCCGCTGGACGGCCGGGTCGATCGTGGTCACGATCGAGGCCCCGCGCCGGGGCCGCCCCAGCACCATGTCGGCGAGGGTCTGGGGCAGGAGCTGCGGCGCGTCGCCCGAGAGGAACCCGTCATGGGCGTCCTCCAGCTCGCTGCGCCCGTACACGAAGGAGTAGTAGCCGGTCACGTGGGCCGTGAGGGCGCCGAGGGGGTAGCGGCGCTCGTACCGGAGCTCGCCCCGGCTGCGCCGGCTCGTGGCGAGCACGGTGCGGCCGTCGGCGGCGAGGATGTCGCCGCGGTCCACGCCGTACTCCGCGATGAGCTGCCTCCTCGCGTTCGCCGGGTCGTCGGCCAGGCGCTCGGCCGAGAGCACCTGGATGTGGGTGACCTGCGCGAGGAGCACCGCGAACAGCGCCCCGAGGGCCGCGGCGAGCTGACGGATCTGCCGCTCCATCACGCCCCCCTCGCGAGCGGGCCGCGGCTGGCGGGCGCCGGCCCGGCGTCGATCCGAACGAGCAGCGCGAGGAGGATGAAGTTCGAGACGAGGCTCGAGCCGCCGTAGGAGACGAAGGGCAGGGTGACCCCGGTGAGGGGGATGACGCGGGTGATGCCGCCGACGATGACGAAGGTCTGGAGGGCGACCGTCGTGGCGAGGCCCGTGGCGAGCAGCCGCCCGAAGGCGTCGGGGCACGCGAGGGCGGTCCGCAGGGCCTTGCCCACGAGGGCGACGTACAGGAGCAGGACGGCGGCCGTCCCGAGCAGGCCGAGCTCCTCCCCGATCGCCGCGAGGATGAAGTCGGTGGCGGCGAAGGGGATGAGCCCGGGCGAGCCCCTGCCGAGCCCGGTCCCCACGAGCCCGCCCGTGGCCATGCCGAACCAGGCCTGGGCGAGCTGGCCGTACCCGTGCGCGAAGACCTTGTCGGGATCGAGCGCGTGGAGCCAGACGTCGAAGCGCAGCTGCACGTGCTCGAACGCGCGGTAGCCGAGCCACGCCCCCGCCCCGAACAGCGCCGCGCCGATCCCGAGGTACGCGAGGCGCCCCGTCGCCACCCACAGCATCACGACGAACACGGCGAAGTACAGGAGGGATGCCCCGAGGTCGCGCTGGAGGAACAGGATGGCGAGGGAGGCGGCCCAGGCCAGGAGCACCGGCAGGAGGTGCCGGGCGGGGGGCAGCCGGAGCGGCCCGAGGCGCCGGGTCGCCACGCGCAGCAGCTCCCGCCGCTGTCCGAGGTACGAGGCGAGGAACACGGCGATGAGGACCTTGCCGAGCTCCGAGGGCTGGAAGCCGATCGGGCCGATCCGCACCCACAGCCGGGCCCCGTTGATCTCGCGGCCGATCCCGGGCACGATCGGCAGGAGCAGGAGGACGAGCCCGGCGAGGCCGATCGTGTACGTGTAGGCGTCGAGCTGCCGGTGGTCCCGGACCAGCAGGAGGGTGGCGCAGAAGGCCCCGATCCCGAGGCCGATCCAGGTGGCCTGCTCGGCGGCGAGGCCCCCGGAGAGCCGGAAGATCATGGCGAAGCCGAGCCCCACGAGGGCTCCGGCGACGGGGGACAGCGCGGGGTCCGCGGAGGGGGCGACGCGGCGGATGACGAGCCAGGCCGCGAGGTACCCGAGGCCGAGGATCGAGCCGTAGAGGGCGACCGTGGCGGGCACGTGCCCCCGCTTGCCGAGGCCCGCGAGGACGTAGGCGAGGAGCGCGATCGCGAGGGCGAGCACGGTGAGACCGAGCCCGCTCCACGGGCTCGTGCGGGGGCGAGCGACCGAGCTCACGTCCCCTCCCGGGCGAGGTCCGCTCGGATCTGCGCCACGATGGCCTCGGCGTGGGCCCGGTCGGCCGCGGTGATCCCCTCGTCCAGGTCCCGGTAGAGGGCGAGCCGACGGGCCTCCGCGGCGGGGATCTCGGTCTCCAGGACCACCCGGTGGAGCTCGAACCCGGCGACCTCCGCGGGGATGCCACGGAAGACGGCGACGCGCCCCTCGGAGACTCCCACGTACCACTGGGTGTCGAGGTACAGCCGCGTCCCGACGAGGGCGAGGACGAGGAGGGCGAGACCCGCGCCGAGGGCCGGGGCGGCCCGGCGCACGGCCCTGGCGAGCGAGGCCCCCGGGGCCGGCGGCGCCCGGCGCGGCGTCGGGGCGGAGGCCACCCGGGGGGCGGGGGCCGGCTGGCCGACGGCCGTGGACGCGCCCCGGTCGTCCCGTCCCTGCGGGTCGTCGTCCCCGCCCTCGACGTCCACGAGGACCACGGTCACGTTGTCCACCCCGCCCGCGGCGTTCGCCTCGTCCACGAGCCGGCGGGCGGCCGCGCGCGGGTCGGGCTCCTCGGCGAGGATCCGCGCGATCCGACGCTCGGGGACCATCGTGGTGAGGCCGTCGCTGCAGAGCAGGAGCCGGTCGCCGGGCCGCAGGTCCGCCTCGAGCTCGTCCACCCGCACCGTCGGCTCCGCGCCGAGCACCCGGGTGAGGACGTTCCGGTAGGGGTGGACCTCGGCCTGCTCCTCGGTCAGCCGGCCCTCGTGCACGAGCTCGTGGACGACGGTGTGATCCTCGGTGAGGCGCTCGAGCTCGCCGGCGCGGAACCGGTACGCGCGGGAGTCGCCGACGTGGGCGATCCGGGCGCGCCCCTCGCCGAGCTCGGCGGCCGTGAGGGTCGTGCCCATCCCCGCCACCGCGGGATCGGAGCTCGAGCGCTCCCACACGACGCGGTTGGCCTCGCGGACCCGCTCCGCGAGAGAGCCCCCGCCCAGCGCGGTGAGGCGCTCCAGGGTCTCCACCGCGAGCTGCGCGGCGACCTCGCCGCCGAGGTGGCCGCCCATGCCGTCGGCGACGGCGACGACGGGCTCCGCCACGAGGTACCGGTCCTCGTTCTGCTCCCGGACGTGGCCGATGTCCGTGGCGGCCGCGACCCGCGTCCTCATCGTCGGAGCTCCAGGACGGTCTTGCCGATCCGCACGACGTCGCCCGCGCGCACCTCCACGGGGGCGGCGATCCGGCGCTCGTTCACGTACGTGCCGTTCGTCGAGCCGAGGTCCTCGATGAGCCAAGCCCCGTCGCGCTGGAGGAGGCGGGCGTGGTGCAGGCTCGCGTAGGCGTCGTCCAGGCGCACCTGGCAGGTCTCGGCCCGGCCGATCTCCAGGGGCCCGGCGAGCCGGACGGAGCGGGGGCGCTCGGCGCCGGGGGCGTGGATCACGAGCTGGGTGGGCGGCCGAGCGGCGCGGGGCCGGGCGGCGGCCCTCGCGGTCGCGGCCGTCGCGCCCGCCGCCGGCGTCGGTCGAGCGGACAGGCCGGCGGCGACCGTGCGAACCGCCCGGTAGATGAACAGGTACAGGAGCGCGAGGAGCGTGTACTTGAGGACCGAGAGCGCGAAGGGCGACACGTCAGCCCCCTCGGAACTCGAGCACGATGGCGCCGATCGTGATGCGGTCCCCGTCCCGGAGCTCGCGCTCGGAGACCGGCTCTCCGTTCACGAGGGTGCCGTTCGTGGACCCCAGGTCGGAGAGCACGTAGGCATCGCCGCGGCGCACGATCCGGGCGTGCCGGCGCGAGACCGCGGGGTCGGGCAGGACGACGTCGCAGTCCGGCAGGCGCCCGATGGTGGTGGAGGTCCCGAGCGGGTAGGTCCCGACCGCGCGCTCTTCCTCGAGGAGCACGAGGCTCGCCGCGGGTTCGGCGGCGGGCTCCGGAAGCCCCTCGTCGACGGGCCCCTCGGCGAAGGAGGGCTCCACGCGGAAGCGCCCCACCGAGAGCCCGGCGTCCACCTGGAAGCGCACCTCGGGCGGGCCCACGAGGCCGAGGCCGCGCTCGCGGGCGGTCTCGCGGACCACCCGCGCGAGCTCCTGGGCCAGGGCCTGCTCGGCGCCCTCGAACCGCCGCGCGTCCTCCTCGGACAGGACGATGACGAAGCGGTTCGGCGCCCACACCTCGCGGACGCCCACGGTCTTGCCGGCGTCCATCTCCCGCATGATGCGCTTGGCGAGCTCGACGGGCTGGAGGCCCGAGCGGAACGCGCTCGCGAAGAGGCCCTCGACGAGGCTCTCCAGTCGACGCTCGAACCGGCGGAGGATGGACACGGTCGATGGGCGATGGCGGCGGCCCCATCGTACCCGAGGGTCGGCCCCGGGGTGAGGGCTGCTACCATCGCATCGGCGCGGGCGAGTGGCGGAACTTGGCAGACGCGCAGGATTCAGGTTCCTGTGGGGGCAACCCCGTGGGGGTTCAAATCCCCCCTCGCCCACGAGGTCGGATCGGGCGGCCGGCGGTGCGCGGGGGGCGGGCCGGCCGAGGAGAGGAGACCGGCCCGCCGTCCCGCCGGTCCGGGAGCGGGCGCGCCCCCGAGGCAACGTAGAGTACCGAACCCAACGTAAGGAATCAATCCCATCGTGAGGTAGACTCGGGGCGTGGACCTGACGCTCTCGCACCGCGGTGACTACGTGATCCGCGCCGCGATCTACCTCGCCCAGCGCTGGGACGGACTCGGGTCGTACTGCAAGATCCGGGAGGTGGCCGAGGCCATGGCCCTGCCCCCCTCGTACACCCCCCAGCTGCTGGGGCTCCTGGCCAAGGCCGGCCTCGCCGAGGCCCGGGCGGGACGGGCGGGGGGCTACCGGCTCTCCCGGGACCCCGCGACGATCCCGGTCCTCGAGGTGATCGAGGCGGCCGAGGGTCGGCTGGGCTCCAAGCGCTGTCCGCTCCGCGGCGGGCCCTGTCACTGGGAGGACGTCTGCGCCCTCCACCCCACCTGGACGGCGGTCGCCGAGGCGATCCGGGAGACCCTCGCCCGCGTGACGCTCGCGGAGGTCGCGGCGGTGGACCGGCGCCTCGCCGTGGGGGAGCCGGTCGTCGAGGAGCTCCCCACCCGGGGGCACCGGCCCCGGCGGACGAGCAGGCGGACCTGATCGCCCCCCGCCCGGGTCCCGGGGCGGCAGGGCCGCACGGCATGGCGCTCCCGGGCCCTCCGGCCCTCTCGCCCGGCCCCCGGGCGGCGTACGAAGGTGCTCGGAGGGAGCGCCATGGACCGATGGGAAGGGTTCCGCCAGTGCCCGGGGTGCGGGTACGACATCTTCACCGGGGAGGGCGTCCGGGGCTGCGCCTGGGGCGACTGCCCCTACCTGCCGGAGGACCTGGATCCCTTCTGCCCGTACTGCCGGTTCAACTTCTTCACGATGGAGGGGAACCCTCCCTGTGAGGACCCGATGACGTGCGAGCACGGGGTCGAGCCCCGCGCCCACGTGGAGAACCTGCGGAAGCTGGCGGAGGAGCGCTCCAGGGGCTAGGCGTCCGCAGCCACGTCGCCGGGGACGGCGACGGGGGCGGCGAGACGCGGGTGCCGGAGGGGGATCCGGACCGTGAAGCAGCTGCCCTGCCCCACGACGCTGTCCACCTCCACGCCGCCGCCGAGGTGCTGGACGAGGTCGCGCACGAGGGACAGGCCGAGGCCGACGCCCCGGAAGGCCCGGGTGCTCGACTGGTCCACCTGGTAGAAGCGGTCGAAGATCCGCGGAACCTCCTCGGGCGGGATGCCGATGCCGTGGTCCCGGACGCAGAACGTGAGCCACCCGTCCTCGGCCCTCGCCTCCACCTCGCACGGGGAGTCCTCGGGCGAGTACTTCAGCGCGTTGTCGAGGAGGTTCTGGAGCACCCGCGCGAGCAGCTGTCGGTCGGTGGCGAGGACCGGCAGCTCGTCCGGGATGCGCACGGTCACCCGCCCGGCCTCCGGCGCGAGGGCCTCGAGGACCTCGCGGACCACGTCCTCGAAGAGGACGCGGCCGATGGACAGGGGCAGCTCCCGGCTCTCGATCCGGGAGACCGTGAGGAGGTTCTCCACCAGGCGCAGCAGGCGCTCCCCCTGCCGCTCCATCCGTTCCAGGAACTCCTCGCGGAGGGTGGCGTCATCCGCGAAGCCCGGCTGGCGGAGCGTCTTCGCGTAGCCGAGGAGGGCCGTCACGGGGGTGCGCAGCTCGTGGGAGACGACCGCGACGAACTCGCCCTTCATCCGGTTCAGCTCGCGGAGCTCGTCCACGGCCCGGTGCTCCTTCTCCAGGAGCTCCTCCAGGCGCGCGGCCTGCTCGGCGAGGAGCCGGTTCTGCTCGGCCAGGCGATCGGCGAGCGCCCGGTTGCGGAAGTACATCTCCCGGGCCACCACGAGTGGGCCGAGGAAGACGGCCACCGACCAGAACCCCTCGGAGAGGTAGAAGCGGGCGATCACGCTGCCGAACAGCCCGAGGCCGAGGTAGGCCATGAGGAACTCGTAGGGCGCGGCGCCGTGCATCGCCCGCAGCACCCGCCACACCCCGACGCGCCGCAGCACCGCGTGGTGGGCGGCGACGGCGAGGGCGTTCAGCGAGTAGGCCGCGAGAGCGGCCGCGAGGACGCCGAGGACGAAGCGCGGCACCGAGCCCCGGGCGTCGGCGAGCTGGTGGAACAGGAGGCTCCCGGCGAGGGTCGAGGCGGCCATCTGGCCCCGGTTGAACAGGGCGCGCAGGAGCGGCACCTCGCGCCGGAACTCCCGGGGATCCATGGAGCCGACGAAGGCGATGGCGGCCGCGACCGGCGGGGGGAAGACGATGGCCGCGCCGAGGAGGATGGGGAAGCTGAGGGAGAGCTGGAGCCCGCCCCACCCGGGGACCGGGATGAGGTCCACGATGGCGACGGCGAGGGCGAAGAGGAGGACGTCGCCCCGCAGGAGCTCGTCGGAGCGCGCCGGCAGCGTGACGGCGAGGTACACGAGGACGGGCAGGGTCACCCCGACCTGGAGAGCGCGCGAGCGCCAGTCCTCGCGCTCCCGCTCGTCTCCGCGCTCGTCCATCCCTCTCCTCACCTCGGCACCGCCGCGTTTCCCCTTTATGGCACGCGGACCGGGCCCTGTCGAGGACCCCGGCTCAGCCCGCCAGCCACGGATCCGAAGGTGGGGCGATGACCCCCTCGCGCCCGAGGATCACCCGAAGGAGGTCGGGGAAGTCCAGCCGCTGCGTGCCGGCCCCGTAGCCGACGGCCTCGACGACGATCGGGGGGAGCTCCCCGTAGCCCTCGACGCACCCCGCGAGGATCGCCGCGCCCGTCGGGGTGGTGAGCTCCGCCGCGACCCCCTTCGAGTAGATCGGGGCGCCCGTGAGCAGCTCCACGACCACGGGCGAGGGGATCGGCATCGCCCCGTGCTCGGTGCGCATCATCCCGAGACCGGTCGGGACGGCGGAGGCGAAGGCCCGGGAGACCCCGAGGAGGCTGAGGGCGACGGCGGTGCCGACGACGCCGACGAGCGAGTCCACGGCGTCGGCCTCGTGGAACGTGACCGCCTCGACGTCCCGACGGTGGACCTTGGCCTCGGCCTCGGCGAGGACGCGGAAGCAGCGCCGCGCCCGGGCGAGGGCCTCCGACGGCAGGTCGGCCTCCTCGAGGAGCGCCCGGATGCTCCCGTAGGTGCGGATCACCCCGACCGAGCTCGTGCGCACGGACAGGCGCAGTGCCCGGATCCCGCCCTCCTCCACCTCGTGGAGCTCGAGGTCGAAGGGCTCGAGGGGGAGCTTGGCGAGGTGCCCCCGGACCTCCTCGAAGTCGGCGCCGGCGTCGATGAGCGCCGCGAGCGCCATCTCGCCGGAGATGCCGGCGATGCAGTCGAAGTAGGCGATCCTCATGCGCCGGGTCGCTATAGTCTAGGCCCCGCGGAAGGCCCAGGTCGCGGGGATCCGTGGGAGCGTGCGCGTGAGGTTCTCGATCGAGACGCTCGGTCTCCTGGTGGTGATCGCGCTGGGTCTGGGCGCGATGGCCCTGTTCCTCGCGGCCCTCGGCGCCGGGCGTCGGCGGGAGGAGCCCAAGGGGCCGTTCCAGCTCGACGACGCCCTGCGAGGGATCCTCGAGGGGCACCGGAAGCAGCTCGCGCGGCTCGAGGCCGCGGTGCGCTCGCTGCACGCCACCGACCGGGAGCAGCAGCGGCTCATCGAGGGCGCGGTGCGTCACGTCGGGCTCGTGCGCTACGACGCGTTCGAGGACGTGGGCGGGAGGTTGTCGTTCAGCTGCGCCCTCCTCGACGACGCCGGCAACGGCGTGGTGCTGACCTCGATCAACGGACGGCAGGACGCGCGCGTGTACGCGAAGCCCATCCTGGGCGGCAAGAGCAGCTATCACCTCTCGGTGGAGGAGGACGAGGCGATCCGGCAGGCGCTCGCGGGCGAGGCGGTGGCGACGAGGTGATCTGGCGACGGGAGGAGGCGGAGGCCGCCGCGCGACCGCCGGAGATGGGGGGACGAGGGATGGCAGAGCAGCAGGGCGAGGTGACGATCGTCGGCAAGGGGGCGAAGCTCGAGGGGACGGTGGTCTCGGCGGGGTCGCTCCGGATCGACGGGCAGGTCAAGGGCCAGATCAACGCGGACGGGGACGTGATGCTCTCGCCCCAGAGCCAGGTCGAGGCGGACATCCGCGCCCAGAACGTCGCCGTCGCGGGCCGCTTCAAGGGCACCATCGTCGTGAAGGGGCGCGCCGAGATCTCCCGGGGCGGCCGGGTGGACGGCAACATCACCTCGAAGACGCTCGTGATCGAGGAGGGGGCGATCTTCCAAGGGCAGAGCATCATGGACCAGTCCCAGCCGGGGCAGGCGCCCGGCGCCCCCGCCCGGGAGGCCGCGCCCACCCAGCCGGAGAAGGTCGGCTAGTGCTCGACGTCCGCGCGATCCGAGAGGATCCCGAGCCCTTCCGCCGGGGGCTCGCCCGGCGCGGGCTGGCCGGGGCCGTGGACGAGATCCTCGATCTGGACGAGCGGCGGCGCTCGCTCACGGCCCGGGTGGAGGAGCTGCGGGCCGAGCGCAACCTCGCCTCGAAGGCGATCGGGCGGGCGCAGGGCGAGGAGCGAGAGGCGCTCATCGCGCGCGCGGCGACCTGCTCCTCGGAGCTCGAGCGGCTCGAGCCCGAGCTCGAGGCGGTGGAGCGGGAGCTCGCGGAGGTCCTCGCGCGGACCCCGAACGTGCCCCACGAGAGCGCCCCGGACGGCTCCACCGAGGAGGACGCGGTGGAGGTGCGCCGCCGGGGGGAGCCCCCGAGCTTCGACTTCCCGCCGCGGGACCACGCCGAGCTCGGCGCGCTCCTCGGGGTCCTCGACACCGAGCGGGGCGCGCGCACGAGCGGCTCGCGGTTCGTGTACCTGCTCGGCGACCTCGTCCTCGTGCAGTGGGCGCTCGTGCGGCACGCCCTGGACATCCTCGTCGCGAAGGGCTTCACGCCGGTCATCCCGCCGGTGCTCGTGCGCGAGGAGGCGATGTTCGGGACGGGCTTCCTGCCCACCGACGAGGCGAACCTCTACGTGACGACGGAGGACCGGCTCTACCTCGTGGGGACCTCCGAGGTGCCCCTGGCCGCCCTGCGGATGGGGGAGATCGTGGACGAGGCCGAGCTGCCCCAGCGGTACGCGGGCTACTCGACCTGCTTCCGACGGGAGGCCGGCAGCTACGGCAAGGACCTCGGCGGGATGTTCCGGGTCCACCAGTTCGACAAGGTCGAGATGTTCAGCTTCACGCGTCCCGAGGACTCCTGGGACGAGCACGAGTTCCTCGTCTCGATCGAGGAGGAGATCATCGGCAACCTCGAGCTCCCCTACCGCGTGATGAACATCGCCGCGGGGGACCTCGGCGCGAGCGCGGCGAAGAAGTACGACATCGAGGTGTGGCTGCCGGGTCAGGGCCGCTACCGGGAGCTCACCAGCTGCTCGAACTGCACCGACTACCAGGCGCGCCGTCTGCAGGCCCGGGTGCGGCGCGCCGACGGCTCGATCGAGGTGCTCCACACGCTGAACGGGACGGCCACCGCGATCGGGCGCACCCTCATCGCCATCCTGGAGAACCACCAGCGAGCCGACGGCTCGGTGGCGCTGCCCGCGGCGCTCCACCCCTACCTCCCGGAGGGGCTGCGGGAGCTGTGCCCACGCGCCTGATCACGACCGAGGCTCAGCCCCGCCCCCGGGTCGGCCGATACCCGAGGGTGTGGGGCTTCGCGCGACGGAGGTGACGCGGGCGACGGACGAGGATCTCGGCGCGTCCTTCCAGGCGATCTTCGGGCGGCTGCCGCTCGGCGCGCTCGTGTACGAGCCCGGGACGCTGCGGATCCTCGCTGCCAACGCCGCCGCGGCGGAGCTCACCGGCCACCCGCAGGACCGGCTGTGTGAGATGAGTCTCCTCGGCCTCGTGCTGCCCGAGGACGTGGCGGCCCTGCGCGCCCGGATCCCGCAGACCGGCCCCCTGTTCACGGAGCGCTGGCGCATCCTCCGCAGCGACGGCTCGGTGGCGTGGGTGCAGGCGGCCTCCGTGGACGTCCGGTACGCGGGGCGATCCGCCCGGCTCATCACGGCCTCCGACGTGACCGAGCGGGAGCGGGCGTTCGCCGAGCTCCGCGCGAGCGAGGAGCGCCTGCGCGCGCTCGTCGGCTCCATCGACGAGGTCCTCTTCGAGTTCGACCGCGATGGGACCTGCCTCGGGATCTGGACGGCGAACGAGGCCCTCCTCGTCGCCCCCCGGGAGGAGATGCTCGGGCGCACCGTCGTCGAGCTCGTGGGGGAGGAGCGGGGGCGCCCGCTCGCGGAGGCCATCGCGCGGGTCATCGAGACGGGCCGGGCGGAGACGATCGAGTACGAGGTGGAGCTCGCCGACGGGCCCCACGTCGCGCTGGCGCGGATCGCGCCGATCCCCGGTCCGGACGGGCGACCCCGGACGGCCGCGTTCCTCGCGCGCGACATCACGGGTCGGGTGCGGGCGGAACGGGAGCTGCGCCGACAGGAGGAGCGCTGGCGGACGCTCGTGGAGCAGCTGCCGGCCGTGGTGATCGTGGAGCGCCCGAGCCCGGACCCATGGCAGCTCCTCATCGAGTACCTGAGCCCGAAGGCGGAGGAGATGTACGGGTACCCGCTGGAGCGCCTCGCCGACCCCGACGCGTTCGCGCGGATGCTCCACCCGGAGGACCGCGACCGGGTCCTCGAGGCGAACGCGCGGGCCGAGGCGACGGGGGAGCCCTTCGACGAGACGTACCGGGTGGTGCGCGCCGACGGCCGGGTGGTCTGGGTCCGCACCACCTCGCGGCTCATCCGCGACGAGGAGGGCCGACCCCTGGAGTGGGTCGGGGTCGAGCTCGACGTCACCCAGCAGATGGAGGCCCTCGAGGCGCTACGCGTCGCCGAGGACCACTACCGCCTGGTGGTGGAGAACGCGTGGGACCTCGTGGTGCTCGCCGCGCCCGACGAGCGCATCGTCTACGCGTCGCCGCGGCACCGCGAGGTCCTCGGGTTCGACCCCGTGGGGCAGAGCGCCTTCGCCCACCAGGACGAGACCTCCGCCGCGGCGGGGCGGGAGGCCTTCCGTCGGGCCATCGAGCGCCGCGTGCCGGTCCCCGGGCAGCGCTTCACGGTCCTGCGGGCGGACGGCAGCCGGGCGATCCTCGAGAGCAGCGGCTGGCGGCCGATCCTGGACGAGCGCGGGGAGGTGCGGTACCTGCTCGCGGTGTCCCGGGACGTGACCGAGCTCGTGCGGGCCGAGGAGGAGCGGCGGGAGCTCCTCGCGCGGCTCATGGCGGCCCAGGAGGAGGAGCGCAAGCTCATCGCCCTCGACATCCACGACGACCCGGTCCAGGCGATGGTCGCCGTCGCCATGCAGCTCGACCTCCTGGCCGAGGAGTGCGAGGGGTCGCCGGCCTTGGCCCGGGTACAGCGGCTCCGGGAGGTCGTTGGCCGGGCCCTGAACCGACTGCGCGGGCTCCTGTTCGAGCTCGTGCCCTCCTCGCTCGAGCAGGGCCTGGCCGAGGCCGTGCGGGACCTGGCCGCCCGGGCCGACGATCCCGAGCTCGAGGTGGCGGTGGAGGACACCTCGAGCCGGGAGCTCCCGATGGAGGCGCGCACCACCGCCTTCCGGATCGTCCGGGAGGCCCTCTCGAACGTCCGGAGGCACGCCCGGGCCCGCCGCGCGTGGGTGCGGATCGAGGACCGCGACGGCGGGGTCCGGATCGTCGTGGACGACGACGGCGTGGGCATCTCGCCCGAGCAGGCGGAGGGCAGGGCCGGGCACCTCGGGGTCCGCAGCATGCGGGAGCGCGCGGCGCTGCTCGGCGGGCGGGTGGGGATCGGCCCGAGGCCCGGGGGCGGCACCCGCGTGGAGGTGTGGCTCCCTCAGGCCTGATCGGCGTGGAGGCCGAGCGTCCGGAAGGTCTGGAAGGCGAGGTCGGCGTAGCGGCGCTCCAGCGCCTCCAGGCGGAGCAGCGCGGCGCGCTGCTCCGTGACGTCCAGCGTGACGCCGTGCCAGTAGCGGGGGCGCCCGGCCTCGTCCCGTACGAGCACCGCCCGGCTGTGGAGCCAGACGATCCGCCCGTCCCTGGCGAAGACCCGGTAGACCTCGTCGAAGGGCTCGCCGGTCTCCTCGCAGCGGAGCCCGGCGGCGAGGATCCGCTCCCGGTCGTCGGGGTGCAGCATCCGCTCGAAGTGGCCGGGGTCGGCGACGAGCTCCTCGGCGGTGTACCCGACCATGGCCTCCACCTGCGGTGAGATGTAGCGGAGGTGGCTCTCGGTGGGGGGCCTGTTCGGCTCCTCGATGTAGACGACGGCGGGCAGCTGCTCGACGAGGGTCCGGTACCGCTCCTGCGCCTCGCGGGCCTGGGCCTCCGCCTCCTTGCGGGCGGTGATGTCGAGCATGAAGCCCTGGAAGAGCCGGGGGCGTCCGTCGGCATGGCGGGCGACGAGGACGGCCTCGTCGTGGACCCAAACGACGCGGCCGTCCTTGTGCAGGTAGCGGTACTCCTCCCGGAAGGACTCCCCCGTGGTCTCGGACCGGAGGGTGGCCGCGATGACCCGCCGTCGGTCGTCGGGGTGGAGCCTGGACATCCAGAAGTCGGGGTCCCGGTGCCACTCCTCGACGGTGTAGCCGAGGAGGTCCGTGATGCGGGGGCTCGTGTAGGCCTCGAGGAGGCCCTCGCCCACGCCCCAGGTGTAGGCGACCGCGGGGATCTGCTCGGCGAGGAGGCGGTACCGGCGCTCGGCCTCGGCGAGCTCCGCCTCCGCGCGCCGGCGCTCGGCGACCTCGAGGGAGAGCAGGACGTTGGCCTCCTCCAGCTCCGCGGTGCGCTCGGCCACCCGACGCTCGAGCTCCGCGTGGGCCCTGCGGAGCTCCTCCTCCGCGTCCTTCAGCTCCGTGATGTCGAGCTGGATGCCCTGCCAGTACAGGGGCGTCCCGTCCTCGTCGCGGACGAGGGTGGCGACGTCCCGGAACCACACGGCGCGGCCGTCGGCGGCGATGAGCCGGTACTCACGGGTCCAGGGGTCCCCGGTGCGGTTGTGCTCGTCGAAGGCGGCGAGGGTGGGCTCGCGGTCGTCGGGGTGCAGGAGCTCCATCCAGATGTCGGGCTGGTCGAGCCATTCCTCGCGGGAGTAGCCGAGGGTCCGCTCGACCTGGGGGCTCACGTAGATGGTCCGCCGGTCGTCGTCGGGGGCGACGAGGTAGACGATCGCGGGCAGGTTCTCCACGAGCGCGCGGTACTGCTGTTCGGCGCGGCGGAGCTCCTCCTCGCGCTGCCTCTCCTCGGAGACGTCGTAGAGGACGCCCTGCCAGAACAGGGTCCGGCCCTCCTCGTCGCGGACGGGCACGGCGCTGTCCCGGATCCACACCACCCGGTCGTCGGCCGAGATCATCCGGTACTCGCACTCGAACAGGTCCTGGCGCTCCCGTGCGAGGCGCCACCGCTCCGCGATCAGCTCGACGTCTTCGGGGTGGACCTGGCGGTACCACTGGGAGGGGTCGCGGAGGTAGCGCTCGGCGGGGTAGCCGAGGATCTGCTCCACCTGGGGGCTCATGTACAGGGTGTCGGGCCGCTGCTCGTTCGTGTCGATGTACACGACGGCCGGGACCCGCTCGACGAGCATCCGGTAGAGCTGCTCGCTCCACCCCTGGAGCCGCGGGTCCAGGGGTCGGGCGGGAGCGCGGCGCTGCCTCATGCCGGCGCCATCCTACGCGGGCCCACCGACACGCGCACGCCACTACACTGCCGCCGGGAGGGTGGCCGAGCGGACGAAGGCGACGGTCTTGAAAACCGTTGGCGGGGCGACCCGCTCGTGGGTTCGAATCCCACCCCTCCCGCCTCAGCGCCGCTCCCCACGGGTCCCGGCGCCATCGGGCTCCGTGCGGAGGGCGGCCTCGGCGCGGGCGATCGCGTCCTCCACGCGGTCCCCGGGTCGGGCGAGGGCGGCGCCGCAGCGGACCGACACGACGACGGGGCGCGAGGCCAGCACGAGCTGGGAATGGGCGACGAGGGCGCGCAAGCGCTGCACGGCCGCGCGTAGCCCCTCCTCGTCCACCCCGGCCAGGACGACGAGGAACTCGTCGCCGCCGTAGCGGCCGACGGCGTCGAAGGCGCGGGCGGCCCCGGAGAGCGTCCGGGCGACCATGCGGAGCACGGCGTCTCCCGCGTCGTGCCCGAAGCGATCGTTCACGCTCTCGAGGCCCTCCACGTCGAGCAGGACGACGCCGACGGGCCACCCGTAGCGCTCCAGCTCGTCCAGGCGCGAGCGGAGGGTGGCCTCGATCAGGCGCCGGTTCGGCAGCTCCGTGAGGGGATCCACGAACGCGAGGTCCTCGATGGCCTGGATCCGCTCCAGCGCGGCCATCCGCTCCCGGGTCTCGCGGAAGGACTCGACGGCCCCGATGATCACGCCCCGCCGCCGGATCGGCGAGGCCCGTACGCGGACGGGCACGCGTTGGCCGTCGCGGTGCTTCAGGAACACCTCGACCTCGCGCGGCATCCCGTCCTGCATCGTGGCGAGGAGGGGGCAGCCCTCGCGGCACAGGTTCCGCCCGGCGGGGTCCGTGTGGACGAGGACGTTGTCCCGGCACCTGCGCCCGAGGACCTCGGAGGCGGGCCGACCGGTGATGCGCTCGGCACCGCGGCTCCAGTAGGTGATCCGGCGGTCGCGGTCCACGAAGTACACGCCCTCGTCGAGCTCGTCGAGGAGGGCCCGGTAGAACTCGTTCCCGATCTCGGCCGTTGCCATCATCCGTGGTATCGGCGGGATGGGTCCGGGCTGTAGCGGTCGGGCCCGGAAGTCGCCCCCCACGGTCCGTATGCTGGGGGCGTCCACGGCGATGGAGGACGGATGGACGAGCGGATCGGCGTGCTCGTGATGGCCTACGGGACCGCGAGCGGGCCCGAGGACATCGAGCGGTACTACACGGACGTCCGGGGCGGCCGCCCCCCCACCCCCGAGCTCCTCGCCGAGCTGCGCGAGCGGTACGCGGCGATCGGGAACCGGTTCCCGCTGCTTGCGATCACCCGGGCCCAGGCCGAGGGCCTCGAGCGGGAGCTGAACGCGGCCGAACCCGGTCGGTACCGGACCTACCTCGGGATGAAACACTCCCCGCCCTGGATCGCCGACGCCGTCGCCGCGATGCGCCGCGACGGGATCGAGCGGGCCGTCGGGATCGTGATGGCGCCCCAATGGTCGGCGATGTCCACGGAGACCTACCGCGAGCGGGTCGAGCGGGCGGTGGACGAGCTCGGCGGGCCGACCTTCACCTTCATCGAGGGCTTCCACGACCACCCCCTGTTCGTGGAGCTCCTCGCCCGGCGGGTGGCGCGCGCTCTGGCGACCCTGGGCCCGGCGGAGCGCGAGGACGCCGTGGTCGTGTTCACCGCGCACAGCCTGCCCGTGCGCACCCTCGGGGACGGCTCGCTGCGCTGCAAGACGTGCGAGGCGTGCCCGCAGGGGTGCCGCTACGAGCGGGAGCTCCGGGAGACGGCGGAGCTCGTGGCCCGGGAGCTCGGCCTGGAGCGCTGGCGGACCGCCTGGCAGAGCGTGGGCCGCACCCAAGACCCATGGTGGGGCCCGTCGATCGAGGAGGTGATCCCCGCCCTCGCCGAGGAGGGGCACCGGGCCGTCGTGGTCTGCGCCGCGGGGTTCGTCGCCGACCACCTGGAGACCCTCTACGACCTCGACATCGCCTGCCGGGCGATCGCGGAAGAGGCCCAGCTCCACTTCGCCCGGACCGAGATGCCCAACGACGACCCGGCCTTCGCCCGCGCCCTGGCGGCCGTGGTGCGGGAGCACCTGGCGCGTTCGACGTGACCGGGCGGATCGTCGTCGTCGGGGGTGGGGTGGCGGGGCTCGCGACGGCCTACCGGCTCTCGCGGGCGGGCCGCGACGTGCTGGTCCTGGAGGCGGAGGGCGAGCCGGGGGGCAAGGTCCGCTCCGCCGAGGTCGGGGGCCTGGAGCTCGAGGCGGGCCCCGACTCCCTGCTCGGCCGCAAGCCCTGGGCGACGGAGCTCTGCCGGGAGCTCGGGCTGGGGGAGGACCTGGTCCCGCCCGCGCCCGTCCCCACCCACGTCTACACCGACCGCGGCCTGGTGCGCTTCCCGAGCGGCCCCTTCGGCATCTCCACCGACGTCGGCGAGCTCCTCCGCTGGCCGGGGATGTCCCTCGCCGGCAAGCTCCGGGCGGCCGCGGACCTCGCCCTCCCCGCCAGGCGCACGGAGGAGGACGAGTCCCTGGGGTCGCTCCTGCGGCGGCGGATCGGGGACGAGGCGACGGAGCGGCTCGTCGCCCCGCTCCTCGGCGGGCTCTTCGCGGGCGACGTGGACCGCCTGAGCGTGCGGGCCACCTTCCCGGAGCTCGCCGCCTGGGAGCGCGACCACGGGAGCCTCCTGCTCGGGGCCAAGGAGCAGGAGCGGGCGGCCGCCGCGCGACGCCGGCGGGGTGAGGCGCCCCCGCCGATGTTCCTGCGGCTGCGGGGCGGGCTGCGGCGCCTCGTCGGGGCCTTGGCGGAGGCCCTCGGGCCCGAGCGCCTCGTCCTGGGGGCGCGGGCCAGAGGGATCGAGCGGCGCGCCTCCGAGTACCTCGTGCGGGCCGACGACCGGGACCTCGAGGCCGAGCAGGTCGTCCTGGCCTGCCCCGCGTTCGCGGCGGCGGAGCTCCTGGAGGAGCTCGCGCCCGAGGCCTGCGCCCCGCTCCGGGCGATCCCCTACGTCTCGACGGCGGTGGTGCTCCTCGTCTACCCGGCGGGCACGGCGGAGACGCTGCCGGCCTCCTCCGGCTTCGTCGTCCCCCGGGGGAAGCTCGCCATCACCGCCGCCACCTTCGTGTCGCGGAAGTGGCCGGATCCCGCCTTCGACGAGCGCGCCGTGGTCCGGTGCTTCGTCGGGGCGAGCGGCACCGAGGACCTCGTGGAGCAGCCCGACGAGGACATCGTCGAGGGCGTGGGGCGACAGCTCGCGGCGATCGTCGGGCTGCCCGAACGGCCGGAGGCCGCGCGGGTGATCCGCTGGCCCCGCGCGATGCCCCAGTACGAGGTGGGCCACCTCGCGCGGGTGGAGGCGATCGAGGGGGCGCTCCCGCCCGGCCTGTGGGTGGTGGGTCAGGCCTACCGGGGCGCCGGGATCCCCGACTGCGTCCGCCAGGCGAACGAGCTCGCCGCGCGGATCACAGGCGCTCCCACCAGTTCGGCAGGACGATGACGACCTCGGTCCGGCCCCGCGCCTCTTCGAGCCACTCGGCGTAGGCCCGGTCCTGGGCCTCCTGGAGCAGGGTCTCCCGGATCGAGCGGCGGACCTGGAGCAGCGGGGCGACGCTGCCGTCCACACCCTCGTAGTCGCTGCGGTGCTCGCGGTAGTAGGCGCGGATCTCGGCGCCGGTGACCCGGACGTCGCGCGTGACCGCCTGGTAGACGCGAGCGCCGAGGAGCTGGAGGCGGACCCGCCGCTCGAGCTCCTCCCGGGTCATCCCCTGGCTCGCGACCCACGCGTCGAGGTCCTGTCCCTCGGGGAGCATGGCCTCCACGCTCGCCAGCTCGACCTCGATGTCCTCGGGCGTCACGCTGACGCCGAGGGCTCGTGCCTCGCGCTCGAGGATCCGGTCGTCCACCAGGGTCTGCAGGACACGCTCGGGCCAGTCCTCGCCGAGCACCTCCCGCACGTCGCCGTGGACCGAGGAGAGGCTCTCGACGCGCGCCGCGGCCTCGGCGAGGTGGATCGGCGCGCCGTCCACGGTGGCGATCACCGGGCCCGGGTCCGGGGGCGCCTCGCGGGCCCACGGGCCGAGGTGGAGCCCGTAGGCGAGGCCGAGGGCGACGACGAGGATCGAGGCGACGACGGCGGCGACGCGGGTGGTCATGGTGAGCCTCCTGGGCTGGGGATCGGTCGTGGCGAGAACGGGTTCGTCGGGGTCACGGCGTGGCAGCGGTCGGCGCACCACGTCCCCGTGTGGCACGTGTCGCACGTGGAGGAGCCGGTCTGGGCCACGCCCTCTCCGTGGACGCGGACCCATCCGGCGGGGTGGGGCTCTCCGTGGCACTGCTCGCAGGTGGTCTCCTGGTGACAGGCGAGGCACGTCGCCCGGTCCCTGCCGGTGAGGTCCTCGTGGGGCACGAGCGGCTCCTGCCCGCGTGCGGTGAAGACGTCCTTCGGGTGGCAGACGTCGCAGCGGACCGCGGCCTCCCTGTCAGCGCCGAGCAGGTAGAAGTGCGGGAGGGACCCGGGCGGGTGGCAGGTGCCGCACGCCTTCGCGTCCCGCACCTCCGGGTGGCAGTCGGCGCACACCGACTCCTGGGGGAGCGGCGGGCTCGGGTGCGGGGTCTCCGGGTGGCAGTCCACGCAGGCGACCCCGAGCTCGGCGTGGAGCGGGTGGTCCATGTACACGCCGAAACGGCGCTCCTTCGCGTAGTCGGGGTGGCAGTCCACGCACGCGGCGAAGTCCGGCCGCGGGCTGGGCGTCCTCGGCCCCTCCCACAGGGGCGCGATCCAGTCCTCGTAGGAGCGGCGGGCCGCGGCGACGGCCCGATCGCGCAGACCCGGCCGCCCCTCGGCACCGCTCCAGATGCGGTCGGCCGAGGCGGCGAGGCCCTCGAGGCGGTCGCCCGCGGAGGGGGAGACGAAGACGGCCACCACGAGGGCACCCTCGGCGAGGAGCAGGGCGAGCACGATGGCGACGAGGACCACGAGCCCCCGACGTCCCCGGCGTCCCGGCGCTCGCTCCCTCATCACGACCCCCGGTACAGGCTCTGTTCGCGGTGGACCTCGTGCCGCGCGTGGCAGGCGGTGCAGTCCTGCCTGGGGTGGCAGAGGTAGCAGGACGCCGGGCTCTCGTCGGCGAGCGCCCGCCAGTGCTCGCCGAGCCAGCGCGCGTCGTGGGGGATCTCGGTGCCGTGGCAGCCGGCGCAGAACGTCTGGGGGTGGCAGCTCTCGCAGGCCTGGATGCCCTGCTCCCGCTGGGCCTGGCCGTGGAGGGCGATCCAGTCCTCGGGGTGGGGGTACCGCTCGCGCAGGTGGCAGGTCTCGCAGTAGTCGGGCTCGTGGCAGGTCGAGCAGGAGGTGGGGTCGTCCACGGCGTCCCCGCCGTGGGTCTGGACGTACAGGCGCGGGTGGGGGCTCTCGCCCTCGACCGGCGCGACGGGGCGCTCGAACCCGGCCAGGCGGAACGGGGGGTGGCTCACGTCGCCGTGGCACGAGGCGCACGCGGCGTCGGTCCGGTGGGCGGCCGCGAGCTCGGGCGTGCGGGCGAGGTCGGCGTGGCAGGCCTCGCAGGGCCGAGCGCCGAGGATCCCGTGGGCGAGGTCCCAGGGCGTGACGGTCGCCGCCACCTCCCGGAGCGCGCCCGGGACGTAGCGCAGGGAGCCGGCGAGCCCGGGGCCGGTGTGGCAGGCCAGGCAGGGCACCTCGGCGTGGACCGAGCGCTCGCTCGCCGAGGCCGCCGGCTGCATCTCGTGGCACGACGCGCAGTACGCGTCCGAGGTCGCGACGCGGTTCCAGCCGACGAGGAGCAGGCCGAGGGCGAGCAGGCCCCCGACCGCGAGGAGCGCGCCCCCGGTGTGGCGCCCGCGGCGCTTGCTCGGCTGCATCGCGACACCTCCGTCAGGCGCCTCCGTCACCCTGGGCCTGCTCCGGCGCGCCGCCGGTCGGACCGCTCGCCCCGGCGCCGCCGCCCGAGATGTCCGGGTGGCCGGACGGCAGCCCCTGCTGGATCTGCTCCTCCGTCAGGGGCGGGGCGATGGGGATCGCCGGGCCCTGGACCGTCGGGGGTGGGGCGGCGGGCTCCTCGTACAGGGCGGTGATGAGCACGCCGGCCCCGAAGGACAGGGCCATGAACAGGACGACGAGCCAGAGCTCCACGCGGGTCCGCAGGATGTCGCGGAGCCCTCCGCCCGCCGGATCGGTCCTTCCGTTCGTCATCGTGGGTCCTCCTCGCTCATCCGATCGCCGGGCTCACCGACGGGCTCGGCCTCGCCAGCAGGAGGGCGCGGTCGGGCGCCAGGTTCGCGGTGGTGAAGCGCTCGGGCCCGATCCGGTGGCACGTCCTGCACGTGTCGTCGGCGTGGCACTGGAAGCAGGTCGTCGCCCCGCGGTTGCGGACCACCTGGGGATGCCAGTCGATCCAGGTGGAGTCCTCCGGCCCCTGGGGGTGGTGGCAGCGGTCGCACGCGTCGCGGCGGACCAGGGGGGCGCGGGGGTGGCAGCGCTCGCACAGCGCGGGGTCCTCGAAGAAGAGCTCGGCGTGGGGCCGCTCGTCGAAGCCCGCCGGGTGGGGCAGGTCGAGCCCGTGGCAGCTCCGACAGGAGCGCTGCTCGTGGCAGGTCGCGCAGTCGAAGGGGTTGGCGAGCGCGGCCTTGGAGTGTCCGGCCGAGGCCCAGTCCGGCGCGCGGTGGCTCGGGGGCTCCGGGTCCAGGTCCTTGGGGTGGCAGAGCGCGCAGTCCCCCGGGGCCCTGGCGCCCTCCTCCAAGGAGTGGCAGCCGAAGCAGGCGACCATCGTGGGCCGGTTCGTGCGGTCCGGCTCGTGGGTGTTGGCCACGTGGCAGGCGCCGCAGTCGGACACGCCGATGGCGAAGTGCCGCTCGTGGGTGAACCGCAGCACCGGGTGGGCGCCGCCGCGCAGACCGCGATCGAGGTCGCCGTGGCAGTCGCTGCAGTACAGGAAGGCCGCCGCGGCGGGCGTCACCGGTACCGGCGTGGGCGCCGGGGTCCGCTCCTCGCCCCGCAGCATCCCCACGGCGAGGAGCGTGACCACGATGAGCAGGACCGCGGGCACGGCAATCGCCGAGCCCCAGGACCGACCGCGGAGCACCCGGGGGGTCGGCTCCTCGGGCTCCCACGGCCCGGGGGCCTCGCCCTCGGGCGGGAGCGGCTCGGGCGGGCCCGCGGGTCCGGGCTCGGTGGGGCGCTCGTCGCTCATCGCTCCACCTCCCTTATCCTCCCGACGCGAACTCCGCCTCGGTCGGCGGGGTCGGGGCCGGCGGCCCCTGGCGGTGGCAGATCCGGCAGTCCGTGGGAGCCACCTCCCCGTTGTGGCAGCGCATGCACGTGTCCATGGTGGGGAAGGTGGCCGATCCGACGGGGACCGCCTCGAGGTGCGCCACCGTGGAGTGGCAGTTCATGCACTTTCCCCCGTTCACCACGATGTGCTCGTGGCTCACGGTCACCCCGGTCTCGGGGCTCGTGTACGGCTCCTCCAGGATCTCCTCGTGGCACCGCAGGCAGGACGCGTTGGGGACCGCGGCGTTGAAGGAGTAGTCCTCGAACTCGCCGGTGATGTAGTTGGCCACGACCTGGAGGCCGGCGATCTTGCCGCCGAGGAAGCCGAACAGCCCGGGCGGCGTGTGGCACGTCTCGCAGTTGACGTCTCCGTGCGGGGACCGCTCCCAGGTCGCGACGTACTCGTTCATGACGTGGCAGCGGTTGCAGAACGCGGGCTGGGAGGTCCACCAGAAGCTGAAGACCGAGAAGAGGAGGATCCCCCCGCCGATGAACCCCATCATGCTCGTGGACAGCACGATGTAGCGGCGTCGGCGGCCCCCCTCGGCCGGGGCGCCGGGGGCGGTCGTGCGCTCCTGCCCCTCGAGCTTCACCGCGACCCCACCTCCGTGCGACGGTCGCCGTCCAGGGACGCGCGCAGCTCCAGGTGCTCGTCGAGGCCGAAGAGCCACCGCGCCGCCTGCAGCAGGGTGTCGTCGCCCCGCGCGCACGCCTCCTTCGTCCGCACCGTGGGGGTGTGGACCAGGCGCCGGACGGTCCGGCGGATCGCGCGCTCCACCGCGGCGCGCTGGCGATCGTCGAGCCCGGGGATCCGGGCCGCGGCCCTCGCCTCCGCCTCGGCGATGCGGGCGGCCTGCGCCTGGATCGCGGCGACGACCTCGTCGGCGGGCCTGGCGCGGAACCAGGCCACGCACCGCTCGGCCTCGATGGTCACGAGGTCCGCGGCGCTCGCGAGCTGGGCCTCGCGGCCGCCCGGCGCCGTGAAGCCCTCCCGGTCCAGCCCCTCGAGGTCGTAGAGACGGAGGCCGTCGAGCCCGACGACGTCGTGGTCCACGTTGCGAGGGAGCCCCAGGTCCACGAGCACCAGGGGGCGGCCGCCCCGGGCGCGGAGCACGGGGGCCAGGGCCTCGCGCCCCACCAGGGGCTCCGGGGCCGAGGTCGCGAACACCGCGGCGTCCACCTCGGCGAGGGCCTCGCCGAGCCCGGCGAGGGTCAGGGGCTCGCCCCCCACGAGGTCCGCGAGCTCCCGGGCCGCCTCGGGCCGACGGGCCGCCACCCACACGCGGGCCCCGGCCCGGGCGAGGGACCGGGCCGACGCCCGCGCCATCCGGCCGTTGCCGACGACCAGGGCCTCGATCCCGTGGGCGGGCCCGAGCGCGGTCTCGATGGCCCGAACCGCGGCGCGTGGGAAGGACTCGTGGGCGCGCGCCAGGCCGGTGGTCGATCGCGCCCGCTTGCCCGCCTCGAGGGCCCAGCGGAACAGTCCGTGGAGGTGGGGGCCGACCGCCCCGAGGGCGGCGGCCCGCGCGTACGCCTCCCGCACCTGGCCCTGGATCTCGGACTCCCCGACCACCATCGAGTCCAGACCCGCGGTCACCCGGAAGAGATGTCGGATGACCTCGTCGTGCCGCAGGACGAGGGCGCGGCCCAGCGTCCAGCCAGGCTCCAGGTCCTTCAGGTCCTCCAGGAAGAGGCGGATCTGCTCGGCGGCGGCCTCGGGGTCGCCGACCCAGGCGTAGATCTCGACCCGGTTGCAGGTGGACAGGACGACCGCCTCCCGGACCTCGGGGGCGCGGAGCAGACACGGCAGGGCCTCGGCCAGCTCGCTCGAGGCGATCGCCGCCCGCTCCAGGTCCTCCAAGGGCACGTGGCGGTGGGACATCGTGAGGGCGAGCAGCGACATCAGCCATCACCTCCGGCAGCGGGGTCCGGTGTGCGGACCCGTGGGCTCCGCCGTCCGTTCCCGCTCGGACCCTCGATCGGGGCGACCTCCCGCGCATCCACCGGGCTCGGGCGCAGGAGCTGCGAGAAGGGCACGTCGAGCGTCGCCCGCAGCCTGGCCTGGGCGAGCTCCAGGTAGGGCAGGGCCGGGCAGTCGCCCACGTGGCAGCAGCCCTCCGGCGAGCGCAGGCACTCCATGATCGACAGGCGCCCCTCGACCGCCTCGATCACCTCGAGGAGCGTGAAGCGCTCGGGGGGCCTGGCGAGCGTGATGCCCCCACCGACACCGCGGCGCGTGGCGAGGATCCCGGCCTTGGCCAGGGACTGCACGATCTTGCCGAGGAAGGTGGCGGAGATCCCCTGGGCCTGGGCGACGCGGGTGGCGTTCGTGTGCCCGGCGCGCGCCACCTCCAGGACGCAGCGGATCGCGTAGTCGGCCTCGCGGGTCACGAGCACCCTCGCTCACCTCCTCATCGCCGTCGTCCGGCGCGGGCCCGCTCGGCCCGCAGGAGTCGGTCCTTCGCGGCGACCCGCAGTCGCCGATAGGTCCGCTCCTCGATGAGCCCGCGCTCGAAGCTGAGGTCGAGGGCGGCGATCTCCTCGACGATCAGGTCGGGGTCCTCGAGCTCGGCGGCCTCGCCGTCGCCCTCGACGGGCCGCGGCGCGGCGGCTCGGGCGGGAGCGGGCCGCGCCTTCGTCGGACGTGCGGCCGGGCGACGGGGCGGCCTCGGCGCGCGTCGGCGGCGGAGGGTCACGACGAGCGCCGCGCCGACCAGCAGGAGGGCGAGCGCCCCGAGCACCGCGAACAGTGCCGTCCTCGTGGGGGAGCCCGAGGCCGACACCTGGGTCATCCCGACCTCGATCGTCGTGCCCGGGGCGAGGTCGCGGGCCTCGTAGACCTGGTACGTGAGGCCCTGGTCGGTGACGGTGCCGGCGAGCCGGAGCGCGGCAGCCCGCACCCGGACGTCCTGTGGGACGAACAGCTGGAGGCTCGTGGTCGCGAAGGGAACCTCGAGCGTGAGCCGGTCCAGGGGCGGCGCGCTGTACCGGAGCGTGGCCGAGGTTCGGCCGGGCACGATCGGCGCGTCCGAGACGTACGCGCCCCCGCGGATCCTGCCCGGGTTCTCGAGGAACGTCCCGAGGAACTGGAGGTTGCCGGCGCCCTCGGGGAGCGGGATGCGCACGACCACCCCGTCCTCGCCCACGTAGGCCTCGTCGCCGGCGTTGGACCAGGCGAGGTCGTGCTGGATCGCCACGCCGCCGCCCTCGCGGTCCACCCACACCACGTAGGTCTCCAGGGCGATCTGGGACGGGTCGGTGGTCGGCTCGTAGACGCGGAGCGTCTGCTCGTTCGGCGCGGACGGATCGAAGGTCGTCGCCACCGAGCGGTAGACGGCGCCGCGGTAGGTCACCTCGAGCTGGTAGCCGGCCACCCCGGCGGGGATCCGCTCGAAGGCGAAGCGGCCGCGCGCGTCGGTCGTCGTCGTGAGGGGATCGAGCTCGGCCTCGGTGGTGAACAGGCGGGCGCGCACCGTGAGGCCCTCGACCGGCTCGTCGGTCGTTCCGTTGCGCACCTCGCCGGAGATCGTCCCCGCGGCCTGGGCGCTCGCGTCCGGTCCGGCGGCGAGGAGCGCCGCGAGGAGCGCGAGGGGCAGGGCGCGGAGCAGCCGGGTCCTTCTCGTCCTCATGGGTCGGTCACCTCCGCGGGGGTGAGGGCCGCGCCGCAGCGGCGGCAGAACCGGTCCTCGGGTTCGGCAGGGGTTCCGCAGCTCGGGCACCGCCCCGCCTCGAGGGCGGCGAGGAGGCGCTTGCGCTCGGCGATGCGGACCTCGAGCTCGCGATCGAGCTCGGGCGGGGTGGGCGCGGCGGGCTCCTCGAGCGGCTCCAGCTCGCGGATCCGCCGCGTCACGCCCTCGATCTGCTGCAGGCGCCGGGCCCGCAGCCGCTCGTACTCCTCGCGGGCGAGCTTGCCCGTCTCGAAGTCCGCGTCGAGCTCCCGGACCTGGGCCCGCAGCCGCTCCCGGTCGGCCCGGAGCTGCTCGAGGGAGAGGTCCTCGGCGTAGGACAGGGGCGCGATGAAGGGGCGCGCGATGAGGTACACCACGGCGAGGAGCAGGAGGAACGCCGCGACCGCGACGCCGATCATCGGGCCACCTCCGGCTCCTCGAAGGCGCTCGGCAGCTCCGCCTCCTCGCGCCGGCCGGGTCGGTCGGTCCGCCAGGGCCAGGCCGCGAGGACGCCGCCGAGGACGATGATCACCATGCCGGTCCAGATCCAGAACACCGCCGGCTCGTGGAAGACGAGGACGGTCGCGAGTCGCCGCTGCGGATCCACGTCGCTCATCACCACGTAGAGGTCCGCGGCGATGCTCGAGCGGATCCCCACCTCCGTCACGCGCTGCTGGCCGGTGTACTCGGCCTGCTCGGATCGGATCGAGCCCACCCGCTCGCCATCGGGGCCGAAGAGGTCGAAGCGTCCGACGAAGGCGAACTTCGAGGGGGTCTGCTCGAAGGTGAGATCCGCGAAGGTCACGCGGGTCCCGTTGACCGTGAGGGACTCCCCGACGCCGAGCTGGGCCTGTCGCTCGACCTTCAGACCAACGTTCACCGCGATGGCGGCGAGCATGATCACGACACCGGCGTGGATCACCGGCCCGCCGTACCGGCGCGGGGTGAAGGCGAAGAGGTTGAGGAGGGCCCGGCCCCAGCTCTCGCCGTGGTGGCGGTGCCGGGCCTGGAGCCCTCGCGCGAGCTCGCTCACGGCCGTGGCCAGGGCGAAGGCGCCGAGGGCGAGCACCCCGACGATCGCGAGGTGCCGGCCCCGGTTCACCAGGGCCAGGGCCACGAAGACCGCCGAGCCGATCGCCACCGGCGTCGTGAGGTTCCGGCGCAGGTGCGGACCGGAGGCCCGTCGCCAGGCGAGGAGGGGGCACGTCCCGACCAAGGCCACCGTGACGATCGCGAGGGGTCCCATGAGGGCGTTGAAGAAGGGCTGCCCGACGGAGATCTCCACGCCGCGGATCGCCTCGGTGACGATCGGGTAGATCGTCCCCCACAGGACCACCACGGTCATGGCGACGAACAGGAGGTTCGTGAGCACGAAGGAGCTCTCCCGCGAGACCACGGCCACGATGCGGTTCGGCGAGCGCAGCTCGGGCAGCCGCCACACGATGAGCCCCGTGCCCACCGCGATCGTCGCCACCGTGAAGGCGACGAGGGGCAGGCCGATCGAGGACTCCGCGAAGGCGTGGACGGAAGAGACGATCCCCGAGCGCGTGAGGAAGGTCCCGAAGATCGAGAGCGCGAACGTGGCCACCGCCAGGGCGACGTTCCAGACCCGGAGCATCCCCCGCTTCTCCTGCACGACGACGGAGTGCAGGTACGCGGTGCCGACGAGCCACGGCAGCAGGCTCGCGTTCTCGACCGGGTCCCAGGCCCAGTACCCGCCCCACCCGAGCTCCACGTAGGCCCAGCGGGCCCCGAAGAGGATCCCCGCGGTGAGCAGGACCCAGGCCCAGAGCGTGAACCGACGGGTCGAGCGGATCCAGCGGTCCCCCAGCCGTCCCGTGACCAGGGCCGCGACGGCGAAGGCGAAGGGCACGGTGAACCCCACGAACCCGAGGTACAGGGCGAGCGGGTGGACCCACTGCCCGTAGTTCTGCAGCAGGGGGTTGAGCCCCTGGCCGTCCGCGGGGGCCACCGGGAGGGTCCGGAATGGGTCCGCGTAGAAGATGACGAGGGCGGTGAAGAAGGCGAGGACGACCCCGATCGTGACCGTGACCCACGGCATGAGGTCGCGGTTGCGGGCCCGGTTCGCCACGATCGCCGCCACGCCGACGAGCGAGAGCGTCCAGGCCCACAGGAGCAGCGAGCCCGCCTGCCCCGCCCAGAACGCGCCGACCGTGTAGAAGGTCGAGAGGTCCCGGCTCGTGTACTGCGCGACGTACTCGACCCGGAAGTCCTTCCGCAGCAGGAGGACGACGAGAGCGACGGCGGCCACGGAGAGGGCGAGGGCCGCCGCCTTCATCCCGCCCTCGGCGCTGCGGATGGTCTCCTCCCGTCCGGAGCGGGCCCCGGCGAGGCCCACCACGACCGCATACCCGGCCGCGATGAGCGCGAGCAGAAGCGCGAAGTTACCGAGCAGGACCACGGTTCCTCCTCCTCAGGCGCCGCTCCTGCGCGAGGAGCCAGGCGAGGTAGGCCCCGTACAGCGCGGCGGCGCCGAGGTACGCGGCGACGAGGTACGGCACGCTGTTCCTCATCGGGCCACCTCCTCGAGCTCGGCCGCGGCGCGGAGCCGGGCCACCTGGCGGCGGACGGAGAGCAGGTACAGGTACAGGAAGGTGAAAGCGACGACCCCGACGATCATCGTGACGAGCATCTGTGGGGGCAGCTCCCCACCCTCCACGACGAACTGCGTGGGGTGCTCGGAGCGCCACCACCGGGCCGACAGGTACACGATCGGCACGTCGAGGAACCCGACGATCCCGAGGACCGCCGAGAAGCGGGCCCGGCGGATCGGCTCCGGGACGTACCCGCGCAGCACGAGGTACGAGAGGTAGATGAGCCAGAGCATGAGGAAGCTCGTCAGGCGGGGGTCCCAGGTCCAGTACACGCCCCAGACCGGGCGTCCCCACAGCGGCCCGGTGATGAGCACGGCCGTGGTGAACACGACCCCCACCTCCGCCGAGGCGGCGGCGAGGTCGTCGAAGCGGCGCGCCCCCGTCGCGAGGAACGCGATGCTCGCGACGAACACCACGCCGAAGGCCAGGAACCCGATCCACGCGCTGGGGACGTGGATGTAGAAGATCCGCTGGGCGGCGCCCTGGTTCGCGTCCTCCGGCGCGTACCAGAAGGCCATGGCCAGGAGCACGACGAGCGAGATGCCCGCGAGCAGGCCCCACAGCCGCCTGGTGCGGTCCGCGTCCTCGGCGGGGCGCAGCTCCTCCGCCGGCGTTCGTCGCGTGCGCGTCTCCACGTCCCTCACCTCACTCCTCCATCACGTGGTGGAAGGTCGCCAGCGCGACCAGCAGGAACAGGGCGTCGTAGCCGGCCATGAGCAGGAGCCACGAGAGCGTCCCCTCGCCCATGCCGCCGGCGAAGCCGGCCTCCGCGACCTTGACCGCGGCCACCATCACGGGGACCGAGACCGGCATGACGAGCAGGGGGAGGATCGCCTCTCGGCCGCGGGTGTTCACCGCCATCGCGGCGAAGAGCGTCCCCACGGTCACCAGGCCGAGGGTGCCGAGGAAGGCGTCGAGGACGAGGAGCCAGGTCCCGCCCCCTGGCCGCAGCTGCAGGAGCACGACGAACAGGGGCAGGATGAGGACCTCGACGGCGAAGGTGAACCCGAGGTTCGTGAGGAGCTTGCCGAGGAAGACGGCCTCGCGCGGCGCGGGGGAGACGAGCAGCCCCTCGAGGCAGGCGTCCTCCTTCTCGATCGCCATGGAGCGCCCCATGCCGAGGAGGGCGGCGAACAGGAAGGCCATCCACAGCACGCCGGCGGCCACCCCTTCGCGGCCCTGGCCCCCGGTGGGGAAGGCGAAGCTCGCCGTGACGACGACGAGGAGGACGAACAGGCCGACCGAGGCGACCACGTCGCGCGTGCGCATCTCCAGGCGCAGGTCCTTGCCGGCGATGGACAGGGCGGGCGCGAGCCAGCTCATCAGCGCACCTCCTCGCGCAGCAGGCCGAGGTAGGCCTCGGCGAGGTCCTCGGAGCGACCGTCGATCGGCGTGTCGAGGGCGACGCGGCCGGCCGAGAGCACGACGAGCCTCCGCGGGCCGGCCATCGCGCGCACGACGTCGTGCAGGGTGACGACGAGGGTCCGCTCGGGGGTGGCGAGCTCCTCGAGGAGCTCGGACAGGGACGCCGCGGCGGCCTCGTCCAGGCCCGTGTACGGCTCGTCGAGGAGCAGGATCGCGGGGTCGTGGAGGAGCGCGCGGGCGAGCGCGACGCGCTGGCGCGTTCCGCGGGAGAGGGCGCGGACCGGCCGATCGAGCACCGGGGCGATGCCCAGGCGCTCGCCCGCGCGCTCCACGGCCTCCGGGGGGGAGGGGAGGCCGAAGAGCTTGGCGTGGAAGCGGAGGTTCTCGGCGGCGGTGAGGTCGGCGTAGAGCATCGTCTCGTGGGAGACGACGCCGATGAGCCCGCGCAGCCGGGGCCCGGCCTTGCGCATCTCGACCCCGGCGATGCGCACGCTGCCGGCGGTGGGGACCGCGATCCCCGCGATGGTCTTGAGGAGGGTCGTCTTGCCGGCGCCGTTCGCGCCCATGACGGCGACGAAGGAGCCCTGCGGGATCTCCAGGTCCACGCGGTCCAGTGCGACCTGGGTCCCGAAGGCCTTCGTCACCCCCCGCAGGGAGATCCCGAGCGCCGGCCGGGCCTCCATCGCTCAGCCCTCCTGCACCCTCGCCTCGAACTTCGAGGGGCACTTGGCGAACAGGACGTCGGCCCGGAACACGCCGTCGGGGCCGAGCTCGCCCTCGACCACCGCCTCGGCCTCGTCCCGCAGCGTGTCGGGCCGGGGCCCCCGGTACACGACGGGGACCGTCGTGGTGCCGTCGGTGATGGCGAAGCGAACCGTGCCCGCGCTCGACTCGATGGTGCCGTCCACGACCTGGCCCGAGACGCGGACGCGCTCGCCCGGCATCGCCTGGACCTCGGTCGGCGTGTGGTAGTAGACGATGGACCGGGTGAACATCGTGTAGCCCACCGCCGCCAGGGCCCCGAGCACGGCGAGGCCGAGCAGCACGATCGGGAGCCGGCTCGGCCTGCGGACGAACCCCTCGGGCGCCTCGAGCTCCGGCGGACCGTCGGTGTCGGCGATCGCGGTCATCGTTCTCGCCCCCTCCTTGCCTCTCCGGGGCTTGCCGCGGAGCCGGGTCCGGACCCTAGGGCCGAGGCCCGAGGAAATCGGTCCGACCCCGCCTCCTTTCACCGGAATGGTCCCCCGCTCGGCGGAGGCCGGTATGGGCACGGTGACCCGGGACCGACGGGCCGATGGTCCGCTGGCGGCCGGATCGGCGCGTGCCATGGTCGCCGACGTGAAGCTCGGCGATGATGAGGTCGTGAGCGACCCCGGAGCCACGCCCGAGGAGCCGGCGCCGGCCCTCGGCCCTGACGACGACGTCTTCGGCGAGCCGGCGGCCGCCCCGCCCCGCGGCGGGCGGTGGCGGGGCGCCGTGGTCGGGCTCTTCGTGCTCGGGCTGACCCTGGGGTTCGTGTGGATCGTGCTCGGGGCCCGGGACTCCGGGAGCCTCGGCCAGGACCCCTTCGGGCGGGCGGCGCCGGACTTCGAGCTCCCCCTGCTCGGGGGCCCGGATCGGCCCGGCGCCCGTCCGCTCCCCGAGGGCGGGGGCGCGGACGGCGATGCGGCCACGCTCGCCCTGTCGGACCTGCGGGGCAGGCCGGTGCTCCTCAACTTCTGGGCCTCCTGGTGCGGGCCGTGCCGGGAGGAGGCGCCGATCCTCGCCGCGGCGGAGCGGAGGTGGCGCGAGGCCGGCGTGATCTTCCTCGGGGTGGACTCGCAGGACACGGAGAAGGACGCACTCGCCTTCGAGGAGGAGTTCGGGATCGCCTACCGGAGCGTCGTCGACGCCGACGGGTCGCTCGCCGCGCGCTACGGCGTCTTCGGGTTCCCCGAGACCTTCTTCATCGACGCCGACGGGATCATCCGGGCCAAGCAGGTCGGGCCGATCGACGCGGCCACGCTCGAGACGTACCTGGCCCGGATCGCGGGGTGAGCCGATGCCGGTGAACTTCGAGCAGGCGCCGATCCTCCTGTTCTGGGAGACCACGAAGGCCTGCGGCCTGGCCTGCCGGCACTGTCGCGCCGAGGCGATCGCGGAGCCGATGCCGGGGCAGCTCACGACCGAGGAGGGGATGCGCCTCATCGACGACCTACGGGCCTTCACCCCGCGCTTCCCGGTGGTGATCTTCACGGGCGGCGACCCCTTCATGCGACCCGACCTGTTCGACCTCGCGGTGCACGCGCGCTCCTACGGGATGCCGATCGGCTTCGCCCCGAGCGTGACGCCGCTGCTCACCCGGGAGGCGGCGGTGCGGATGCGGGAGGTGGGAGCGAAGACGGTCTCGATCAGCCTCGACGGCGCCCAGCCCGAGACCCACGAGGGCGTGCGGGGCATCCAGGGGCACTTCCGCCGGACCGAGGAGGCGGTGCGCATGCTCGTCGAGGAGGGGCACACCGTCCAGATCAACACCACGGTCATGCGGCGCAACGTGGAGGAGCTCGCCGACGTCGCCGCCCTCGTGGCCGGCTGGGGCGCGCACATCTGGGAGGTGTTCTTCCTCATCCGCGTGGGCCGCGGCACCGAGCTCGAGGAGCTCTCCCCGGCGGAGAACGAGGACGTCGTGCACTTCCTCTACGAGGCCTCCCGCTACGGGTTCATCGTCCGCACGGTGGAGGCGCCGTTCTTCCGCCGCGTCGTCGCCCAGCGCCGGGAGCTCGGCGAGGGCGCCGACCCCGTCTCGGCCTTCGGGCTCGGGCCCCTGTACGAGCGGCTCGTCGCGCGCCTGCGGGAGCGCCTCGGCGATCCGGGGAGCTCCCGGGCGCAGAGCGTGGGCACGCGCGACGGGAAGGGGATCCTCTTCGTGGCCCACGACGGGGACGTCTACCCGGCCGGGTTCCTGCCGCTCCGCCTGGGCAACGTGCGCAAGGACGACATCGTCCGCCTGTACCGCGAGCACCCCCTCCTTCGCGCCATCCGGGCCACGGAGTTCGGCGGCCGGTGCGGGCTCTGCCCGTACGCCGACGCCTGCGGCGGCTCACGGTCCCGCGCCTACGCGACGTTCGGGGACCCCCTCGCGGAGGACCCGGCCTGCGCCTTCGAGCCGGCGCCGGTGGCCTCGGCCTGAGCGCCCGGCCTCGGGTCCACGCCTGGGACCGAGCGGCTCGGCGCCCGATGCGCCCCGGACCGGAGGACCCCACGACCGGGGGACCTGCGCCCTACGAGCGCCCTCCGGCGATGCGCTGAAGTAGCGACAGAAGGGGGTGCCTCGTGCGCCTGGAAGCCAGGGTCATGCTCTGGATGGCCGTCCTGCTCGGCGCGGCGGCGGCCATCGCCCTCGCCGTCATGGCCCGCCTCGTGACCGTCCGGCTCGAGCAGCAGTGGATCGAGGCCGGGGAGGTCGTGGCCCGTACGGCGAAGGACGGCCTCGAGGTGAGCATGCTCAACAACGCCCCCGAGGACATCCGCCGCTCGGTCCGCAACGTCGAGGAGGGCCGGCTCATCGAGGCGGTCACGGTGTACCGGCGCGCGGGCACGCCCTGGGTGACCTCCAACCCCGCCCTCGAGCTGTCCGAGGCGAGGCGCGCGGCGCTGCTCTCCGCGATGGACCAGAACCGCACGATCCCCTCCTCGGGCGAGGGCGTGCTCTCGGTGTTCGTGCCGATCCCGAAGAAGCCCGAGTGCGTCGGCTGCCACACGGAGGCCACGGACGTGCTCGGGGCGGTCGAGGTGCGGCTGGACGAGGGGCCCTTCCAGCAGGAGCTCGTGCGGAGCGCCCGGACCTCCCTGGTGGTGGCGGCGGTACCGCTCATCGCGGGGATCGTGATCTCGGTGTGGGCGCTGCGGCGCAGCGTGCTTCGACCGCTCGCGGACATCGGCGAGGCGGCGGAGCGGCTCGGCCGGGGCGACCTGTCCGTGCGGCTGCCCCGGTACCGGGGCTGGGAGCTCCAGGAGGTGGCCGAGACCTTCAACGAGATGGCGGAGCGGCTCGAGCGACAGGCGACGGACCTGCGCGCCACCACGGAGGAGCTGCGGGCGGAGCTCGAGGGGATGGAGGAGATCCAGGCCCTGCTCACCTCCGGCGCCGGTCTGTCGGAGGTCCTTGGACGGGCCGCCGGGCAGGTGGCGGCGGCGCTCGGCGCGAGCGGTGTTGCGATCTGGCGCCCGGAGGCCCTCGGACCCGAGGCCGTGGTCGGGGAGGGTCCCCCGGACGGAGAGGTCCTGCGTCGCGTCGGGGAGGAGCGGGCGGTCCTCACCTCCGAGGGTCCCCTCGCGAAGGTACCGGAGGACGAGGCGGTCGCGTGGGCGTACGCGCCCGCGTGCATGGGCGAGCGCTGCCTCGCCGTGATCGGGGTGTCGTGGGACCCGCCGCGCGCCCTCGAGGGGGCCGAGCGCGACCTCCTCGGCTCCCTCGCCGGGCTGGTCGGCGTCGCCGTGCGCAACGCCGAGCTGCTGGAACGGCTCCAGCAGAAGGAGCAGGCGCTCCAGGGGCTCCTGCGCAAGACCCTCACCGTCCAGGAGGAGGAGCGCCGCCGGCTCTCGCGGGAGCTCCACGACGAGACCTCCCAGGTGCTCTCGGCGCTCATCATGAACGTGGACCTGCTCGAGTCCCAGGCGCCGGTGGACGAGGACGCCCGCGCCCGGATCGCCGCGGTGAAGTCCCTCGCGGAGGAGGCCGCGCGGAACCTGGACCGGATGCTCCTCGAGCTGCGCCCGGCCCTGCTCGACGAGCTCGGGCTCATCCCGGCCCTGCGGTGGTACGCGGCCCAGATGGGCGACGTCTGGGGTTTCCCCGTGGAGTTCGAGGGGGCCAAGCTGGGCCGCCTGCCGGACCACATCGAGGTCGCGGCCTTCCGCATCGTGCAGGAGGCCGTGAGCAACGCCGCCCGGCATGCCCGGCCGAGCCGGGTGAAGGTGCGGGTGGGGCTCCGCGACCGGCGGCTGCACCTCGAGGTGGAGGACGACGGCGTGGGGTTCGACGTGATGGAGGTGGCCGCCCGGGCCCGCACCGGCGAGGCCGTGGGGCTCGAGGGCATGCGCGAGCGCGCGGAGATCGCGGGCGGGGTCTTCCGGGTGGACTCGGTGCCCGGGCGGGGGACCCGGGTGGTGGCGGAGATCCCGCTGCCGGACGGGGCCCTCCCCGAGGGCGAAGGTGGCGAGGAGACATGAACGGCCGGGTGAAGGTGCTGGTCGTGGACGACCACGAGATCGTGCGCGAGGGGATCCGGATGGTGCTCGCGACGGACCCCGAGCTCGAGGTGGTCGGCGTGGCCTCCTCCGGCGAGGAGGCGATCGAGAAGGTCCGCGAGCTCCAGCCCGACGTCGTCCTCATGGACATCGGGATGCCGGGCCTGTCGGGGTTCGAGGCGACCCGGCGGATCCGCGAGTCGCACCCGAACACGCAGGTCGTCGCGCTCACGGTCCACGACAGCGAGGGGTACGTCTTCCAGATGCTCCAGGCCGGGGCGACCGGCTACGTGGTGAAGCGGGCGCCGGCCGAGGACGTGATCATGGCGGTCAAGCGCGCCCACCACGGCGAGGCGGTGCTCCACCCGAGCGTGGCCAAGCTCCTCATCAAGGACTACCTCGCGCGCGTGGCCAAGGGCGAGGAGACCTCCTTCGACACCCTGTCCGATCGGGAGCGGGAGATCCTGAAGCTCATCGCGGAGGGCCTCACGAACCGCGAGATCGCGGACAAGCTGTTCCTCTCGATCAAGACCGTCCAGGCGCACCGGGCGAACCTGATGCGCAAGCTCGGGATGCACGACCGGACGGAGCTCGTGAAGTACGCGATCCGCAAGGGGATCATCGGCCTGGACGAGGCGTAGGCGCTACTCGGCGCCGGTGAGGAGCCAGCCGAAGTACCGGAAGGCCTCCAGGGCCGCGGTGGTCATCACGAGCATGAGGATGACGAACCCGACCGAGAGGTAGAAGCCGCTGATCAGGAGCGCCAGGGGCCCCGTGCCGGTGCGAGCCCGGAACACCTGCTCGCTCCCCGCGACGCGCCGGTACCAGCCCGGGTAGCGCTCGTGGATCTCGCGCAGGGGGATGTTCCCCGTGAATATCACCTCGTCTACGGGGAAGACCTCGGGCCGCAGGTGGGTGTTGAAGTAGTGCACCGTGAACAAGAACCCCATCGCGAGGATCGCCTCGTAGGAGTGGAAGATCCGGGCCGCGTTCACCGCCCAGCCCGGCAGGAACGCGAGGAAGCGGACGGGGAACCACATCACGAAGCCGGTGAGGCCGATGATGAGCAGGCCCCACACCTCGGCCAGGTAGTCGAACTTCTCCCAGAACGTGAACCGGGCGAACTCGGGGCGGGGTCCCTCGCCGCGCAGGTACCGGATGTACTCGCCGACCTGTCGGACGTCCCGCCACCTCGGGACGATGGAGTCCTCGTCCAGGAGGGAGCGGGGCGACCACCGGCCGGTGATCCAGGCGAGGAGGATCCCGATCACGTGCATCGCGGCGGAGGCGAGGAAGCCGACCGCGCAGACCTTGTGCACGGCGGCCGCGCCGCGCTCGCCGCGGAAGAGCCAGAGGAGCGGCTCCGCCCAGAAGGCGTCCGCGTAGTGCATCGTCATGCCCGTGAGGATGAGGCCGAACACCGACAGGGCGAGGACCGCGTGGGTGGCCCGGGCCCACCAGGACCACCGCCGCACCACGAGCTCCTCCCGGACCCGCCGCGTCGCGATCGCGCTCATAGGACCCCTCCGGCCTCCTCCCGCATCGCCCTGCGCTCGGCGAGCTTCCGCAGCTCGAAGCGGATGCCGAGGATCGTCAGGTACCCGAAGAAGGCGAACGTCCCGATCAGCAGGGTGAGCATGTAGATCGTGATGACCCGGAGCCTCGGGTCGGCCGGGATCGCTCCCCGCGGGACGTGCATCTGGACGTCCACGAAGTTGGCGGGGGCGTCCGTGTGGCACCGGCGGCAGGTCGAGAGGATGTTGGCCTCGTTCACCGGGGAGCGGGGATCCTCGGTCGGGGCCACGAGGTGGTACCCGTGGCAGTCGGCGCACGTGGCGACCTCCACGCCGGCGAGGTGCGTCTCCATCCCGAAGGGGTTCCCGCCGGGGAAGCGGGCGGCCATCTGCTCGTGGCAGCGCGCGCACTGCTCGGCGGCCCGGTGGGCGAAGGCGCGGGTGCGCGCCGGCTGGACCTGGTGCGAGCCGTGGCAGGTCATGCAGGTCGGCTTCGGCACGGTGTCGCTCACCCCCTGCCGACCGTGGTAGCCCTCGTCGTACTCGGCGGCCTGCGGCTCATGGCAGCGAGCGCAGGAGGCGCGCGCCGCGTCCTGTCGCGCGTGCATCGTCGCCCCGAGCGCGCTGTGGCAGTCCGTGCACCGGGACCCCTCGTGCACGCTGCCGTCGAGCGCATCGGCCGTCACGAGGAGCCCGGGCCGGTACCGGCCGTCGTCGGCCCACACGATGTCGGGGAGGCCGTGGCAGCCCACGCACTCGTTCGTCGGGGGCGGGCTCGGCGTCGGCCACTCCTGCCCGAGGGCGGGGCGGGTCCCGAGGAGGGCGGCCGTGAACAGCAGCGCGACCACGGATCCTCGGTGCCGGGACCGCGCGCCGCCCCCACGAGCGGAGCCGTCACCCGCGGGGTGACGGCTCCGGACAGGGGTCGGCTCGGACCGGGTCAGATCACGCCGAGCGCGCTCAGGATCCACATGACCCCGAGCAGCGCGAGCAGCGCCGCCCAGAGGAACGCGAACAGCAGCAGCGGCGCGATCGAGACCGCCGCGATGGCAAGGCCCGCGTTCGCCACGGCGGAGCTGGCCTCGGCCCGCCTGCGCGCCGACACCTTGACCTTGGTGTAGAGGGCTCGAGCCCCGATCGCCGCGAGGCCCACGACGAGCGCGACCCCGAGCGCCTCCGGCTTCCACACCACGATGAGCAGGGCCCCGACGGCGAAGATCACCGTCGCCAGGGCGAGCGCCCACATCTCGGGCCCCGCGTACCGCTGAACCACGCCCCGCTGGGGCACCGTCGCTGCCGCCCTGTGAGACATCGTCGCGACCTCCTTGCCTGAGCTGATCGCGTTCCTCGATGCTCACGCTAGGGGCGGCGGATCTGACCGTGTATCGGTTGCGCAACCCATCCGGGGTCCACGGAGGCCCGAGATCCGCTCGGGTCCGAGGCCCGAGGAGCTCTGGGGTCTGGGCCCTAGGGCGCCCTCCGTCGAGGGGCGAAGACCCTAGGGTCTGCGCCCTAGGAGCGGGTGCGTGGGAGGCCGTGGTGCTCGCGGAACGTCCCGGCGCCGGCTGATCGGGTGCGGGCATGGGCATGCCTCCTTGCGTCTCGGACGGTACCCGCACGGGGGCATGCCGCCATGGAGCGAAGGACCGAGCCCCGGGGGGTCCTTCGCCCATGGGGCTTCGGGCGCTCGCCGGAGGGCGTCGTCGGCTCGGCGACCCGTATGCTGGGGGCGCCCATGCGCGATCGCTTCCTCCGCGCCTGCCGTCGTGAACCGGTGGACCGCACCCCCGTGTGGTTCATGCGCCAGGCGGGTCGCTACCTCCCCGAGTACGCGGCGGTCCGCGGGGACCGGGACATCCTGGACACCTGTCGCGAGCCCGAGGTCGTGGTCGAACTCACGCTCCAGCCGCTGCGCCGGATGGAGCTCGACGCCGCGATCGTCTTCAGCGACATCATGGTGCCGCTCGAGGCCGTCGGGGTGTCCGTGCGGATCGCGCACGGGACCGGCCCGGTGGTCGCCGAGCCGATCCGCCGCGAGGCCGACCTGGCCCGGCTCCGGGACCTCGAGCCCGAGGCGGACGAGCCCCACCTCCTCGAGGCGATCCGCCTGCTCCGCGCGGAGCTCTCCGTGCCCCTCATCGGGTTCTCCGGCGCGCCCTTCACCCTCGCCTCGTACCTGGTGGAGGGCGGCCCCTCGCGCGACCACGCCCGGACCAAGGCCCTCATGCTCGGCGAGCCGACGCTCTGGGCTCGGCTGATGGAGCGCCTGGCGGGGATCTGCCTGACCCACCTGCGCGCCCAGGTCGCGGCCGGCGCCCAAGCGGTCCAGGTGTTCGACTCGTGGGTGGGGGCGCTCGGCCCCGAGGACTACGAGCGGTCGGTGCTGCCCTACTCGCGCGCCGTCTTCCAGGGTCTCGCCGGGCTCGGGGTGCCGACGATCCACTTCGGCGTCGGCACGGGGGAGCTCCTCGGCCTCATGGCAGCCGCGGGCGGGGACGTGATCGGCGTGGACTGGCGGGTCCCCCTCGACGCGGCCTGGGATCGGGTCGGCCCCGAGCGCGGGGTCCAGGGGAACCTGGATCCGGTCGTCCTGCTCGCGCCGTGGGAGGTCGTCCGGGAGCGCGCGCTCGGGGTGCTCCGGCGGGCCGGCGGGCGCCCGGGCCACGTGTTCAACCTGGGTCACGGCGTCCTGCCCCAGACCCCGGTCGAGAGCCTCCAGCGCCTCGTGGACCTGGTGCACGGGGCCGCCGAGGGTGCCTGATCCGCGGCCGCCGGTATCGTGGAGGTCTCGATCGAGGGAGCGGTGATGGAGGAGACGATCTACACGCTGTATCCGGTGTTCGCGGCCACCGGGGCCACCCGTACCCTGGACGGGGGCGCCGCGGAGGGGGAGGTGCGGTCCCTCCTCGAGGGCTGGGGCGACGTCTCGGTGCGCGGGGTCTACTCGACCGTCGGGTTCCGCGCCGACTCGGACCTCATGCTGTGGCTGATCGGCCCGAGCCCGGAGGCGCTGCAGGGTGCCCTCGTCGACCTGCGGCGCACGGCCCTCGGGCGGACCCTGCGTCTCGCCTGGACCTTCATGGGGGTGGTGAAGCCCGCGGAGTTCTCCGCCGATCACCTCCCGGCCTTCGTCCGCGGCGAGCCGCCCCGGCGGTACCTCAACGTCTACCCCTTCGTCCGCACCCCCGAGTGGTACCTGCTGCCGCCGGAGGAGCGCGGGGCGATGCTCCGGGAGCACGGCGAGATCGGGCGCCGCTACCCCGACGTGCTCGCCAACACCACGAGCGCGTTCGGGCTGAACGACTGGGAGTGGATCCTCGCCTTCGAGGCCGACCGCCTGGACCGGATCGTCGATTGCATCCGGGACCTGCGCGCCGCCCAGGCCCGCCGCTTCACGAAGGAGGAGGTCCCCTTCGTGACCGGGATCCGCAAGGACCTCGGCGGGGCCCTGGCCGACCTCCGCTAGGTGCCCGCGGGCGAGGGGCTCGGGGTCGCCCAGACGTCGGTCGGGCGGGAGAGTCCCTTCGGGTACTGCGGGGCCTGGAGGTCGTCCACGGGCGGGTACGGCTCGACGAGCCGGAAGATCACGACCCGGTCGTTCTCGCGGTCCGCGATCGCCCACAGGTCCTCGACGGGGCTCCGGGCGATGTGCTCGGGGAAGCTGAAGGCGCCCGGCTCCGTCCCGCCCCGGCCGAACTCCGAGAGGAGCTCCCCCTCGGGGGACAGCACGACGATGTGCCCCGTGCCCATGCCCTCCGGGTCGAAGCGGAAGGTGTCCACGACGTAGAGGTTGCCGTCGGGCCCGAGCTCGATGCCGCGGGGGAGCTGCCAGAAGCCGCGGATCCTCCCCTTGGCGTCGGGGATCCCGGAGACCCACAGCCAGCGGCCCTCCCGATCCAGCGCGACGATGCGGCGGTTCAGGGTGTCGGCCACGTAGAACCGACCGGAGCTCGGATCCACGACGAAGGCGTCGGGGAAGTTGAACATCCCCAGCTCCACCCCGCGCACGTTCTGCCCCTCGTACGTGAAGCCCCAGCGCGCGACCACGTGGCCGGTGTCATCGAAGAAGTACAGGCCGTCGTTGCTCGAGACGATGACGCGTCCGCCCGCGACCTGGACGTCGTAGGGCGTGAAGCCGTCGGGGCCGAAGACCTCGGGGTCCTGGTCCTCGGCGGGGAAGCGGCCGACGTAGGCGCCGGAGGTCGTGTAGACGTAGACGGCCCGTCCGGCGTAGTCGGCGACGTACACGCGTCCGGTCGCGGGGTCGTTCTCGATCCCGTAGGGCGTGTACAGCGCGCCCTCGCCGGGGGTGGCGCCCACCGAGCGGAGGAAGGTGCCGTCCGGCCGGTACACGTCCACCCGGGACTGGCCGGTGTTCGCGATCCACACGTTGCCATCGGCGTCGAAGTCCACGCCGAGGGGCGTGCGGACCAGGTCCTCGGGGTCGGAGCCGGAGCCGGTGATGATGGTCACGACCCGGATGGGGTACCCGGCGGGCCCGACGGCGCCGGGGCCCGACGGCTTCGGCCGCAGCAGCCAGAACAGGAGCCCGAGGAGCGCGAGGGCCGCGAGCACGAGCACGAGGAGGATCACCACGAGCAGGCGCCGGGTGCCGCGCTCCTCGCCCTCCTCGGGCGCGGCCACCTCCGGCTCCCGCTCCAGGTCCGTCCGCTCGGCCATGGCGTCGCCTCCTCGGTCTCAGGTCTCCCCGCGCAGGCGCTCGATCGCCGCGCGGATCTCGGGGTTCGTGGGGTCGAAGCGGGCCGCCCGCTCGTAGGCCTTCAGGGCCCCCCGCTCGTCCCCCAGGGTCTCCAGGGCCCGCGCGAGGCCCAGGTGGGCGTCGAGCAGGTACGGCACGTCCGCGATGGCCCGCTGGAACGCGTCCCGGGCCGCCTCGGCGTCGCCCTGCTCGAGCCGGAGCTCCCCGAGGGCGACGAGCGGCCCCGCCTTCGACAGGCGGGGGGCGAGCTTCGCGGCGCGCTCGAGGAGCTCGGCGGCGCGCGCCGGATCCTCGCCGCGCTGGAGGACGCCGAGCTGGAACGCGGCGACCCAGTTGCGCTCGTCGAGGTCGAGGGCCCGCTCGAAGGCCCGCAGCGCCTCGGAGGTCCGGCCTGCCTCGACGGCCTTGAGGCCGAGGGCCGTCCAGGCCGCGGGGTCCTCGGGGTGCTCCTCCACGGCCGCCCGCAGCTCCTGCAGGGCGGCCTCCGGCGTGGCGGGAGGAGGCGCCGCCTCGCTGCCCCGCAGCCGCACCGCGACCACGAGGACGCCGAGGGACAGGACGACCAGGGTCATGGCCAGGACGGCCATGACCAGGACCTTCGTCGAGCTCCTGCTCATCGGCTCGGCTCCGTCTCGTCCATGGGTCCTCGCGGTCCATGCTGCGCCGGGCCGTCCGCATCCCCATGGGCCGCTCGTCCCCCCGCGCGCGGGCCGAGGGTCGGTCCTCGGGCCTCAGGCGCTGGCGCGCATCACAGCTTGCCGCTCGTGTGGTAGTGGCACTGGATGCACTGCTTGCCCTTGCCGTGGTTCGTGCCGCGCTCGGGGTGGCACGTGAGGCAGAAGGACTGGATCTTCTGCCAATCGTTCGTGACGGACTGGTCGGCCTGCCAGCCCGTGATCGTCGCCGTGGCGCCGGTGCCGGGGTTCACGACGCGCTCGCGCAGCAGGAACGCGTTCGTCGAGCCGTGGAAGTCGTGGCACGCCGTGCAGGCCAGGGGGTCCACGGCCCGTCCTCCGTGCTCGGCCCCGCTGGTCGAGGTCCACTCGGCCGCCGTGAACTTGTCGTGGGGCGTGGTGTTGCCGACGTTGTTCGGCCCCGTGTCGTTCACGAGCTTGATCGTGTAGGGGACCCACGGCCCCGCGGAGATCGGCTCGGTGGTGGTCGGGCTCACGTGGCACCGCAGGCAGAAGTCGTCGATGGTGCCGCGGTTCATGTCCGGGTCCTGCCAGGTGACGAGGAACTTCGTCCCCACGTTCGCGGGGTCCACGATCTTGCTCGTCGTCGCCGAGTCCGTGGCGTCGGCGAGGTGCGCGTTGTGGCACGACACGCACTCCACGCGGCGGGCGCCCCCGGGCTGGTCGGCACCCGAGATCGGGTGGTGGAAGAGGCGCACCCCGTTCGCGTCCTGGACGTAGTCGTTCGCCGTGGCGGTGAAGGCCCGGTACGGGTTGCTGCCGCCGGAGGTGTTCGGGTCGGCCTGGGTATGGCAGGCGTAGCACAGGGCCTCCTCCGGCTGCAGCGTGAGCCGTCGGCCGTCGGAGCCGTGCGGCTCGTGGCAGGCCAGGCACTTGATGCCGCTGCTCGCGCCGGTCGCGCCGGGCGGCGGGACCGGGATGTCCGGGTCGGTGTTGTGGACGCTCGTCTCGAAGGCCGTGTGGTCCCCGAAGGGCGCCGGGTAGCTCGAGGTCGCGCCGTGGCACGCGTAGCAGAAGGCGTTGCCGATCGGACTGGCGGCGGTGGAGTAGACGTAGGCGCCACCGACCGAGACCCGCAGCAGCTTCGTGACCTCCGTGCGGAGCCGGTGCGGGGTGTGGCAGTCGCCGCAGACGAGCGAGAGGCCGTCGGCCGGGGCGGGGACGGGGTGGGTGGAGGCCCTCGTGGAGCTGCCGATCTCGGACTCGCCGAACTCCGAGCGGATGTCCGTGGTGGCCCCGGTCCCGTCGTGGCACTGGTAGCAGGTCTCCTTCTCCGTCGGGTAGGGGTGGAGGTTCGGCCCGGGCGCGCGGTGGGTGGTGTGGCAGTACCCGCACAGCTGGGTCTCGCTGGAGTAGCCCCCGTGGGGCTCGGTCACGCCGTTCGCGCCGTAGGTGGACAGGTGGGCGAGCGGCACCCGGGCGGTCATGGTCTCGGGGTCGACGACCGCGCCGCGGATCGTGGACCACCCCGATCCGGTCCAGTACTGGACCCAGGTGGCGTCGGCGGGGTAGTTGGAGGGCAGCGGGTACTCCCGCGGGGGGTCGAGGGCCAGGGTGAGGGTCGCGGGGACGAGGAAGGCGAGGCCCTCGGGCCCGATGTCGAAGCTGCGGCTCACGGCGACGCGGTTGGTCCCCGCCGGCGGTGGCGCGGGGAGCTGGTCGATGGTGAAGACCGTGGCCGTCCCGACGGCGCCCGGGGGCACGTCCAGGCGGACCGTGCCGGTGGTGGGGACGAGCTCGCCCCCCTCGGGGCCCACGAGCTCGGCCATGTGGACGTCGTCGCTGGAGACCGGCTCGCAGGGCGGTCCGGGGCGTCCCTTCGCGCTCACCGCCCGGACGCGGTACCACCAGATCCCGAGCGCGGGCGGCAGGTCCTCGAAGGACGTCGTCGCCGCGGACCCCACCTGCTCGAAGGCTCCGTCGGGCGCGGGCGCTCGCTCGATCAGGTAGGAGTCCGCACCCGCCACGGGGTCCCAGGTGAGCTCGTTCCGCTCCGCGGCGATGACCCGCAGGCCGGTGGGCGGCGGCAGCTTCACGGCGCGTGAGGCGACGAGCCAGCCCGCCAGCGCGCCCGCGGTGGCCTGCGGCGGTCTGCCCACCGGCGCGTCCGCGAGCGCTCGCGGCGCACTCACCGCCGCGAGCATCGCGACCACCGTGCATACGCGCGCGATCCGGCCGGCCATCCCCCCCGATGGTAGGCACCGTCGGCCCTCGACCGGAGCGGGCGAAGGACCCTCTCGGGGCAGGCCCTGCGGCCGTGCTCGAGGCCCGCGCGCTCTTCCCCCCGGGTCCCCGAAGGTCCCGAGGGTCCCGGGTCCTCTGGGCCTCGGGTGCGTGAGATGGCCGCCCTAGAGTGAGCGCAGTAGTTAGGAGATATGACAAAACCGGACCACGGAAGGAGGGTTTTCCAGGCCGGCCGGAGCGACAGGGAGGGGGCCGGCGCAACCGCAAGGGGAAGGCAAGGAAGGAGGTGACGACATGCGACGCGATCTGGCGCGGAGGCTGGCGTTCGTGGCGGCGATGACCGGTCTCCTCGTGTTCGCGCTCGGGGAGGCGGCTTTCGCGGCGGACGGGCCCACTCCGCCGGCGCTGGGCGACCCCGTCGGCTCCGACATCTCGCCACACGGCGGGTACTCGGCGAGCACGAACTACTGCCTCCAGTGCCACACGCCGCACAACGCGCCCGCGGACTACGCGTTGCTCGCCGCGAGCACGGTGACCGCGACGTGTAACACGTGCCACGGCCTGCCGGCGGTCGGCGAGGCCAACCCCACCGGCCCACGGCAGCCGCTCGAGCCGGCGAACCCGGCCACGCCGGGGACGGCCGCGCAGCGGGCCGCGTACACGGTCACGACGGGGCGCAACGCCTGGCACGGGATCGGGTCGAGCACGCCGCCAGGTGAGTCCGGTGTCGTGATGACGCTCGCGGACTGGGCGTACGGGTGGCGGTACACCGGCGGCCCGCCGTCGGAAGACGCGACGACCCCGGCGAACACGAAGTCCGCGACGCAGGGCGGCCTGTACTGCGCGAGCTGCCACACGCCCCACGGCGAGTTCGGCCAGCTGGTGAACGCGAAGAAGGTCCTGACCACCGACGCGACCGGTGACTGGTCCACGGTCCAGACGGTGAACTGGGCGGAGAACACCATCGTCTGGTGGGACCCGCCGGGGTCGGAGAGCTTCAAGCGGGTCTTCCTGCACGAGGACTCCGATCCGACCGCCTGGGAGGTCTGCGACCTCGACGCCGGCAACGTCCAGACGGTCACCGCGATCGCGGGCGACGTGGACGACGTGCCGGTCGGCGCCTGCTACTACGCCCAGGTGACGGACACGGACGGGCAGCTCGTCTCGTTCTACGGGTACAAGCTGCTGTCCATGTACCCGAACCACACCTACGCCTCGGTGAAGAGCTGGGGCACCGACCGGTACAACCACGACGCGGCGGTGTGGTGCGGGGCGTGCCACGAGACCCGTCTGTCCGACGAGTTCGGCGGCACGTACCACAACCACCCCACCGGCTGCACGGCCTGCCACGGGAACCCGACCGGGACCCCCGCGGGGTCGGGGGACTTCCCCCACACCTCGACGAACGGGGACTTCCTGATCCAGTACCCGGACGCGCTGTGCATCAGCTGCCACACCGGCGACCTGCCGTGATGGCCTGAGTCGAGCCGAGGGTGCGGCGCCGGGCCCGGAAGGGCCCGGCGCCGCGTTATGCGAAGATGCGGCCGTGGCCGATCTCGCGGAGCTGATCCGGGGCTGGGACGGGGAGGAGGCGGTCCTGCGCTTCGACGCTCCGACCGGCACCTGGATGCTCGTCTGCGTCCACTCCACCGTGCTCGGCCCCGCCGCGGGCGGGACCCGCATGAAGGTCTACGGGGACCCCGCCGAGGCGCTCCGCGACGGTCTGCGCCTCGCCGCCGCGATGACCGCGAAGAACGCGGTGGCGGGTCTCCCCCTCGGCGGGGGCAAGGCCGTCCTCGCCGTCCGGGAGATCCCATCGGGCGAGCGCCGCCGCGAGCTCCTTCTGCGCTACGGCGAGCTCGTCGAGGCTCTCGGCGGGACCTACGTGACGGCCTGCGACATGAACACCTCCGAGCGCGACATGGACGTCGTCGCCGAGCGGACGCGCCACGTCATGGGGCGCAGCCCGGAGGCCGGGGGCTCGGGGTCCTCCGCCCCCTCCACCGCCGTCGGCGTCTTCCACGGGATCCACGCGGCGGTCCGGTACACCACCGGCTCGGAGGACCTCGCGGGGTGCCGCGTCCTCGTGCAGGGCTTGGGGGCCGTGGGGAGCGTCCTCGCCCGGCTCCTCGCCGAGGCCGGCGCGGAACTCCTCCTCGCCGACATCGCGCCCGAGCGAGCAGGTGCGCTCGCCGAGGACCTCGGCGCGGTGGTCGTCCCGGCCGAGGAGGCCCTCGCCACCCCCTGCGACGTGCTCTCCCCCTGTGCCACCGGCGGGATCCTCAACCGCGAGACCATCCCGCGGCTGCGCTGTCGGGTGGTGGCCGGGGCCGCGAACAACCAGCTCGGCGAGCCCGCCGACGCCGAGCGCCTGGCGGAGCGCGGCATCTGCTACGCCCCCGACCTCGTGGTGAACGCGGGCGGGATCATCCACCTCGCCTCCCTCGAGCTCCTGGGCGAGGACGAGGCCGCCCGCGACCGCCGCCTCGAGGCGATCGGGGACACCCTGGCGAGGTGCTTCGCGCTCGCCGAGGCCGAGGGCATCTCCACGGGCGCGGCCGCCGAGCGCATGGTCGCCGAGCGGCTGGCCGCCGGGCGCACGGCTTGACGCATCTCGCCCGAGCCCGGAGCATCGGTGCCGTGGGACGGGATCTCGCTCGGATGGACTGCGTGCCCTGCCGGGGTGGGGTGCCGCCGCTCGGCCGCGAGGAGGTCGCCTCGTACCTCGCGGACCTGGACGGCCGGTGGCGGGTGGTGGACGACCACCACCTCGAGAAGGAGTGGCGGTTCCGAGACTTCCGCGAGGCCCTCGCGTTCACGAACCGCGTGGGTGAGCTCGCGGAGGCGGTCGGCCACCACCCCGACATCGAGCTCGGGTGGGGCCGGGTGAAGCTCACCGTCTACACCCACAAGATCGACGGCCTCCACGAGGCGGACTTCGTCTTCGCCGCCAAGGTGGACGCCCTCGGCGCGGAGCCGGGCCCCGGGGGCGCCTGAGCGGACGGATCCGCGGGGCTCAGCCGCGGAAGGCCGCGGCGGCCTCGAGCACGCGGGCGATCTCGGCCTCGCCGTGGGCCGTCGAGAGCGTCCACATCTCGTAGCCCGAGGGTGGCAGGTACACGCCGGCCTCGAGCATGTGGTGGAAGAACCGCGCGTACCGCTCGTGGTCGGCCGCGCGCGCCTCGGCGTAGCTCCGCACGGGCCCCGGGGAGAAGAAGACGGAAAGGAGCGTGCGCTCCCGGTTGACGGTGGCCTCGATCCCACCTCGGCCGAAGGCCTCCTCGAGCCCCTCGGCGAGCTCGCGGGCGGTCCGCTCGAGCCCCGGGTACGGGTCGCGCTCCCGGGCGAGGTCGAGCGCGGCGATCCCGGCGGCGACGGCGACGGGGTTGCCCGAGAGCGTGCCTGCCTGGTAGACGGGCCCCACGGGCGCGAGGTGCTCCATGACCTCGCGGCGGCCGCCGAAGGCCGCGCAGGGGAACCCGCCCCCCATGACCTTGCCCAGGGTCGTGAGGTCGGGCTCGGTCCCGTAGACGGCCTGGGCGCCGCCGTAGGCGATCCGGAAGCCCGTGATCACCTCGTCGAAGAGCAGGAGCGCGCCGTGCTCCCGGGTGAGCTCCCGCAGGCCCTGGAGGAAGCCCGGCTCGGGCGGCACGACGCCCATGTTCGCGGCCACGGGCTCGACGACGACCACGGCGACCTCGGAGCCCCGCTCGGCGAAGAGCGCGCGCACCGCCTCGAGGTCGTTGTAGGGCAGCGTGACGGTGTCGCGCGCGGCGCCCTCGGTCGCGCCCGGCGAGCCCGGGATCCCCAAGGTCGCCAGGCCCGAGCCCGCCCCCTTGGCCAGGAGGGGATCGGCGTGCCCGTGGTAGCAGCCCTCGAACTTCACGATGAGGTCCCGGCCGGTCGCGCCGCGGGCCAGGCGCACCGCGCTCATCACGGCCTCGGTGCCGCTCGAGACGAGGCGCACCTCCTCCACGCTCGGCACGGCCTCGACGATCCGCTCGGCGAGCTCCACCTCGAGCTCCGTGGGCGCCCCGAAGGAGGTGCCCCGCCGGGCGGCGGCCTCGGCCGCCTCGAGGATCTCGGGGCAGGCGTGGCCGAACAGGAGCGCGCCCCAGGACTGGACGAGGTCCAGGTACGTGCGCCCGTCCACGTCGGTGAGGTAGGCGCCGCGCCCCTCGGCGACGAACCGCGGGGTGCCGCCGACGCCGCCGAAGGCCCGGACCGGCGAGTTCACCCCGCCGGGGATCACCCGGCGCGCGCGCTCGAACAGCTCCTCGGACCGGCCCACGCCGGCCCCCATGCTACGAGACCTGCCACTCATCCCCAGCCGAGGCCCCCGTCACCCGGCGAGCCAGGCCGCGGCGTCCTTCGCGTGGTAGGTGAGGATGAGGTCGGCGCCGGCGCGGCGGATCGAGGTGAGGGCCTCGAGCACGACCTTGCGCTCGTCGAGCCAGCCGTTGCGGGCCGCCGCCTTCAGCATCGCGTACTCGCCGGAGACGTTGTAGGCGGCCATGGGGAAGCGGGTCTCGTCCTTCGCGCGCCGGATGATGTCGAGGTAGGGCAGGGCGGGCTTGACCATGACGATGTCGGCGCCCTCCTCGATGTCGGCGCGCACCTCGCGGATCGCCTCGTCGGCGTTGGGTGGGTCCATCTGGTAGCCGGTGCGGTCGCCGAAGCGCGGGGCGCACTCCGCGGCCTCGCGGAAGGGACCGTAGAAGGCGCTCGCGAACTTCGCCGCGTAGGCGATGATCCCGACGCGCTCGAACCCCGCCTCGTCCAGGGCGTCGCGGATCGCCGCGACCTGGCCGTCCATCATCCCGCTCGGGCCCACCATGTGGGCGCCGGCCTCCGCCTGCGCGACGGCGATCCGCCGGTAGCGCTCCACCGTGGCGTCGTTGTCCACGTGCCCCTCCTCGTCGAGGACGCCGCAGTGGCCGTGCTCGGTGTACTCGTCGAGGCAGAGGTCGGCCATGATCACGTGCTCGTCGCCGAGCTCCTTCCGCAGCACCCGCAGGCCGCGCTGGGCGATCCCGTCGGGGTTCCACGCCTCCGAGCCCTGCGCGTCCTTGCGCTCGGGGACGCCGAAGAGCATGAAGGCCGTCACGCCCCTCGATGCGATCTCGGCCGCCTCCTTGCGGAGCGACTCCAGGGTGTGCTGGTACTGCCCGGGCATCGAGGGGATCTCCACGGGCTCGGCGATCCCCTCCTTCACGAACAGGGGGGCGATGAGGTCCCGCGGCGAGAGCTCGACCTCGCGCACGAGGGCGCGCAGCGCCGGCGTCCGTCGTAGGCGCCGCGGTCGGTGCCGTGGGAACACCATGGCCCGATGGTACCCCGGGGCGCGCATCGGGGACGGGTCCTTGGTCCCGGGCTGCGGGCGCCGGACGGGCCGGGTCGCGGCTCAGCGGCGCAGGGCCCGCTCCACCGCGGCGACCAGGCCCTCCATGGTGTGGGGGCTCGCGACGGCCGAGACCCGCAGGCCGTGGGCGCGGGCCTCCCGGGCCGTGACCGGCCCGATGCAGACGACCTTCGGATCCCCCTTCATGGCGCCCAGGGCCCGGACGAAGCCGCGGACGGTGGAGGCGCTCGTGAAGGTCACGGCGTCCACCTCCCCGCGGCGGAGCGCGTCCCGCGCCTCCTTCGGGAGGGATCGGGCGAGGCGCGTGCGGTAGGCGTCCACGCGCTCGGGCGACCAGCCCTTGCGGGCGAGGGCCTCCTCGAGCCCCTCGGGGGCGATGTCGGCCCGGGGGCACAGGACGCGGCCGCTCCCGCGGGGGAAGGCCCGCGCGAGCCCGACCGTCGTGTAGGTCCTCGGCACGAGGTCGGCCTCGCGCCGGGCGTATCGGCGGAAGGCCTCGGCGGTCCCTTCGCCGACCACCGCGACCCGGGCCCGGACCTCCCTCGGCCGCAGGTGCGCCGAGAGCACCTCGACGGTGCGGGGGCTCGTGAGCGCGATCCAGGCGTAGGCGCCCTCGGCGAGCTCGCGCAGCGCGCGCCGCAGCGCCGGGGAGCGCGAGGGGACGAGCTCGATCGCCGGGGCGACGATCACCCGTGCGCCGCGCCGCTCGAGGAGCCGAACGAGCTCGCCGGCCTGCTCGGCCGGCCTGGTCACGAGGACGGTCCGCCCCGCGAGGGGTCTCGGGCTCATCGCCGGACCTCCGCGAGGATCCCCTCCGCGCCGGCCGCCCGGAGCTCGGCCTCGACGGCGGCCGCCACCTCCTCGGGGTCGGACCCCTGCGCGCTCGCCCTGGCCTCGCGGGCGCCGTCGGGGGTGAACACCGCGGCCGTCAGGCGCACGCGCCCGTCCTCCACCTCGGCGTAGGCCCCGAGGGGGAGCGCGCACCCGCCGCCGAGCCGGCGCATGATCGCCCGCTCCGCGAGGAGGGCGGTCCGCGAGGGCGGGTGCTCGAGGCCGGCGAGGACCTCCAGGGTCGCGGCGTCGTCGGCCCGGGCCTGGACGCCGAGCGCCCCCTGGCCGGGGGCGGGCAGCATCTCGGCGGGGGACATCGGCGCGGCGTGCGCGGGCACGATCCCCAGGCGCACGAGGCCGGCGGCGGCGAGCACGATCGCGTCCACCTCCCCCCGCTCGAGCTTGCGCAGCCGCGTGTCCACGTTGCCCCGGAGCTCCGCGACGCGGACGTCCGGGCGCCGGCGCAGGATCTGGGCCTGGCGCCGCAGGCTCGAGGTCCCCACCACCGCCCCCGGTCGCAGCTCACCGTCGCGGGTGACGAGCACGTCGAGGGGGCTCTCGCGCTCGGGCACCGCGGCGAGCACGAGGTCGGGCTCGTCCTCGGCCGGCAGGTCCTTGGCGGAGTGGACGGCGAGGTCCACCTCGCCCTCGCGCAGGGCGCGGACGATCTCCGCGACGAACATCCCCTTCAGGCCGGCCCGGAACGCCCCGGGGGCCGTGACCGCCTGGTGCCGGTCCCCCGAGGTCGTGATGCCGACGAGCTCCACCTCGACGCCTCGCTCCCGGAGCCGGTCGGCCACCCACCCCGCCTGGGCGAGCGCGAGGGCCGAGCGGCGCGTGCCGAGGCGGAGCGTCACGGCTCGGGCAGGTCGAAGAGCTGGGCGAGGAGCCGGGCGTGGGTGCGCTCGGCGCCCGGTCCCGAGAGCTCCTTCAGGCGGACGATGGGGTCGTGCAGCAGCTTCGCGACGATCCCCCGGGCCAGGCCCTCCACCGCCTCCCGCTCGGCCGGCGTGAGGTCCGCGAGCTCGGAGCGGAAGCGGTGGAGCTCCGCGGCGATGGCCTCCTCTCCCCGGCGCCGCAGCGCGGCGATGAGCGGCGCCAGGTGCTCGGAGCGCCGGCGCACGAGGAAGCGGCGGGCCTCCTCCTCCACGATCGCGCGGGCCCGCTCGACCTCCGCGGCCACGCTCGCCGCGCGCGTTGCGAGCACACCGCGCAGCCCCTCGATGTCCACGAGTCGCACGCCGGGGATCCGTCCGGCGGCGGGATCGACGTCCCGGGGGACGGCGAGGTCGAGGAGGAACAGGGGCCGCTCGCGCCCCGCCACGGCCGCCGTCACGGTGTCGGCCGCGAGCACGATCCCCGCCGCGCCGGTCGCGGAGACCACGAGGTCGGACTCGGCGAGGGCGGCGGGCAGCTCGTCCAGGTCGCCGGGCTCGGCCCCGGTCCGCTCGGCCACGGCCCGGGCTCGCTCCAGGGACCGGTTCAGCACGCGGACGGTCCCCACGCCGCGGCGCCGGAGGTGGCCGAGGGCGAGGGACGCCATCTGCCCGGCGCCGACGACGAGGGCGCGTCGGCCCGCGAGCCCGCCGAGGGCCTCGGCCGCGAGATCCGCCCCCGCGTCCACGAAGGCGTCGGGCGCGGAGCCCACCCCCGTCTCTGAGCGCACCCGGCGGCCCGCGCGCGCGGCCGCGTGGAACAGGCCGGTCATCGCGCGGCCGGCCACCCCCTCGGCCTCCGCCAGGCGCAGGGCCTCGCGGACCTGGGAGAGGATCTGGGGCTCGCCGAGGACCATGGAGTCCAGGCCGGCAGCCACCGCGAGCAGGTGCTCGACCGCCTGCTCCTCGTAGTGGGACACGAGGGGCGCGGCGATCTCGTCGGGGTCCACGCCGCGGGTCTCGCAGAGCAGGCGCTTGAGGGCCTGGAAGCCGGCGTGGTAGGCGGGGACCGCCGCGTAGATCTCGACCCGGTTGCAGGTCGAGAGCACGACGCCCTCCTCGATCGCGGGGTCCTCGGCGATCCGGCGGTAGGCCTTCGTGAGGTCGTCGTCGGTGAAGGCGAGGCGCTCGAGCAGGTCGACGCTCGCACCGCGGTGGGTGACGCCGAGAGCGAGGATGGCCATGGAACTCCCGCCCATGCTACCGCCCGTCGGCCACCGGGACCGCCGCGGTAGCATCCCCCGCGGCGTGGGCGGACGGCGAGCGCGGGACCTCGGGGTGGTGATCGGCGAGCTGCCGACGGGCCCGGGCAACGCCATCACCGACGTGCCGGGGGTGCGGGTGGGGCACGTGAGCGTGATCGAGGGCCCGGACGGCGACCCCCACGCGGTGCGCACCGGCGTCACCGCGATCCTCCCCCACGAGGGGTGGCCCTGGGACGAGCCCGTCTACGCCGGGGTCCACATCCTGAACGGCTACGGGGAGACGATCGGCGTCAACCACCTCCGCGAGTGGGGGATCCTCATGAGCCCGATCCTGCTCACCTCCACCGCTCAGATCGGCGAGGCCTACGACGCGGCGCTGCGGTGGGTCGCCCGGGTGGACCGGCGGGCGGCTCTGGAGGTCATGCCGGTCGTCTCGGAGTGCGACGACTCGTTCCTGAACGACGTCCTCTCCTTCCCCCTGGCCGACGAGCACGTCGCGGGGGCGCTCGAGGGCGCGCGCCCGGGCCCGGTGGAGGAGGGCTCGGTCGGCGCTGGGGTGGGGATGCAGTGCTTCGACTTCAAGGGCGGCATCGGGACGGCCTCGCGCGTCGTCGAGGGCTTCACCGTGGGGGTGCTCGTCCTCACGAACCACGGCTCGCGCCCGGAGCTCACCATCGCCGGCGCGCCGGTGGGGCGCGAGATCGCCGACCTCATGCCCGAGGAGCACCAGGAGGGCTCCTGCGTCGCGGTCGTCGCCACCGACGCGCCGCTCCTGCCCCACCAGCTGCGCCGGATGGCCGTGCGCGCGGGGCTGGGCCTCGCCCGCGGGGGCTCGAGCGCCTCGAACGGCTCGGGCGAGCAGATGCTCGCGTTCTCGACCGCCAACCGCCTGCCGGCCGAGGGGGGCCGGGTCGTGGAGCTCCGGGCGGTGGCCGACGGACCCGGGGGTGGGACGCTCTCGGCGCTGTTCCGCGCCGTGGTCGAGGCGACCGAGGAGGCCGTCGCGAACGCGCTGTTCGCCGCGACGACCGTCGTGGGCCGGGACGGGCACGTCCTCCACGCGCTCCCCGTCGAGCGGGCCCTCGAGGTGCTCGAGCGGTACGGGCGGCTCGCCCGGTAGCCGCGGAGGGCCCTCCGCCCG
>FWWM01001216.1_pt1 | contig 79606 bp, 77 predicted proteins | sample 2228351 | NCBI WGS metagenome assembly FWWM01 (sample SAMEA103939774, study PRJEB20133) | metagenome | reverse complement strand
GGATGCGGTGGATGTCTGTGTCCCGCATGGCCAGGTGCTGGCGGGCCAGGTCCCAACCCAGCAGGGTAATGGGCAGGCCGCTGTCCAGGACCACGGCTGCCGCTTCGGGGTCCGCGTGGAAGTTGTACTCCGCGGCGGCGGTCACGTTCCCCCCCGAGGCGGACCCGCCGTACACGTACACCTGCGCGGGCATCTCCGCCAGCCGCGGCGCTTGGATCAGGGCCGCAGCCAGGTTCGTGAGGGGTCCCAGACACACCACCTCCAGCTCCCTGCGGTAGTGGCGGCACAGGGACAGGATGGCGTCCACCGCGTGCGCGGACTCCGCACGCCCCTTGGGCTTGGTGGCCGCGTGGGTACCCAGCCCGCTGCGGCCGAAGAACCCGTCGAAGGGCGCGTGCGGGCGCACCAGGGCGCGTTCGCACCCCGGGTACACGGGGATGCGGCTGAGCCCGGCCAACTCCAACCCGTACAGGACGTTGTCCGTGGCCTGCTGCACCCGCACACAGCCGGCCACCGTGGTGACCGCCACCACCTCCACCTCCGGGGTCCGGGCCGCCATCCACAAGGCCACCACGTCTTCCGTGGTCCCGTCTCCGTCCACCAGAAGCCTGCGCATGCACCCTCCCGCGCGCGCACCGTGCGCGCCGCTCCCCGCTATTCTACGCCAGCCGCCGCCCGCCGCGCCGGCTTTGACAGCCGCGCCCGCGGGTCGTACAAGGGTAGCGGTGCGCCTGTTCCGTACCCTACCTCCTCGAGCCCGCCACGCATTCCTCCACGACCTGGCTGGCGCGGTCCTGGCAGGTCTGTTCTCCGGCGCGGTCCTGCCCTTCGCCGGCGTGGTGGCGCGCCAGCTGGGAGCCCCGCCCCTGTGGATTGCTGTGCTGGCCAGCGCTCCGGCCCTGGGCTTCTTCCTCACCGCAGGCTGGGCTCCCGCCCTCGCCAGCTCCAACCCCGTGGCGCTGGTGGTGTGGCCCGCGGTGATCGGCAGGGGGCTGTTCCTCCTGGCCCCCTGGCTAGCGGGCCCAGGGCCCCTCGTGGCGCTGGTGGTGGGGTTCCACCTGGTGAACGGCCTTACGGTCCCCGCGTACGCGGAGGCGGTGGGGAGGGTACTGCCTGCGGACGTACGGGGAAGGTTGGTCGGGGCCGTGCGGGTCGGCCTGAGCCTGTCCGCGGTGGGCGCTTCGCTGCTGGCGGGCGCGGCCATCCAGCGGTTCGGCTACGGCCCGGTGTTCGCTGCGGGATCCGTTTTCGGCGTGGCGGGGGCGCTGGTGTTCCGCCGCATCCGTCTGCCCCGGAGCGGCTCGGAACGCCGGACACCGCCGCCCGCGTGGTGGACGGCCCTTCACGACCCCGCCTTCCGGCCCCTGCTCGGTGCCACCTTCGTGTTCGGGTTCGGGGGTTGGATGATGGCCCCTGCCATCCCCCTGCTCCTCGTGGACGAGCTGCGGGCCACCAACGCGCAGGTGGGGGTCCTGGCCGCCACTTCTTCCCTGGCCTCCGTGGTGGGGTTCTCCGTGTGGGGCCGGTACGTGGACCGCCGTTCGGGAACCACCGCCATGCGCACCCTCCTCTCCGCCGCGGTGGCCACCCCGCTGCTGTTCCTCACCGCCCCGCACCCCTGGTTCGCCCTGTTGGCCTTCGCCTCCGACGGGTTCTTCGTGGCAGGCCTGGACCTGGCGTGGATGGCCGCCTGCATGGAGCTCGCGCCCCCCGGGCGCGTGGCGGTATACGCGGCCGCGTACACGGTGCTCATGGGGCTGCGCGGCCTCACCGCCCCCTTCGTGGCGGGTGCGGTGGCCAGCGCCCTGGGTCCGCGGCCCGTGTTCCTGGTGGCCGCTGCCCTCATCGCGGCCGCGGGTGTGATGGCCCGCCGCCAGTTGGGTCGGGCACCCGCCTCCTGACGCCGCCCATCCGGACGGTGAGGCCTTTGGAGGCGGTCCGTTACCCGCCGCACCGGCACAAGCCCCGCCGGCTCCCGTCCGCGCTTCCACCGCCCACCGGGAGAAGGTCCGCAGGGCGGCCGCAGTACAGCCGCTGAGCTTCTTGCTGAGCAGGAAGGCCTCCGCAAGGCCGGTGAGCGTTGGCTGTTCGGGCCCTTCCTGGGAAGCTGCGGAAATGCAGACAGGATGCTGCCTGGCGCGCCCGGCAGGATTCGAACCTGCGGCCTTTGGCTCCGGAGGCCAACGCTCTGTCCCCTGAGCTACGGGCGCACCTGCCTTTATGCTACGGGTTCCCAGCCGCGGAGGCAACCGGAGGTTCGCCCTCGAACACCACGCGGTTGCGCAGCACCCCGATGCGGGAGACTTCTGCCTCCACCACGTCCCCATGCCGGAGGAACAGGGGAGGGTTGCGGCCAAAGCCCATGCCCGCAGGGGTGCCCGTGGCGATCACGTCCCCCGGCAGAAGGGTGATCCCCCGGGACAGGTCCTCGATGGCCCGACAGACAGGGAAGATCATGTCCCGGGTGTGCCCGTGCTGGCGGACCTCCCCGTTCACGCGCAGCCACAGCTCCAGGTCCTGGGGGTCCGGGATCTCCTCCGCGGTCACCAGCACGGGCCCCACCGGGCAGAGGCCGTCCAGGCTCTTTCCGTAGAACCACTGGCCGCCTCTCGCGAACTGCAGGTCCCGGGCGGACAGGTCGTTCAGCACCGTGTAGCCCAGCACGTGGTCCAGGGCGCGTTCCGCGGGGATCCGCCTGCCGCCCCGGCGCAGCACCACCGCCAGCTCCACCTCCCAGTCCAGCTGTGTGGTGAGGGCAGGGTCCACGACCACGTCCTCGTCCGGCCCCACGATGCTCGTGGTCACCTTGGTGAACCACACGGGCTCCCGGGGCACCTGCCGTGCGGGGGACTCCTCCACGTGGGCGTGGTAGTTCAGCCCCATACAGAACACGTTGCGGGGCGGGTCTACCGGGGCCCGCAACCGCAGTGCCTGGGCCGGCAGCGTCCGGCCCTCCAGCTCCAGCGGCCCCTCGTACCGGAACTCCCGCACCGGCCGCACCCGCTCGCCCTCCAGCACCCCCCACCGGACCCCCACCTCGCTGTCAAACCGTACAAGACGCATGGACTCCTCCTCAACGGGGGAGCCGCAGGCGCAGCAGACGGCGGGCGTTCCCCTCGAAGATGGCGTGCTTGACCTCCGGCGGGAACGACACGTTCTCCACCACCCGGATGGTCTCCCGCAGGAACAAGGCTCCTCCCTCGGGGTCGAAGGGGAAGTCGGTGGCGAACAGCACCCGTTCGGACCCGAAGAAGGCGATCCCGCACTCCGTCGCCGGCAGGGCTCCGAACAACGCGGTGTCCGCATAGAACCGACGGAAGTAGTCCAGGGGCCGGCCCCGGAGTGCTTGTTTGGCGCGCAGGTCTTCCTCCTCGTCCGTCCGCCGCCCCACCTGGTCCAGGCCCCAGCCCACGCGCCCCTCGAAGTACGGCACCATGCCGCCCATGTGGTGGGTGATGATCTTCAGGCTCGGGTAGCGGTCGAACAGCCCCCAGAACACCATCCGCGCCATGAACACGCTCGTCTCGTACGGCCAACCGAACGCCCACCAGATGTCGTACTTGGAGCGGGACTCGGTGCGGTAGTCGGGGTGGTCTGGAGGCCGGGTGGGGTGGACCCACACGGGCAGGTCCAGCTGGCTTGCGACGGCGAACAGCGGCTCGTAGGCAGGTTGGTCCAGGGGCGCTCCGTTCACGTTCGTGAACACCTGCACCCCCGTGGCACCCAGCTCCCGGACCGCCCGCTCGGCCTCCCGGACCGCGGCCTCCGGGTCGTTCATAGGCAGGGAGGCCACGAACCCCACAAACCTGTCCGGGTAGCGGTCCACCAGCTCCGCCATGCTGTCGTTCGCCACCCGTGCCAGCTCTGCCGAGCGGTCCGGAGGTGCCACCGCCTCCACGGGGGGCGCGGCCAGGGAGATCACCTGCACGTAACCCGGGTGCTGGTCCATCATCCGGAACCGCAGGTCCAGGTCGTACAGCGACCGTACGCCCCGCACACGCTTCTGCATGTAGGCGGTGCTGGGGAGCTGCGCGGTCATCCGCTCGTAGTAACGGTCCGGCAGCACGTGGCAGAACACGTCGATGTGCAGACCGGTCACCTCTGCCCTCCAGCGGTGTGGTGTGCCGTACCCCCGGCTGGGTCTATGGTGGCCGCCCACGCGGCGGCCTGCAACGGCCCGGTTCGACAGTGCAGAACGAGGGGCCGATGGGGGTCAGCCCTGCAGCGCCCGCCGCCTGCGGTCCTGGGCGATGGCCTCCCGGAGCCGCTGCGCGTACTCGTGGGCCAGCTCCCGCGGCAGCCGTCCGAACAGACGCGCGTCGCCCGGGGCGACCACCAGGACCACGTGGTCGCCGACCCGCACGCTCCACTCCCCCAGCACGCCCACCGCACGGACGTCCAAGGGCGAGGGGTCCTCGTTGAACACCTCGTCCAACCGCGCCGCCACCTCCGCCGCCCGTTCCCGGCCGCCGCTCAGCCGTAGGACCGGCTCCCCGTTCACCCGCACCACGCCCACAGGCCCCTCCGCATCCACCGCCAGCTGGAGGAAGCCCGCAGACACCCGGCGGTGCAGCGGCACGCCGCGGCGCCCCAGCTCCTGCTCCACCGCCCGCAACCGCTCCTCCCAACGCGGGTGCGTCCGGAACGCTCCCGGGTCCCCGCTGCCGGACAGCAGCTCCTCGCGGGCCAGGCGCTCGAGCAAGGTCAGGACCCCCACGGGGTGCCACGGGGTGTGCAGGAGGTAGCCGACCGCGGCCACGTCCGCCTCACGCTCCAACTCCCGGCCGAAGGCGCTCAACACGCCCCCGGCCACCAGCTGGGCCCCCGCAGCCACCCGCGCGTCCCGGGCCAGCACCGCCACCAGCAGGACCAGGAGGTTGGTGCGGCTGACCTCCCGTTCCATCCTCTGGTGGTGCCGGAGGGCCACGTGGGCGGCCTCGTGTGCCAGCAGGGCGGCCAGCTCGTGGTCCGTGCGGACGCGTTCCAGCATGGCGGAGGTCACGTACACCAGGCCCCCGGGAAGGGCCACCGCGTTGGGCGTTCGGTGCTCCACCACCTTGAAGGCCCACGGCAGCTGCGGCCGCTCCGTCACCGCCGCCACCGCCCGGCCGACCCGCGCAACGCGCGCGTTCCCCTCGGGGTCGGCCACCAGCCGGAGGGCGCGCTCGATCTGCTCCCCTGCCCGGCGGCCCGCTTCCACCTCCGCACGGTCCGACCCCGTCTGCGCCGCCAGCGGGGTGGCGAGCACCAACACGCTCAGGATCAGCGCGCCAGTCCGAAGCACCGTCGGGCGTTTTCCGCGGTCCGTGCCGCCACCTCCTCCGTCCGCTGGCCCCGGGAAGCGGCCACGGCTTCCACCACCTGCGGCAGGTAACTGGGCTCGTTCCTGCGCCCTCGGTATGGGTGCGGGGCCGCGAAGGGGGCGTCCGTCTCCACCAGGAGGAGGGGGTCCGGGATGGAGGCCGCGGCCGCGCGCACGGCTCCCGCCTTGGGGTAGGTGACCGGGCCGCCCACGGACAGCCAGTAGCCGCGTGCCGCACAGGCCGCCGCGTAGTCCGTCGGCCCCATGAACATGTGCAGCACCACCGCCCGCGCGCCCTCCTCCTCGAGGATCCGGAGCAGGTCCGCGGCGGCCCCCCGGTTGTGCACCACCAGCGGCTTGCCGCACGCGCGGCTGAGCCGGACGTGTCGCCGCAGGTTGGCCTGTTGGACCTCCCGCGGACACCGCCCCCGCTCGTAGTCCAGGCCGCACTCCCCCACCGCCACCACCCTCGGGTGCTCCGCCAGCCCGGCGACGGCTTCGAAGTCGCTGGCGCTCGCCTCGTGCGCCTGGTTCGGGTGGATCCCCACGGCCGCGTACACGCACGGGAACCGCTCCGCCAGATCCACCGCGCGCTCGCTGGTCTGCCGGTCTGTGCCCAGGGTCACCAGGACCTGCACCCCCGCGGCCAGGGCCCGCGCCACCACCGCCTCCCGGTCCCGGTCGAAGTCCGGGTGGTGGAGGTGTACGTGCGTGTCGATCACGACACCCGTGCGCCCGGCGGCAGCTCCCGGTCCAGGGTGACCAGGGCCAGTCGGCCGTTCCACTCCGCGGCCAGCAGCATGCCCTGGGACTCCACGCCCCGCAGCCGCCGCGGCTCCAGGTTGGCCACCACCACCACGGTCCTGCCCACCAGGTCCTCCGGCAGGTAGTGCGGCACCAGCCCCGTCACGATGGTGCGCACCTCCCCGCCCAGGTCCACCTTCGCCTCGATGAGCTTCTCCGTCCCCGGCACCCGCCGTGCCTCCACCACGCGGGCGACCCTCAGGTCCAGCCTGCGGAACTCCTCCAGGCTCAGGACCTCCCCTGCACGGGACCCTTCCGCCACCGGCCTCCCCTCCTCCACCCGCGGGAAGATGGGCGCGCCGGGCCGCACCCGGGTTCCCGGCCGCAGCCACCGCCAGCGGCGCGCGTCCTCCAGCCGCAGGCCGGTGCCGCGGTACGCCCCGCCCCGTGCGCGTGCCTCCCGCGCGCGCCCCTCGAACTCCGGGTAGCCCAGCTGAGACCACACCTTCACGGTGGCCGTAGGCATCACGGGCTCCAGCAGGATGGTGGCCACCCGGAGAGCTTCCAGCGTGTTCACCAGGACCGTGCCCGCCCGGTCCCGCTGCCCTGCCCGGTGGAGGCTCCAGGGCGCCTCCCGGTCCAGGTAGCGGTTCGCCGCACCGAGCAGCTGCCACACGGACGCCAGGGCCCGGGGGAAGTCGTAGGCCCGCACCGCCGCCCACACCGCGTCCACGGTCGCCTGCGCCAGCTCCCGCAGCTCCCCGTCTGTCCCTTCCTCCGGCCCGGGCTCCGGCAGCACACCCCCGAAGGAGCGCTCCACCAGGGGCAGGGTGCGGTTGAGGAGGTTGCCGTAGTCGTTCGCGAGGTCCGCGTTGAACCGCACCAGCAGCTGCGCACGGCTGAAGTCCCCGTCTTCCCCGAAGGGTACTTCCCGGACGAGGAAGTAGCGGATTGCGTCCACGCACACGTCCAGCTCGGCGCCGCTGCGCTCCGCCAGCTCCCGGGCCACCGCCACGGGGTCGATCACGTTCCCCAGCGTCTTGCTGATCTTCTGGCCCTCCAGGGTCAAAAACCCGTGCACCAGGACCTGCCGCGGCGGCTGCAGCCCCGCGCTCAGGAGCATGGCGGGCCACAGCAGGGAGTGGAACCGGTTGATGTCCTTGCCGATGAGGTGGTGGGCGGGCCACCAGCTCGCGAACTGCTCCTCGTCCCGGCCGAAGCCGATGGCGCTGATGTAGTTCGTCAGGGCGTCGAACCACACGTAGATGACGTGGGACGGGTCCTCCGGCACCGGGATGCCCCACGAGAGCTTCTCCACGGGCCGCGACACCGACACGTCCTCCAGGCTGTCGATCAGGTTCCACATCTCCGCGTAGCGGGAGGCGGGGACCACGAAGTCCGGGCGCTCCTCGAACAGCCTCCGCAGGTGTGGCCGGTACCGGGACAGCCGGAAGAAGTAGTTCTCCTCCTCGATGACCTGGGGCTCCGTGAGGTGCCGAGGACAGCGCCCGTCCACGAGCTCGCTCCGCGTGACGAAGGCCTCGCACTGCACGCAGTACAGGGCCCGGTAGTGCTTGCGGTACAGGTCGCCCGCGGCCGCCACCCGCCGCCAGATCTCCTGGACCCCCGGCCAGTGGCGATGCCGGTCCGTGGTGCGGATGAAGTCGTCGTTGGACACGTTCAGCTGGCGGCACAGCTCCTGGAAGGCGGCCGCGTTGCGGTCCACGAAGGTCTGAGGGTCCTGGCCCGCCCGGGCTGCCTCGTTGGCGATGTTCTGACCGTGCTCGTCCGTGCCCGTGAGGAAGAACACCTCCTCCCCGGCCAGCCGGTGGTAGCGGGCCAGTACGTCCGCCAGCACCTTCTCGTACGCGTGCCCGATGTGCGGGGTGGCGTTCACGTAGTCGATGGCCGTGGTCACGTAGAACCGGTCCGTCACGCCGTCACCTCCACCGGGGCCGTCCCCTCACGGCAGGCCGTCCCCGTACCGTTCCTCCTCCCACGGGTCTCCGCGCAGGTGGTAGCCCGCGGCCTCCCAGAACCCCGGGCGTTCCTCCGTCAGGAACTCCAGGCCCCGCACCCACTTGGCGCTTTTCCAGAAGTACAGGTGCGGGACCACCAGGCGCAGCGGCCAACCGTGCTCCGGCGTAAGGGGCCGGCCGTCGTGCTCGTACGCGAACAACACGTCGTCTCGGTCGAGATCCTCTACCCGCAGGTTCGTGGTGTAGCCGCCCTCCGCGTGCACCATGACCCAGCGGGCCCCGGGACGTGCGCGGACCTGCTGCAGCACGGCCCGGGCGGGGACACCGCCGAAGCGGTTGTCGAGCCGGCTCCACCTTGTGACGCAGTGTACATCACACCGGACCTCCACCCACCCCAGAGCCCGGAAGGCCTCGTAGGTCCAGCTGCGCTCCTCCTCCACCGCCCCGAACACGCGGAACGTCCACGCCCGCAGGTCCGCCCGGGGGACCGGACCCACGTGCAGCACCGGCCAGTGGTCCGTCCGGTACTGGCCGGGGGGCAGCCGGTCTGCGGGAACGCGTCGCACCTCCGCCTCCTCACACGTCCGGCTGCAGCGCGGCCTCCTCCGCCGCACGCCGCCTGCGCACGAGCAGGAACGACACCAGCACCGCGGCCTCGTACAGGGCGAACATGGGCAAAGCCAGGAGGAACATGGTCACCGGGCTCCAGTCCGGGGTGACGGCCGCGGACACCACCAGGATGACCAGGAGGGCGAGTTTCCACTCCCGCTGCAGCCGCTGGGGGCTCACGAGGCCCAACACGCAAGCTGCCACCACCAGCAAGGGCGTCTGGAACCCCAAGCCCATGCCCACCAACAACCAGGTGACGAAGTGCAGGTAGTTCAGGGCGGTGACCTGCACCCGGATCAGGGTGCCCGCCTGGCTCAACAGCCACTTGGCCGCCGCGGGGAGGATGAAGAAGTACCCGAACACCGCGCCCGCGGCGAACAGCACCCCTGCGGCCACGCACACCGGCACCACCACCCGCCGCTCGTGGGGCTTCAGCGCCGGGTCCACAAAGCGGAAGGCCTGGTAGACGATCCACGGCATGGAAAGCGCCAGCCCCCCTGTCACGGCCACGCGGAACCGGGCCAGGAACGGTTCCAGCATGCCGATGGCGTACAGCTGCATCCCGCCCGTGGGCTGCAGCAGCAGCCGCAGCAGCGGCTCCGAGAAGCTCCACGAGACCGCGGTGCCCGCGGCCAGGCCCGCCAGACTCCAGAGGAGCCGCTGCCGCAGCTCCTCCAGGTGCTCGATCCAGGTCATGGGCCGGTCCTCGCGCGCCACACCCCTCACCCCGCGGAAACTGCCGCCTGCCTGCGGTTAAACCGGTCCATGGCCCGCTGAATTCCCTCCCGCAGGGCCACCTCCACCGCGTCCGCGGCCCGGTCCAGGGCCTCGTCCACCTCCGCCCGCTCCCCCCGCGGGAACCGCGAAAGCACGTGGTCCACCGGGTGGGAGCCCGGGCGGCCGATGCCGACCCGCACCCGGGCCACCTCCAGCGTCCCCAGGGCTTCCAGGACCGACGCCATGCCCCGGTGGCCCCCCGAACTGCCCCGGGCCCGCACCCGGAGGGTCCCCACGGGCAGGTCCATGTCGTCGTACACCACCAGCACGTCCGCGGCAGACAGCCCCCAGCGCCCCACCAGCTCCCGTACGGCGTCTCCGCTCCGGTTCATGTACGTGAGAGGCTTCGCCAGGAGGACGGGCATCCCCCCGACCTGCGCCTGCGCCACCTCCGCGGCTCCCTCCGCGCGGAAGGACGCGCCCCAGCGTCGCGCCAGCCGGTCCACCACCTCGAACCCCACGTTGTGGCGCGTGCCCCGGTACCGGCGGCCGGGATTGCCCAGGCCCACCACCAGCCTCATCGCTCCCAGTGTACGCCAGGCCTGGAACGGAAAAGGGGCGCCGCGCGCCCCCAGAGCAGCCCGGAGGGCAGATGGGGCTTACTCCTCTTCCTCCTCCGCCGCCTTGCCCTTGCCCACCACCTCCGGCTGGGCGGGCGCTTCCTCGCCCGCAGGGGCCTCCTCCGGCAGCACCGCGGGGGCCAGGATGGTCACCACCGTCTCGTCCGCGGGAGTCAGGACGGTCACCCCCTCCGGCACCTTCAGGTCGCGCACGTGCAGGGAGTGGCCCAGCGTCAGGCGGGAGACGTCCAGCTCCAGGTGGTCCGGCAGTTCCGCGGGCAGCCCACTCACCTCCACCTCGTGCCGGAGGACCTCCAGGATCCCGCCTTCCCGAACGCCAGGCGCCTCTCCCCGCACCACCACGGGCAGGCGGGTGTACACCTTCTCCGTGAGGCTCACGCGGTGCAGGTCCACATGCAGCAGGCGGCGGCTCAGGACCTCCCGCTGGACTTCCTGGACCATGGCCAGCTCGCCGCGCACCTGCCCGTCCTCGCGCACCGTCAGGTCCAAGAGGACGTGGCCGCCCGCGGCGGCCTGCAGGGTCGCCTCCAGGGCCCGTAGGTCCACGGCGATGGGCAACGGTTCGATCCCCCGTCCGTACAGCACCCCGGGCACCAGCCCCCGGGCCCGCAGCTTGCGGGCCGCGGACTTGCCCACCTCCCGTCGGACCTGCACGTCCAGGGCCAGCCGTTGCATGCGCCGCCTCCTGTGCCGGGACTCCGGACGCCGATTATACCAGCTCCCGGGGGCGGCCCTCCTCCAGGTGCCGGAGGAGCTCCCGGACCCGGCACTCCAGCCCGTCCCGGACCGCCCGAAAGGCCGCGGCCACCTCCTCCTCCGTCCCCTGGACCTGGGCGGGGTCCGGCAGGTCCCAGTGCAGGACCCGCGCGCCGGGCAGGGTGGGACAGCGCTCCCGGGCGCGGGCGCACACGGTGACCACCCAGTCGAACCGCTGGCCCAGGAACTGGGCCACGGACTTGGCGTGCTGCCCGGAGATGTCCACGCCCCGCTCCCGCATCACCCGCACCGCCAGCGGGTGCAGCGCGCTCGGCTCGGTCCCCGCACTGGCCACCTCCACCCGGCCCCCGGACAGCCACCGCAGCCACCCCTCCGCCATCTGGGAGCGGGCGGAGTTGCCCGTGCACAGGAACAGGACCCGGATGGGTCTCTCCCTCACACGTTCAGCTCCCGCAGCTCCCCCGTGACCATGTAGATGATGCGCTCCGCCACGTTGGTGACGTGGTCCGCGGCCCGCTCCAGGTGCTGCGCCACGAGGATGAGGTCCAGGGCACGGGAGATGGTCCGCGGGTCTTCCACCATGTACGTGATCAGCTCCCGGAACACCTGGCTGCGGAGGGCGTCCACGGTGTCGTCCTTCTGGGCCAGCGACTCCGCCAGCGCCGCGTTCCGCTGCACGAAGGCCTGCAGGGCCTCCTGCAGCATCTCCTGGACCAGCCGCTCCATGTACGGGATGTCCACCAGCGGCTTCAGCAGCGGCTCGCGGCTCAGCCGCTTGGTGGCCTTGGCGATCCCCTCCGCGTGGTCCGCCATGCGCTCCAGGTCGATGGAGATGGCGAACACGGACATGAGCACCCGCAAGTCCACCGCCATGGGCTGCTGGGTGGCCAGCAGCTTCGCCACCCGCTCCTCCAGGTCCAGGTGGAGGCGGTCCACCACGTCGTCCTCCGCGATCACCGCCTCCGCGGCCTGCACGTCCTGCCGCTTGAGGGCCTCCACGGCCCGGTGGAGGAGGTCCCCGGCCAGGCTCCCCATGCGGACCACGTCCTCCTCCAGGCGGCGGAGCGCCTCCTCGTACGCCTCGCGGATGTGCCGGCCGGACATCCTCCTCCCCTCAGCCGAACCGGCCCGTGATGTAGTCCTCCGTGCGCCGGTCCTGTGGCCGCGTGAACACCCGCTCGGTGGCACCGAACTCCACCAGCTCCCCGTCCAGGAGGAACGCGGTGAAGTCGGAGACCCTCGCCGCCTGCTGCATGTTGTGGGTGACGATCACCAGGGTGTACTGCCGCTTGAGGTCCTCCAGGAGCGCCTCGATGCGCGCGGTGGAGATGGGGTCCAGGGCGGAGCACGGCTCGTCCAGGAGCAGCACTTCGGGCTCGATGGCCAGCGCCCGGGCGATGCACAGCCGCTGCTGCTGGCCCCCGGACAGCTCGAGCCCGCTCTTCCGGTGGAGGTCGTCCTTCACCTCGTCCCACAGGGCCGCCTGGCGGAGCGCCTGCTCCACCCGCTCGTCCAGCTCCCGCCGGCTCAGGCGGCGGTGCAGCCGCAGGCCGAAGGCCACGTTCTCGTACACGGACTTGGGGAAGGGGTTCGGCTTCTGGAACACCATGCCCACCCGCACCCGGACTTCCACGGGGTCCACATCCGGGTCGTACAGGTTCCGGCCTCGGAACCACACCTTGCCCTCCGTCCGCACCCCGGGGATCAGCTCGTTCATGCGGTTGATGGCCCGCACCAGGGTGCTCTTGCCACACCCGGAGGGGCCGATCACCGCGGTGATGCACCGCTCGGGGATGTCCAAGGTCACGCCCCGCAGGGCGGGCTGCCCGCCGTACCACACCCGCAGCTCCTCCACCCGCAGGGCCGTCGGCCCCGCTTCGGCACCCCGCCGCGCCACCTCGGGCCTCAGCCGCGCTTCCACCGCCGCGTCCACGCGCTCCTCCTCACCACCGGATCCGCCACCGGTTCCGCAGCCAGATGGCGGCCCCGTTCAGGGTCAGGAGCACCGCCAGCAGCAGCAGGATACCCGCCGCCGCCAGCCGGTGGAACTCAGGGTTCGGCAGGGACACGTAGTTGAAGATCTGGATGGGCAGCACCGTGAAGTAGTCCCCCAGGCCCGTGGGCAGGAAGGGCACGTACTGCAGGGCACCCAGCATGATGAGGGGGGCGGCCTCCCCCACGGCCCGGGACAGGGCCAGGATGGTGCCCGTGAGGATCCCCGGGGCGGCGTAGGGCAGCACGTGGTGCCGGACCACCTGCCACCGGGTGGCGCCCAGCGCGTAGGCGGCCTCCCGGACGGAGAAGGGGACGGCCCGGATGGCCTCCCGGGTGGACAGGATCACCAGGGGGAGGACCAGCAAGGCCAGGGTGAGGGCACCTGCCAGCACGCTCTTGCCCAGCCGCAGGCCCTCCACGAACAGGCCCAGCCCCAACAGCCCGTACAGCACGGAGGGGACAGCCGCCAGGTTGGCCACGTTCAGCTCCAGCAGGCGGGTCCACCGGCCCGGAGGTGCGTACTCCTCCAGGTACACCGCGGCCAGGACGGCCAGGGGGAAGGCCACCAGGCTCATGGTGGCCGCCACGTACACCGTGCCCACCAGGGCGCTGGCGTAGCCCGCCCGCTGGGGGAGGCGGGAGGGGAACTCCGTGACCAACTCCCGCCGCAGGTAGGGGGCCGCGTCGCGCGCCACGTCCACCAGCAGCAGGGCGAGGAACACCAGGCCCAGCAGGGTGGCCGCCTGGCAGGCGGCCACGAACGCCGCCGCGGCAAGCTCCCGCCGCCGCAGGCGCTGCCGCCAGCCCGCCTGGGTGAAGGGCACCGCGCTCACACGTACCGCTCCCGGAACCTGTGGACCACCCGCACGCTCAGGGCGTTCATGACCAGGGTCGTGCAGAACAGCAGCATGCCCACGGCGAACAGGGTCCGGTACTCCACGGACCCGTACGGTGTGTCCCCCAGGCTCACCTGCACGATGAAGGCGGTGACCGTCTCCACCGTCTCCAGGGGGTTGAAGGTCCAGTTGGGGCTCTGGCCGGCCGCCAGGGCCACGATCATGGTCTCCCCCACGGCCCGGGACAGGGCCAACACGCACGCCGCGGCGATGCCAGACAGCGCCGCGGGGAAGACCACCCGTACTGCCACCTCCATCCGCGTGGCCCCCAGGGCGTACGCGCCCTGGCGGAGCTCCGCCGGTACCGCCCGCATCACGTCTTCGCTCAGGGACGAGACCAGGGGGAGGATCATCACCCCCATCACCAGGCCCGCAGACAGGGCGTTCTGCCCCGCCATAGCCTGGCCGAACACGCGGTCCTGCAAAAGGGGGGTCACGAAGGTGAGGGCGAAGTAGCCGTACACGATGGTGGGCACCCCCGCCAGCACCTCCAGGACCGGCTTGAGGTGGGCCCGGAGCCGGTCCGGGGCAAACTCGCTGAGGTAGGTGGCCACCAGCAGGCCCAGGGGCACCGCCACCGCCAGGGCGATGGCGCTGGTGAGAAGCGTGCCTGCCACGAGCGGCAGGACGCCGAACCGCTTGGTGCTGAACAGCGGGCTCCACGTGGTCTCGGTGAAGAACTCCCGCAGCAGGGCCCATGGCCGGCCCACCAGGTCGGGCCGCGCGTCCACCAGCCGCTGCAGGTCCGCCCGCCGGGCCACCAGGGCGGGGTCTGCGGCTTCCGCGGGGAGCCGGAAGAACTGCACCGTCTCGTAGGCCAGCACCGCCACGATGGCCACCGTCACGCCCACGGACAGAAGGGCGCTGGCCGCCAGCGCCCCTTCAACCCACCGTTCTCCCGTCCGGCGCCTCATCTGCCGCCCCTTGCCGTCCGCACGCGGCAGCTTGGCAGGTGACGGTTAAGTGTCCGTTAAGAGCACTTGCAGGAACAGGTCCGGGTTCATCTTCCCTCCTCCTCCCCGTCCGTTCCTCACCAGCCCGCCTACCGCCCGCAGTGCGCCGGGTACTTCGTGGTCAGGTCCTGGAGCGTGGCGTGGCCCGCGGGCCGACCACCCTCCCGGAAGGCGCTGCCGGGCCGGAGGTCCGCCACGCACCGCCGGGCCGCCGCGTACACCGCCTCGGGCAGCTCCACGTACCCCACGGCCCGTGTGAGGCTCGTCTTCTTGTCCCGCCGCTTGGGATCATCCACCTGCAGGTTCACCCCCGTGTTCGCGCCCACGTACCACTGCGCGAACTGCCGGACCTCAGGCTTGGACAGGGCGCTGGTGCGGTTCACGTACAGGAACAGGGGGCGGGTGAGCGGGTAGCGGCCGGCCTTCACCTCGTCGAAGGTCGGTGCGGTCCCCCGGCACTGGTCGTCGGAGGTCAGGTCCACCCGGTCGCTGGGATCTATGGCCACCCCCTTGATGCGGCCCAGGTTCTCCTCCAGGTAGGCCAGCCCGAAGTACCCGAGGGCGGCTTCGTCCCGGCTGACGAACTGCACCAGCACGTTGTCGTCCTCGCTGGCCTGGTAGTCCCCCCGGCTCGCCTTCGCTCTGCCCACCACCATCTCCGTGAAGCTGTCGAACGTCCCCGAATCCGCCCCGGGGCCCGCGAGCCGCAAGGGCCGGTCCGGGAAGGTCCTGCGCACCTGCCGCCAGCTGGTGATCCGGCGCTCCGCCTGGGGCTCCCACATACGCTTGAGCTCGCCCACGGTGAGGCAGGTGGCCCAGGTGTTGCGGGGGTGGACCACCACGCTCAAGCCGTCAATGGCCACGGGGACTTCCACGTAGGTCACCTGGCTGCGGGCGCACGCCGCGTCCTCCTCCGCCCGGATGGGCCGGGAGGCGTCCTGGATGTCCGTGCGGGACTGGGGGCTACTTGCGCAGAACTTCTTGAACCCCCCGCCCGTGCCGCTGATCCCCACCGTAATCCGCACCGCCCGGCCCTGGGGAGTCTTGCGGAACTCCTCCGCCACCGCGCTGGTGAGGGGACCCACGGTGCTGGAGCCGTCCACCACGATGGTGCCCGGAGGGCTAGCGGTTCCCCCCGCCCGTTGCTGGGCCCACCCTGCGCTGGCCACGGCCACAGCCAGAAGGGCTGCCGGAAGGACGTAGGCCCTGTGCCTCCTCATACTCCGTACACCTCCTCACCTGGGGTGTCGCCTTCAGGGTGCCGGGGGCCCCTCAAGCCTCGTGTAAGGCCCGGTTAAGAGTCGCTTAAGCCGGTTGCTCGCGGCATCCCCCTGCCCTAAGGTGTTGCCGAGGCCGGGCAGGGAGGTGTCACGTGCAGCGGCCGGTGGTGTGGGTGGCGGGGGCTGTGCTGGCCGCGGTAGCCCTGGCCGCAGCGGCGGTGGCGGGCGCGGCGGTGGGATTCGCGGTGGGGCGGGCGATCCAGGCGTCCGCCCCGCCCGGGGAGCGGACGGTGGCGGGGGAGGGGCCGGACAAGGTCGCCCTGATACGCCTTGTGGGTCCCATCAGCCAGGAGGGAGGTGGAATCCTGCCCTTCGGCCGGTCCGCCTCCGCGCGCGCCGTGGTCGGGCTCCTGGAGCGGGCCCGGCGCGACCCCGCGGTGAAGGCGGTGGTCCTGGAGCTCAACACGCCGGGCGGGTCCGTGGTCGCCAGCGCGCGCATCCACGAATCCGTCCTCCAGCTGCGCCAGGGGGGCAAGCCCGTGGTGGCTCTTTTGACGGAGGTGGCGGCTTCCGGAGGCTACTACGTGGCCGCCGGAGCAGACCGCATCGTGGCCGACCCCTCCACCCTCACGGGCAGCATCGGCGTGCTGGTGGTGCTGCCCAACCTGCAGGAGTTCAACCGTCGCCTCGGGGTCCGGACGGTGGTGTTCAAGAGCGGACACTTCAAGGACATGGGCAACCCCGACCGTCCCCTCACCGCGGAGGAGGCGGCCATCTTCCAGGCGCTGGTGGACGAGGCGTACCAGAGGTTCGTGGACGTGGTGGCGCAGGGGCGCCGGATGGACCGCGCGCGGGTGCTCCGGCTGGCAGACGGCCGCATCTACACGGGCGCACAGGCCCGGCGCCTGGGGCTGGTGGACGCCTTGGGTTCCTTGGAGCAGGCGGTGGCTTTGGCGCGGGAGCTGGCCGGGCTCCCGCGGGCACGGGTGGTGGAGTACACATCCCCCGGGTGGCTGGGAAGCCTGCTGGACCTGGGCCCGCCGTGGCCACGGCCCGCAACCCTGGAAGACCGGCAGCCCTTCAGCCTGCAGTACCTGATGGTCCCCTGACAGCCCGCCGGCTGCTTGGGGGCTCCACGGTTGCGGTACCAGGGGCAGGCGGTATGCTGTGGGCGCCTCGCACGCGCCGCCATGGGCGCGGGGAGCTTACCACTCGGGGGGGAGCGCCATGGCCCAGGAAGCGTACCGCATCCGGATCGACCCCCTGCTCCCGCTGGACATCTTCGTGTAGCTAGGGGGCGTCCAGCCGGAACAGCCGGCGGGCGTTCCCGCCCATCACCAGGGCCTGGTCCTCCTCCGACAGCCCGAGCCGGACCAGGATGTCGTGGTGCTCCCGCAGGACCCCGCCCCGGTACGGCCCCACCGCGGTGTCCGTGCCGAACACCACCCGCCGGGCCCCGTAGGCCCGCAGGGCGTCCGCGAACACCGACTCCAGGGAGGGGTTTCCAGGCGTGTACGCCCGCCAGTTGTTGGTCCCGGAGGTGTCCACGAACACGTTCTCCGTGTGGTAGGCCAAAAACAGCGTCTCCCGGAGGAACCCCGCTCCGAAGTGGGCAACCCCGAAGGTGACCTCCGGGAACTGCTTGACCGCCGCGGACAGGCTCAGGGGGTTGGCGTACGTGAGGTCGTACAGGGGGGCCACGGTGATCCCGAAGTGGAACAGGACGGGGATTCCCAGCTCCGCGGCCTTCTCGTACACGGGGAACACCGCGCGGTCGCTGGCGTGGAACCTCTGCGTGGGCGGGTACAGCTTCAAGCCCCGCAGGCCCCACTGGGGGAAGCGTGCCACCGTGCGGGCGGCGTCCGGGTGTAGGGGGTCTGCCAGGCTCCCCCACCCGAAGAACCGTCGGGGGTTTCGCGCGCAGAACTCCGCCAGCTCCTCGTTGGCCTCCCCCACGGCGATGAAGAAAGCCGCGGCGACCCCGTGCGCGTCCAGCTCCCGTTCCCACCAGGCGGCGATCTCCTCCAGCGTCTGGCCCGCGAGCTCCCGCAGCCTCCGCCGCCGGGCCTGCACCGCGGCCTCCAGGGCGGCCGCGCGGGCGGGCAGGTTCGCCCGCACGGTCCGCTCCACCATGCGGGGGGTCACCAGGTGCACGTGCGCGTCGATGACTTCGAAGGGCCACACGACGCGCCTACAGTTTGTACCCGAACCTGCGGAGGAGGTCCTTCCGCCAGGCCACCTCCGCCTCGTCCTCCACCCCGAGGGGTTTGAAGCCGTCCATCACGCCCAGCACCGCCCGCTGCTCGCCCTCTTCCGCCACCACGACCACCAACGGGTTGGCCGTGGCGGCGAAGATGCGCACCACCTCCGGACACGCCTTCACCGCGTGCAGGACGTTGATGGGGTAGTAGCCTTCTCCCAGCACGACCAGGAAGGTGTGGCCTGCGCCGATGGCCAGCACGTTCCGCACCGCCAGGTCCACCAGCTGCGGGTCGGTACCGGACCGCCGCACCAGCCGCTTGCCGGAGGCCTCGGAGAAAGCCAGCCCGAACCGGATCCCGGGGACCGCGGTGACCAACGCCTCGTGCAGGTCCTCCACCGTCTTGATGAAGTGGGCCTGGCCGAGGATGACGTTCCACCCTTCCGGCTTCTCCACAGGGACCAACTTCAGCTCCATGGCTTTTACTGTAGCGGGCCCCGCCGCCACGCCACAATGCCCGGGAAGGAAACGGCTCGGTGGTGCTCCCGTCCACGCCCCGAAGCACCCCGGCGGGCAGCCGTTCGGCGGCGGGGCTTCCGCCTCGCGCAGGGGCGTGGGAGACTGGTGGGAGAGTCCGGCTGTGGTGGTGCCCGCCCCCTAGCAAAGGAGCCACAGGGGCTGCGGCGCGGGCGGTGCGGGAGGGGCCTGGTGAGCACGGAAGCGGTTTCCGGACGGAAGTGCTTCGACGCCACGGGCGCGGCCCTGGCGGCCGTGGGGGTGGTGGTGGGGGTGGGCCTGGTTGCCTCCACCAAGGCCCTGTACCTGGCGCAGGGGAAAGTGGCGGCCTGGGTGAGTTGGCTGCCGGTGGGCTACGCTTTCGCCGCGGGCATGGTGGCCGCCGTCAACCCGTGCGGGATCCTGCTCCTGCCGTCCCTGCTGGCCTACGCCCTGGCGCGGTCCGGCGCCTCCGGAGGCTCCGGGGTAGGACGGGGGTCCCGTGCCCTCGCCCTCGGTGCGGCGTCAACCCTCGGGTTCGTGGCGCTGTTCGGCACGGTGGGCTTGGCCTTTGCCGCGGGCGGCCGCGCGTTGGCCCGGTTCTTTCCCTGGGGCGGGCTGCTGGTGGGTGCGGGCCTGGCCACCCTGGGGCTGTGGCTGGCCGTCTCAGGCCGGGAGCTCGGCATCGCCCGGGCGGCCCGAGTGTGGGGACGTGCTCCGTCCGCTTCCCTGTTCTCGTTCTTCGCCTTCGGCGTCGCCTACGGGGTGGGTTCCCTGGCCTGCACCCTCCCCGTGTTCCTGGCGGTGGTGGGCAGCGCGCTCCTGGCGGGCAGCTTGGCGGCTGCGGTGGCCCAGTTCCTCAGCTTCGCCCTGGGCATGGGCACCGTCCTCACCGCGGCCCTGGTGGCCGTAGCCGTGTTCGAACTGGCGGCCATGCGTTGGGTGCGCGCGGTGGTCCCCCACGTGCACCGGGTGGCCGCGGCCTTCCTCGTGGCCGCGGGCGTGTACACCCTGGGCTACTGGTGGCGGACCCTCTGAGGGGGCGTGAAGGCGTCTTCTCCGGCAACCGCGCCCACGACCGCGGGGGACCCGTGGGTCCCCATGGCCCCCCGCGTGCGGGCGTACAATGCCCTTGAGCATGGACCGGGCGAGGCTGGGACAGCTGTTGCAGCGGAAGTCGGCGGAGATCGCCGCCCTCCGGGAGATCATCCGCACCATCAGCCAGGCCCATGACCTAGACACCACCCTCACCACCATTACCCGCAAGACCGCGGAGGTCATGGGCATGGACTCCTGCTCCCTGTACCTCCTGGACCCCCAGGGGGAGTACCTGGTCCTCCGGGCCACCACGGGGCTGGCCGCGGAAGCCGTGGGGCGTGCCCGGCTCCGCCTCGGGGAGGGGCTCACGGGCTGGGCGGCACGCCACGAGCAGCCCGCGTGGAGCAGCAACGCGCCCAGCGACCCCCGGTTCGTCCTGCTCCCGGAAACCCAGGAGCTGCGGTTTCGGTCCCTCCTGGCGGTCCCCCTGGTGGTGGGGGGACGGGTGCTGGGGGCCATGAACGTGCAGACCCGCAACACCCACGAGTTCACCGAGGACGAGGTGGAGCTGCTGAGCATGATCGCGGACCTGGCGGGCGGGGCCATCGACAAGGCCACCCTGCACGACCACATGCGACGGCAGATCCGGGAGCTGTCCACCCTGGCGGAGCTGAGCCAGACCCTGGCCTCCCCCCTGTACCTGGATCAGGTCCTCCAGGTCATCGTGGAGATGGCCGCCCGCATGCTGGAGGCGCGGCTGTGTTCCCTGCTGCTGCTGGACGACTCCGCGGGCGTGCTGCGGCCTGCCGCGGCCCACCCCTCCGGGGAGGCGTACACGGAGCGCGCGCCCATCCCCCTGGGGACGGGCATCGCGGGCCGTGTGGCGCAGACGGGCGAGATGCAGGTGGTGCCGGACCTGTGGCGGGAACCCCGCTTTTCCGACCCCGCGTTTGCCCGCCGGGAGGGGCTGCGGTCCATGGTGTCCGTGCCCCTGCGGGTGCGGGACCGGGTGATCGGCGTGCTGAACTGCTACCGCTCGCGGCCCGCGGCCTTCTCCGCCGCGGACGTGAACCTCCTCACCACCCTGGCCACCCAGACGGCGCTGGCCATCGAGAACGCGAACCTGGTGATGCGGTCGGCGGTGGTGCGGGAGATGCACCACCGGGTGAAGAACAACCTGCAGACCATCGCCATGCTCCTCCGCCTGCAGCTGGCGGACGGGCGGGAGCCCTCGGGCCGCCAGGTGCTCACGGAGACCATCAACCGCGTCCTGGGGATCGCCGCGGTCCACGAGATCCTGTCCCTGGAGGGGTTCCGCACGGTGAACCTGCGGGAGGTGCTGGACCGGGTCACCCACGCGGTGGTCACCAACATGCGCCGGCCGGACCTGCACCTGGAGGTGTCGGTGCAGGGCGACGACGTGTACTTTCCCTCCCAGCCGGCCACCTCGGCCGCCCTGGTGGCCACGGAGCTGGTGCAGAACGCGCTGGAGCACGCGTTCCGGGGCCGCCGCCGGGGCCGGCTGTGGGTACGGCTGGCGGACGCGGCGACCCACGTGGTGCTGGAGGTGGAGGACGACGGCGTGGGGCTGCCGGAGGGGTTCGACCCCGCCCGGTCCTCCGACCTCGGCCTGCGCATCGCCCGCACCCTGGTCCAGGAGGACCTGCGGGGCGAGCTGGCCGCCTGCAGCACGAACGGGGCGCGGTTTGTGGTCCGGATCCCCAAGGAGGTCCTGCGTCCGTGAAGCGCATCGTCATCGCGGACGACGAGGCCCTCATCCGCATGGGCCTGCGGGCCATGCTGGAGGACAAGGGCTACCGGGTGGTCGGGGAAGCCGCGGACGGCAAGCGGGCGGTGGAACTGGTCCAGCGGCTGCGGCCCGACCTGGTGTTTTTGGACGTCAAGATGCCCGAACTGGACGGCCTGGCGGCGGCTGCCCGGATCCAGACGCTGCGCCCCACCCCCGTGGTGCTGCTCACCGCGTACAGCGAGCGGGAGCTGGTCAAGCGGGCGCAGCAGGCCGGGGTCCTGGCCTACTTGGTGAAGCCCGTGAAGGAAGAGGACCTGGTGCCTGCGGTGGAGGTGGCCCTGGCCCGGTTCGCGGACCTGCAGCGCAAGGACCAGCGCATCGGGGAGCTGGAAGACCAGCTGGCCACGCGGAAGCTGGTGGAGCGGGCTAAGGGGCTGCTGATGGAGCGGGAGGGCCTTTCGGAGGAGGAGGCCTTCCGCCGCATCCAGCAGGAAGCCCGGCGCACCCGCCGGCCCATGCGGGAGGTGGCGCAGGACATCCTGAGGGGGGCCCCGTAGGGACCCGTCCGCAAGATCCGACCGGTGTTTCGGCCAATCCGGGGCAATGTTCGCTGCCCTCGGTCTATTTTCCGCGGCGGGCCCGTTGACAGGCCTTCCCCACACTGCTATCTAACAAAGAAACGAAATCGCCCTGAGGGAGTGCGCCTAGGGTTCCGCGGCCGCCACCCCGGCCGGTCTGGACCAAGCGGCGCAGGCGGGTGATCGGCCCGCTACACCGTCGGGACAAAAGCCCGAGGGGGAGGTTCCTCAAGACGAGGCCCCCTCGGGCTTTGGGTTATCTCAACTCCTCAACGCCGAAGGAGGAAGCCGGGACCGTGACGTCTCTGGCCGCGTTTCCGGAGCGCGACGCGTGCGGGGTGGGGTTCGTGGCACGGCTGGACGGCACTGCCTCCCACGCGGTGCTGCAGTCCGCCCTGGCCGCCCTGCGCAACCTCGCCCACCGGGGCGCGCAGGCCGCGGACGGCCGGACCGGGGACGGTGCGGGGGTGCTCACGGAGATCCCCCACGGGCTGTTCGCCCGCGTCCTCCGGGAGATGGGGTACCGGGGCGACGAGCGGCCCCTGGCCGTGGGGGTGTTCTTCTTCCCCGCGGAGGAGGACGCCTACCGGGCGTGCCGGGAGGTGTGTGAGGCCGAGTTCCAGCGCGCGGGCCTGCGCCTGCTGGGCTGGCGCGTCCCGCCCGTACAGCCCAAGGCCCTGGGCGCCTACGCCCTGCGTACCCTCCCCCGCATCCACCAGGCCTTGCTCACCACCTCCCTCGGCCTGGACCCGGAAGACCTGGAGCGCCACCTGTACCTGGTCCGCCGGCGCATCGAAAAGCGCGCGTCGCCGCTGGGGCTGTACGTGCCGTCCCTGTCGTGCCGGACGGTGGTGTACAAGGCTCTGGTGTCCGCGCCCCAGCTGGAGCGCTTCTACCTGGACCTGCAGGACCAGGACTTCGCGGTGCGGGCCGCGGTGTTCCACCAGCGGTACAGCACCAACACCAACCCCTCCTGGCAGCTGGCCCAGCCCTTCCGGCTGCTGGCGCACAACGGGGAGATCAACACCCTGCTGGGCAACGTGAACTGGATGCGGGCCCGGGAAGGGGACCTGCACAGCTCCGTGTGGGGCGACCGGCTCTGCGAGCTGCTGCCCGTGATCCAGGAGGGGGGCAGCGACAGCGCCATGCTGGACAACGTCCTGGAGCTGGTCCGCCGCAGCGGGCGGGACCTGGCTCACGCCCTCCGGATGCTGGTGCCGGAGGCGTGGGAGGGTGCCTGGGACCTGGACGCCGCAAGCCGCGGGTTCTACCGCTACCACGCCTGCCTGGCGGAGCCGTGGGACGGCCCCGCGGCGCTGGCCTTCTTCGACGGCCGGGTGGTGGGCATGGCCCTGGACCGGAACGGCCTGCGCCCCGCCCGGTACACGGTCACCCGGGACGGGCTCGTGGTCGCCGCCTCGGAGGTGGGCGTGCTCCCCCTCGCGCCCGGGCGGGTGCTGGAGCGGGGCCGCCTCGGCCCCGGCCACATGATCGTGGTGGACCTGGAGGAACGGGCGCTCCTGCACCACCCCGAGATCCGCCGCCGCCTGAGCGCGCGCAGGCCGTACCACCAGTGGGTCCAGCGCCTGGTGCGGGTGGACCCCTCGCCCAAGCCCCGCCCGCCCGCAGACGACAGGCTCCACCTGTTGCACCACGCCTTCGGGTACACCAAGGAGGACCTGCAGCGGGTGTTGCAGGCCATGGCCGCGGAGGGCAAGGACGCGGTGGGCTCCATGGGGGACGACACCCCGCCTTCTGCCCTGTCCAGCCAGCCACGCCTGTTGTACCAGTTCTTCCGCCAGCGGTTCGCGCAGGTGACCAACCCGCCCATCGACCCGCTGCGGGAGCGCCTGGTCATGTCCCTGGAGGTGCGCCTGGGCGCCCGCCGCTCCTTCCTGGAGGAGACGCCCGAGCACGCGGAGTTGGTGGAGCTGGCGAGCCCTGTGCTGCCGGACCTGGACTGGCTGGGGGAAGTCCCCCTGAAGCCGTGCCGTCTGGACGCCACGTTCGAGGCGGGCCGTGGACCGCAGGGCCTGCAGGAAGCCCTCGACCGCCTGTGCGGGGAGGCCGCCGACGCCGTCCGGGCGGGCTGTACCGCCCTCGTGCTCAGCGACCGCGGGGTGGACCGCCACAGGGCCCCCATCCCCGCTCTGCTCGCCACCGCGGCTGTCCACCACCACCTCATCCGGGAGGGGCTGCGGCTGCGCACGGCGTTGTTGGTGGAGACCGGGGAGGCGCGGGAGGTACACCACGTGGCGTGCCTGGTGGGGTACGGGGCGGAAGGCGTGTACCCGTACCTGGCCCTGGACACCGCGGAGAAGCTGTCGCCGAAGGGGGCCGCAAACCTCAAGAAGGCCCTGGAGGCAGGGTTGCTCAAGGTCATGGCCAAGATGGGGATCGCACCCCTTCAGGCGTACTGCGGCGCCCAGATCTTCGAGACCATCGGCCTGGACAGGGCCGTGGTGGACCGCTACTTCCCGGGCACCCCGAACCACGCGCCCGGGGTAGACCTGGCCGCCCTGGCCCGGGACGTGCTGCAGCGGCACGCGGCGTACTGCCGGGCCCTGGACGGGCAGGTGGCCGGCGTCCCGGACCTTGGCTTTTACCGGTACCGGCACGGCGGGGAGCAGCACGGGTTTGAGCCGGAGGTGGTGAAGGCCATCCACCAGGTGAGCCTGCTCGGCACGTCCGCGTACCCCAAGCTCGTCGAGCACCTCCGCGCCCGGCCCCCCCAGGCCCTGCGGGACCTGTTGGACATCCGGCCCGCGGGGCCGCCCGTACCCCTGGAGGAGGTGGAGCCCGCGGAGGCCATCCTGCGGCGGTTCGTCATCTCCGCCATGTCCCACGGGGCGCTGTCCCGGGAAGCGCACGAGACCCTGGCCATCGCCGCGAACCGCCTGGGCATGCGGAGCAACAGCGGCGAAGGGGGCGAGGACCCCGGCCGGCGGAAGCGGCGGCCCGACGGGGACTGGCCGAACACCACCATCAAGCAGGTGGCCTCCGGCCGGTTCGGGGTGACCGCGGGCTACCTGCGGTCCGCGGTGGAGCTGGAGATCAAGATGGCCCAGGGCAGCAAGCCCGGGGAGGGCGGACAGCTGCTCGGGCACAAGGTCACCGAGGAGATCGCCAAGCTCCGCAAGACGCAGCCGGGGACCACCCTCATCTCCCCGCCGCCGCATCACGACATCTACAGCATCGAGGACCTGGCCCAGCTCATCTACGACCTCAAGCAGGTGCACCCTGGCGCCCACGTGGCGGTGAAGCTGGTGGCCACCACAGGGGTGGGCACCATCGCCTCCGGGGTGGCCAAGGGCTTCGCGGACGTCGTCCAGATCAGCGGGCACGAGGGGGGTACGGGAGCCTCTCCCCTGGACTCCATCAAGAACGCGGGGCTTCCCTGGGAGGTGGGGCTGAGCGAAGCCCGCAGGGCTCTGAGCCAGAACGGCCTGCGGGGCCGGGTACGGCTGCGGGTGGACGGCGGGTTCAAGGTGGGGCGGGACGTGGTGCTGGCCGCCCTGCTGGGTGCGGACGAATTCGGCTTCGGCACCGCGGCCCTGGTGGCCCTGGGCTGCGTGATGGCCCGGCAGTGCCACTCCAACACCTGCCCGGTGGGCATTGCCACCCAGCGGGAAGACCTCCGGGGGAAGTTCCCGGGGACCCCCGAACGGGTGGAGGCGTACTTCCGCGCCCTGGCCGAGGACGTCCGCCAGCAGCTGGCGCAGATGGGCGCCCGGTCCCTGGAGGAGATCGTCGGCCGTGTGGACCTGCTGCGGGTACGGGACCACGTGGCGCTGCACCGGGCGGAGCGCCTGGACCTCTCCGAAATCTTGCGCCCGGCGGAGGGGGAACGCTACGGCCGGTGGGCGGAGCCCCTGCCGGTGGAGGGCAAGCTGAACCGGCTGCTGGCAGAGCAGTACCGGCAGACGGTGGAGCACGGGGTCCCCGCGGAGGGGTACCACCCCATCACCAACCGGGACCGGACCGTGGGCGCCACCCTGGCGGGCGAGATCGCCCACCGGTGGGGTGACGGCGGGCTGCCGGAGGGTACCCTGCGCCTGACCTTCGAGGGCGCGGCAGGCCAGAGCTTCGGCGCCTTCTGCATGCCGGGGATGTCCCTGCGGTTGGTGGGTGAGGCGAACGACTACGTGGGCAAGGGGATGTCGGGAGGCCAGATCGTGATCGTGCCCCCGCCGCCCCTCCACCGGGAAAGCTGGCGGCACGTGATCTTGGGGAACACCGTGCTGTACGGGGCCACAGGTGGGGTGCTGTTCGCCGCGGGCCGCGCGGGCGAGCGCTTCGCGGTGCGGAACAGCGGCGCCGTGGCCGTGGTGGAGGGCGCGGGCGACCACTGCTGCGAGTACATGACGGGCGGGGTGGTGGTGGTGTTGGGCCCCGTGGGCCGGAACTTCGGCGCGGGGATGACCGGCGGCCGCGCCTACGTGCTGGACGAGGCAGGAGTCCTGGACCGCCAGGTGAACGCGGACTCCGTGGAGACGGGTCCCCTCTCGGAAGAGGAGGCGGAGGAGCTACGCGGGCTACTGGTCCGCTACCACGAGGCCACGGCAAGCCTGCGGGCGCAGTCGCTGCTGCGGCGGTGGGCCCGCGCGGTGGAGCAGTTCCGCGCGGTGCGGCCCCGCCAAGCGGCACAGGCGGCGGCGCCCGTGGTCCAGCCTGCGGCCGCCCGCGGCGCCCGTTGACAAGGCCCCCCTAGGCCGCTACGCTGGGTCACAAAACCTGGCCAGGACGCCGGCCCACGCCGGCGTCCTGTCTTTCCGGCGGCCAAGACGCCCCGAGCGGGGCGTCTTTCTTGTTTGGGGAGGAGGTGGGCCGTGAGCAAACGCGTGGTCATCGCGGAGGACGAAGCCGCGGTCCGCATGGGAGTGCGCGCCCTCCTCGAGGAGGCCGGCTACCAGGTGGTGGGCGAGGCCCGCAACGGCCAGGAGTGTCTGGAACAGGTCCAGGCGCACGACCCGGACTTGGTGTTGCTGGACGTGCGCATGCCCCCTCCGGACGGGATCCAGGTAGCGCGGCAGCTGCGGGAGTCCTCCCCGCGGCCCGTGGTGTTCCTCACCGCCTTCGGGGACCGCCACCTCCTGGAGGCTGCGGCGGAGGCGGGGGCCTTCGGCTACGTGGTGAAGCCGGTGGTGGGGGCGGAGCTGGTGGCCGCCCTGGAGCTGGCGTGGGCCCGGTGGCAGGAACTCCAGGACGCCCGCCAGGCCCTGGAGGCCCGCAAGCTGGTGGAGCGGGCGAAAGGCGTCCTCATGCGCCGGCTGGGTCTGGGGGAGGAGGAGGCCTACCGGCTCCTCCAGCGCCGCAGCCGGAACCTCCGCCGCCCCATGCGGGAGGTGGCGCAGGCGGTGCTGGTGCACGAGGAGGTCATCTCGCAGCCCACCCAGCCCAAGCGAAGACCCCGTTGACAAACCGGCCCCGGGCTGTTATAAGGGGGCAAAGACAGGGCCGGGACGCCCGAGGTGGTGCCCGGCTTTTTCGTTTTCTGGAAGATCGGGCCAGGACGCCCACCCGGGCGTCCTTTGCCTTTTCGGGAGGGGAGGATGCGTAGACGCTTGGTGCTGGCCACCGCGGCGGTGCTCCTGTGCGCGTCTGCCGCCTGGGCGGCAGACCCCACGGGCCCTGCCACCCTGAAGGCGGACCCCAACGCGCCCGTCAACTTCACCTGGACGCTGGTCAGTGCCTTCCTGGTGTTCTTCATGCAGGCGGGGTTTGCGCTGCTGGGCGCCGGCCTCATCCGGTCCAAGAACACGGTGAACTACCTGACCAAGAGCTACATGGACTTCAGCATCGCGGCCCTGAGCTACTGGGCCTTCGGGTTTGCCCTCATGTTCGGGGGCAGCAAGCTCGCGAGCGGCCTCGAGCACGGCACCCCCTGGGTGGGCCTGTCGGGGTTCTTCTTGAGCGGTACCGCGTACGACGTGACCACCTCCCTGTACTGGTTGTTCCAGATGGTGTTCGCCGCCACCGCGGCCACCATCGTGGCCGGCGCCATGGCCGAGCGCACCCGGATCCAGGCCTACCTGGCCTACAGCTTCCTCACAAGCGCCCTCATCTACCCCATCTACGGCCACTGGGTGTGGGGCGGTGGCTGGCTGGCGAGCCTGCCCTTCGGCGTGGGCGCCCGCGACTTCGCAGGCTCCGGGGTGGTGCACGCGGTGGGAGGGCTGCTGGGGCTGGTGGGCGCGGCCATGGTGGGCCCGCGGATCGGCAAGTTCAACCCGGACGGGACCCCCAACGCCCTGCCCGCCCACAACCTGGTGTACGTGGTGACCGGGACCTTCATCCTGTTCTTCGGGTGGTTCGGGTTCAACCCCGGCAGTACCCTGGCGGCTACAGACCTGCGGATCTCCGTGATCGCCGTCAACACCTTCCTGGCCGGCGCCGCGGGCGGCGTGGTGGCCCTGTACGCCAGCCTGGCCCGGACCGGCAAAGCGGACATCGTCATGGCGTGCAACGGTGCTCTAGCGGGCCTCGTGGGCATCACCGCGCCGTGCGCGTACGTCCCCACCTGGGCCGCGGTGGTGATCGGCGGGGTGGCGGCGGTGGTCATGATGGCAAGCCTCGGATTTGTGGAGCGGGTGCTGAAGGTGGACGACCCCGTGGGCGCGGTGTCCGTGCACGGGGCCGGCGGGCTGTGGGGCCTGCTGGCGGTGGGCCTGTTCGCGGACGGGTCCTACGGGGACGTGCGGGGCCTGATCGTGGGCGAAGTGGGGCAGCTGGTGGCCCAGCTGATCAGCATGGGCGTGGTCACCGCCTGGACCCTGGCCACGGGCTACGTCATGTTCCGCCTCATCCGCGCCACCATCGGGCTGCGGGCCTCCCGGGAGGAGGAGCTGCAGGGACTGGACATCCCCGAGCACGGGGTGCCCGCCTACGCCCTGGAGCCCGCGCCCGCGGGTACGTAGCAAAACGCCGCAAACCGTGGGGAAAGGAGGGAACGTCGTGGAAGGCTGGATCGCACTGGGGTCGTTCGTGCTCCTGTTCTGCGCCTGGGTGGTCCTCCCCAGCCGCCTGTTGCGGCGGCCGGTACCCGGAGAAGAGGAAGAGGGGGTTTGACGGCGGCCCCTGCCTGTGGTATAAAGGCCACAGAACCGAATCGCGCGTTGCCTAGCGTGGGCCAAGACGCCCCGTGCCGGTCCGGCACCGGGGCGTTTTTGCTTTCGCAGGACGGAACACCCGTAGACCGGAGGTGCACAGAGATGGTTCCACGGACGCCCAGCGACGTGCTGGCCATGATCAAGGACAAGCGCATCCAGATGGTGGACCTGCGCTTTACGGACCTCCCGGGGACGTGGCAACACGCCTCCGTCCCCGCCTCCCAGGTGGACCTTTCCACCTTCACCAAGGGGGTCGGGTTCGACGGCAGCAGCATCCGGGGGTTCCAGGCCATCCAGGAAAGCGACATGCTCCTGTTGCCCGACCCCAACACCGCCTTCGTGGACCCCTTCCTGGAGGTCCCTACCCTCGTCATGATCTGTGACGTGGTGGACCCGGAGACCCGCTCCCCGTACTCCCGGGACCCCCGGTACGTGGCCCGTAAGGCGGAGGCCTACCTCCGGGAGACCGGCGTGGCGGACGCCAGCTTCTGGGGCCCGGAAATCGAGTTCTTCATCTTCGACCACGTCACCTACGAGGTGTCGCCCCACCGCATGGGCTTCTGCATCGACAGCCGGGAGGGGATCTGGAACAGCGGCAACGGCGAGGGCAAGAACCTGGGCTACAAGATCCGGCCCAAGGAGGGGTACTTCCCGGCCCCGCCCAGCGACAGCTTCCAGGACATCCGCAGCGAGGCGGCCTTGATCCTGGAGCAGATCGGCGTCCCCGTGGAGATGCACCACCACGAGGTGGCCACCGCCGGCCAGGCGGAGGTGGACATGGAGCGGGACACCCTGGTCCGCATGGCGGACAAGGTGATGGTCTACAAGTACGTGATGCGCAACGTGGCCCGCCGGCACGGGTGCACGGTGACCTTCATGCCGAAGCCCCTGTTCGGGGACAACGGCAACGGCATGCACACCCACCAGAGCCTGTGGAAGGACAAGCGCAACCTCTTCTACGCGGAGGGCGGGTACGCGGAACTCAGCGACCTGGCCCTCCACTACGTGGCCGGCCTGCTGACCCACGTGGACGCCCTGCTGGCCTTTACCAGCCCCACCACGAACTCGTACAAGCGCCTGGTCCCCCACTACGAGGCGCCCGTGAACGTGGCCTTCAGCAAGCGAAACCGCAGCGCCTGCGTGCGCATCCCCATGTACTACAGCGGCCCGGAGTCGGCGGCCAGCAAGCGCATCGAGTTCCGGCCCCCGGACCCCAGCTGCAACCCCTACCTGGCGTTCGCCGCCATGCTGATGGCGGGGCTGGACGGTGTCCGCCGCAAGCTGGACGCTTCCCCCTTCGGGCCTTTGGACGTGAACACCTACGAGCTGCCCCCGGAGGAGGCCGCAAAGGTGAAGAGCGTGCCCGGCTCCCTGGGCGCGGTGCTGTCGGCCCTGGAGGCGGACTGCGAGTTCCTGCTGGAGGGGGACGTGTTCACCCGGGACCTCATCGACACGTGGGTTGCGTACAAACGGGAACGGGAGCTGCACGAGGTGAGCATCCGCCCGCACCCGTACGAGTTCTACCTGTACTTCGACGTGTAGGGAGGGGTTGGATGGCCCACGCCCGGCCGAGCCCAGCAGCCCGCGGAGGGGAAGGGTGAAGTTGCCCGCCCCGCACCGGCCGAGGTCTGTGCTCCTCGACGAGGACGCGCCCGAGGCGTGGGTGTTCCTCGACTACGTGGAGGACGGAGGAGTCGTGGTGCTGACCCGTCTCCAGTACGAGTCCCGGTACCGGCCGGGGCCGGAGGACCAGGGCTAGAGGCCTGCCAGCTGGAGCAGGCGGCGCCACGCCCTCCCGTCCACGGGGACCACGGAGAGCCTCGGCTGCCGCACCAGGGCGAGGTGGCGCAGCGCGGGGTCGTCCTTGATCTGCACGAGGGTGACGGGCCGGGGCAGGGGCCGGACCGCGCGCACGTCCACCACCACCCGGCGGCCCGTGGGGTCTTTCGGGTCGGGGTAGGCCTCCCGGACCACCTCCACCAAGCCCACCGCCCGCCGTTCGTCCCCCGTGTGGTAGAACAAGGCCAGGTCTCCCCGGCGCATGGCCTTAAGGTTCCGGACCGCCTGCGGGTTGGTGACCCCGTCCCACACCTCCACCCCAGCCCGCACCTGGTCGTCCCACGACCACTCCCCGGGCTCGCTCTTCAGGACCCAGTACGCCACCGCCGCCCTCCGCTGTCGGCCTCCGCGCGCTCCATGCTACCATGGCGGCGGCCTTTCCACCTGACGGAGGTGCCGGACCGGTCTTGTCCCTGAGCGGTTTGGTCAGCCTGGCGGACCGCTGGGACCGCCTGCGCGAGCTGCAGGCCGCGCTGCAGGCGTCTGCGCGGGTGTGGGCCCTGCTGCCCGCAGACGGCGCCAAGACCCTGGTGATGGCCGCCCTCCTGGGCCCTCGCGCGGCGCAGGCGGCCCTGGTGCTGGTGCCCAGCCGCGAGGCGGCAGACGCCCTCCAGGAGGACCTGGCGACCCTGGTGCCCCCGCTGCGGGCGCGGCTGCGGTGCCTGCCGCCCCTGGAAGCCTTGCCCCACGACCCCCTGCCCCCGCCTCCTGAGGTGGTGGGCGAGCGGCTGAGGGCCCTGGCGGACATGGCGTCTGGACTTCCCGTGGTGGTGCTGGCACCCGTGGCGGCCACCCTGCGGCTCGTGCCCACGGGGGCCGCCCTGGCTTCCGTGCGGACGGTGCTCCGCGTGGGCCAGGAAGTCCCCCTGGAACAGGTGGTCCGTCACCTGGCGGAGTCCGGGTACGAGCGGGTGGACCTGGTGCAGGCGCGCGGCACGTACGCGGTCCGCGGCGGCCTCGTGGACGTGTACCCGCCGGACGCGGACCGGCCGTGGCGCGTGGAGTGGTTCGGAGACGTGGTGGACTCCATCCGGGCCTTCGACCCGGAGACGCAGCGGTCCGAGGCACGCGCCACCGCCGCGGTCCTGTCCCTGGCCCGTGAACCGGCGGGGGAAGCGCTCCTCGCGGACCTGTTGCCGCCGGAGGCCCTGGTGGTCCTGGACGAGCCGGTGGAGCTGGAACACCAGGCCCGCACGGTGTACCGGGCGGCACAGGAGGCAGAACGCGGCCACCCGCACGCCTGCGCGTACGCCCCGTGGGACGCGGTGGTGGCCAGCTTTGGCCCCCGGCGGGTGCTGGCCCTGAGCAGCCACCACGGGGCCGCCCCGGGCTGGCGGCCCTGCCACCTGCCCGCCCGGCCCCCGGAGGCGTTTGCGGGCCAGACGGGGTTGGTGGCCCAGGAGGTGCGCCGTTTGTTGGCGTCCGGACAGCGGGTGGTCCTGGCCAGCGCCCAGGCGGGACGTCTCCGCGAGATCCTCGCGGACCACGGGCTCCCCGTGGACACCTGCCCGCAGCTGGATGCCCCGCCGGCCCCCGGGACCGCGGTGGCGGTGCCCGCGGTGCTGGCGCGCGGCTTCTGCGTGCCGGACCTGCAGTTGGTGGTCCTCACCGACGCGGAGGTCCTGGGCTGGAAGCGCAGGCGGCGCCGGATCCGACTGGCAAAGGAAGGGGCCCTGCTGCGTTCCTGGTCGGAGCTGGGCCCCGGGGACCTGGTGGTGCACGTGCACCACGGCATCGGCCGCTACCGCGGGGTGGTGCGGAAGGCCGTAGCGGGTGCGGAGCGGGACTACCTGCACCTGGAGTACGCGGAAGGGGACGCCCTGTTCGTCCCCACCGACCAGATCCACCTGGTGTCTCGCTACGTGGGCGTGGAGGGGTACGAGCCCCGCATCCACCGCCTGGGTACCGGGGAGTGGGAGCGGGAAAAGCGCCGCGTCCGGGAGGCCACCCAGCAGGTGGCGCGGGAGCTGCTGGAGCTGTACGCACGCCGGGAGACGGCCCGCGGGCACGCCTTCTCTCCGGACACCCCCTGGCAGCGGGAGCTGGAGGCTTCCTTCGAGTTCGAGGAGACCCCCGACCAGTGGAAGGCCATCGAGGACGTGAAGCGGGACATGGAGTCGCCCAGGCCCATGGACCGGCTGGTGGCGGGGGACGTGGGGTACGGGAAGACGGAGGTGGCGGTGCGCGCCGCCTTCAAGGCGGTGATGGACGGCAAGCAGGTGGCCGTCCTGGTGCCCACCACCCTGCTGGCGCAACAGCACTGGCAGGTGTTCCGCAGCCGCTTCGCCGCCTTCCCGGTGCGGGTGGAGATGGTCAGCCGCTTCCGCCCCCCGGGGGAGGTCCGGCGCGTGCTGGAGGAGCTCGCCGCGGGCACCGTGGACGTGGTGATCGGCACCCACCGCCTGCTGCAGGAGGACGTACGGTTCAAGGACCTGGGGTTGGTCATCGTGGACGAGGAGCAGCGGTTCGGGGTCCTGCACAAGGAGCGCCTGAAGCAGCTGCGCGCCAGCGTGGACGTCCTCACGCTGACCGCCACCCCCATCCCGCGCACCCTGCACATGTCCTTGGTGGGGCTGCGGGACATGTCCCTCATGGAGACCCCGCCGGACGCCCGCCAGCCCATCCGGACCACGGTGGCGGAGTGGACCGAGGAGCTGGTGCGGGATGCCATCCGACGGGAGCTGGCCCGGGGGGGCCAGGTGTACGTGGTGCACAACCGCGTGCAGACCATCGAGCGGGCCGCCCGCCGGGTGCAGGCCCTGGTGCCGGAAGCCCGGGTGGCCGTGGCCCACGGCCAGATGCCGGAAGCGCGGCTGGAGCGGGTGATGCTGGACTTCGTGGCGGGGCGGTACGACGTGCTGGTGTGCACCACCATCGTGGAGATCGGCCTGGACATCCCGCGGGTGAACACCATCCTCATCGAGGACGCCCACACCTTGGGCCTGGCGCAGCTGTACCAGCTGCGGGGACGGGTGGGCCGCGCGGACCAGCAGGCGTACGCGTACCTGCTGTACCCCCGGGGCGCCCGCCTGGGGGAGGAGGCGAAGGCGCGCCTGGAGGCCCTGCGGGAGTTCGTGGCCCTGGGCAGCGGGATCCGGCTGGCCATGCGGGACTTGGAGATCCGCGGGGCCGGCAACCTCCTGGGTCCCGAGCAGCACGGCCACATGGCCGCCGTCGGCTTCCACCTGTACACCCGCCTGTTGGAGGAGGCCGTCCGCCGCCTGCGGGGCGAGTTCGTGGAGGAGGCCCCAGACCCCGTGGTGGAGCTGCGCCTGGCCGCGTACCTGCCGGAGTCGTACGTCCCGCAGGAGCGGGAGCGGCTGGCCACCTACCGGAAGCTCGCCGCGGCCCGCAGCCTGCAGGAGGTGGCGGAGGTGGAGGAGGAGCTACAGGACCGGTACGGGCCGCTGCCTGACCCCGCCCGCAACCTGGTGCAGGTGGCCGGCCTCCGGGAGAAGGCCCGGCAGCTCGGCGTGCAGGCTGTCTCGCGGGACGCCCGCGGGGTGGTGGTGCGGGTGCGGGGAGGCATCCCGCAGGCGGAGGCACGGTGGTTGAGCCTGGAGTACCGCGGGCGCGTGCAGCAGACCGCGGACGGCCTGCTGTTGCGGACCGAGGCGGCGGACGACGCGCAGGCGTTGCACTTCCTCCAGGACGTGCTGGACAGCTGGGCGGCCCTCCGCCGGCAACGGCGGCAGCCCGTGACCGCGTCCTAGGCCCAGAAGGAGGTCACAGATGGACCGACGGTGGATCGGGATGGCAGCGGGGGTGGCGGTGCTGGCAGTCCTCGGGGGCGTCCTGGCCGTGCGGGGCGTCCGCAAAGCCCCCGCGGTGGCCGCCACGGTGAACGGGGAGCCCATCTACACCGCGGAGGTGGACCGCTACGTGCGGGAGATCGGGGCGCGCTTTGGGGTGGACTTCTCCAAGAAGGAGGCCGCGGGGCAGCGGGCCCAGGTGGCCAAAAGCGTGCTGGACCAGCTCATCGAGCGGACCCTCCTCCTCCAGGAGGCCAGGCGCACCGGGCAGCTGGCTGGGGAGGCAGAGGTAGACTCCCGCCTCCGGGAGATTGCCGCCAGTTTCCCGTCCCCGGAGGAGTTCGAGAGGGCCCTGCACCGGCAGGGCCTGTCCCGGGCGGAGCTGCGGGAGCGCGTGCGCTTCGAACTGACCGTGCGCCGGCTCTTCGACCGGGTATCCGCACCCGCGGTGAGCGAGGGGGAAGCCCGTGCGTACTTTGAGGCTCACCGCGCGGCGTTCGACGAGCCCGAGCGGGTGCGTGTCCGGCACATCCTCCTGCGCACGGAAGCGGAAGCCCGCATGGCTTTGGCCCGCCTGCGGGCGGGGGAGCCCTTCGACCAGCTCGCCCGGGAGCTGAGCCAGGACCCCGGCAGCCGGGACCGCGGCGGGGACGTGGGGTTCGTGGCGCGGGGCCAGACCGTCCCGGAGTTCGAGCAGGCGGCGTTCGCCCTGAAGCCGGGAGAGCTGGGAGGACCGGTGCAGACCGCGTTCGGGTACCACGTGCTCCAGGTCACGGAGAAGCGCCCCGCGAAGGCGGCCACGTGGGAAGGGGTTCGGGGGCAGGTCCTGCAGCAGCTCCGCGAGACCAAGCGCCGGGAAGCTTTCCAGGCCTGGGTCCAGCAGCTCCGGGCGAAGGCGAAGATCGCGGTGCACCTGTGAGGCGCCCCACCTTCGACGACCTGGTGCGGGTGATGGCCACCCTGCGGGGCCCGGAGGGGTGCCCGTGGGACCGCCAGCAGACCCACGCCTCCCTGCGGCCCTACCTGGTGGAGGAAGCGTACGAGGTGCTGGAGGCGCTGGACACAGACGACCCCGGCCGGCTGCGGGAGGAACTGGGAGACCTGCTGCTGCAGGTGGTCTTCCACGCGCAGATCGCCGCAGAAGGAGGCCGGTTCACCATCGAGGACGTGGTCGCGGACCTGCACGACAAGCTCGTGCGGCGCCACCCGCACGTGTTCGGCGGCGTGGAGGGGGTCGACACCGCGGACGAGGTCCTAGCCCGGTGGGAGGCCCTCAAGCAGCAGGAGCGCGGCCCCTCCCCCGGCGCTTCCGTCCTCGACGGCGTGCCCCGCGCGCTCCCGGCCCTGGTGCGGGCCCAGAAGCTGTACCGACGGGCTTCGGAGGCCGGGTTCGAGTGGCCCGACGCCCGCAGCGCCCTGGGCAAGGTGCGGGAGGAGCTGGCGGAGCTGGAGGAGGCGGTGGCCCGCCGGGACCCGGCCGCCACCCACGAGGAAGTCGGCGACGTCCTGATGACGGTGGCGAAGGTGGCCGCCTTCGCGGGGGTGGACGCGGAGCAGGCCCTGCGGGACGCGTGCGCCAAGTTCACCCGCCGGTTCCAGCAGCTGGAGCGGCTGGCCTCCGAGCGCGGCCAGCGCATCGAGCAGCTGACCCTGCCGGAGCTGGAGCACCTGTGGCGGGAGGCCAAGCGGGCCAGCGACCCTTAGGCCGTGCGTCTGGACCGGTTCCTGCAGGCAAGCCGGCTGGTCCGACGGAGGACGGTGGCGGACAGGCTGTGCACGCACCACCGGGTCCGCGTGAACGACCACGTGGCGAAGGCTTCCACGCGCCTGCGGGTGGGGGACGTCATCGAGGTGGACTTCGGCGGCTGGCGCGTGGTGGCGCGGGTCCGGTCGCTGCCGGAAGACCCACGGGTCCGGGACCCCTCCCTGGTCGAGGTCCTGGAGCGGTCCCCGGTGGGGGAAGGCCCGTGACAGGAGGCGCAGGATGTCGTCCATCGTAGCCATCTACGCCCGGGAAGTCCTGGATTCCCGCGGGAACCCCACCGTGGAGGTGGACGTGCACCTGGAAAGCGGTGCCGTGGGGCGCGCCGCCGTACCCTCCGGGGCCAGCACGGGCACCCACGAAGCGGTGGAGGTGCGGGACGGGGGCCCCAGGTACCTGGGCAAGGGGGTGCTGCAGGCGGTCCGCCACGTGCAGGAGCGCATCGCGCCGCACCTTTTGGGCCAGGAGGCCACAGACCAGGCCGCGGTGGACCGGCTCCTGTGCGAGCTGGACGGCACCGCCAACAAGTCCCACCTGGGCGCCAACGCCATCCTCGCCACGTCCCTGGCGGTGGCCAAAGCGGCCTCGGCAGAGCAGGGGGTGCCCCTGTACCGGTATTTGGGGGGCGCGCTGGCGGACCGGCTGCCCGTCCCCCTGATGAACGTGATCAACGGCGGGCGCCACGCGGACAACCCGCTGGAGCTGCAGGAGTTCCTGATCGTGCCCGCCGGTGCGGCCACCTTCTCGGAGGCGCTGCGGGCGGGCGTGGAGGTGTACCACCACCTGCGCGGGTGGCTCCGACAGCGGGGGCTGCGCACCGCGGTGGGCGACGAGGGCGGCTTCGCCCCGGACCTGGACAACACCCAAGCGGCCCTGGACGCGCTGTTGGAGGCCACCGTCCGCGCCGGCTACCGGCCGGGGGAGGAGGTGTGGCTGGCCCTGGACGCGGCTGCCACCGAGCTGTACCGGGACGGGCGCTACCACCTGGAAGGCCGCGCGCTCACGGGAGACCAGCTGGTGCGCTACTTCGAGCAGCTGGTGGACCGCTACCCCCTGGTGTCCATCGAGGACGCGGCCGCGGAGGACGACTGGGAGACTTGGGCGGCGCTTACGGAGGCCCTCGCGGCACGGGTCCAGCTGGTGGGGGACGACCTGTTCGTCACCAACCCGGCCCGCCTGCAAGAGGGGATGCGCCGGGGGGTGGCGAACGCGGTGCTCATCAAGCCCAACCAAATCGGCACCCTCACCGAGACCTTCGCGGCGCTGCGGCTCGCCCAGGAGGGGGGATACGCGGCGGTGCTGTCCCACCGGTCCGGGGAAACCGAAGACGCGTCCCTGGCGGACCTGGCGGTGGCCTCCGGCTGCGGCCAGATCAAGACCGGCGCGCCGGCCCGCAGCGACCGGACCGCCAAGTACAACCAGCTGCTGCGCATCGAGCAGGAACTCGGGCCCGCCGCCCGCTTTGCGGGCCCGTCCGTGTTCGCCCGCAGGCGGCCGTGACCGGCCCCACCACCCTGGCCCTGCTCTCGCGCCTGCTCCTCCTGGTGGCGTGCGGGGCGAGCCTGGCCGTCACCGCGGTGCTGGGCCGATGGCTGGTGCTGGCCCCTCAGGGCGCGGCGGAGCTTTTGGCCGCGCGGGCGGTACCGCCCAGGCCCGTCCATGGGGTCCCTTTCGCGGAGGAGGTCAACCAGGCCGCGCGGCGGCACGGCCTGGACCCCAGCCTGGTGGCCGCCGTGGTGGCCGCGGAGTCCGACTTCCAGCCCCGCGCGGTTTCCCGCAAGGGCGCCCGCGGGCTCATGCAGCTGGTCCCCGTGGCCTGGCGGGAGGCCGCACCCGCAGGGTGCCGGCCGGACCCCTGCGCCTTCGACCCCACCGCGAACCTGGAGGCCGGCAGCCGCTACCTGCGGCGCATGCTGGACCGCTTCGGGGGCAACGTGCAGCTGGCTTTGGCCGCGTACAACGCGGGCCCGGGCGCGGTGGCCACGTACGGGGGCGTGCCGTTCCGGGAGACCTCCGGATACGTGCTCCGTGTGGGCGTCGCGTGGTGGGAGTTCCGCCGCACGGGTACCCTCCGACCCCTGCCGCGGGTCCTGGTCCGGTTCGTGGACCGGCTACCGGCGGCCACCGCGCTGTCCGGGCTAGCTGCCTGCGGCCTTGCGGCCCTGGTGGTCTGGCGGGCCGGAACCCACCGCTGACCCCAGCAGGAAAGCCTCGGCGCCGGCCCGAAGACGGGATCCGGACGGAGCCGGCGCTGCGGGCGCCTACGGAGCGTGGTCGTGCTCACCGACGCAGTGAGGTGGATCTCCCCCCGCCGGGCAGCCTGGCTCGTGGGCGCGGGGGTGCTGGGGCTTTCCTTGCTGTCCTCCGCGCAGGCGGTGTTCCGCCTTTACCACCTGGGACGACAGGTGGCGGAGCTGGAGCACCGCCGGGACGTGTTGCTGGCGGAGAACCGGCGGCTCCGGCAGGAGCTCCGCCGGCTCCAGGACCCCGCGTACGTAGAGCGCTTGGCGCGCGAGCAGCTGGGGCTGGTCCGGCCCGGTGAGATCGCGGTGGTCCTGGTGCCCCGCCCCAGCCCGACTCCCACGCCGCGGCCCGGCACCTTGGGGCCGTAGCCCGGCTACAGCCAGCCCGCCCGGCGGAAGGCCCACAGCAGGACCCCCACCGCGCCCGCCATGAGGGCAAGGGCGAAGGGCACGCCCCAGGGGGCGCCAAACGGGGGCCACGTCCGTTCGAAGTTCATGCCGTAAAAACCCGTCACCACCGCCAGCACCCCGATGGCCACGGTGAAGGCGGTGAGGCGGTTCACCACCTGGTTCAGGCGGTTGGACACGCTGGAGAGGTACACGTCCAGGGTACCCGTGAGGAGGTCGCGGTAGGTGTCCAGCATGTCCGTCACACGCAGGAGGTGGTCGTACACGTCCCGCCACGGGTAGCGGAGTTCTTCCGCAGACAGGTGGGGCAGGTCCCCGCGCAGGAGCGCGTGCAGGACGTCCCGCTGCGGCCCCACCACCCTGCGGGCTTCCAGGAGGGCCCGCTTCAGGCGGAACAGGTCCGCCAGCACTTCCGGGGTGGGCGCCCGGAGCACCGCGTCCTCCAGGCCGTCCAGGGTCTCGCCGAAGGCGTCCAGCAGCGGGAAGTAGCCGTCCACCACGGTGTCCACCAGGGCGTGGACTACCCGGCCCGGCGCGGGCGGCGCGTGTCCGCCTAGCCTGCGGTCCGCCTCGTCCACCGCGGGCTCGTCCTCCGGGTGCACGGTGACCACGTAGTTGGCGCCCACGAACACGTCCAGCTCGCGGAACTCGGGACCCTCAGGACCCGATCGGACCGGGTTCAGGATGAGGAAGACGTGGTCGCCGTAGTCCTCCAGCTTCGGCCGCTGGCGCTGGTTGCGGGTGTCCTCCACCGCAAGGGGGTGGAAGCGGAAGACCTCCAGCAGGAGGCGGACGTCCGCTTCCTCCGGGCCGCGCACGTCCACCCAGAGGAAGTCCGCGGAACGGAGGAGCTCGGGGATGCGCTGGGGATCCGCGGGGGCAGGTCGGAGGACGCGCGCGGACACGCCCAGGGGAAGCCTACAGCCCGCCCTCGCCCACCATGTACCTGCGGGCCAGGTCCGTCACCACAGGGATCTCGAACCGCTGGCCCTGGTAGGCGCGGACGGCGTACCACACGGACAACACCAACCACGCGAGGGCCAACACCGGCCCGGCCAGCACGCCGAACACCAGGCCGAAAAACGGCACCGCAGCCAGGACGGTCAACCCCACCCACAGGACGAACCACGCCAGGCCCCAGAACAACGCCTGCCACCCGTGGTACCGCATGAACGGGTCCTTCTTGATGTCCGTGAGGACCACCGCCAGGGCCACGATCCAGATGGGGTAGCTCAACGCCGCCAGCAGCCGGTTCTCGGGGCTCGTGGTGGTCATCACCGCCCTCCTCCCCCGCGCGGGATCGGCCTGAGGCCGTCGCCACAGACCATTCGCGCCAAACGCCCCGGCCCCTGCAAGAACGGAAGCCCCCTTACTGGCCATGACACCGGCTAGGGGCAAGCGGGGGAGGTGTCCGTCTGGCCAGACATCACCCGGTCTGCCCGAACCAGCCCGCAGCCGGTCCCCTCGTCCCGGCCCGGTCCGGCCAGGTCCTGCGCGGTCCGCTGGAGCCTCCCGCGCACCTCGTGGGCTGCCAGTCTCGGGTTGTGGGACAGCAGCAGCGCGGCCACCGCGCTCACGTGGGGGGCCGCAAACGAGGTGCCCGCGGCGCACGGGTAGTCCTCCGGCGACGTCCGGGAGGGGCTCGCCAGCTGGACGTCCTCCGCGCACGTGCCGGACCCGGTGCCGCCAGGGGCCGCCAGGTCCACCTCGGGGCCCCGGCTGGAGTACCAAGCCACTTCCCGGGTAGGCGTGGTGGCCGCTACCGCGACCACCTCGTCCACGTTCGCGGGGCAGACCACGCTTCCGCCTTCCGGGCCCTTGTTCCCCGCGGCAGCCACCACCACCACGCCGGCCCGCACCACCTGGCGGACGGCTTCTGCGAAGTCCGAGGGGCAGGGCTGCGGGGTGTCGGTGCCCAGGCTCAGGTTCACCACGCGGGCGCCCCGTTCGCCGGCCCACCGCAGCGCTTCCTCCACGTCCACCAGGCTGCCTCCGCCCTCCGCGTCCAGCACCCGTGCTACCAGCAGCCGCGAGCCCCCAGGCCCCCAGGTCACCCCCGCCATCCCCCGCGCGTTGTTGGTGACCGCCACCAGGACGCTGGCCACCATGGTCCCGTGGCTGGTGCAGTCGAAGTCCGGGTGCCCGGGGTCGCTGGGGTCTGCGTCGTCCTCTACGAAGTCGTAACCGTCCGCAGGAGCGGGCACGTCCGGGTGCGCCGCGAGCCCGCTGTCCACCACGGCGACTTTTACCCCGTCGCCCGTGGTGGCGTGCCAGGCGTCCGGAGCTCGGATCTGCTGCAGCGCCCACTGCTGCGGGAAGAGCGGATCGTCGGGTAAGACCCCCAGCGCCCGGACGCGGACGTCCGGGTACACCCGCGCCACGGCCGGGTCTGCCCGAAGGCGCTCCGCCAGCTGGAGCAGCCCCACCCCGTCGTGAGGCCGCAACAGCAACGCGCGCGCCCTGCGGCGCACTTTCACCAGCTGCGCCCCCACAGCCTGTGCGAGCTCGCCTGCGCGACCCACGGGGACGTCTGCGCGGAGCCGCACCACCAGCTCCCGCGCAGGTGGTGGGGGCCCGACAGCCCTCAAGCTCCGGACCGCGGCCCCGCGGGCCTGGCAGCTGCTGGGTGCCGGCGTGGGCGCCACCCCGCCCTGCCCGCAGGCGCCGAGCACCAACGCCACCACCACGAGCGCGGCGCGTGTGCGGCTCAGAGCTGCTCCACCCACTCGAAGGCCACCACGTGGAAGCTCGCCAGCCGTCGATTTCCCGAGGGCAGCCAGCGCACCTGGACGGGGCGGGCAAAGTCCGGCTGCAGCCGTCCGTGCTGCAGCCAGTACTGGGCGTGCGGGTCGCCCAGCACGCTGGGGTTCGCCTTCGCCACCAGCCGCAGGGGACGGTCCACCAGGTGCACTTCCTCCAACTCCGGGATCGCTTGGAGCCGTTCGAGCACTTCCCGGGCCACCTCAGCTGGCGGGTCGGGCTGCAGGTTCACCAGCCCCACGTTGCGCGACAAGGGGCCGATGACCTTCACGTTCGCCAGCCCCGCGGGGAACCCCAACTCCCGCACCGCCTCCAGCACCACCTCGTTCGCCCGCGCCACCGCCCGCCCGTGGTAGTCCGGGTTGGCCAGGGGCTTCAGCAGGTGCTTGAGTTTGCAGCCTTCCCGGCCGGGGTTCTCCCCGATCTTGGTCTGCGGGGGTTCCACGCCCAGCTCCACCGCCAGGCTCCGGATCTGCGGCTTGTCCAGGTGCAGCAGGGGCGCGTAGTAGCCGTTGCACACCTTCACCCCCAGCTGTCCCCACGTGTCGGACCGGTTCGCGCCGGTGACCACCAGCCGTCCCCGGGCCGCAGCCTTCACCAGGCCCAGCTTGATCTCCCGGGTGCACCGGTTGCAGGCGGGGCCGCTGGCCATGACACGGTCCTGCAGGGCCTGCCCGAGCAGGCAGCGCTGCGGCAGGCCCAGCCGTTCTGCCATCTCCAGCACGATCTCGTTGCCCCGGCGGTACGCGTACTGGCCCATGTTCACGGTGACCAACAGCACCCGTTCCGGCCCCAGCGCCTCGCGGCACAGCGCGGCCGCCACGGTGCTGTCCAGCCCCCCGCTGAAGGCCACCACCACGGGCTCGCCCCCCGTGACCTCTCGGATCTCCTGTACCAAAGCCTGCTTCAGGTCCACGCCCTCCTTGCCCTCCCGCGTCGTGTGTCTGCCGCCCGCTACAGCCTCCCAAGGCGCAAGGTCGGGGTTACGCGCCGGAGGCGGCGAAGCCCGCCCGCCGCACCTCCTCCAGCAGCTCCCCAGCGTGCCGGGCGTCCCGGGTTTCCACCAGCAGGGTGACCTCCGCCTCCCCCACCGGGACGTGGGGGGCCAGCCGGTCGTGCTCCACGGTTACCACGTTGGCCCCGCAGGCCGCCACCACCTCCAGCAGGCCGCGCAGGGACCCAGGCCGGTCCACCAAGCGGGTCCGCAGCCGCACGAGCCGGCCGGTCTTCATCAGCCCCCGGTCCACCACCCGCACCAGGGTATTCAGGTCCACGTTCCCGCCGCTCACCACCGCCACGGTACGCCCTCTCCGAAGCTGGACCCTCCCGTACACCAGCGCCGCCACCGCGGCCGCGCCCGCACCCTCCGCCACCAGCTTGGCCCGCTCCAGCAGCAGCACCATGGCACCCGCCAGCTCGTCCTCCTCCACGGTGACCACGTCGTCCACCCACCTGCGCATCACCGCCAGCACCGGCTCCCGCGGCGTGCTCACCGCCAGGCCGTCTGCCAGCGTCCGCCCCGGCGGGACCTCCGCCACCCGGCCCTCGTGCCAAGCCCGGAACACCGCGGGGGCCGCCGCGGCCTGCACGCCCACCACCTGAACCTTCGGCCGCAGTGACTTCACCGCCACCGCCAGCCCCGAGATGAGACCGCCCCCGCCCACGGGCACCACCACCGCCTCCACGTCCGGCAGCTGTTCGACGATCTCCAGCCCCACCGTCCCCTGTCCGGCCATCACCGCGGGGTCGTCGAAGGCGTGCACGAGCACCGCTTTCCGCTCCTCCGCGAGCGTCTGCGCGTGCTCCAGGGCCTGCTGGAAGTCCTGTCCGTGCAGCACCACCTCCGCCCCGTACCCGCGGGTGGACTCCACTTTGACCAAGGGCGCGCCTTCCGGCATCACCACGGTGGCCGGCACGTGGAGTTCCCGCGCGGCCAGGGCCACCCCTTGGGCGTGGTTGCCCGCCGAAGCTGCCACCACGCCCCGCGCCCGCTGGTGGGGCGCCAGCAGCCGGATGCGGTTGAACGCGCCCCGCACCTTGAAGGAGCCCGTACGCTGCAGGTTCTCCGCCTTCAACCACAGGTCCACGCCCGCCATCTGGCCCAGGGCGCCCGCGTGCAGGAGCGGGGTGCGGTGCACGTGGGGTGCCAGGGCCTCCGCGGCGGCCCGTACGTCCTCCAGCCCGAGCGGCCTCCCGCGTCCCACCGGCCTCCTCTCCCCCTACAGGCCCAGCAGTGCCATAAGGGCCGCGTCGCCTGCTCCCCGGGCGAGGACGGGCCCCCACACGCTGCCCGTGAGGCGGCGCACCAGGAAGAACACCGCCCCGCTGACCAGGTGCCACGCGGCCACCTCCCCCCGCCCGCCCGCGTGCAGGAGCAGGGTCCCCACCTCGGACAGGGCGAAGGCCGCCAGCGGCCACGGCCGCAGCACGGACGGCAGGACGCCCCTCAGCCACACCTCCTCCGCCGCCCCGGCCAGGGTGGCCTCGGCCCACCTCCACGTGCCGAAGGGCTCCAGGTACAGGGGAATGCCCTGGGCGGCAAACCCCAGCTGGACCAACCACACGCTGGCCGCGGCAAAGGCGCCTGCGCCCAACACGCTCGCGAAAGGCCGGCCGCGCTGCAGCCCCGCGCCCGGAAGGCTCGGGAGGACTGCGAGGCTGGCCGCCGCCACCGCCAGCCCCGCGGCCGCGGGCTCCAGCCCTGCAAGACGGCCCGCCAGGGCCACCGCCGCGGGTACGGCCAGGGGGACGACCACCTCGCGCCGCAGGTACGGGCTGGCCGCGGGCACGCACAGGACCGCGAGCAGTGCTGCGGCACCCCACACCCACAGGTCCCCCCACCGCGCGTACGGCGTGGGTTCCGCCGTCGGCTCCACCCGCCCCCCGACCCAGCCCGCCGTCAGCTGCGGGAGCTGGACCTGGATCCGCCCGCTGCGCTCGATGACCGCCGAAACACCGATGCTGGCCGCGCGGACCACGTCCCGCCCGAGCTCCACCGCCCGCACCACCGCAAACCCCAGGTGCTGGACGGGGCCCGCGGACCGGCCGAACCACCCTTCCTCGCTGGAGTGGATCAGGTACCGCGCCCCTGCAACCACCAGAGCCCGCGCGGCGGCCGGGTACACGATTTCGTAGCACAGCAGCACCCCCGCGGGCCCACCCGGCGCCTGGACGGGGGCGTAGCCGGGGCCGGGCTCCGCCCACCACTCCCCCAGCGGCACGAGCCGGGCCTTGTCGTGGCGGCCGGTCAGGGCTCCCCCGTCCACCACCACCGCGCTGTTCCGCCGGCCGTCCACCTCCCCGGTGGCCAGCAGCGCACGGCCTGGGGGCACTGCGGCGCGGATGGCGGGGTCTACGGCCCCCTGCTGCAGCAGCGGGGCGGGCCAGTAGTGCTCGGGCCACACCACCAGCCTCGCGCCGCCCCCGAACGCCTGGCGGGTCAGGGACAGCAACACCTCCCGGGTCCTCGGGGCGTGCGCGGGGTCGAGCTTGTCCCGTTGCGGCAGGTTGGGCTGCACCGCGGCCACGGCCAGTCCCGCCTGCTGCCCGCGGTGCAGCGACTCCACGCGGCCCGCACCCCACCCCCAGGCGGCCGCCACGAGCAGCAGGGGAACCGCCCCCACCCACCTGCGCCGCGCCAGCAGCGCCAGACCCGCGTTGGTGGCCACCACCGCGGTGGACACCAGGTACACGCCCCCCACGCTGGCCAGCTGCAGGACGGGCAGGTTCGTCCACTGGGAGTAACCCACCAGGCCCCACGGGAAGGAGGCGGGGCCCAGGCTCCGCAGCCACTCCACTACCACCCACGCCAGACAGGCGCTGACCAGGAACCGGACATCCCCTCCGGAGCCCGCGCTGGCCGCCGACAACACCCCGAAGGCCGCGGAGTACGCGGCGCTCACCAACACCACCACCGCGTACGCGGGTGGCCCGAACACCAGCAACCACCTGAGCAACGGCCCGTAGAACGCCAGCCCGAAAGCGAAGCCCAAAGCCGCGGCCGCCACGGGCCGCAGGCCTCGCAGCACGAGGAACAGGGGCACCAGCGCCACCCAGGCCAGCGGCCACCAACCCGGGTGGGGGAAGCTCAGGGCCAGTACGACCCCGGAAGCCGCCGCCGCCCCGTAGTCAGCTGGCCCCGGCGTGCGGGTGACAGACCCGGTGGCGGGGAAGGGCTGACCGCGTGGAGCACGGCTCAGGATAGACCGCTGCCCGGACAGCACCGAGCCCACTGTACCACCGACGTCCTACACCGCGGCAACGCGACGAGGCGTGTCCCGCCGCCGGCTCCGGAGGGGAGCGCCCGCACGTGGTTGACCGCCCCTGCGGCGGGACGTATGCTGGGACCGAAAACCGGCGATGGGGCTCGCCGTCGTGCACCCGGCGAAAAACGCCGGGTTGATGGCTCCTACTGGACGTCCAGTGGGGGCTTTGTTGTTTCGGGGTGTCACCGTGAGGACCCTCACCTTGGCCGGGGAGGACCTGGTCCGGCTGGCGGAGGCGCTGTCCGCCCTGGGGTTCTGGCCCGTGGAGGTGGGACTGGCCTGGCTGGTCCAGGAAGGGGTGCGGCACTACGTGGTGGACCAGCGGGCCTGGAAGGAACTGGCCTCCACCCGCGAGGAGGACCCTGCCCGCCTGGAGCTGCAGCGCCGGGAGGCCCTGGCGCACCTGTTGTCCATGCGAGCCCGCACCCTGGCCGCGGAGGTGGAACGGGACGCCCTCCGCCAACAGGTCGCGGAGCTGAGTGAGGAGTACGCGCGCCTGAAGCGCAGCCTCCTGGCCGCCCGCGCCACCCACAGCCTGGCCGCAGCGGAGAAAGGGGAGCAGCGGTGACGCGCGACGTGGTGGCCACGGTGTACGTACCGCTGGAGGAGGAGGTGGCCGCGCGCGTCCGCGCCATCGCCGAGCAGGAAGGCTGGGGTGAAGAGGAGGCGTTGCGCATCCTCCTGGGGTACGGGGCGGCGGTGCACCTCTTCTCCGCCCCGGAAGACCCCCTGCGGGCTGTGGGCGCCGCGCGCGCGGAACTCGCCACCCTCCGCCACCGCGCGTACATGGCGGACGAAGCCGTGCGGGCCCTGCGGATGAACCTCGTGGGCCTACGAGCTTCCGTGGCGCAGGCCCGGCGGTCGCTGGCGTACTGGGAGAGCCGGCGCACGGCCCAAGCCCCGCCGTCCGACGCGGCGACCGCCACGGAGACGCCCCTCGAGGAGCCACCGCGTCCCGCCGGGTGGGTCCGGCGCTGGCTGGGAGGGATGCGCCGTGCCCGCTGACCGCCGCCGGGCCCGGGCCGGCGACCTGGTGTTCACAAAGGTCCGGGAGGTCTTGGCCGCGGGCGGCTGTCCCGTGTGCCGGTTGGTGGCCCACGCGGTGCACCGCTTCCTGGACAACTTCCTGTACGAGCGGGTGAACGACCCCCACACGCGCGACGCGGTCCGTGCCGCCTGGGGGTTTTGCCGCGCGCACGCGTGGGCCCTGTCCGCGCAGCGCAACCCGGTCCTGGGGCTGGCCATGGTGTACCAAGACCTCGTGCGGGCCCTCCGGCACCGCCTGGAAGCTGCCCTGCACCGAGCGGACCCGCGGCGCGCGCTGGAGGAGGGCCTGCGCGCCTCCGGCCGCTGCCCCGCCTGCGAACACGAAGCCCGCATGGAGGAGGTGTACCTGTCGGCGCTCGTGGACCACCTGGAAGACCCGGAGGTCTCTGGGGCGCTGTCGGGCCGCGCGCCCCTGTGCCTCCCGCACCTCCGCAGAGCCGTCTCCCTGGTCTCCTCCCGCCACTCCCTCCGGCAGCTGCTCACCAGCCACCAGCAAGCCCTCGCGCACCTGGAGGCGGACCTGTCGGAGGTGGTGCGCAAGCACGACTACCGGTTCCGACACGAGGGGTTCACACCGGAACAGGCCACCAGCTGGCTGCGGGCGGTGGAGGTGTTCAGCGGAGGCGACCCCGACGAGCTGCGGGCCCCTTACGAGGCCCGGCACCGGTCCGGACGGAGGCGTCCCCCAAAGGAATGAGGGCCCCTGCGGCAGAGCAAGCGAGCTTGCGGTTCGTCGTGCTCATGGGCGCAGTCAGCCTGCTGGCGGACGCCACGTACGAGGGCGCGCGCAGCATCCTGGGCCCCTACCTGCTCGCGTTAGGGGCCACCGGCACCGCGGTGGGGGTCGTGGCCGGGTTCGGCGAGCTGGTGGGCTACGGGCTGCGCTTGCTCTCCGGCCGGGTGGCGGACCGCACGCGCCGTCCCTGGCTGGTGGCCGGCTGGGGCTACGCGGTGAACCTGGCTTCCGTCCCCGCGCTCGCCCTCGCGGGCCGGTGGGAGGTGGCCGCCCTCCTGGTGGTGGCGGAGCGGGCGGGCAAGGGGATCCGCACGCCTGCCCGCGACGCCATGCTCTCCCACGCGGCCAGCCGCGTGGGCGCGGGGTGGGCGTTCGGGCTGCACGAGGCCCTGGACCAGGTGGGCGCGGTGGCAGGCCCGCTGGTCACCGCCGCGGTCCTCGCCCTGTCCGGCAGCCACCGCCTGGCCTTCGCAGCCCTCGCGGTTCCTGCTCTGCTCTGTCTTGCGGTGCTGGCCCGTGCCCGGGCGGAGTTCCCCGAACCCTCGCGGCTGGAGGAGGTGAGACATGCACCGCAAGACGGGCAGTTGGCAGGCGCGCTGGGCCCGTACCTGTTGGGGGTCGCCTTGGTGGCGGCAGGGTTTGCGGACTTCCCCTTGCTCGCCTACCACTTCACCCGCACGCAGGTGCTTTCCCCTGCGGCGGTGCCTTCCGCGTACGCCCTGGCCATGGCCACGGACGCGGCGGCGGCCCTCGTCCTGGGACGGTGGTTCGACCGGTGGGGCGTTGCGGTCCTCGCGCTGGGCACCGCCGTTTGCGCGTGGTCCGCACCGCTTGCCTTCTTCGGAGGGACGGCGGGGGCGCTGGTGGGCACGGCCCTGTGGGGAGCCGGCGTCGGCCTGCAGGAGTCCGTGCTGCGGGCCGCGGTGAGCCGGATGGTGCCCGCGGACCGGCGCGCCTCCGCCCTGGGGCTGGTGCAGACGGTGTACGGGTTCGCCTGGTTCGCGGGCAGCGCGCTGATGGGCGTGCTGTACGACGTACGGCCCAGCTACCTGGTGGCCTTCGCGCTTTCTACCCAACTGGCAGCCGCTTTCGCCTTCGCCCACCCGCAGGGGCGCCGGAACAGAACCCCTGGCCCTTGACACAGTCCCCGCGCCGTCGCCACAATCGCTGCGGGCGATGGAGCCCGCCCAAACCGCCTCTCACCCGAGGCTGATGGCTCCTACCCGGAAGCGGGTGGGGGCCTTTTGCTTTGGGCCTCCGCCCCCAGCGGAGGTGTCCGGTGGATTCCGTGTGGTTCACGGCGGCCCTGTGGCTCGGGCTGGCGCTCCTGGCGACCCTACTCGGCACCTGGCTCAGGCTGTCTGTGGCCCTGGTGGAGATCATGGTGGGTATGCTGGCCCAGTCCCTCCTGCAGTCCGTGGGCCTGGGCGGTGTGCTGAAGCCTGGGGAGGCGTGGGTCACCTTCCTCGCGGGTACGGGTTCTGTGGCCCTCACCTTCCTGGCGGGGGCGGAGCTGGAACCTGAGGCCTTCCGCAGGCGGTGGAAGGAGGCCACGGTGATCGGCCTGGTGGGGTTTGCGGCGCCCTTCTTGGGCGCCGCCTGGGCCGCGCGGCAGCTTTTGGGCTGGCCGGTGCAGGCCAGCTGGCTCGCGGGCGTGGCGTTGTCCACCACCTCCGTGGCGGTGGTGTACGCGGTCATGCTGGAGCTCGGCCTGAACCGCACCGAGTACGGCAAGGTGATCCTGGCCGCCTGCTTCCTCAACGACCTGGGCACCGTGCTGGCCCTGGGGCTCCTGTTCGCCCCCTTCACCGCCCGCACCGTGGCCTTCGCCGCGGTGCTGTGCGCCAGCCTGTGGCTGCTCGTCCGGGGAGTGGGCCCCTTCTTCCGCCGCTACGGGGGACGCACCTCTGAGGGGGAAGCCAAACTGCTGCTGTTCGTGCTGTTCGCCCTGGGGGGACTGGCCAGCTGGTCGGGGTCAGAACCCGTGCTGCCTGCTTACCTTGCAGGCATGGCCTTGGCGGGATCCGTGGGCCGCGACCATGGTCTCGTCCGCCGCCTGCGGACCCTGACCTTCGGCCTGCTGACTCCCTTTTCCTTCCTCCGGGCTGGCTCCTTCGTGCAGGTCCCCGTGGTGCTGGCGGGCTTCGGCACCTTTGCGGTGCTGCTGTTGGCGAAGGTGGTGAGCAAGTTCGCGGGCATCTTCCCCCTCACCCGGGTGTACCGGTACGCGCGGGACGAAGGGATGTACACCACCCTCTTGATGTCCACGGGGCTCACCTTCGGCACCATCTCGGCCCTGTACGGGTTCACCCACGGCATCGTCACGCAGCAGCAGTACTCGTTCCTGGTGGCCGCGGTGATCGCCAGCGCCGTGGTCCCCACCTGGGTGGCGAACCGGTTCTTCCTGCCCGTCCACCACATGGCGCGGGCTCCCGCCCCGGAGGCGGAGGCCGCGCCGGCCGCGGGAGGGACGTGATGTTCCGACGGGTGCTGGTGGGCTACGACGGGTCCCACCCGGCCCGCAGGGCCCTGCAGGTGGCCCTGGACCTTGCCCAGCGCTACCAGGCCGCGGTGATCGCCCTGGCGGTGGTCCGGCCGCCGGAGTTCGCGGAGCTGGAGGCGGAGGTGGACGCGGCCCTCGTGGAAGCCCGGGGACCTTTGGCGGAGGCTTTCCGGTGGGCCCGGGAACAGGCCCGCCAGGCGGGGGTCCAGCTGCACCTGCGCACCCAGGTGGGCCACCCCGCGGAAGTGCTGGTGCGGGTGGCCCGGGAAGAGGGGGTGGACCTCATCGTGCTGGGGCGGCGGGGTCTCACGCCCGTGCAGCGGTGGATGCTGGGGTCTGTGTCCGAGCGGGTGCTGCGCTACGCCCACTGCCCGGTGATGGTGGTGCACTGAGCGTCCTTGGCCCTCTGGCCCGCTCAGTGGGCCCTGGGAAGGGCCAGCACGAACCGGGCTCCTCCCCCCGGCCGGTTCCCGGCCTCCACCCGGCCTCCGTGCGCCAGCGCCACGTGCTTGACGATGGCCAGCCCCAGGCCGGTTCCCCCCTCCGCGCGGCTGCGGGAGGGGTCCACCCGGTAAAAGCGCTCGAACACCCGCGGCAGGTGCTCCGGGGGAATCCCCGGCCCGGTGTCCTGCACCACCACCTGCACCTCGTCGCCGTGCACCTCCACCCCCACCTCCACGCGTCCGCCTGCGGGCGTGTACTGGACCGCGTTGGCCACCAGGTTGCCCACCGCCTGCTCCAGCCGGTCCGGGTCGCCGCGGACCCGGGCCTCCTGGCGCCGCACCACCAGGCGCACGCCCTTCCGGGAGGCCAGCTCCCGGAAGCGCTGGGCCACGGCCTCCACCAGTTCCCCGGCTTCCAGCTCCTCCTGGCGCAGCCGCACCACCCCTGCTTCGAGGCTGGACAGGTCCAGCAGGTCCGCCACCAACCGGCTCATCCGGTCCACCTCCTGCAGGATCTGGTCCACAAAGCGCTCCGCCAGGGCCCGGTCCTGGAGGCCTCCGTCCCGGAGCGTCTCCGCCATGGCCCGCAGGGAAGCCAGCGGGGTACGCAGCTCGTGCGACACGTTGGCCACGAAGTCCCGCCGCACCGCCTCCGCGCGGCGTTCGTGGGTGACGTCCCGCACCAGCAACACGAACCCGCCCGCGGGCAGGCACCTGGCCACCACGTGCAGCAGCCGGCCCACCTCCAGGTCCCGCGCCGCCTCCCCCGCGGAGGCGGCCTCCCGGAGGAGCCCGTCTACCTCGTGCCGCCGGAACAGGGCGACCGCGGAAAGCTCCCGGGCCTGCTCCGGGTCCACCCCCAGCAGGTCTGCGGCAGCCCGGTTGAGCCACACCACCCGGTGGCGAGCGTCCGTCTGCACCACCCCCCACGGCAGGCGGTCCACCACGGCGCCCACCTGCTCCTGTCCTTGCCGGGCCGCCTCCAGGGCTTCCCGCAGGCCGCGCAGGGCCCCCTCCACCGCCGCGGCCACCTCACGGGTCAAGGGCTCTTCCAGGCCCGGGGGACCTCCCGCCCGCAGGCGGGCCGCCAGGTGCTGTGTGGCGCGGCGCCACGCCTGTTCCCGCCACCCGGCGGCCACCAGGGCCAGGCAGCCCGCCCACGCGGCCGCCGCCTCCCACCCGAAACCCGCGGCGGACGCCCACGCGGCCAGCACGCCCGCCCCCGCGGCCAGGGCCCACCACAGCCACGGGCTCACGCGGACCTCCCCGCCCCGCAGGGCTTCAGGGCTCCAGCCGGTAGCCCACCCCGCGGACGGCTTCGATGCGCGCCGCGGACCCGGCTTCCCGCAGCTTGCGCCGCAGCCAGGACACGTGCACGTCCACGGTGCGCTCGTCGCCCTCGTAGTCGTACCCCCACACCCGCTCCAGCAGCTGACCCCGGCTGAGCACGCGGCCCGCATGCCGCAGGAGGACCTCCAGCAGGTCGTACTCCTTCGGCGCCAGCTGCAGGGCACGGCCCCCGCACCGTACCTCGTGCCGGGCAGGGTCCAGCTGCAAGTCCCCCACCACCAGGGGCGCCGTCCGCTGCAGGCCCCGCCGGCGGAGGGCCGCGCGCACCCGGGCCAAAAGCTCCCGCATGGAGAAGGGCTTGGTCACGTAGTCGTCCGCGCCGAGGTCCAGCCCCACCACCCGGTCCGCCTCGTCCGAGCGGGCGGTGAGGAGCAGGATGGGCACGTCGCTGTCCCGACGGAGGACGCGGCACAGCTCGAACCCGCTCATGCCCGGGAGCATCACGTCCAGGATCACCAGGTCGAAGGTCTGGCTGCGCGCGAGCTCCAACGCCGCCACTCCGTCGAAGGCCTCCGCCACCTGGTAGCCTTCCCGGTGCAGCGCGAACCGGAGGGACTCCACCAGGGGCCGTTCGTCGTCCACCACCAGGATGCGGGCGGACATCCTACGGCAGGAGGGCAGCCGTCAGGGCGCCCAGGGTGCCCGTGTACTGCACCAGCTCCACCCCCGCGTCGCGCAGCAACCGGCTGGCCGCGGGGTCGGGGTAGTCCCCCGCGTACACCACCGTGCGGATCCCCGCGTTGGCGATCATCTTCGCACACACCAGGCACGGCTGGTGTGTGCAGTACAGGACCGCGCCCGCGATGGACACCCCGTGGTAGGCCGCCTGCAGGATGGCGTTCTGCTCCGCGTGGATGCACAGGCAGGTGTCGTGCCCGGTCCCGGGAGGGGCTTCCCCCGCGCAGCGGCCGCAGCCTCCCTCCCCGCAGTTCCTCAGCCCCCTCGGGGTGTCGTTGTAGCCGGTGGACAGCACCATGCGGTCCTTCACCACCACCGCCCCCACCCGCCGGCGCACGCAGGTGGACCGTGTGGCCGCCAGGGCCGCCATGCTCATGAAGTACTCGTCCCAGCTCGGCCGGCCCACGTCACCTGGTGCCGAACAACCGGTCGCCGGCGTCCCCCAGACCCGGGAGGATGTACCCATGGTCGTTCAGCCGTTCGTCCACCGCGGCGGTGTAGATCACCACGTCGGGGTGCTCCCGGTGGACCCGCTCGATCCCCTCGGGGGCCGCGATGAGGCACATGAGCTTGAACCGGGTGGCGCCCCGTTCCTTGATCAGGCGCACGCACTCCGCCGCAGACCCCCCGGTGGCCAGCATGGGGTCCAGCACCATCACCTCGCGCTGTGCCACGTCGGGCGGCAGCTTCACGTAGTAGGTGACCGGCTCCAGGGTCTCGGGGTCACGCCAGATGCCCACGTGCCCCACCCGGGCGGTGGGCATGAGCTTCGTGATGCCGGGCTCCATGCCCAACCCGGCCCGGAGGATGGGGACCACCGCCAGCTCGTACCCCTCGATGGACTTGCCACGGGTGCGGGCGAGGGGAGTTTCCACCTCCACGTCCCGGGTGCGCAGGTCCCGGGTAGCTTCGAAGGCCAGGAGCATGCTCAGCTCCTCCACCAGCTCCCGGAACTCCTTGTGGGGCGTGCGGCGGTCCCGGAGGATGGCGACCTTGTGCTGGATCAGCGGGTGGTCCACCACGTAGACCTTGGACACGCCTCACCCCTGTGCCTAGTCCCGCACGCCCGCGGGGCGCGGCACGTCCGCCTCCGCGTAGATGGGAAAGCTTTGGCACAGCTCCTGTACTTCGCCCCGCACCCGCGCTTTCACCGCCGGGTCGTCGGGGGCCGCCAGCACCTGGGCGATCCAGCGGCCGATGCGCCGCATCTCCTCCTCCTTCATGCCCCGCGTGGTGACCGCGGGGGTGCCCACCCGGATCCCACTGGTGACGGTGGGCTTCTGCGGGTCGAAGGGGACCATGTTCTTGTTCACCACGAGGTGCGCTTCCCCCAGGGCCTCCTCCGCCACCTTGCCCGTGAGCCCCTTGCTCCGGAGGTCCACCAGCAGGAGGTGGTTGTCCGTCCCCCCGGAGGTGATGTGGAACCCCCAGCGCAGCAGCTCCTCCGCCAGCGCCCGGGCGTTCCGCACGATCTGCGCCGCGTATGCCCGGAACTCGGGGGTGGACGCCTCCTGGAAGCACACGGCCTTGGCGGCCACCACGTGCATGAGGGGCCCTCCCTGGGCGAAGGGGAACACCGCGCGGTCCACCGCCTTGGCCAGCTCCGCCTTGCACAGGATCATGCCGGACCGGGGGCCCCGGAGGGTCTTGTGGGTGGTGGAGGTGACCAGGTGCGCGTACGGGACGGGGTCCGGGTGCACCCGGCCCGCCACCAGGCCCGCGAAGTGGGCCATGTCCACCATGAGGTAGGCGCCCACCTCGTCCGCCATCTCCCGCAGCCGCGGGAAGTCGAAGTGCCGGGGGTACGCGGTGGCCCCCGCCACGATCATCTTGGGCCTGTGCTCCCGGGCCAGCCGCGCCACCTGGTCGTAGTCCAGCATCTCCGTGTTGGGGTCGACCCCGTAGGGGATCACTTGGAACAGCTGGCCGGAGAAGTTCACGGGGCTGCCGTGCGTCAGGTGTCCCCCGTGGGCCAAATTCATGGCCAGGATCTTGTCCCCCGGCTGCAGCACGGCGAAGTACGCGGCGAAGTTGGCCTGCGAGCCGGAGTGGGGCTGGACGTTGGCGTGCTCCGCCCCGAACAGCGCCTTCGCCCGCTGGATGGCCAGCTCCTCTACCCTGTCCACGAACTCGCAGCCCCCGTAGTACCGGCGGCCCGGGTAACCCTCCGCGTACTTGTTGGTGAGCACGCTCCCCTGCGCTTCCAGCACCGCGCGGCTGGCGTAGTTCTCCGACGCGATGAGGTTGATGCGGGTCTGCTGCCGCTCGATGTCCCGCACGATGGCGTCCGCCACCTCGGGGTCCTGGCGCAGCAGGAACTCCAGCATGTCCGGTCACCCCCTCCCGTACTTCTCCTCCACCGCCCGGAGCTTCGCCAGCCGCCGGTCGTGCCGCCCGCCCTCGTAGCGGCTCGACAGCCACGTGCGGACGATCTCCCGGGCCAGCTCCGGCCCGATGACCCGGGCGCCCAGGGACAGGACGTTGGCGTCGTTGTGCTGCCGGGCCATGCGGGCGGTGTAGGACTCCCAGCACACCGCGCACCGCACCCCCGGCACCTTGTTGGCCACCATGGCCTCCCCGTTGCCGCTTCCCCCCAGCACGATCCCCAGGTGGCACTCCCCGCGGGCCACGGCCTCCGCCGCGGGCAGGACGAAGTCCGGGTAGTCCACGGGCTCCGGGCCGTGGGTGCCGAAGTCCACCACCTCGTGCCCGAGCTCCTCGCAGAAGCGCTTCAGCTCCTCCTTCAGCGCGTAGCCCGCGTGGTCGCTGGCGACGGCGATGCGCACGACCCTCACTTCGCGGCGGACAGCACCTCCACCTGCCCGCCCTCCCACACGCGCTCGATGGCCTCTGCGGAGATGGGCCCGGGCCGCAACACCCGGGGCCGCTCGCCCGTGGCGTCCACCACGGTGGACGGCCGGCCCCGGAGCCGGCCGCCGTCCAGCACCAGGGCAACCCGGCCGTCCAGGTCTGAGAGCACCTCCGGGACCGTCACGGGCGCGGGCCTGCCCGTGGAGTTGGCACTGGTCCCCACCAGGGGGAACCCGCACGCCCGGACCAGCGCCCTCGGTACGGGGTGGTCCGGCACCCGCAGCCCTACGGCGCCAGTTCCCGCGGTGACCAGGTCCGCCACCACGCCCCGGGACCGCAGCACCAAGGTCAGGGGCCCGGGCCAGAACCGCTTCATGAGGCGGCGGGCACCCTCGGACACCTCCGCCAGATCCGCCGCCTGCCACGCTTCCGCCAGCAGGACGGGCACGGGCTGGTCCGGGGGCCTGCCTTTGATTTCGAACACCCGCCGGACCGCGGTGGGGTTGGTGGCGTCGCAGCCCAGCCCGTACACGGTGTCCGTGGGGTAGACCACCACCTCGCCCGCCCGCAGCGCTTCCACCGCCCTCCTGGGGGCGGGTGCGTCCGGGTCCACGCGCAGCACCACCACGTGGGTGAGGAGAGCTTCCCTCATCGCTGCGTCCTCTGTCCCCTCGGTCCTGGAATGGGTAGCCCGCTCCGGCCCCACTGTACGGCCCCCGGGCGTCCCCCGCAACCGGACGGCAACTCCCTCACCGCCAGCGGGCCACCACCACGCGCTCCAGCCCTGCCAGGTCGCGCACCACCTCCGGGTCGTGGTAGCCCAGCCCGCGGAACACGCGCACCACCTCCTGCGCCTGGCCCCACCGGGCGGCCACCTCCACCGCCACCAGCCCCCCGGGCAGCAGGACGTCCCGGGCCTGGTCCGCGATCCGCTCGTGCAGCTCTACCCCCCGCGGGCCGGGGGCGAACACCGCCACCGGCGGCTCCGCCAGCACCTCCCGCGGCAGTTCCCCACGGGCGTGGGGAGGCACGTAGGGGGGGTTGGAGACCACCGCGTGTGCCCGGACTGCGGCCCGCAACAGGGGCTCCAGGGCGTCCCCCTCCACCAGCCGCACCCGGCCTTCCACGCCGTGCCGGCGGACGTTGGCCTCCGCCACCGCCAGGGCCTCCGCGGACAGGTCCGTGGCGTACACGGTGGCGTCCGCCCGGTGCACCGCCAAGGCTACCGCCACCGCACCGCAGCCCGTCCCCACGTCCACGTACACGGGCCGTGCTACCGCCCGGGTGCGGTCCAACGCCAGGTCCACCAGGAGCTCGGTCTCCGGACGGGGGACCAGGACCCGCTCGTCCACGGTGAAGGGAAGCCCGTAGAACTCCCGCTCGCCCACCACGTAGCTCAGGGGACGGCCGCGTGCCCGCTCCTCCAGCAGCTCCCGGTAGCGGCGCCACGCCTCCGGCTCCATGGGGCCGGTCCACCGCGCGTACATCCGCGCCCGATCCACGCGGAGGGCGTGGCGCAGCAGGACCTCCGCCTCCAGGGCCGCCCCCTCCACCCCGCACGCCTCCAGGTGTTCGCGGCCCCACAAGTACGCCTCCCGCACGGTGGGCGGGGACCCGCCTGCACCCGCGGTCCCCCTACCCGCCTGCGCGCGCACAGAGTCTGTCAACGGGCCGCCACCTGCTCTGCTTCCGCCCTGGCGTGCGCGGCCAAAGCATCCAGGATGGGGTCCAGGTCTCCGTCCAGCACCGCGTCCAGGCGGTACAGGGTGAGCCCGATGCGGTGGTCGGTGACCCGGTTCTGGGGGAAGTTGTAGGTGCGGATCTTCTCGCTCCGCTCGCCCGTGCCCACCTGTTGCCGCCGGGTGGCCGCGATGCGCGCCTGCTGCTCCCGCCGCCGCAGCTCCAGCAGGTGGGCCCGCAGGATCCGCAAGGCCTTCTCCCGGTTCTGGTACTGGGAGCGCTCGTCCTGGCAGGTGACCACAATCCCCGTGGGCAGGTGCCTGACCCGCACCGCGGTCTCCACCTTGTTCACGTTCTGGCCGCCCGCCCCGCCCGCGCGGAACGTGTCCACCTCCAGCTCCTCGGGCCGGATCTCCACCTCCACCTCCTCCGCCTCCGGCAGGACCGCCACGGTGGCGGTAGAGGTGTGGATGCGGCCTGCCGCCTCCGTCTGCGGCACGCGCTGCACCCGGTGCACGCCGCTTTCGAACTTCAGCCGGCTGTACGCCCCCTTGCCCGCTATGCTCAGGGTGGCGGACTTCACACCGCCCAGGTCCGAGGGGTGCAGCTCCAGCACCTCCACCTTCCAGCCCCTTCGCTCCGCGTACCGGGTGTACAGGCGGAGCAGGTCTGCCGCGAACAGGGCCGCCTCCTCCCCGCCTGCCGCCGGCCGGATCTCCACGAGGATGTTGCGGTCGTCGTACGGGTCCCGGGGCGCCAGCCGCTCTGCCAGCTCCGCCTCCAGCACCCGGCGGCGCCGCTGGAGGTCCTCCAGCTCCTGCGCGGCCAGCTCCCGCACCGCGGGGTCGGGGTCCTGCAGCAGGGCCTGGGCCTGCTCCACGTCGGCCTCCACCCGCCGGAGGGCGCGGGCCCGTTCCACCACCTCCTCCAACTCCGCGTGCTCCTTCGCCAGCTGGCGGTACCGTGCGGGGTCCGAAAGGAGGGACGGGTCCCCCAAGAGCTGGCTGAGCTCTTCGAACCGCTGCTCCAGCTGCGCCAGCCGCTCCCTCGGGACAAGCGAAGCCTCCCGCATCACGCCACCGTCCGTTCCAGCCACCGGGTGTCCTCGCGCTCCAGCACCGCCTGCAGGGCCCGGATGGCCACCTCCACCTGCTGCGGCTCCGGCTCCCGGGTGGTGAGGCGCTGCAGCCACAGCCCGGGTGCTACCAGGGGCCGCAGCCACCGGGAATGCGCCCCGGCCCGGATGACCTCGTACGCCAGCCCCGCCACCAGGGGCACCAGGGCCACCCGGGAAGCCAGCCGCCACCACAGGGGCGGCTTGCCCAGCAGGGAGAACACCACCACCGCCACCAGCACCACCACCAGCAAGAACGACGTCCCGCACCGGGGGTGGTACCGGCTGTGCTTCTGCACCTCCTCCACCACCAACGGACAACCGCGCTCCCACGCGTTCACCACCTTGTGCTCCGCCCCGTGGTACATGAACACGCGCCGCACCTCCGGCAGCAGGCCCAAGGCGGCCACGTAGCCGACCAACACCGCGGTCCGCACCACACCCTCCACCAGGTTGTACGACACCGACCCCCACCCAGGGTCCGCCCACCGCGCCAGCAGGGTCGGCAGCACGAAGAACAGGCCCACCGCCAGCCCCAACCCCAAACTCAAGCTCGCCGCCACCTCGCGGCGGGACAGCGGCCGGCCTAGCTCCTGCTCCACCGCCTGACCGGCGGAGTACACGAGGGCCTGGGTCCCCACCGCCAGCGCCTCCCACAGGACCACCATCCCGCGCAGCACGGGCAGGCGGGCCCACCCCTTGCGGACCAGCAGGCTGGGCCGGTGCAGGACCTCCTCCGCGATGGTCCCGTCCGGCCGCCGGACCGCGGTGGTGACCCACTGCGGCCCGCGGATCATCACGCCCTCCAGCACCGCCTGGCCGCCGAGGAAGACCCTGGCGTTCACCCACACCACCTCGGCTCCATCGTACCTGCAAACGCCCGCTTGCGCGCGCCGTACGCCTCTTGGGGCAACGCGCACCAGGGCGCCCAGATTCCACTTGGGGGATTACGGGAGGTAGCGGAGGGGGTTGACCGGCTGGCCGCGCACGCGGAGTTCGAAGTGCACGTGCGGCCCGGTGCAGGCACCCGTGCACCCCACCCGGGCGATCACCTGCCCGCGGCGGACCCACTGGCCCGCCCGCACGAGGAGCGCGGAGGCGTGCCCGTACCAGGTCTCCATGCCGTCGCCGTGGTCCAGGATCACCACCAGCCCGTACCCGCCGTACCACCCGGCCCGCACCACCCGCCCGTCCCGGGCCGCGTGGATGGGGGTCCCCCGGGGTGCCGCGATGTCCACCCCGGAGTGGTGCCGGCGCCACCGGGACCCAAACCGGGACGTCACCACCCCGCGGGCGGGCCACAGGTACGCCACCGCGGTCCGGGTGCGGGGCAGCACGGCCTTCCGGGGAAGCGCACCCGGTGCGGGGATCACCAGCTTTTGACCCACCTGCAGGAGGTCGCCCTGGATCCCGTTCGCCTCTGCCAGCTCCTCCACGCGCACGCCGGTCTTCAGGGCGATGGCCCACAGGGTGTCCCCGGGCCGGACCGTGTACCGGCCTGGCTCAGGCCGCGCTGCCCCCGCGGGGCGCCCGGCGGGGACCTGCAGCACCTGCCCCGGCCGCAGGAAGTCCGCGTCGGACAGCCCGTTGCGGGCTGCCAGGTCCTCCACCGTGGTCCCGAAGCGCCGGGCCAGGTCCCAGAGGGTGTCCCCCTCCTGCACCCGGTAGGCCTGCGAACGCCCAAACGCGGGCTGCTGGGGACGGACCCTCGGCCGGGCAGGCGGTGGCGCCGGTACGGCTACCCGCGGGGTCTCCCCTGCCTCCCGTGGAAGGCGGGCCACCAGGAACTCCGGCGGCCGCACGGGGCTGGGGAAGGCCGGCGGGAGGCCGCCCAGGAGCACCAGGGAGCGGCTGGCGTTTTGCACGGCCCCCGCAGGCGCGCGGGAGGTCGCGGGCGGACCCGGGACCAGGAGCACCAGGCACACAGCCAGGGCACGGACGGCGGAGCGACCCAACGCCCCTCCTCGGCTGCCAGGTGGTATGTCGGAAGACCTGCTGGTGCCCGCGACAGCGGACAGATAGATTGTAGCCTAAGTCGTCAACCCCGATAGATGCGAACGTATGGACCCTGCCACAAGCTGCGTAGGCGGTCTATCCCGCGGGGTCCGCGAGGGTGTGGGCCGTCTCAGGAGCCGACCCGGATCTCCTCCTCGGAGGACTTCACGATGGACCGCAGGAAGGCGGCGTTGTTGGGGGTCTTGCGCATCCGGTCGAGGATCAGCTCCGTCATGGCCACCGTGTCCAGCTGCTCCAAGGACTTGCGCAGCACCCACACCTTCCGCAGCTCCTCCTCCGTCAGGAGCAGCTCCTCCCGGCGGGTGCCGGACATCTTGATGTCGATGGCCGGGAAGGTCCGGCGTTCCTGGAGCTTGCGGTTCAGGTGCAGCTCCATGTTGCCGGTGCCCTTGAACTCCTCGTAGATCACGTCGTCCATGCGGCTGCCCGTGTCGATGAGGGCGGTGGCCACGATGGTGAGGCTGCCTCCTTCCTCGATCTTCCGGGCCGCCCCGAAGAACCGCTTGGGCCGGTGCAAGGCCGCGGGGTCCAGCCCACCGGACAGGGTCCGGCCGGAGGGCGGGACCACGAGGTTGTTGGCCCGGGCGAACCGGGTCAGGCTGTCCAGCAAAATCACCACGTCCCGCCGGCCCTCCACGATGCGCTTGGCCCGTTCCAGGACCAGGTCCGCCACCTGCACGTGCTCCTCCGGCGGCCGGTCGAAGGTGCTGGCCACCACCTCCGCCTCCACGGACCGGCGCATGTCCGTGACCTCCTCCGGCCGCTCGTCCAGGAGCAGGACCATGAGGTACACCTCGGGGTGGTTCTGCACGATGGCCTGGCCGATCTTCTTCAGCAGGGTGGTCTTGCCCGCCTTGGGCGGGGAGACGATCATGGCCCGCTGGCCCTTGCCGATGGGCGCGAACAGGTCCACCACCCGGGTGGTGAGGTCGCTGCCCGTCTCCAGCCGGAAGCGCTCGTGCGGGAAGACCGGGGTCAGCTGCTCGAAGTGGGGCCGGTTGCGGGCCTGTTCGGGGTCCAGGCCGTTTACCGCCTCCACCCGCAGAAGGGCGTAATACTTCTCGTTGTCCTTGGGAGGCCGCACCTGCCCGAGGACCTCGTCCCCCACCCGGAGCCCGAACCGCTTGATCTGCGAGGGCGAGACGTAGATGTCCTCGGAGCCCGGCAGGTACCCACCCGTCCGGAGGAACCCGTACCCCTCCGGCATGATCTCCAGGATGCCGGAGCGGAACATGAGCCCGGACTGTTCCGTCTGGGCCTGCAGGATGCGCATGATGAGCTCCTGCTTCCGGTACCGCCGGTAGTTGGGGATGTTCAGCTCCTTCGCGATCTCCTGGAGCTCGTTCAGGTTCTTGGCTTCCAGCTCCGCCAACGCGAGAATGGCTGCCACCTCCACTCCCTTTCTGGGTTTCGCACCACCCCTCCCGGGTACCGCTCCGAGGGCCGAAACCGGAACGCTACCGCCCCGGGGTCGGTGTGGGGCTCCGGCTCGCCAGCTCTGCCTGCAGCTTCCGCCAGTCGGCCAGGAACCGGTCCAGGCCCTGGTCGGTCAACGGGTGCCGGAACAACTGCTCCAACGTGGCAAACGGCATGGTGGCCACGTCCGCCCCCGCCCGTGCGGCCTCCAGCACGTGCAGGGGGTGCCGCAGGCTGGCGGCCAGGACCTGCGTGGAGAACCCGTAGCGCCGGAGGATCTCCACCGCCTGGCGGACCACGTCCATGCCCACGTGGCCGATGTCGTCCAGCCGCCCCACGAACGGGCTCACGAAGGACGCGCCCGCCTTGGCCGCCAGCAGGGCCTGGACCGGCGTGAACACGAGGGTCACGTTGGTGCGGATTCCCTCCTCCCGCAGGGCCACCACCGCCCGCAGCCCTTCGGGCGTCATGGGGATCTTCACCACCACGTTGGGGGCCCACCCCACGAACTCCCGCGCCTCCCGCACCATGCCTTCCGCGTCCAGGCTCGTGGCCTCCACGCTGATGGGACCGGAGACCCACTGCGCGATCTCCTGCACCAGCGACTTGGGATCCCGCCCCTCACGGGCCATCAGGGTGGGGTTCGTGGTCACCCCGTCCAGTATCCCCCAGCTGGCTGCGGTGCGGATCTGCTGGGGGTTCGCCGTGTCCAGGAAGAAGCGCATCCGCTAGCCCCTCTGCCGCGCCTTCCGGCCTCCTGCGGCCATCCGCTACGGCCCCTTTGCCTCGATGTACATCACGTCCCCCACGTCCCCCAGCAACAGCATGGCCAATTCGTCGTTGGGCTTCAAGTCCTGCACCTGGGCGGGCCGGTCGTTCCGGTACACCGCCACCACCGCCCCCAGCCGGTAGTTCCGGATGGTGGGACCGTCCACAAGGGACAGGATGGCGGGGTTGCCTGGCTGCACGGCCCGGAAGCGGCCGCGCACGAAGTTGTACCGCCCCAGGGCCTGCATCACCCCGTCCAGGGCCACCGCGGCGTCCAGCCGGGTGGCGGGGTCGTTGGGCCGTACCCGCCCGTCCGCGGTGGTCAGGAACTTCCGCTCCAGCGCCAGTGCCACGTACCCGCGGTGCTCCGGCCGGACCTCCTGCGCGTCCTGCGCGGGGATGGGGTTCCCCCGCTTGGCCAGCGCCTCCTGCTCCAACCCGCTCACCCTCGCCACCAGCTCCGCCACCTCCGCGCGGGAGATGCTCGCCCGCGGGCGGAAGGTGTGGTCAGGGAAGCTGGTGACGAACCCTTTGGTGAAGAAAATCGTCACCGTCATGGGCTGGGGCCGGGCGGTGACCACCCCCACCAGCTCGTACCGCCCCGGCGGGACCGGCCGGTCGTTCTGGTCCAGCTGCTTCCACCTGGTGTCCCCGACCACCACCTGCTGGTTGGGCTGCACCGTGAGCTTCAGCCCCTGGCTGGTGAACTGCTGGCCCAGAGACCAGCGGGCCACCTCCTCCCCCGACTGCGCGCGCACCACGAAGTCGTAGCGCTGGGACGTGGGGAACTCCACCTCCGCCGGCCGCCCCGCGGTGTTGCGCAGGGACAGGGTGAGCGCGATCTCCTCCCCCGGCCCGTAGGTCCCCTTGTCCGTCTCCAGGATCACCTCCCACTCCTGCACCTTCCGCACCGCCTTGCGCTGGTTCACCGTGCCCGCGCTGGCCAGGGCCCCCAGCAGGCCGCGCGCCGCCTGCGGGATGTCCTGCGCATCCCGGTACTCCGGCAGCGCCCCGCCTGTCTCCCGCAGCCCCACCGCCCGGGCCAGGGCCACGAAAAAGTCCAGGCGGCTGATGCGCTCTTCCGGCTGGAAGCGGCGGTCCTGGGGGACGGGGAACACCCCCTTGGCGGCCAGCTTTTCCAGCATCCGCTGTTCGGGACGTCCCGCCACGTCCGTGAAGATCTGCGCCCACGCGGGCGCCCCGAATGTCAGCACCAACAGGGCCACAACCCAGCTCCGGTAGGACATCCCGCAGACCTCCCGTGGTCTTGAGGCGAAGACGACCCGCGGTGTGCTGGCTAGTCCCCGCCGTCCTGCGGCGGCTGCCCCCGCACCTCTGCGGTCCGCAGGTCGGCCAGCTCCTGCTCCAGCCGGCGGATCTGCCCCTCCAACGCCTCCGCGGGCTCACAGAGGGCCACCAGCTCTGGGTCGCTCAGCGTGCCCGCCCGGTACCGCGCGTGGACCAGCCGGCCGATGTCCGTGTAGCGCTCCTCCAGCCGGGCCTGCAGGCTCCCGATCTCCAGCCGTACCCGCGCCACCCGTGCGAGGCGCTCCGACTCCCGTGCCACGGACGTGGCGCCCTCGCGGACGGAGCGGACCACGCGGTCGATGAGTTCCCGTGCGGCGGTCACGGGTGGATTATACCACCCCGTGGCGCCCCGGGGCGGGCTTGCCCTTTGCTACCATGGTCCGGGACGTGCGGGACCTGAAGGCGGAACTGCGACGGGCCGTGGAGCAGGCGGTGGCCCTGCTGGGGGCGGAGGAGCCGGTGGAGGTGGTCCTCCAGCCCACGCCCCCAGACCGGCCTGGGGACTACGGCACGCCCGTGGCCTTCAGCCTGGCACGGGCCCTGCGCCGGCCGCCCGCGGCCGTGGCGGAGGAACTGGCCGCCCGGGTGCCGCGCCCCGCGGGCGTGCGGGGGGTGGAGGCGGTGGGGGGCTACGTGAACTTCACCCTGGAGCCCGGGGAGCTCCTGCGGGCGGCCACCGAGCCCCTGCGGCCTTTCCCGCCTCTCGGCCGGTGCGTGCTGGTGGAGCACACCTCGGTGAACCCCAACAAGGAGCTGCACGTGGGGCACCTGCGCAACATCGCCCTGGGCGACGCGGTGGCGAGGATCCTGGCCCACGTGGGGTACCAGGTGCACGTCCTGAACTACATCGACGACACCGGCCGCCAGGTGGCGGAGACCCTGTTCGCCCTGGAGCGGTACGGGATGCAGCACGACGGGGTCACCAAGTACGACCACTGGGTGGGTGAGGCGTACGTACGCCTGCACCGGGAGATGGAGGACCCGGACCTGCGGGGTCCGCTGGAGGAGGGCGTGCGGGCGGTGCTGCACCGGCTGGAGACGGGCGCCCTGCGGGCGGAGGTGGAACGGATCCTGCGGGCGCAGCTGGAGACCATGTGGCGCCTGGGGGCGGAGTACGACGCCCTGGTGTGGGAGTCCGACCTGGTCCGGGAGGGGCTCCTCCAGCGGGCCCTGTCCCTCCTGGAACACACCCCGTACGTGCACCGTCCCCGGGAGGGCAAGTACGCGGGCGCGCTCGTGCTGGACACCTCCGCGTTCGTGCAGGGCCTGGAGGACCCCTACCTGGTGCTGGTCCGGTCAGACGGCACCGCCACGTACCCCGCGAAGGACATCGCCTTCCAGTTCTGGAAGATGGGGCTGCTGGAGGGCTTGGGGTTCCGTCCCTTCGCCCGACAGCCCACCGGCCGCGTGCTGTACACCTCCCACCCGGAGGGGGACCGCACCCTGCGGTTCAGCGGGTGTGAGCTCACCGTGAACGTCATCGACGCCACCCAGAGCTACCCTCAGCTGGTGGTGCGCACCGCCCTGGCGGTGGCGGGCCGGCCCGACCTGGCGGAGGGCGCGCACCACCTGGCGTACGAGACGGTGACCCTGGAAGGCCGCCGGATCTCCGGACGGCGCGGCCACACGGTGTCCGTGGACGAGGTGCTGGAGGAGGCGCGCCGCCGCGCGCGGGCCATCGTGGCGGAGAAGAACCCTGACCACCCCGACCCGGACTCCGCCGCGGAGCAGGTGGGCATTGGGGCGGTCCGGTTCGCCATGGTGAAGGCAGAGCCCCGCAAGCAGATCGACTTCCGGTGGGAGCAGGCGTTGTCCTTCGAGGGCGACAGCGGGCCGTACGTGCAGTACGCGCACGCCCGCGCGGCCTCCCTCCTCCGCCGGGCGCAGGAGCTGGGGCTGGCGGACGAGGAGCCGGACTTCCGCCAGGCCACGGAGCACGAGCGCCCGGTGGCCCGGGCCCTGCTGGACTTCCCCGACGCCCTGCGCGGTGCGGCCGCGCAGCGCACGCCCCACGTCCTGGCCCAGTACCTGCTGGACCTAGCCGCGGCCTGGAACGCCTACTACAACGCCCGCAACCCGGACGGGACGCCCGCCACCCCCGTGCTGCAGGCCCCGCGGGGGCTGCGGGGGGCGCGGCTGGCCTTGGTCCGCCAGGTCCGGGGGGTGCTCCGCACGGGGTTGGAACTGCTGGGAGTCCCTGCCCCCGAGGTCATGTGAGCTACTGCGGGGGCCGGGGGCCGAGCCGGACCTGCAGCTGCAGCCGCTGGCCGCCGCGCACCACGGTCACCGTGACCACGTCCCCCACCTTGCGCTGCAGGATCTCCCGTTGGAAGTCCGAAGCCCCCTCCAGGCGCTTGCCCTGCATCTCCACGATGATGTCCAGGGGCTTGATGCCCGCGGCCTCGGCCCCGCTGCCTGGGACCACCTGCTGCACCAGCACCCCGTGGTCCGCCGCCAGGCCGTAGGCCTGGGCCAGCTCCCGGGTGACCTCCACGTACGCCACCCCGAAGAAGGGCCGCTGCACGCTTCCCGTGCGGATCAGCTGCTCCATCACGGACCGGGCCACGGACGACGGGATGGCAAAGCCGATCCCCTGCGCCTGTGGGATGATGGCGGTGTTGATCCCGATCACCTGCCCGGCGCTGTTCACCAGCGCCCCGCCGCTGTTCCCGGGGTTGATGGCGGCGTCCGTCTGGATCAGGTTGTCGATGACGAACCCCGGCACCTGGATGGACCGGTTGAGGGCGCTCACGACCCCCACCGTCACCGTGCTGCCCAAGCCGAAGGGGTTGCCGATGGCGATGGCCAGCTGGCCTACCCGCAGGGCGTGGGAGTCCCCCAGCTCCGCGGCGGGGAGCTTGCGCCCTTTGGGGTCCACCTTGATGACCGCTAGGTCCGAAGGCGGGTCCGTGCCCACCACCCGGCCCTCCAGCTCGGTGCCGTCCAAAAGCCGCACCCGGATCTGCGTGGCGTTGCGGATCACGTGGTTGTTGGTGAGGATGTAGCCGTCCTCGCTCACGATGACCCCGGACCCCGCGCCCTCCTGCGGGAACAGCTGGCCGAAGAAGTCGGGGGCAAACCCGCGGGTCTGGATGTTCACCACCGCCGGCCGCACCCGCTCCACCACCTGGATCACGGTGGACTCCTCCGTCTGCACGCGGATGGTCCCGCCGGGGACGGTGGGCGGCTGCGGTGCGGCGGCGGTGGGGGCCGGCGCGGTCGGACGGGCGGCCAGGTAGCCGCCCGCGGCCCCCGCGAGCAGGGCCAACACCACCACGGCCACCCACAGGGCTACCCCGGGCCGCCGGGGAGGCGGAGGCCCAGGAGGCACCTCCTGCGGCGGGACGTACACGCGGTAGGGGGTCGACATGGCTCTGCCCTCTCCAAGGAGCTCTCCCTCATAATCTCACACCCCGCGTTGGGGGTTTGCCCGGGTGGGTCCGCTACGGGCCCCACAGGGGGAGCAGGATCTTGATGTGGGTCACCCGGAGCAGGGCGTCGTCCCTCCGTCCCACGAGCGGGGGGAACAGCCCCCAGGGACCTCCGTCCACCCGGCACAGGACGAGGAACCGCTCGCTCACCCGCCGCTGCCAGTCCTCCTCGTGCAGGTCGTCCGGGTCGTAGCGCGGCGCCAGGAAGGCCCGGAACAGGGGGGCGGTACCCTGCGGGGAAGGGTCCAGGGGGTTGAGGGGACCCACCACCATCCACTGCGTCCCCAGGATGGCGCCCACCAGTTCCGGGCTGTGGGCGTGGTCCCGGGGGATGATCTGGAAGCCGCCCACCTCTCCCACGGGGGAGGTGGACACGTCGATCACGCCCGGGTGGTTCGCGCGGATGCGCCCGACCCCTACGTACTGCGTCCCCCCGAACCGTCCCACCCCTGCCACCGGACGGAGCACCACCGCCAAGAGCTGTTCTGCACCGTCCAGGTAGCGCGCCCGCACCAGCCCGCCGAACCGGTTTTCAAACTCCACCTCCGCGGGAGTGCGGGCCGGGCGGTGCACCACCACCACCAGCCGCGCACCGGGCGCGGGTGTCCAGCCCGCGGCGGGCCGCAGTCCTTCGGGGCCCTCCACCCACACGGGGTTGCCCACGAACGCGCTGTACCGGCCGCCGAAGATCCCCTTTCCTCCCGGGATGTCGGTGACGACCCCGTGTGGGGCCCAAGCCGTCCCCTGGGGCCACACGCTGAAGATCACTCCCCGGCCGTCCGGAGCGTCCCCCACCTTCACGTGCACCGCGTTGGCCCCGCTTGCCACCACCGTGCCCGCCTGCCCCCACCGGCTGGCGGTGAACCCCACCGCGGTGGCCAGTACAGGACGCACCACCGTCCCCACCCGCCGCCACGTCTGGCCGCCGTCCTCGCTGGCCTCCACCGCACCGCCCGGGGCGTTCTCCAGCCGCCACCGGTACACCTCCACCGCGCCGTCCCCCTCCTCCCCCCCGGCGCCCACGGGCACCGCGCCCCAGCTCGCCACCAACACCGCCACCACCAGCCCGTACCAGCCCGCACGTGCGCGCATCCGCCCACCTCCTCCCCCATTGTGGCGCGGGAGGATTCCGGCGCGCGCGACCCGAAAAGGCGAAACCGTGCTGAACTGGCTGCGCCGGCCGAAGTACCAGACCGTGGAGCGCCGCGACCTGCCCGCGGGCCTGTGGGCCAAGTGTCCGCGGTGCGCGCAGCTGGTGTACCGGAAGGAGCTGGAGCGCAACCTGAAGGTCTGCCCCAAGTGCGGCTACCACCACCGCCTCAGCGGTCCCGAGCGGCTGCAGCTGCTGGTGGACGAGGGCACCTTTGAGGAGTGGGACCCAGACTTGGTCTCCCAGGACCCCCTGGGCTTCCCGGGCTACGCGGAGCGCTACCGGCTCGCGGTGGAGCGGACAGGCAGGCGGGAAGCCGTCCTCACCGGACGCGGCCGCATCCACGGGACACCGGCCGCCCTGGCGGTGCTGGACTTCGACTTCCTCGGGGGCAGCATGGGCTCCGTGGTGGGCGAGAAGGTGGCGCGGGCCTTCGAGCGGGCGGTGGACCTGGGCCTGCCCGTGGTGACGTGCACCGCCAGCGGCGGCGCCCGCATGCAGGAGGGCGTGCTGTCGCTGATGCAGCTGGCGAAGACGGTGGCCGCGGTGGGCCGCCTGCACGCCGCACACCTGCCCTTTGTGTCCGTGCTGTGCGACCCCACCACGGGCGGGGTGACCGCCTCGTTTGCCATGCTGGGCGACGTGCACGTGGCGGAGCCCGGGGCGCTCATCGGGTTCGCGGGGGCCCGGGTGATCGAGCAGACCATCCGCCAGAAACTGCCCGAGGGGTTCCAGACCGCGGAGTTCCTGCTGCGGTGCGGGCTGGTGGACCTCATCGTGCCCCGGGCGGAGCTGAAGGCCACCGTGGCCCGGCTGCTGCGGTTGATGACCGGCCTGCCGGAGGTGGCGGTTGACGCAGGCGCCTGACCGCGGGGAGCGGGAGCGCCCGCTCGAGGAGCTGGAAGGGCAGCGGATGCGCCCGCAGGCGGCCGGCGAAGCCGCAGAAGCGCAAGCGCAGCGAGATGCCTCGCAGGCCCAAGCGGAGGCGCTGGGGGGCCAGCCCACCCCTTGGGAGGTGGTGCAGATCGCGCGCCACCCGCAGCGGCCCAAGCTGGCGGACTACCTGGACCGGCTGTTCACCGACGTGGTGGAGCTGCACGGCGACCGCCTGTTCGGCGACGACCCTGCGCTGTTCGCGGGACTCGCCCGCCTGGACGGGCAGCCGGTGGCGGTGGTGGGCCACCACAAGGGGCGGGACACCCGGGAGAACGTGTACCGGCGGTGGGGGATGCCCAACCCCGAGGGGTACCGCAAGGCAGCACGGGTCCTCCGCCTGGCGGAGAAGCTGGGCCTGCCGGTGGTGTCCCTGGTGGACACCCCCGCCGCGTACCCCGGGGTGGAGGCGGAGGAGCGGGGCCAGGCGGAGGCCATCGCCCGCGGCATCCTCACCCTGGTGCAGCTGCGCTGCCCGGTGGTGGTGGCGATTACCGGGGAAGGAGGCAGCGGGGGCGCTCTGGCCATTGCGGTGGGCGACCGGGTGCTGATGATGCAGTACGCCATCTACTCCGTGATCCCGCCCGAGGGGTGTGCGGCCATCCTGTGGCGGGACGCGGACCGCAAGGAGGAGGCGGCAAGCGCCCTCAAGCTCACCGCCCAGGACTTGGTGCAGCTGGGGGTGGTGGACGAGGTGGTGCCCGAACCCCTGGGGGGCGCGCACCGGGACCCGGACGCAGCCGCCGGGGCCCTGCGGGAGGCCGTGCTCCGCCACCTGCGGGAACTACAGCGGGTCCCGGACCAGGACCGCCTGCGCGGCCGGTACGATAAGTACCGGCGCATGGGCCGGTTCGGCCAGCTGCCCACCGGGCTGCTGTCCCCGTAGGTAGACGGAAGGAGCGGACATGTCCAGCGACCAGCGCCCCTCGCTGAACTTCGACGAGATCCGCGAGCTGGTGCGCATCGCCAGCGAGGCGGACATCACCGAGCTGGAGGTGGAGGCGGGCCACCTGCGGGTGGCCATCCGGAAGGCTCCCCGGGCGGGCACAGCGCCGGCCGCCCCACCCGCGCCGGCACCCGCCGCCCCCGCGCCCGTGCCCGCACCCCCGGAACCGCCCGCCGCCAGCTGGGTCCCGGTCACCGCACCCATGGTGGGGACCTTCTACCGGGCCCCCGGCCCTGACCAGCCGCCCTTCGTGCAGGAGGGCGACCGCGTGGAGGCAGGCCAGACCTTGTGCATCATCGAGGCCATGAAGATGTTCAACGAGATCCAGGCGGAGGTGTCCGGGCGCGTGGTGCGGGTCCTGGCGGAAAACGGGGCTCCCGTGGAGTACGGGCAGCCCCTGTTCCTCATCGACCCGCACGGCTAGCCCCCATGTTCCGAAAGGTCCTCGTGGCGAACCGGGGCGAGATCGCAGTCCGGGTGATCCGGGCCTGCCGGGAACTAGGCATCCGGACCGTGGCGGTGTACTCGGAGGCGGACCGGGACAGCCTGCACGTGCGGCTGGCGGACGAGGCCTTCTGCGTCGGCCCACCGCCCGCCGCGGACAGTTACCTGAACGTCCCCAACATCCTCAGCACCGCGGAACTGCTGGGCGTGGACGCCATCCACCCCGGGTACGGCTTCCTGTCCGAGGACCCGCGGTTCGCGGAGATCTGCCGCGACGCCAAGATCACCTTCATCGGGCCACCCCCGGAGGCCATGGAGGCCGTGGGCAACAAGGCCCGGGCGCGGGAGATCGCCCAACGGGTGGGGGTTCCCGTGGTCCCCGGCAGCCCGGGACCGGTGCGCAACGAGCGGGAGGCCCAGCAGGTGGCGGACCGCATCGGGTACCCCCTGCTGGTGAAGGCGTCCGCGGGCGGCGGAGGGCGCGGCATGCGGGTGGTGCACAACCGGGAAGAGCTCGCCCGCGCCCTGCAGACGGCCCAGCGGGAGTCGGAGGCCGCCTTCGGCAGCGGCGAGGTGTACCTGGAGAAGTACCTGGAGGAACCGCGCCACGTGGAGGTACAGGTCCTGGCGGACAGCCGCGGCCACGCGGTGCACCTGGGGGACCGGGAGTGCTCCATCCAGCGGCGGCACCAGAAGCTCCTGGAGGAGGCTCCCGCACCCGGGCTGGCACCCCGCCTGCGGGCCCAGCTCCACCGGGCGGCCCTGCGGCTGGTGCAGGCCATCGGGTACGTGAACGCGGGCACGGTGGAGTTCCTGGTGGACCGGCAGGACAACTTCTACTTCCTGGAGATGAACACCCGCATCCAGGTGGAGCACCCCGTCACGGAGGCCATCACGGGGCTGGACCTGGTGGCAGAACAGATCCGGGTGGCCGCGGGCCAGCGGCTGTCCTTCACACAGCGGGACGTGGAGTTCCGGGGCCACGCGCTGGAGTGCCGGATCAACGCGGAAGACCCCGCCCACGACTTCCGGCCGTCCCCCGGGCGGGTGGTGTCCTTCGTGCCGCCCGGGGGTCCGGGCATCCGGGTGGACACCCACGTGTACGCGGGCTACACCATCCCGCCGTACTATGATTCACTGGTGGCAAAGGTGGTGGCCTGGGGGCGGGACCGGCAGGAGGCCATCGCCCGGATGGAGCGGGCGCTGCGGGAGTTCGAGATCACCGGAATCCGCACCACCATCCCGCTGCACCGCGCCATCCTGGACAACGCGTTCTTCCGGCGCGGGGAGGTGTACACGAACTTCGTGCAGCGCCGCGTGGACCTACAGAGCCTGGGCCGCGTGTCCAGCTGAGCACAGGAGGGGAAGGCCATGCAGCACGCACAGCCGCTTGCGGTGTCTGTGGACACGTGGTTGGACTGGTACCGCACCCTGGTGTTCTGCCGGCGGTTCGAGGAACAGACGGAGCGCAGCTTCCGCCGGGGGAAGATCGGTGGCTACCTGCACGTGGCCATCGGCCAGGAGGCGGTCCCCCTGGGCTTTCTGTCCGCGGCCCGGCCGGACGACGTGTTCTTCGTGTCGTACCGGGACCACGTGCACACCCTGGTCCGGGGCACCGACCCCGGCGCGGTGATGGCGGAGCTGTACGGCAAGGTCACGGGCACCTGCAAGGGCAAGGGGGGGTCCATGCACCTGTTCGACGTGGCGCGGGGCAACTACGGAGGCTACGGGATCGTGGGCGGGCACATCCCCCTGGCGGTGGGGGCGGCCTACGCCCTCCGCTACCAGGGCACGGACCGCGTGTGCCTGTGTTTCTTCGGCGACGGAGCCATGAACACGGGCGCCCTGCACGAGGCGGCCAACCTGGCGGGGCTGTGGGGCCGCGAGGGGATGTGCCCCGTGGTGTTCGTGGTGGAGAACAACCAGTACGGCATGGGGACCTCCGTGGAGCGGGCGTCCGCGGTGCCGGAGCTGGCGCGGCGGTTCGACGCGTACGACATCCCGCACGAGCGGTGCGACGGCATGGACGTGGTGGCGGTGTACGAGGTGGCCGCGCGGGTGGTGGAGCAGGTCCGCCGCAGCGGCCGGCCGTACGCGGTGGAAGCCCTCACCTACCGGTTTTCCGGCCACGGGGCTGCGGACCTGTTCCAGCCGTACCGGGACAAGCAGGAGGTGGAACGGTGGCGGCAGCGGGACCCCATCCTGCAGCTGGAACGGCGCCTGCGGGAAGCAGGAGCCCTGGACGACGCCCGGGTGGCGGAGGTGGCCGCGTGGGCGGACCGGCGGGTGCAGGAGGCGGTGGCGTTCGCGGAGTCCAGCCCCGAGCCTCCGCCGGAGGAGCTGTACCGGGACGTGTACGGAGGGTGAGAAGGTGGGGGAGATGACCTACCGGGAGGCCCTCCGGTCCACCTTGGTGGAGGAGATGGACCGCGACCCCCGGGTGCTGCTCCTCGGGGAGGACATCGGGGTGTACCAGGGCACCTTCCGGGTCACGGAGGGACTGCTGGAGCGCTACGGGCCCCGGCGGGTGGTGGACACGCCCATCTCGGAGCTGGGGTTCATCGGCGCGGCCATCGGCATGGCCATGCTGGGGCTGCGGCCCGTGGTGGAGGTGATGACCTGGAACTTCTCCCTGCCCGCCGCGGACCAGATCCTCCAGAACGCGGCCAAGATCCGGTACTTCTCCGGAGGGCAGGCTTCCGTGCCGTTGGTCATCCGGGGCCCCAACGGCGCGGGCGTGCAGCTGTCCGCCCAGCACTCCCAGTCCCTGGAGTCCTTCTACGGACACTTCCCGGGCCTGCAGGTGGTGGCACCCGCCACCCCCGCGGACGCCAGGGGGCTCCTGCGGACCGCCCTGCGCGCCCAAGACCCCGTCCTCTTCCTCGAGCACGCGGCCCTGTACGGGATGAAGGGACCGGTCCCGGAGGGCGACTACACCGTCCCCTTCGGGCAGGCGGCGGTGGTGCGGCGTGGCCGGCACGTGACGGTGGTGGCGTACAGCCGCATGCTGCACCTGGCGCTGGCGGCCGCGGACGAGCTGGCCCGGGAGGGGGTGGAGTGCGAGGTGGTGGACCTGCGCAGCCTGCGCCCCTTGGACCTGGACACGGTGGCGGAGTCCGTGCGGCGGACGCACCGGGCCGTGGTGGTGCAGGAGCAGTGGCCGCTGTTCGGGGCGGCCGCGGAGGTGGCCGCGGGAGTGTACGAGCGCTGCTTTGACGACCTGGACGCGCCCGTGGAGCGGGTGACGGGAGAGGACGTGCCCGCCCCGTACGCCCGGAACCTGGAGAAGCTGGCCTTCCCCGACGAGGAGCGCATCCGGCGCGCGGTGCAGCGGACGCTGCAGTAAGGGGACCGCGGGAGGAGGGCATGGCCGAGGTCATCATGCCCAAGATGGGCGACGCCATGACGGAGGGCAAGATCCTGTCCTGGCGGAAGCGGGACGGGGAGCGGGTGGAAAAGGGCGAGGTGCTGGCGGAGATCGAGACGGACAAGGTGAACGTGGAGATCGAGGCGGAAGAAGGGGGAATTTTGCACATCGCGGTGCCCGAGGGGCAGACGGTGCCGGTGGGGCAGGTCATCGCGTACATCGACGGGCAGCCCGCCGCCCCCCCAGGGCAGCCCGCCCCGCCCGCGGCACCGCCCGCCCCTGCCCCCACCCCACCCGAGCCTGCCCCGCCTCCGGCGGGCGAGCGGGTGAAGGCCTCACCGCTGGCCCGCCGGATCGCCGCCGAGCACGGAGTGGACCTGGCACACGTCCGCGGGACGGGACCCGGCGGCCGTGTGGTGGAGCGGGACGTGCTGGCGTACCTGGAGCGCCGCGCCGCGGAAGCCCCCGTACAGCCGCGGGAGGAGTACGAGGACGTCCCCTTGAGCCGCATGCGGCAGGCCATCGCGCGGGTGGTCACGGACAGCAAGCGGCACGTCCCGCACTTCTACGTGACCGCGGAGGTAGACCTCGCCCGCGCGCTGGAGCTGCGGGAACAACTGCAGGAGGCGCTGGGCGAGGAAGGGCGCGTGACGGTGAACGACCTGGTCCTGAAGGCCACCGCCCTGGCGCTCCGGAACCACCCGGACCTGAACAGCCAGGTGGTGGACGACCGCACCGTGCGCCGCTTCCGGCAGGTGCACCTGGGCATCATGGTGGCCACCCCCGACGGCCTCATCGCGCCCGTGCTGCGCCACGCGGACCGCCTGCCCCTCCTGCAGCTGGCCAAGGAGGCCAAGCGCCTCATCGAGGGAGCCCGCAACAGGCGCCTGCGGCAGGAGGAGTACACGGGCGCCACCTTCTCCGTGAGCAACCTGGGGATGTACGAGGTGGTGAACTTCGTGGCCATCATCCACCCGCCACAGGCGGGGATCCTGGCCGTGGGCCGGGCCCAGGAGCGTCCCGTGGTGCGGTCGGGACAGGTGGTGGTGCGGCCCGTGCTGCAGCTCACCGTCTCCGCGGACCACCGGGTGACCGACGGGGTGGGCGCCGCGGAGTTCCTCGTGGAGGTCAAACGCCTGCTGGAAAACCCCGTGCGCCTGTTGCTGTAGCCGGACGTCCTACTCCGCCTGGAGCTCCTCCAGGGCCTGCCGGTAGGCGTCGAAGTCCCGCGCGCTCCACAGCACCAGGCGGACCACCTGGAAGGCTCCGGGGTGGTCCCGCAGGAAATCCAGCACCGCCCGCAGGGCCACACGCGCGGCGCGGTCCACCGGAAAGCCGTACGCGCCCGTGCTGATGGACGGGAAGGCCACGGACCGCAGTCCCTTCTGCCTGGCCACCTCCAGGCTGGACCGGTACGCCCGGGCCAGCACCTGGTCCTCCCCTTCGGACCCGCCGCGCCAGACGGGGCCCACGGTGTGGATCACGTACCGGGCGGGCAAGTTCCCGCCGGTGGTGATCACCGCCTGCCCGGGAGGCAGGCGCCTGCCCGGCAGGGTTTTCACGATCTCCTTGCACTCCTCCAAGATGGCGGGGCCGCCGGCCCGGTGGATGGCCCCGTCCACGCCCCCGCCGCCCATGAGGGTGGGGTTGGCGGCGTTCACCACCGCGTCCACCTGCTGGTCCGTGATGTCCCCCTGCACCAGCTCCAGGGTGCACCCTTCCACCTGCACCGACACGCTACCCACGGGAACTCCCTCCTTCCTGCACGGCCACGTACGCGGCGCCCACCAGCCCCGCGTGTTCGTCCAAGGCCGCGGGCACCACCCGTACCGCCTTCCACGGCCGCTCGAAGCTGGACTGACGGGCGGCTTCCTGTAAGGGCTCGAACAGCCACCGGCCCGCCCGGGCCACCCCTCCTCCCACCACCACCACCTCGGGGTTCAGGAGGTTCACCAGCCCCGCCACCGCCCAGCCGAGATACCGGCCCGCGCGCCGGAAGGCTTCCTGTGCCAGCAGGTCCCCTGCCTCCGCCGCCTCCGCCACCTCGCGGGCGGAAAACGGCTCCCTGCCCGCCAGCACGCTGGGCTGGCCCTCGTGGATGCGCTCTGCCGTCCACCGGGCGATGGCGGGGCCAGACGCCAACCCCTCCAGGTGGCCCACCCGGCCGCACGAGCACACCGGGCCCTGCGGGTCCACCACCACGTGGCCGATCTCACCCGCGGTGTCTGTGGCTCCCCGGTACAGCCGGCCGTCCAGGACCAGTCCGCCTCCCACGCCCGTGCTCACGGTCACGTATACCAGGTGGCGGGCGCCCTGCCCCGCTCCCCGCCACCACTCGCCCACCGCGGCGGCGTTGGCGTCGTTCTCCAACACCACCGGACGCCCCAGCCGGTCTTCCAGCATTTGCCGGAACGGCACCTCCTTCCAGCCCCGGAGGTTCGGCGGCTGGAACACCACGCCCTCCCGCACGCTCAAGGGCCCCGGTACGGCTACCCCCACGGGCCCCGCGGGCAGGGGCCCCAGACCCCGGACCAGCTCCGCCACCCGGTCCGCCACCGCCTCCGGGCCCGTCTGCGGCGTGGGCACGCGTACCACCCGCACCACCTCCCCGTCCGGTCCCACCACGCCCACCCGGATCCAGCTGCCCCCGAGGTCCACCGCTGCGGTGGCCCGCATGCTCCTCCCTCCCTTCCCTTGCCCTGCAGGAGGAATGCCTCCCGGGCTCAAAGATTACGGTACGACCCACGCGGTGGCGGGAGGTGGAGGATGACCTACGTGGTGGCCGCGGTCGTCGTCGGCCTGTGGCTGCTGTACTCCGCGGTGAAGATCGTGCGGGAGTACCAGCGGCTGGTGGTCTTCCGGTTCGGCCGCTCCGTGGGGCAGCGCGGCCCGGGGATCGTGTTCCTGATCCCGTTTGTGGACCGCGCGGTGTGGGTGGACCTGCGTGAGGCCTTCCTGGAGATCCCCTCCCAGACGTGCATCACGAAGGACAACGCCCCCATCAACATCGACTTCCTCATCTACTGGAAGGTGGTGGAACCGGAGGCGTCCGTGATCCAGGTGGCGGACTTCGCGGGTGCCGCGCGGGGGATCGCCACCACCACCCTCCGGGCGGTGATCGGCGACATCGTCCTGGACGACGTGCTGGCCCGGCGGGAGCAGATCAACCAAGTGCTGCGGGCCAAGCTGGACGAGGTCACGGAGCGGTGGGGGGTGAAGGTGACGGCGGTGGAGATCCGGGAGATCCTCCCCCCGCGGGAGGTCCAGGAGGCCATGACCCGGCAGATGTCCGCGGAGCGGAACCGGCGGGCGGTGGTGACGGAGGCGGACGGGAAGCGGGAGGCGGCCATCAAGGTGGCCGAAGGCGAAAAGCAGGCGGCCATCCTCAAGGCGGAAGGCGACCGGCAGGCGGCCATCCTGCGGGCGGAGGGGTTCGCCCTGGCCTTGGAAAAGATCTTCGGGGTGGCCCGTCACGTGGACAGCAAGACCATGACCCTCCAGTACCTGGAGGCCCTCAAGGCCTTGGGGGAAAGCCCCTCCACCAAGTTCGTGTTCCCCATGGAGTTCACGCGGCTGCTGGCCCCCCTGGGCGACCTCGCCCAGAGGGCGGTAGAAGACAAGGGCCCCTCCGCGTAGGAGGCCCGTCCGGCTACACGATGGCCTCGTGGGTCTGCGCGTGGAACAGGTGCATCTTGCGCAGGTCCATGGCCACGGTGACCTCGTCGCCCATCTTCGCCCGGCTGTGGGCGTCCACCCGGGCCACCAGGGGGTGCCCTCCCGCGTCCAGGTACAGGATCACGTCGGAGCCCAAGGGCTCGTGCACCTCCACCCTGGCCCGCAGGGGGACGTAGGACGGCGGCAGCTGCCCGTCCCGCAGGGCCACGTCCTCCATGTGCTCGGGCCGGATCCCGAAGATCACCCGCTGGCCCTCCCACGGCCGCACGTACTCCAGCAGGTCGGCGGGGATGGGCACCCGCCAGGTGCCCGCGTCGAACACCAGGCTCCCGTTGTGCGGGCGGATCTCCCCCGGGACGAAGTTCATGGACGGGCTGCCGATGAACCCCGCCACGAACAAGTTGGCGGGCTTCTCGTACAGGTTCATGGGGCTGTCCACCTGCTGCACGACCCCGTCCCGCATCACCACGATGCGGTCCCCCATGGTCATGGCCTCCACCTGGTCGTGGGTCACGTACACCGTGGTGGTCTGCAGCCGGGCGTGCAGCTTCTTCAGTTCCGCCCGCGTCTGCACCCGCAGGGCCGCGTCCAGGTTGCTGAGCGGCTCGTCCATCAAGAACACCTGCGGCTCCCGGACGATGGCCCGGCCCACCGCCACCCGCTGCCGCTGCCCGCCCGACAGCTGCCGCGGCTTGCGGTCCAGCAGGTTCTCGATGCCCAGCATGGCCGCGGCCTCCCGCACCCGCCGGTCGATCTCCGAGCGGGGGTACTTCCGCAGCCGCAGCCCGAAGGCCATGTTCTCGTACACCGTCATGTGCGGGTACAGGGCGTAGTTCTGGAACACCATGGCGATGTCCCGGTCCTTGGGCGGGACGTCGTTCACCAGCCGGTCCCCGATGTACACGTTGCCCTCCGTGACCTCCTCCAGCCCCGCGATCAGCCGCAGGCAGGTGGTCTTGCCGCACCCGGAAGGGCCTACCAGGACCGTGAACTGCCGGTCCGGGATCTCCAGGGTCACCCGGTTCACCGCCACCACGTTCCCGAACCGCTTGGTCACGTTCTCGAGGAACACCCTCGCCATCCTGGGACCTCGCCTCCTCGACCCCCGGCCTAGGTGCCTTCCAGCCGTCGCTTGAGCTCGTCGATGACCGCCACGGGGGTGGGATCTACTTCGTTCAGATATGCAAGATACACGCTCACCAGGTCGCCGAACAAGACCAAGGACAGGACCCGCGCCAGCCGGCTTTGGCCCTCCGCGTGCACCTCGTGGTAGCCGGCCGCCTGGCCCAACGCCACCTCCCGGGTGATCTCCACCCGCCGGACCAACCTGGGCGGGTCTTCGGGATCCCGCAGGACCACCACGTGCAGCAGCCCCTCCGGCTGGCCCGCGAGCGCCCAGCCCACGGTCTCGTTGTGGTTCAGCTCGGGGAAGCTGTGCCAGGTGGCGTACACCTTGCTGTTCTCGTTCAGCTGCGTCTTCCACCGCAGGGCCGCAGGCTCTGACAGGCGGGACGCCGCGTACACCACCGGGACCCGGCCCACCAGGGCCCTGGCCAGCTGCTTGGGCGGGTTGGCCGCGGAGGGGACCTCCGGCCCCCACCGGCGCACCAGCTCCCGCAGCAGCGCCGCCGCCTCCTCCAGCTGGTCCTCCAGCCCCTCCACCCACCCCCACCGGTGCAGGGCACCCAGCATGGGGCCCAGCAGGTACCCCAGCGCCGCCCGGGGCGGCAGGCCGGGGGGGATCCGCACGCACGGCGTCCTGGTGGCCTGCGCGCGCTCCGCGAGCCTGCCCCCCGAGGTGACCGCCACGCACCACGC
>FWWM01001215.1_pt1 | contig 79651 bp, 88 predicted proteins | sample 2228351 | NCBI WGS metagenome assembly FWWM01 (sample SAMEA103939774, study PRJEB20133) | metagenome | reverse complement strand
AAATTATGGGCGAAACGCAATGGACAGGCATAGTGCCATCAATCCATTGAAATCATGCCATAAGACATAAAATGGTGCTGATATATGTAAAATTGTCTCTGTCAAGTTCGGAATTTTGTTCTGCTTACTGACATCAATTCACGTGCTCTAGCCATTGATTGTCGCAGATGACCAATGGATGTGCATGATACGCCATTGCCCTTTCATCCGCCTGAGAATTACCGTCTCGATCAACCGGCTGTTGATCACACGCGTGCGGTACGTTCCTGAGACCGTTTCAACGCTCATAACCCACGCCATATCGCCTTGCATTCGATCAGTCCGGCTTACCAGCTTCCGAGTTACAGCGGCGGTAAAGGCAGCGTCCGCCTCCAGATGGTGGCTGGCATATTCGGCGCGACCTCTTTCGACGCCGCCAGATTCAAAGATGACGACATCTTCCGCAAGCAGCGCTAACGCAGCATCTGTGTTCCCCCTCGGTGGTCAATCCACGTACTGTCTACATCGTCATTGGAGACAGCATGCCCAGCACAGCAACCAGTCCAATCACCCCAGCAGCCAACATCAACTCGCCTGCCAAGCTTTTACGCAGGAGCGTCAGTGCAACTGAGTGCTCCACACTGTCGCGTTCATGAACCAGAAAATGCCGCCGTCCGATCTGGGCATTGTGCGCGCCAAACGCCAGCATTCCGCCAACTAACGTCACTTTTGCGACTAACAACAAGCCATAGGGGGTGTCGGAAACGGCTATGGTGTTCTCCAAGCCAAAGATCAGCTGCGCATTTATCAGACCCGTCATAGATACAGCTGCGACAAGCCCGACACCCAGCGGTGCGAAGCCATGCATGACGCGAAGCAGCTGATCGGTAGGGATAAGAGCGGGCTGCCGGTGAGCTTTGATTGTCAGTAAAAGGAACCAGCAGATGGCACCTACCCACAAGCTCGCCGCAAGCAAGTGTACGCCGTTATTCAGACGGTGGAACAAGCCCAATCCGCCTTCAGTCGCAGCCACATGGCCGCTCCAGCTTAGCGTGAGCAGCGCACCGGCGAAGCAGGCAGCAGCGACGGGGAAACCTACGCTAGTCCGGTGTCGAATGAACAACGCACACAAGCCGAAGGTGAGCAAAGATTCGCGCAAGAGGAACGCTTTGCCAAGGTCAGTGCCAACAATCATTGCTTCGGCCATCGGCCAATCGAGCGCTGTAATTGGCACACCCATCATAGCAGCGATCGAGGCCAGCATCAGGGCGATTGAAACCACCGGTGCCGCAAGCGCTGCGATGATCAGCGTGTGACCGCCCTCGTCGTGAGGCACCCAGCGCTCGCCACGCAACCCAACCAACCGAAATGCCGTCCAACCCAACAGGCCGAGCAGCAAAGCATAATGAGCAAACCGCAGAACCTGTTCGGTTGGCTCACCCATCTCATTATCAGCCGACGATAAAGCTGACTTTACCTGTCATACGATGGCCGTCCGCCCCCGCAGCCTGCCAGCGCACCTCATAGGTTCCTTTGGCCAGCGGCTTTTTCAGGGTGAGTGTCATCGTTTTGTTGCCGTTGGACCAAGAGGTGGTGAAATTGCGGATGGCCATTTCGCCGTGGTTTGCCATGCCCGGCATCGCGGTCATGACGATGCTTGCTGCCGCCGTCGGCGGGAGCAGAGCTTCACTGAAGGTCAGTGTGACCACGCGGGCGCTGCCAACAGTCGTTCCCTCAGCCGGTGTCGATGCGACGACTTTGGTGTGAGCAAGCGAAGCGGACGGAACTGCAAGCGGAGCGGCGACCATTGCGATTGCGGCGAGGAGAGATGCGAATTTCATGGGGTACTCCTTTATTTCAGAACCAGAAACGGATGCCAACGAGATAGTTCGTGACGCTGGGATCCTCGCCGCGTGCGCGGGCGTAATCGGCGCTGCCGCCGAGGCGCCAACTTTGCTCGATGCCCATATACGGGGCAAATTCGCGAATAAACTCGTAGCGCAGCCGCACGCCGACCTCGACCGAATCGATGCCTGACCCGGTGCCGAGCTGCGGAATTTCCTGCGCCGACAGGTTCACCTCGGCGCGCGGTTGCAGGATCAGAAGTTGAGTGATGCGCTGGTCGACCTCGCCCTCGATCCGCGCTGTGAGATCGCCACGCTGTGACAGGAACAATGCGGCGTCGACCTCGAACATATAGGGCGAAAGCCCTTGCACGCCGATCACCGCATGCGTGGTATCGGGTCCGCGGAGGTCTTGGCGCACGCCCGCCTGCAGATCCCAGAAGGGCGCAATGGCCCGCGCGTAGAGCGCCTGGACCTCGGCTTGTTCAATCGGTTCGCCGAACGTGCCTTCACCTTCGCTCTTGAACCAGAGCCGGCTCGTCGGGCCACCATAATAGCCCTGAAGATCCCAAAGATAGCCCTCACGACCGTCGCGCACCTGCGTCTCGAAACGATCGCCCTGAAACCAGAAGACCGGGAAATCGCCATGGGTGCGTTGCAATTCCTCGCGCGAAGCCCGCATCGCGTCGGCGCCCCAGATGGCATCGGCGGCGCGCGGTGGACCGCTTCCGGCCTCAGGTGGCGGCGGGGTTTCCATGGCAGGTCCCGGAGAAGCAGGCGCGGCAACGTCGACCGCGCCATGATCCATGGTGCTGTGGTCCATGCCAATCATCGAATCGGCAGGCCCGGCCGCCCCACCCGTCATGTCATGGCCTGCGTGAGGGTCGATTGGCTCAGCGGTAGCAGGCTGCTCTGGCATGGCGTGCCCCGCGTGCGGATCGGCCGGATCAAGCGCTGTCGGCGCCGCGGGCATGCCGTGGCCGGCATGGCGGTCGCCGGGCGCTGGCGCAGGTGTGGGCGCTGGCGCGGGCATTGCATGCCCTTGATGCTGAGCGAAGGCCGGAACGGAGATCAACGCGCTCCCGAGCAGGGCCGCTGACAGGACAGACCGCACGCTCATGCACCGCCGCCCGGACCGACCACGGTCACAGTCTGCATCATCCCGCCATGCATGTGATACATCAGGTGGCAGTGAAACGCCCAGTCGCCGGGTTCATTGGCCGTGAGATCAAATTGCGCGCTGGCGCCGGGCTGGACGATCACGACGTTCTTGCGCGGCTGAAGCGCAGCGCTTTCCCCGTTTACCAGCTCGAAGAACATGCCGTGCAGATGGATGGGGTGCGCCATCATGGTGTTGTTGACCAGCTTCACCCGCACCCGCTCGTTCCATGCAAAACGGATCGGCACATCGCTGACGGCAGAATACATCCGCCCGTCGAACGACCACATATAACGTTCCATATTGCCAGTAAGGTGCAGTTCGAGCAGCCGCGATGGCTCGCGGGTGTCGCGGTTGGGCTCGAGCGCCTTGAGCATGCGATAATTGAGCACCCGGTGCGGCACATCGCGCAGTCCAAGGCCGGGATCGCCCATTTTGTCGATGGGGGCCATCGACACCATGTCGATGCCTGGGCCGATCGCGACGTCGGGCGGGAGCAGCGCGGTATCGCGCATCTTCATGCCGTCCATGCTCATGCCACTCATCGCCATGCCTGCCATGCCACTATCGGCAGAGGCGGCCACGTCGCCATGTCCCATGGCTGCGTGATCCATCGCGCCTGTTGCACCACCGGTTGCACCTTCTGCGGAAGGACCGGACGTCATTGCTCCATGATCCATGCTGCCGGACCCGTGATCCATTCCCATGTCGCCCATGGTTAGCAGCGGCGGATCGCGCAGCGCAGGAACGGTCGCCCGCGCACCGGGCCGACTCGCCAACATGGCCAGCGCCATGCCCGAACGGTCCATCGACTCACCGACGATGGCATAGGCTTCGGCATTTCCTGGCTCGACGATTACGTCATAGATTTCGGCAGTGCCGATCTGGAATTCGTCAACCTCAACCGGGCGCACGTTCTGCCCATCTGCTGCGATGATCGTCATCGGCAGGCCGGGGATGCGAACGTTGAAAAAGCTCTGCGCCGATCCATTGATGATACGCAGCCGGATGCGTTCTCCCGGCTTGAACAGATATTCCATGCCCTCCGCCGGCCCACGTCCGTTGGCAAGAAACGTGTACGTCTTCCCGCCAATATCCATGATATCGGTCGGCATCATCCGCATCTGTGCCCACATCCGGCGTTCTTCGCCGGTCATCGGGTAGTCATCGGTCCAGGTGTTTTGCTGGCGGTTGAAATAGCCTTCGCCGGTGCGCAACCGCTGCATGATGAAATGTGGGTCGAGCACAGTGAAGTCGCTTAGCAGCAAAATGTAATCGCGATCATACTCCACCGGTTCGGCGCCTGCCGGGTCAATAATCAAAGGGCCATAATGCCCCGACTGCTCCTGCAAGCCCGAGTGGCTGTGATACCAATAGGTACCTGCCTGGCGGACCGGGAATTCGTAGGTGAAGGTCTGGCCCGGCTTGATGCCCGGAAAGCTGATGCCCGGGACCCCGTCCATCTGGAACGGGAGCAATAGCCCGTGCCAGTGGATCGATGTATCCTCGCTCAAATTGTTGGTGACATTCAGGCGGACATTCTGCCCTTCGCGCAGCCGGATCAACGGGCCGGGGACACTGCCATTGACGGCGATGCCCGGGCCGCGTCGCCCTTCAACAATGCGATGCCCGCTGCCGACGGCAAGATCGATGACCTCGCCGCTGAGCTCACCAAAGCCCGCAGGAATGCGCGGGCCGTCGCGGCCATGGCTGCCGCCCCGGTGCATGCTGTGCCCTTGCGCCCAAGCTGGCGTAGCGGCGAAGGCTGAGGCCGCGCCAAACGCAGCGATCAGGTGACGTCTTGTGAGATGAGGACTGGTCATGCGATTTATACGCGCGCAAGGCCTTCACCCCTCAAAGTTTCCTGAAGTTTTTTCCGCGCCCTCCCAAGACGTGTCTCGACCGCCTTTACGCTGATGCCCAGTGTCGTTGCGGTCTCCTGCTGGCTTAGCCCTTCGACTGTGCAAAGGATCAGGACATCTTTGAGACGTGCTGGAAGCTTGGCGATCGCGCGGGCGGTCGCGGCGAGCTCGGCGCGGTCTGCGGCAAGCGTTTGTGCCGAGGGTGCATCATCGGCAATCCATTGCGCAGCCTGTTCGGACATGGGCAGGCCTATGAAGCGCCTGACGGCGCGCCGACGGGCCCAGTCCCGGCATTTGTTGAGCGTGATGGCGCTGATCCAGGCCTTGAACGATCGTCCGGGGTCGAAGCGGTTCAGCGCGCCGAATGCGGCTATGAAAGCCTCCTGCGTAATGTCCAAGGCTTCATCCGGATCGCCCGTAGCTGAGCGCGCGAGCCGATACACAGTCTCGCGGTAGCGCTCCACAAGCTCCCGCTGCGCATCGGCATGGCCAGCTAAAGATCTGCGGACGAGCGCCGCATCCGGATCGTCAGCAGTCACTGCGGTTGAGCAGCGAGGCTCTTGCTGACCACCGCATCGAACCGTGATTGCTGATCGGGGCGCAGAATGGCGCGCATCGCGAAAACGTGTTCGAGTGTTGCTTTTTGGAGATCCCCCATCGCGTCATGCGTCTCGTCGACCGCGGCCGACACGCGGGGACCGTATTCGTGCTCGGCAGCAATGGCTTCGCCGAGCAGCGCGTTGCTGCTCCTGAGCCGTTCTTCGAGCGCTTCGCGCCGCGCAGCGAACTGGCGCTCCAATGCAGTCAGTTCTTTTTCCTGCGCCGGGTCGAGGTCAAGCTCATCATGAATCAGGGCGTGGAGTTCAGCCCCACCATGGTGCGGTGCGGGTTGAAGCATTCGTCCGAGCCATACCCCTACCAGCGCAAGCGCAATGATCAGCCCCGCCGCCAAAACGATGCGACGCTGGTTCATTGCTGACCCAGGGCGATGAGAGGGGTCAGCGATGCCGGGGGACCGAAGGCGGCAATAGGCACTTCGGCTTGTGCAGGTGCCTGAAGACCGCTGAAAACGCCCAGTCCGAGCGACGCAACGAGGCCTAGTCCGAGCAATGCCCGTGTCTGCCTGACGTCTGCCTGTGCGCGCTGCGCGAGGCGTTCACCATCAATCCCGGACATATCCGGGACAGGAAGTCTGGCCAGGCGTGCGAGATTCTCGTCGAGATCCATCATGCAGCTCCTTTAGAGTTGTATACGCAGGCGCGGACAAAACCCCTCACTTTCCGATGCCCAATTATCGTTGCAGCTCAAAACTGAAGGCATCGATGATCGGACAGGGCCCAGATTTCCCCGCAGCGCAGTCCTCGGCGAGCCGGACGAGCGCACCGCGCATGGTTTGCAAAGTGGCAATTTTCTCATCAAGCGCCGCGATCCGAACGCGTGCAAGGTCCTGCGCCGCCGCTCGGTCGCCAGAATCGAGGGAGAGCAGCGTGGCGATCTCTTCAAGTGTGAACCCGGCGGTCTGCGCCGAGCGGATCGATTGCAAGCGTGCCAGATCGCCGCGCGTGTAGCGGCGCGGACCCTCGTGGCGCTCAGGCTGGGCCACCAATCCGCGCCGCTGATAATAACGGATCGTCTCGACGTTGACCCCGCCTGCACGGGCAAATTCACCGATCTTCATATAATGCTTGATCCCGTACCATGGTACGGAACCTATATAAGCCGCAAGTTTGCGATTCAAAGGAAATCACTAATGCCCAAGCCTACAAAAACCGCCGTGCTTCACCGCATGGTCATGCAAAACCACACTTGCCCTTACGGCTTGAAGTCAAAGCATCTGCTCAAAACGCGAGGTTACTCCGTCGATGATCGGCACCTCACCACGCGCGAACAGACTGACGCGTTCAAGGCTGAATACGGCGTTGCAACCACCCCACAGACCTTCATCGATGGCAAGCGGATCGGAGGGCATGACGACCTGCGGCGCTACTTCGGGATCAAGGTCCCTGTTCCCGGCGCGACCAGCTATCGCCCGGTAATTGCGCTCTTCGCCATGACAGCAGCCATGGCGATGGCCGCTGGCATCGCGGTTGATGGCACAGCCTTCAGCATTCGCGTTGCCGAGTGGTTTATCGCGTTTAGCATGTGCGTGCTTGCGATGCTCAAACTTCAGAATGTCGACAAGTTCGCGACCATGTTCCTCAATTACGACCTGTTGGCGAAGCGCTGGGTCCCTTATGCGACCCTCTATCCCTTCGCTGAAGGCTTGGCCGGTGTCCTGATGGTTTCAGGCCAGCTGCATTGGCTCTCGATACCCGTGGCGCTATTCATTGGGACGATCGGTGCAATTTCGGTCTTCAAGGCAGTCTACATCGACAAGCGCGAACTCAAATGCGCTTGCGTCGGTGGCGACAGCAATGTCCCGCTAGGCTTCGTCTCGTTGACTGAAAATCTAATGATGATGGCAATGGCAATCTGGATGTTATCCAGAGCCATTGGCTAAAGGTCGCCCGCATAAGAATTGAGAACATCGCCCCTTAGGCTTTGACCTGCCTAAAAATAATGGGTCGTTGCTCATTATCGATGGGGATAATGCCCCCACCATACACAAGAAAGCGGGCGCCCGGTTAGTAACCGGACGCCCGCCCTTTTTGCTCTGGTTATTCCCTTACGGACAGCAGCTCATGGCCGCATCGCAGCAAGCGAGCACGAGGTCGCAGCAGGACATGGCGAGGGATGCAACCTGATCCGGCGCAGCGGCAAATGCTGCAGAGCTGGATCCGAGCAGCACGGCTGCAGCGATAATGTACTTTTTCATGATGGTATCTCCGTTGATGTTGAATTGACTGGATCAGCGGCGAATTCGGGGAGGAGGCGGTTCCGGCCCTGCGTTTGGCGAGGGCGGAGAATTGGCGATAAGCAGGAGAAAGGTGAGCGACGAAAGATCGCGGGCTTCTAGTGACGAAAATCGCGCTGCTGGCAGCGTCTGGCAAAAGGCGAGACAGTAACTCTGACACTGCTGACGCTCATCATCCATGCAATCATCGCAGCCGCCTGCGTCTGCGCTCATCTCTGCCATGGGGGTACAACCGTTCGCTGCATACGTTGCCTCGACGGGCAGCAGCGCGACCAGAAATGCCGCGAGGTAGAGAAAGAGGCGCTGTGTCACTGGATGGACCATACTGCTGGGTTCGGGTTGATCAAAGACTTAGTTACAATCAGCTAGGCAATGCTCCTGCGCACTCGCATCTCGCCTGCCGGCGCCATGATCATGGCTCGCCCCCATCAGCCTGCATCCTGCGTGATCAAACACCGTTCGCAAGATTGCGACGCAAATCGCTTATCGCTGTGGTTCATCGCCTTTCTCGCTAGTCCTATCTTCCAATGCATCTGATCCTCATCTCATGCGATTGCGGGGGATAATGCCTGCGGCTCATCGTCAGGAAAGCGTCTTGCTTGTTGATTTCCACTGAGAGCTGACCCGGGAAGGTCTGAAGTTTCCACTGAGAAGTGACCCATGTTCTGAGCTTCCTCCTGGCTGTTGAAGTCAGGGGATCGAGGAGTGATCGACATGGCATTATTGAGCGTGATCCGGCGCTGGCATTTCCGCGAGGGGATGCCGATCCGGGAGATAGAGCGGCGCACCGGTTTGTCGCGCAACACGATCCGCAAGTACCTGCGTGCTGGCACAGTGGAGCCCAAGTTCAAGGTTCCCGAGCGTCCTAGCAAGCTGGACCCGTTCGCCGATAAGCTGTCGGCATGGCTGCGGATCGAGACGGGGAGGTCGCGCAAACAGCGGCGCACTGCCAAGCAGATGCACGTCGACCTCGTCGCACTGGGTTATGACGGCTCCTACAACCGGGTCGCCGCCTTCGTGCGAGACTGGAAGGTGGATCGTCAGCGTGATGCCCAGACCAGCGGCCGAGGCACCTTCGTGCCGCTGGCGTTCGCGCCGGGCGAAGCGTTCCAGTTCGACTGGAGCGAGGACTGGGCGATCATCGCCGGCGAGCGGACCAAGCTGCAGGTGGCGCACACCAAGTTGTCGCACAGCCGGACGTTCATCGTCAGGGCCTATCTGCTCCAGACGCACGAGATGCTGTTCGATGCGCTGACCCAGGCGTTCCGGGTCCTGGGCGGAGTGCCCCGGCGCGGCATCTTCGACAACATGAAGACCGCGGTCGACCGGATCGGTGCCGGCAAAGTGCGGCAGGTCAACGCCCGGTTCGCGGCGATGGCCAGTCACTATCTGTTCGAGCCGGAGTTCTGCAACCCGGCCGCTGGTTGGGAGAAGGGGCAGGTCGAGAAGAACGTGCAGGATGCCCGGCGCCGGCTGTGGCAGCCGTTGCCCAGCTTCCCCGATCTGGCGGCGCTCAACGCTTGGCTCGAGCAGCGCTGCGTCGAGCAATGGGGCCAGATCCAGCATGGTGTCCTGCCGGGCACGATCGCCGACGCCTGGGCCGACGAGGTGGCGAGCCTGATGCCGCTGGGACGGACCTTCGACGGCTTCGTCGAGCACGCCAAGCGAGTCTCGCCGACCTGCCTCGTGCACTTCGAGCGCAACCGCTACAGCGTGCCGGCGTCCTTCGCCAACCGGCCGGTCAGCCTGCGCGTCTATCCCGACCGCATCGTCATCGCCGCCGAAGGCCAGATCCTGTGCGAACATGATCGGATCATCGAGCGGTCGCATCACCTCCCGGGACGGACGGTCTACGACTGGCGGCACTATCTGGCGGTGATCCAGCGCAAGCCTGGTGCCCTGCGCAACGGAGCGCCCTTCTTACAGATGCCCGATGCGTTCCGGCAGCTGCAGGGCCATCTCCTCAAGCGCCCCGGCGGCGATCGGGAGATGGTCGAGATACTCGCACTGGTGCTTCAGCACGACGAGCAGGCGGTGCTCTGCGCCGTCGAGCTGGCGCTCGAAGCCGGCGTCCCGACCAAGACCCACATCCTCAACATCCTGCACCGGCTGACCGACGGCAAGGCCGGCACCCCGCCGAAGATCGACGCCCCACAGGCGCTGAAGCTACACCGAGAGCCCCGGGCCAACGTCGAGCGCTACGACGCGCTTCGCAGCAAGGAGACCGCTCGTGCGTCATGACCCTGCCAGCGCCGCCGTCGTGGTCATGCTGCGCGGCCTCAAGATGTACGGCATGGCCCAGGCGGTCAGCGACCTCGTCGAGCAGGGCGCGCCGGCCTTCGATACCGCGGTGCCGATCCTGTCGCAGCTGCTCAAGGCGGAGGTCGCCGAACGCGAGGTCCGCTCGATCGCCTACCAGATCAAGGCCGCCCGCTTCCCTGCCTACAAGGACCTCGCCGGGTTCGACTTCGCTTCCAGCGAGGTCAATGAAGCCATGGTCCGTCAGCTGCACCGCGGCGAGTTTATCGACGGCGGACACAACGTCGTGCTGATCGGCGGGCCGGGTACCGGCAAGACCCACATCGCCACCGCGCTCGGCATCCAGGCGGTCGAGCATCATCGCAAGAAGGTCCGGTTCTTCGCCACCGTCGATCTGGTCAACGCGCTCGAGCAGGAGAAGACCTTGAACAGGGCAGGCCAACTGGCCGAGCGGCTGCTGCGCCTCGACCTCGTCATCCTCGATGAGCTCGGCTACCTGCCGTTCAGCTCATCAGGCGGGGCCCTGTTGTTCCACCTGCTCAGCAAGCTCTACGAGCGAACAAGCGTCGTCATCACGACCAACCTCAGCTTCAGCGAGTGGGCCGGTGTGTTCGGCGATGCCAAGATGACCACCGCGCTGCTGGACCGCCTTACCCACCACTGCCACATCCTGGAGACCGGAAACGACAGCTTCCGGTTCAGAGCCAGCACCGCCGCTGCGCCCAAGACACGGAAGGAAAAATCACCAGCTTGACCCAATACCCGCATCGCGGGACATAACCTCAAACCCGGGTCACTTCTCAATGAAAATCCCGGGTCAACTCTCAGCGGAAATCAACATGCTATGCCCAAAACGACCTCGAGTGCCTGTTGAGTCGTAAATCCGGCCGCTAGGAAAGCTTCAAGGTCGGCGGCAGTGGCCTTGCCGCGGTTCAGGATCATAGTTCGAGTGAACTGGCGCAGTGCTTCGTGGCGCGGATCTGGCAGGCGACTACCGCGCCGCAGCGCTTCGACTGTTTCAGTATCCGCACCCGCTTGCTTGACGAGCAAGGTGTGCCAGGGAACGCAGTAATTACACTCGTTTTCGAAGTTGGCCGTTTGGTAGACTATCTGCCGTTCCACGGGCGAGAGAGAGGTCTCGTCGAAAACTTCCCACCCGAAGCTGTAGGTCGCAAGCAACGCTGGGGCATTCGCCATGACACGCTCGAGATTGGGGATCATGCCAAAGCTGCGTCGGGTTGTCTCGAGGTGTTCGCGGGCTGCCTCGGGTGAGTAGCCCCTAGTTTTCTAGACGCCTTCCGCTTTCAAAATCTGCTGCCGTTCGAACTCGACGGGCGACAGCATCCCGTTCCTGACCTGCTTGCGCACGGGGTTGTAGAACATCTCGACGTAATCGAACACATCCTGCCGGGCTTCCTCGCGGGTTTTGTAGGTCCGGCGCCGGATGCGTTCGCGCTTGAGCGACGAGAAGAAGCTCTCGGCGACGGCATTGTCATGGCAGTTGCCGCGTCGACTCATCGAGTGCTCAAGATTGTGAGCCCGGATGAAAGCAGCCCAGTCCATGCTGGTGAACTGCGAGCCCTGATCCGAATGGATCAACACCCGCTGCTTCGGCTTGCGCCGCCATACCGCCATGTGCAGCGCCTGCAGCACGACATCGGTGGTCTGTCGGCTCTGCATCGACCAGCCCACCACGCGGCGCGAGTAGAGATCGATTACGACCGCCAGATAGGCAAAGCCCTCCAGGGTGCGGATGTAGGTTATGTCTGTCACCCAGGCCCGATCTGGCGCAGCCACGTCGAACTGGCGATCCAGAGTGTTGTCGACCGCCAGGGAAGGTTTGCCGCCATAGCTGCCAGGCCGACGCTTGTAGCCGACCTGGGCCCTGATACCCGCCAGCCTGGTCAACCGCGCAACGCGGTTGGGGCAGCAGGTCTCGCCGTGATCCAGAAGGTCATCGTGCAGCTTGCGGTAGCCATAGACCTTGCCGCTGTCGTTCCAGGCTTTGCGGATCAGATCGGTCTGCCGGGCATCTTCCCGAGCCCGCTGGCTCAGCGGGCTCTTCTGCCATGCATAGAAACCACTGGGCTGGATGCGCAGGCACCGACACATAGCCCGAACCCTGAACTGGTGACGATGCTCGGCAATGAACGCGTATCTCACTTTGCATCCCTGGCGAAATACGCGGTGGCTTTTTTTATTTCAGGATGACTCCAGTACCGCACTTTGCTGGACTACGCCACAGCCATATACAGCAAGTTTATCAATGACTTAGGCGAGTTCAACATATGCCGGTGCTTTCTGAAACTTGACCCGGCTTCCCTTCTACTGGCTCCTACGAGGCTCCTGGGAATCGGGTCTTTCCGAGGAGTCATCATGGCTAAGATCAAGCTCACCAAGTCCGCAGTAGATGCGGCACAACCCCAAGCGCAAGCCATCGAGCTGCGCGATACCCTTGTTCCCGGCTTCCTGTGCAAGATTACGCCGGCCGGTCGCAAGGTGTTCATGCTCCAGTACCGAACCAACGCCGGCGAGCGACGCAAGCCGGCCCTGGGCCTGTTCGGCGAGCTGACCGTTGAACAGGCCCGCTCGCTGGCGCAGGAATGGCTGGCCCAGGTGCGCCGGGGCGGCGATCCGGCAGCGGACAAGGCCGAGGCACGCCAGGCACCCACCGTTGAGGAATTGTGCAAGAAGTTCATGGAGGACTACTCCAAGAAGCGCAACAAGCCCAGCACCCGAGTCGGCTATCAAGGCGTCATCGACCGCTGCATCATCCCGCTGCTGGGCCGCAAGAAGGTTCACGACGTGAAGCGGCCGGACGTTGCCGGGCTGATGGAGAAACTTTCATACAAGCAGACCGAGGCGAACAAGGCGTTCAGCATCCTGCGCAAGATGTTCAACATGGCGGAGGTGTGGGGCTATCGGCCAGACGGCACCAATCCTTGCCGCCATGTCCCGATGTTCCCTGCCGGCAAGTCCACCCATCTCATCAGCGACGACGACATGGGCAAGCTGTTCCGGCAGCTCGACAAGATCGAGGTCGAAGGGCTTGAGAACTACGTCATCCCTCTGGCGATTCGCCTGCAATTCGAGTTCGCCGCCCGCCGCTCCGAAATCGTCACGCTCGAATGGGAATGGGTCGATCTGGAGAATCGGCGCGTCGTCTGGCCCGACAGCAAGACCGGCGGCATGTCCAAGCCCATGAGCGAGGAAGCCTACCGGCTGCTTTCGACGGCACCGAGACAGGAAGGCAATCCCTATGTGCTGCCGTCGCCACGCCATCCGGCGCAGCACCTGACCACAGGCGAATATTACGGCGGCTGGTGCCGCGTGCTCAAGGCGGCGGGTGCGACGCACGTGGGGACGCATGGCATCCGCCATCGCTCTGCGACCGACATTGCCAATTCAGGTATCCCGGTCAAGGTCGGCATGGCGCTGACGGCGCACAAGACCGTCGTGATGTTCATGCGCTATGTCCACACCGAGGACGATCCAGTGCGCGAGGCGGCCGAACTGGTGGCGAACCGGCGCAAGGCGATTACCGGCGCCAAGCAGCCTCCTGCGGAGGCGACAGCATGACCAGGCGCCGGTCATCCGTGGCATCGCCCGCAGCGCCGTCGGCGCTGCTGGGCGACATTCGGGTACTGATTGAGGCGGCGCGGCAACGCGCCGCCTCGACGGTGAATAGCGAGCTGACGATGCTCTACTGGCGCATCGGCCAGCGCATCCACACGCAGGTCTTGGACGGGCGCCGGGGCGCTTATGGCAAGGAAGTCTTGCCTACCCTGGCGGCGCAGTTGGTGAAGGAGTACGGCAGCAGCTTTGCGGAGCAAAACCTGCGCCGCATGGTGCAGTTCGCCACCACCTTCCCCGACGAGCAGATTCTCGTATCACTGATACGAGAATTGAGCTGGACGCACTTCATTGCCCTGATCCCGCTGAAAGACCCGCTCCAGCGGGACTACTACGCGCAGATGGCGAGCGCCGAGCGCTGGAGCGTGCGCACGCTGCGCGAGCGCATCGACTCGATGCTGTACGAGCGCACGGTACTGTCCCAAAAGCCGGGCGAGACGATCGCGCAGGAGCTGGCGACGATGCGCGATGCGCAGCGCATGTCGCCCGCCCTGGTCATGCGTGACCCGTACATCCTCGACTTCCTGGGACTGCGGGACACATGGCAGGAAGGCGACTTGGAGGCGGCGATCATCCGCGAAATGGAATCCTTCCTGTTGGAGCTGGGCGCAGGTTTCAGCTTCGTGGCTCGGCAGAAGCGCATCCAAATTGACGGCGAAGATTTCCACCTTGACTTGCTGTTCTACAACCGCAAACTGCGGCGGCTGGTGGCAGTGGAGTTGAAGGTCGGCGAGTTCAAGGCGGCTTTCAAGGGACAGATGGAGCTTTACCTTCGCTGGCTGGACAAGCACGAACGGGAGCCGGAGGAAGCCTCGCCGCTGGGAATCATCCTTTGCACCGGCAAAAAGCGCGAGCAGATCGAATTGCTGGAGCTGGACAAGTCGGGCATCCACGTCGCCGAGTACCTGACCGCCTTGCCGCCGAGGGGCGTGCTGGTGGAGCGGCTACAACAGGCAACGCAGCGGGCGCAGTTGCAGATCGAGCAGCGCAAGACCGACAACGAGTAGCCCTGCCCCAAGCAGTCGGGCGTCCCGGCGTGCCGCCGTCGGGTTCGCGGGCTGCGCCCCGCGCTTCGTGCCGAATCGCGGCCATCCGGCTTTGGCCCCTGCCGCCTCCGGCCCTGCCGGGCCTGCGTGCTTCGCTTGCCCAAAAGACGACAGTGTGCAGTGGGCGGGGTGTGGGCGGTCTTGCTGTTCCCTTCACCGTATCACGGCGTTCTCGCCGTCAAGGGCGGCGCGTGCCATGCACGCTTGCGTCCTGGCGGCCGTCTGCGACCCCTGACTGCTTGCGCTGCGCCGTGCTGGCCACGGTTCCGGGCAATTCCGCCCGAGCAACCGGAGCACGATCATGTCGCAACTGTCCTTTTCCTCGTTCGATGCCTCGCTGATGGTGCGCGATGCACAGGGCCGCTACCTGCTGGCGACGGCCGACCAAATTCTGGAGGCCGCGCGCCAGGCCATCGAGTACAAGATGCAGCGCGGTGCGTCGTTCAGTTCGCCGGTGGCGGTCAAGGAGTACCTGAGCGCCAAGTTGGCTGGTTTCGAGCATGAAGTCTTCGCTGTGCTGTTCTTGGATACGCAGCATCGCCTGATCGAATACAGCGAGCTTTTCCGAGGCACCATCGACAGTGCATCGGTGTATCCACGCGAGCTGGTCAAGGAGGCGCTGCGGCTCAATGCGGCAGCGGTCATCGTTTCGCACAACCATCCGAGCGGCAACCCCGAACCGAGCGGCGCCGACAAGGTACTGACCCAGCGGCTCAGGGAGGCGCTGGCGCTGGTGGATGTCCGCACGCTGGATCACATCATCGTGGCGGGTGGCAGCACCATATCCTTCGCCGAACGCGGTCTGATTTGACCGAGGGGGCTTCGGCCCCCATTTTGCTGCGATGGCGGCTCTCAGATCGCTGCTTGATTGACGCGCCGGCTCAGGGCTTCGGCGCTTTCCTTGCGTTCGCTGTAGCGATCTACCAGATATGGCGCCACGTCGCGCGTGAGCAGCGTGAACTTCATCAGCTCTTCCATCACATCCACGATGCGGTCGTAATAGGCCGAGGGCTTCATGCGTCCCGCTTCATCGAACTCCTGGTATGCCTTGGCGACCGAAGACTGGTTTGGGACGGTCAGCATCCGCATCCAGCGGCCCAACACGCGCATTTGGTTAACGGCGTTGAAGGACTGCGATCCACCCGACACCTGCATCACCGCCAACGTCTTGCCCTGTGTCGGGCGCACCGCGCCGACCGACAGAGGAATCCAGTCTATTTGGGTCTTCATCAAGCCGGTCATGGCACCGTGGCGCTCGGGCGAACTCCACACCATGCTTTCGGCCCATTGCACCAGTTCGTGCAGTTCCCTGACCTTTGGGTGATCGTGAGGCGCGTCATCCACCAACGGCAGGCCCGAGGGGTTGAACATCCGTGTCTCGCCGCCGAGCGCGCTCAGGATGTGTGCCGCTTCTTCAGCAGCCAGGCGGCTGAACGAGCGTTCGCGCAGCGAGCCATAGAGCAGCAGGAAGCGCGGCGCGTGGGTGGCACGCTCGGGTGCCATTAACCGCTGGGCATCGGGTTGCTGGAACAGCGCGGTGTCGATATTGGGTAGGTCGATTCTGGATTCAGACACGGCGGCCTTCCGCATTCACGACGGCTTCGCCGTCTTCCTTGCTGAATGCACCGCGCTGCGGCTGGGGCAGGATGTCCAGCACCGCTTCCGAAGGTCTGCACAGCAGTGCGCCCAGCGGCGAGACCACGATGGGGCGGTTGATGAGGATGGGGTGCTGGAGCATGAAGTCGATTAAATGTTCGTCGCTCCATTTGGAATCATCCAGGCCCAATTCCGCATAAGGTGTGCCTTTCTCGCGCAGCACCGCACGCACTGGCACACCCATCGCAGCGATCAGCGTTTTCAGCGTCTCGCGGTCGGGCGGTGTTTTCAAGTATTCGATGATGGTCGGCTCTTCGCCGCTGTTGCGAATCAAGCCCAGCACGTTGCGCGACGTACCGCAGTCGGGGTTGTGATAGATGGTGATCTGGCTCATGCCATTGCCTCGGTTCAGGGATTCGTGGGGTTGGCGGAATACATGCTGGCGCCCTTGAGCCGCCACCGGCGGCCCAACCGCAAGGCGACATGCACCAGCAGGATGAGCACCGGCACTTCCACCAGCGGCCCGATCACCGTGGTGAAGGCGACAGGCGAAGCCAGGCCGAACGACGCAATAGCCACGGCGATGGCCAGCTCGAAGTTGTTGCCTGCGGCAGTGAAGGCGATGGCGGTGGTGCGTGGGTAGTCGGCCTGGATCAGCCGGCCCATAAAGAAACTGATGAGGAACTGGATCACGAAGTAGAGTGTCAGCGGCACGGCAATCTTTAGCGCGTCCATCGGCAGGCGCACCACGTCGGCACCTTTGAGGCTAAACATGGCCACGATGGTGAACAGTAGCGCCGCCAGCGTGATGGGACTGATCCGCGGCAGGAATGCACGCTCGTACCAGTCCTGGCCCTTGCGTCGAATCAGCGAGCGCCGGGTCAGGTAGCCGGCCAGGAACGGGATGCCCAGGTAAATCAGTACCGCCTCGGTGATCGTCCAAAAGCCCACGTCAATGACGCTGCCTTGCAGGCCGAACACAGGCGGCAGCACCGACAGGAAGAACCAGGCATAGGTCGAGAAGAACAGGATCTGGAAGATCGAATTGAAGGCGACCAGGCCCGCGACATACTGGTTATCACCACGCGCCAACTGGTTCCACACAAGCACCATAGCGATGCAGCGTGCCAGTCCAATCAGGATCAGGCCGGTCATGTATTCCGGCTGGTCGCGTAGGAAAATCACCGCCAGCACGAACATCAGCACCGGCCCGATGATCCAGTTTTGCACCAGTGACAGCAACAGCACGCGCCGGTCGGCGAAGACCTCGTGTAGCGTCTCGTAGCGCACCTTGGCCAGCGGCGGGTACATCATCAGGATCAGGCCGATGGCGATCGGGACGTTGGTCGTGCCGATCGAGAGCGCATTGAGCGCATCGGGCAAACCGTCGAAGAACGTACCCAATGCAACACCCAGCGCCATCGCGGCGAAAATCCAGACGGTGAGATAGCGATCTAGGAAGGACAGGCGCGATGGCGTGTTCAGCATCGAATGCCCGCTTTGGGGGCTGTCGTGATTCATGAGGTTTTCCTGTTTGCCAAAGCCCGCAGACGCTCCACTCCCACCGGCTCTTCGGTCAGAAGCGGCACGACAGCATGGCGTCGGGCATGTTGTGTGGCCACGGCGTCGATTTCCCGCAACTCGTTGCGTGCACGCTGGCGCAGCAGCGGGGAATGCGGATGTGCGGCCGCCACGCTGTTGTTAACGATCCAGGCCCACGGCTCGATGCCCGCGCGGCGCAGGTCGTCTTGCAGGTTGGCCGCTTCCAGCACGGGCGTGGTTTCGGCCAGGGTGACAATGAGCACCTTGGTCTGCTTCGGATCTTGCAACTGCATCATCGGCGTCGTGAAATGAACGCCCGTCTCACCCATCTGCCGGGCGATGTCGCGGTGGTATGCGCCGGTGGCGTCGAGCAGCAGCAAGGTGTGGCCTGTGGGCGCGGTGTCCATCACCACGAACTTTCTGCCCCCTTCGCGGATGGCACGGGAGAATGCCTGGAACACCGCGATTTCCTCGGTGCAGGGCGAGCGCAGGTCTTCTTCCAGCAAGGCGCGGCCTTCGGCATCGAGCTGCGCGCCCTTGGTGTCCATCACATGCTGGCGATAGCGTGCCGTGGCTTCCTGGGGGTCGATGCGGCTGAGAGCCAGATTGGGAAGCGAACCTTCCAGCGTGTCGGCCAGATGCGCAGCCGGGTCGGAGGTGGTCAGATGCACGGGCAGGCCCCGGCCCGCCAGCTCCACGGCAATGGCAGCGGCCAGCGTGGTCTTGCCCACGCCGCCTTTGCCCATCACCATGACCAGACCGTGCCCATCGGCAGCGACTTCATCGACCAGGGCGGATAAGTCCGGCGCATTGATCTGGTCGGGCAGCTCGATGGCATCGGCGCCATATGTGGCGTCGGTATCGACCAGCAGATGGCGCAGAGCGTCGAGGCCCACGAGGTTGAACGGCTTGAGCGCGATCTGATCCCGAGGCAACGCCTGGAGGACAGACGGAATGGCGGCCAGCGTAGCCTGCTCTTTTTCGTAGATGGCAGCGGCAAGCGTATCGGTTTCGGCCTCGCTGGCAGGAAATACGCCGTTGATGACCAGGTGTTGCTGTGACAGGCCGATAGCGGCCAGTTCTTCATGGGTGCGGGCCGCCTCGCGCAGCGTGGGGCGCTGCGCACGGGCAACCAGCACTAGACGAGTGCGCAAGGGATCGGCCAACGCCTCTACCGCAGCCTTGTACTGACTGCGCTGTTTTTCCAGGCCCGCCAGCGGCCCCAGGCACGACGCATCGCCTTTGCCTGCTTCCAGAAAGCCACTCCATGCGCCCGGCAGTTGCAGCAGGCGGATGGTGTGGCCGGTAGGGGCTGTGTCGAAAATGATGTGCGCGTAATCCTGCGTCAGCGCCGCATCGGTCAGCAGGGCCGTGAACTCATCGAAGGCGGCGATTTCCGTGGTGCAGGCACCCGACAGGGATTCTTCGATGCCATCCACTACCGCATCGGGCAACACGCCTCGCACTGGGCCGACTATGCGGTCACGGTACGCTTGCGCGGCTGCCTGCGGGTCGATTTCCAGTGTCCATAGATTCGGCACGGCGGCAATCATCGTGATGTGGTTTCCGATGCGTTCGCCGAAAACCTGCCCCACGTTGGAAGCCGGGTCGGTACTGACGAGCAGCACACGCTTGCCCTGGGTCGCCAGTTGCACGGCCGTTGCGCAGGCGATGGAGGTCTTGCCGACGCCCCCTTTGCCGGTGAAAAACAGGAAGCGAGGCGGCTGGGTCAGGAAGTGCATGGGATCTCCTTGTTCAGCAGCAGCGGCCGCCAGAGCAGCAGGCGTTTTGGGCTGGCGAGGCTTCGGGCGCCTCGATGCCAGCCCAGCGGGTCAATTCGCTTCGGCTGGGGTAGCGACCGGCCAAGGCCACCTCACCATCGACCAGAACCAGGGGCAGCGCCTCTTGGCCCGAGCGTTGTAAAAAGCCTTTCACTGTCGGGTTTTCGGCGAAAGCGAGGGGTTGCTGTGCCAGGTTGAAGCGTTCGACCTGAGCACCGTGTTGCTTGGCCCAATCCACATCGGCGGCGAAGTTCACCAAGTTTTGATCCACTTCAACGCCACATACGCCGGTGCTACAACATAGCGCCGGGTCGAAAATCTGGATGCTTGGCATGGGGTGTCCTTTCAAATTGGTTGTTGATGAAGTGACGCTCTTCACTCTTGGCCGATGTTTCGCAACTCGCGTTGCAGCGACATGGCGTCCAGGCGTTGCAGTGGCAGCGAGAGAAACAGCTCGATGCGGCGGCGCAAAATCAGCGCGGCATCCTTGAACGCTTTGAGTCGTTGTTCTTCGCTACCTTCGACGGCTGCCGGATCGGGCACGCCCCAGTGAGCCGATACCGGCTTGCCCGGCCAAAACGGGCAAGCCTCGCCGGCGGCGTTGTCGCAGACGGTAAAAATGAAGTCGAACACCGGCGCCCCCGGCGCTACGAACTCATCCCAGCTTTTGCTGCGGTAGCCAGTCGTTGGCATGTGCAGCCGCTCCAGCGTGGCGAGCGCCAGCGGATGCACTTCGCCCTTGGGCTGGCTACCTGCCGAGTACGCCCGAAAGCGCCCTTGGCCCAGTTTGTTGAGGATGCCTTCGGCGAGGATGGAACGTGCGGAATTGCCCGTGCAGATGAACAGTGCGTTGTATGCGGCCTCTGTGGTCATGGTGTGCTTTCTCAACAGCAGGAAGAACGGGGGCTTGCTGTGCAGCAAGCCGGTGCGGTGATCGGTGTCGTGACTGAAGCCGCTTCATGGAAGACCGGGATGCTGCCTAACGTGTGGAAGTGCTCCCAGGCAATACCCTGCGGGTCGGTGACCCAATGCTTCTCGCTGCGTGCGTAGCAGCAGGTGGTCGTGCCTTCGTCGAGCAACGCCATGTCGGCGGCTTGTGCGCGGAGTTTCAGGGCGGCCAGTTCCTCGGCGTCGTCGGTCTGGATACCCAGGTGGTCGATGCCCGGCTCGCTGCCGCGCGTGGAGATGGCGAAGTTGACCGGCGGGTCTTCGAGCATCCACTTCGCGTAGTCGCCTTCGACGCGCGCAGGCTGCGCCGCGAATAGTTGGGAATAGAAGCCGATGCTGCGGTTCAAGTCATCGACGTGCAGGTGGACGTGGAAGCGCTTCATGGAGAGTTCCTTTCAGCAGGAGGCACAGGTGGAGGGAGATTCAGTGACTTCGCATACGCCGCCCTGGCAGCAGTGCTCGGTCATGTAGCCAAGCAGACTGTTCATCTGCGCGAAGTCAGCGCGATAGATCAGGTTGCGCCCTTGCTGTTCGATGGTGACGAGGCCAGCGTGAGCCAGCTCCTTCAGATGGAAGGACAGAGAGTTGCGGGCCACGTCGAGCTGGTCGGCCAAGACGCTGGGCGTCAGCCCCTCGGGGCCTGCGACGACCAGGGCGCGGAACACGCGCAGGCGTTGGGTGTGGGCCAGGGCGCCGAGGGCGGAAACAGCTTGATCTTCGTTCATAGTTCGATAATACAACATTTATTGAATCATTGCGCAAGAAACCAGCAAACAGAACCTCGTAGCGCCCCGGCGTGCCGCCGTCGGGTTCGCGGGCTGTGTCCCGCGCTTCGTGTCGAATCACGGCCATCCGGCTATGCCCCCTGGCGCCTCCGACCTGGGTGCTCTGCTCGCCTAAAACCGACGCATATGGAGGTGCAAGGGAGGCGGTCTTGCTGTTCCCTTCATCGTGCCACGGCGTGCTCGCCGTCAAGGGCTGCGCGCCGATGGCGCTTGCGTCCTGGCGGCCGTCGTTGACCCCTGACTGCTTGCGCTGCGCCGTGCCACGGAAGGGTCGGGCAATTCCGCCCGGCAACCCTTCAGGAGTTCACCATGAACAACGCACTCATCACTGACGAGCAGCGCATCGTGCTGCTGGCCAACGGCCGCGAATCGCTGGAGAACCCGGACTTCGATCCGGCGCCCGTGGTCAAGCTGTTCACGCCGGATAGCGGCGCGACCTGGCTGCTAACCGAGATTGATCCCGACGACCACGACCACGCCTTTGGTCTTTGCGACCTGGGCCTGGGGATGCCGGAAATCGGCTGGGTCAGCCTGGGCGAGCTGGCGACGGTGCGCGGCGGGCTGGGCTTGCCGATCGAGCGCGACCTGTCTTTCCGCGCCGAGAAGCGGTTGAGCGCCTACGCACGCGATGCGCGGCTGGCCGGGCGGATCGCTGTCTGACTCGGCCCTGGGAGCGCCGCAAGGCGCTCCTTGTGCTTTCTCAACCTTTGCAGGAGATCCATGCCATGAGTAGCCATCACGACTAGATCATCGAAATCACGGCGCAGCACGATGCGCTCAAACCGTTCGCGCCGGAGAACGGGCAGCCGCTGTGCTTCAAGATCGGCGACGCGGTGATCTACACCAACGAGTTTGGTGTGCAGTTCTGGCGCCGCGTCACCGGGTTCTACCAGCCCACCGAGCCTTCGGGGTTGTATGCGCGTGGTAGGCGCTACTACCTGAACTCGACTTCGCCGTGGATGCCGGTTGCGGAATCCAGCCTGTGTCCTGACGACTCGGCGTGATGCCTTCGCGCCCCTGACGGGGCGCTGCGCTTGCCTCCAGGGGAAAGCCCTGCGGGCCACCCCCGCCGCGCGATGCTTAGCGCCCCTCAAAGACCGCCGAACCGGCTACGCGGGATCGGCCAGACCGAAGCAATCACCGGCACAACTGGCTCTGCTTCCCGATGCTTGGCGAATGAGCTTGTGCATCGAGCTTTGAAATCCGGGCGTCCCCGGCCAAGAAACATGGCCGGTCGCGCTGTCGTGCTGCGCATCGAACCCCCTGCGGGGTTTCGCCCCTGACGGGCTTCCATCGTTCCCTCGCTCCGCTCGGCTGACGCCTCCGGCCCGGCTTCCAGCTTCGGGCCTGCGCGCTTCGCTTGCCGTGCGGTTCGGCACACAGGGAAGGCCGTTGCCTTGTCGAGCCGTCTCCCCTGACTTCATCACCTTGTCCGCGACTGTAGCCCGCGCCCGTGCGCCGTCAAGGCGCGCAGGGCCGTGTCCTCGGCTTCGCCTGCGGGCCGCACCAACCCTGCGCTTGCCTCCTTGACGGCACCCGTTCGCGTGCTCCTGACCGTCGCGGGCGATGAACTCAGGAAAGACGGTGGCAACAGGGCCAACCGGGTTCCTCGTGCCGACCGCACCGAACAACCGAAAGGCTGGGCTCCGAATCTAGGAATCCGGTGTGCGGTTTGAACAGCAAACCCTTTTCGTCAGGAGAAAGACCATGCAACTCGCATCCCGTTTCGCTTCCCATTCCCCAGCACTGCGCAGCGACTACCCGCTGTCCGATGACCAGATTCGCAGGGTGGCCCCGTCCATCTTCGCGGATGCCCCGCATGAGAGCCGTTCCGAGCGGTACAGCTACATCCCCACCGCCACGGTGCTGACCGAGCTTCGCAAGGAGGGGTTTCAACCCTTTATGGTGACGCAGACCCGCGTGCGCGATGAAGGCCGCCGCGAGCACACCAAACACATGATTCGCCTGCGCCACGCCAGCCAGATCAACGGCGCGGAAGCCAATGAAATCGTGTTGCTGAACTCGCACGACGGCACCAGCAGCTATCAGATGCTGGCCGGGATGTTCCGGTTCGTGTGCAGCAATGGCCTTGTGTGTGGCGACACCGTGGCGGACGTGCGCGTACCCCACAAAGGCGACGTGGCCGGGCACGTCATCGAAGGCGCTTTCGAGGTGTTGAGCGGCTTCGAGCGGGTGAAGGAATCCCGTGACCTGATGCGCAGCATCACGCTGGACGAAGGCGAGGCCGAAGTGTTCGCCCGCGCTGCGCTGTCGCTCAAGTACGACGACCCCGACAAGCCCGCACCCATCACCGAATCGCAAATCCTGATGCCGCGCCGGTTCGACGACCGCCGCCCGGACTTGTGGAGCGTGTTCAACCGCACGCAGGAGAACCTGACCAAAGGCGGATTGCATGGCCGCAGCGCCAACGGACGCCGCCAACGTACCCGCCCCGTGCAGGGCATTGATTCCGATGTGCGCCTGAACCGCGCCCTGTGGCTGCTGGCCGATGGCCTGCGCCAGTTGAAAGCCTGATTCCCCACGCGGCAGGGGCAGGCAGCAGCCCTTACCGCTTCTTTCGCTGCTGCATTTCCTAACCGCAAGGAGTTATAATCATGAACGCCATCACCCAAACCGAAGCCCGCGCCGTCAATACCGCCGCAGCTATCCCGCTGGAAGCCGCCGACCCGACCAAGAACCTGATTCTGGTTCCGTTGTCACGGTTGGTACTGCGCCCCACGGGCCGCAACGTGCGCAAGACCCCGCGCATGTCGATTCCCGAACTTGCCGCGAGCATCCAGCGCGTGGGCCTGCTGCAAAACCTGATTGTGATTGCATCCGCCGATGGCGAGCATTACGAAGTCGTGGCCGGTGGCCGTCGCCTCGCCGCCTTGAAGCTGCTGGCGAAGAAGCATCGCATCAGCAAGGAATGGGAAGTGCCTTGCCTGCTGGTGGCCGATGGAACCGCCCGCACGGCCAGCCTCACCGAGAACGTGCAGCGGGAGGCCATGCACCCGGCAGACCAGTTTGAAGCCTTCGCGGCGCTGGTGGCCGAAGGACGGCCCATCGAGGACATTGCAGCGGATTTTTCCGTCACGCCGCTGGTGGTGCAGCGCCGCTTGAAGCTGGCGAATGTCTCCCCGCGCCTAATGGCCGACTATCGCGCCGATGCCGTGAGCCTTGACCAGTTGATGGCCCTTGCCATCACTGACGAACACACTGCGCAGGAAGCGGCGTTCTACGATGCCCCGCAATGGCAGCGCCACCCCTCGCACTTGCGCGAGCGCCTGACCGAACGGGAAATCGACGCCTACCGGCATCCGTTGGTGCGCTTTGTCGGGCTGGACAGCTACGAAGCCGCAGGCGGCGGGATTCGCCGTGACCTGTTCGCGGAAGGTGACGCGGGCGTGTATCTGACCGATGCCGCGTTGCTGGAACGGTTGGTGCAAGACCGGCTGGCAGGCATTGCCGCCAATGTTCGCGCCGAAGGTTGGGCATGGGTGGATGCCACGCCGGGAATGACCCATTCCGACCTGCACGCCTTCCAGCGTGCGCCCAGGGAGCGACGCGAGCCAATCAAGCGCGAGGCCCAACGTATCGAGAAGCTGCAAGCCAAGCTGCACGAACTGGCCGAAGCAGTGGATGCCGCGCTGGACGCCGAGGACGAGGACAAGGCCGACGCGCTGCAAGAGGAAGGCGAAGCCGTGGGCGAGCAATTGCAGGCGCTGGAAGATGGCTTGCAGGACTACAGTCCGAACGTGAAGGCCGCAGCCGGGGCTATCGTCACCATCGACCGCAACGGCGAAACCGTGATTCATCGCGGTTTGATGCGTGAGGCCGAAGCCAAGGCGCTGCGCACGCTGGAACGCTTGCGGCAGGGTTTCGGCGGCGAAGGCGAAGCCGGAAACGACGACGAAGGCGAGGACGACGAACAGCCCAAGATCGCCGCCATGTCTGACCGGCTGGCGCAGCGGTTGAGCGCCCACCGCACCGCCGCGCTGCAAATCGAAGTCGCCCGGCACCCGCAAGCCGCGCTGGCTGCCGTGGTGCATGGCATGGTGCAGACCATCTTGCAGGGCAGCCACTACGGCCACGACCTGCCGCTGGGCATGAGCTTGAAAGTGCAAGACCGGCTGGAAGGCATGGCCCCGGACTGGCCGGAATCGCCCGCCGCCGTGGCACTGCGCGAACTGCAACAGGTGGCGGGCGAAGCCTTGCCGGAGGACAGCGCCGAACTGTTCGCCGCGCTGCTGGCGAAGCCGCAAGACGAACTGGTGCGGCTGCTGGCCGTATGCGTGGCTTCCACGGTGGACGTGGTGACGCCCCGCACCACGGTGCAGCAACCCGGCGAGGAATTGGCGCAGGCCGTGGGCCTCGACATGGCCGCATGGTGGCAGCCGACCGCAGAAGGCTATTTCAAGCACGTTCCGAAGGCCGTGATTCTGGATGCCGTGGGCGAGTACGCGCCGCAGCACGTCACCCGGCTGGCGAAGTTGAAGAAGGCCGACATTGCCAGCGAGGCCGAACGGCTGGCCGATGGCACCGGCTGGATGCCCGCCATCTTCAAGGCCGCAGGCCCGCAGGATGCCGCGCAGGAGGCAGGCCCGGAGCAGGACGCCCCGGAGGATGCCGAGGCAATAGCGGATGAACCTGCCGAGGCGCTGGCCGCTTGATCCGCGCCGAAGGCATGCGCCCCGGCCTCAACCGGGGCGCTTCGCTGGAAGGAGACACCCCCATGACCCGCACCACCATCAGCCGCCCGCGTATGGCTGCGATCTACGCCCCCGGCACGGTACGCGCCCGCCGCTGGCACGGCGATGGCGACGTGCGCGGCTACCGTCCGCCCTTGGGCTGGACGGCCTGCGCCGACCTCACCGACATTCATCCCATCACGGGCCGCGTCTTGCCGCGTGCCGTGTGGTGGCTCATCGAGACGAAGGAATAACCGCGATCAGCACCGCGCCCAGGCCGTTCCGTCCTGGGCGCGGTGAAAAGCAAATCCGGGCGCGGCAGTAGCCGCGCCCGGTGTTCAAGGTCAAGGCTTAAACCTTATGTTCATGTTTTTTGCTTCTTGGTGTTGAACCATTCCTTGAACTCTTCTGCCTCGTTGCCGGTTAGCTTTGGGAAAAGCGACATATTGAATCCAAGGGTGATTGTGCTGTCATTGACTAGGGCTAAACGGCTCTTTGTAACACCAAGCAGTCCGAATTCCTGAACAAATCCATGGAGAGGTTTGTCGATTGTTGCGAAATGAATTCGCATTTTCATTCCTCTGCTTATGCCCGCCAACTCTGAAAGATTGACAATCACCATCAGGTCGGCCAATGCGTTATAAATCCTCGCATTTCTCTTAGGATCATTCTGTTTGGGTTTCTTAGGTTTTAGCACTCCATGCGCATTCTTGTTTCCATATAAAGTCGACAAGCCACACAGCATGATTGGGTGGCCAATTTCCATATCTCGCTTAGATGCGAAATTTAAAATATCCTCCCTAACCTCTTTAGCTTGGGCCGGGCTGCGCGGCTGATGCAACGTATCTTGTAGGTATGCGACGATTTCTGAATTTTTCAGAAAAGAGTCTCTCTGATGAGTTGTGATACCCCAGGAGGCAAGATTGTTGAAGGCTTCAAAAAAACCTGAATCAACGCGAGCCTTCTTGAAGAACCCCTTAGCTATGTCACCTTCAGCGAACATGCCGGAGGATGCTTGACTCATGTCTTGAGGAATCCCAAGTCGGCCTTCGATGTTTGAAAGAAGAAGGCTTATGGCACTTCCTTTTGTATCCAGTGATTTAATGAAATTTTTATCTTCGATGCTGCAATTTTTGAAGCCTGATGAAATTTTGGATACGATATTTCTGTCGATCATATAAACACGCATGACTCGACAACCTCCTTGCCTGATGAGCGGTTCCCAACGGGAAAATGGCTAAATATTCAGTCATAGAATGATGCCGTAAATTGCTTGAGCGTGTCGGCGCACAGCGCCGCCGGGCTTTCGGGCTGCGCCCCGTGCCGGCAAGCCGTCACGGCCATGCGGCTTCAATCCCTCACGCCTTCGCGCCTGCGGCGCTGCGTGCTTCGCTTGCCTCCAGGGGAAAGCCCTGCGGGCTATCCCCGCCGCGCGCAGCTTGGCGCCCCTTAATACCGCCGAACCGGCTGCGCCGGATCGGCCCGGCAAGCGTCCCGCCGCGATGGACGGGTGCTGGCGAACACGCTGGCGCTTGCTGCGGCAGGTTGTTCGGATGCGTGCCGTCCTCAACGCTGGCGGTTCTCGCCCATCACGTCACGAAGGACGGTTCACGAACATCCCGCCCGGCATCGCTATGGAGCTTCCACGCCACGCCTCAAAACCGGCGCCGCAAGGTGCGGCAGGGGCGCTCTCGCCTGTCGTTGGGTGGTTGACCTGGCCCGCGTCAGCGGGCGAGCCGGAGAAGCCTTCGGGCGGGGATGCCGAGCCGGCCCCATCTTCTTTCGGAGCGGTTCGGCCCAAGGCGTCCTTGTCTCGTTGTGAATCCTGGCGGGGGCGCGGCTGCGCCTCGGGCTTCATGGCTGCAACCGTCCGGCGAAAACAATTTCCCCGCCGCTGCGCGGCTTCCTCGCGCAGCAAATTCTTTTCGCCTCCCGGCTCTCCACTGCGTTGCGACCGCAGGCGGTGCAGCCAGCCCGTCCCCCGCCGGCCGGATCACAACAAGGACGCGATGGGCGCGAACCTTGTTCAACCGAAAGGAGAAAACATCATGGCCAACATCGGCACCTTCACCGCAGACAAAGACGGCTTCACCGGCACGCTTCGCACCCTGACGCTCAACGTCAAGGTCAAGCTGGTTCCCAACGACAAGGGCAACAGCGAGAACGCCCCCGACTTCCGCCTCCAGGCCGCCAGCCACGACATCGGCGCGGCGTGGAAGAAGACCAGCGAGGCCGGGCGGGAGTACCTGTCCGTGACCCTCGACGATCCTTCGTTCCCGGCGCCGGTGTATGCCCGCCTGATCGAAGGCGAGGACGGCACGCACGACCTGATCTGGTCGCGCAGCAGGCCGCAAGCGGCCTGACGGCCACCCCAAGCATCCCGCCCATTGCGGCGGGGTGCAGCGCTGCTTATCGCAGCACCGAACACGCGGCAGCGGGAAACCGTCAGCTCGCGCCCGATCGTTTCTGGTTCCGGTATTGCCGCAGTCATATTCAGCAGGTTCAATGCCCGTGGAGGCAAATCCAAGATGGCGTGTCGGCGCTGCTAGCACCGCCGGGCTTTCGGGCTGCGCCCCGTGCCGGCAAGCCGTCACGGCCATGCGGCTTCAATCCCTCACGCCTTCGCGCCTGCGGCGCTACGCGCTCCGCTTGCGGAATCCAGTCTTACACGCCGACGCGCGCTACGGCGTGCTGCGCTCTTTCAACACCGCCTCAAGCTCCTGGCGTACCCGCGCCAGCAGCTCATCGGTCTTATCCGTGCTGTCGCCGGCATAGGCCAGCGTCAGCAGCGTGAGCGGATGCACCTCCATGACCTCGCACAGCTCGGTCAGCTTGTGCAGGGTCGGGCTTTTCAAGTCGCGCTCCAGCGAACTCATGTAGGTGCGGCTAGACACGTCCGAAAACGCTTCCTGGCTCAAGCCCCGCGCCTTCCTGACTGTCCGTATCGCCGTCGCCAATGAGTGTTTCGCTGTCACCAACTTGGTTTCCCCATAAAAACCAAGATGACAGTCCATTGCGCCCTATAGGGCTACAATCTATAGTGTTCATTTATGGCTGAGAGGCACGCTTTCGTGCTTTTACGGAAATCCGCATATGCGGATTTCCTCAAACCCGTGGAGCCACATCCGTGTCTTTCATGGCCTGCACAATTCCGCTTCTGCGCTTCCGTGCCTGTACGGATTCGACGGCTTACGCCTTCGTGCTTTCGCACGAAAGCACGCATCCATTTCGCCGCTTCCGTGTTTTGGCAGGAAGGCTCCTCCTTGCATCGTCGGATTCGTGGGAGCGCCAACCATGACCCAACCGCTCATCACTGCCGAACAGCACGCACAACTGCTCGCCGTTGGCGAGGCGCGCGCCAACGGCCAGAGCATCGACCCGATGCCCGTGGTGCGGCTATTCACCCCGGACGCGCACGCGACCTGGTTGCTGGCCGCGCTCGATCCTACCGATGGCGATACGGCCTACGGCCTGATCGACCTCGGGATCGGGATGCCCGCCTTGGGAACGGTGAAGCTGTCCGATCTGGCTGCCATCGTCGGGCCGTGCAAGTGGCCCGTGATGCGCGACAGTTACTTTCAACCTGCGCGGCGACTATCGGAATACGTGCGGCTGGCGCAGGAAAACGGCTCGATCATGGATTGATGCAAGCCAGCGCAGCCGGGTCAAACGGGCGCATCGTGACTATTTCGGTCTTACCCAAGACCGGGCAGGTCTGAATCCACATCCTTGCACCGAAGCGGTGCGCTTCTGACGCAAACAGTCATGATCTTTGGCGCGGGCTGCTGCACCGTGCGCCATGCCGCGCACCATTTTCGTGGCGGCGCAGCCGTCGCATTCAGACGATTTCAGCAATGCCCCGGAGCGAATCTGTCTTGACACCAGTAGTTACAGCTTACCCCGATTTCGATGACAACCTGATGGTGATTCGATAGCTCCCGCACGACGGAATCCAGGCGACGCACCCCAAGCACAGGGAGGTTCCGTCATGACTAATCGCAGCGTCGAACACTGGTATCCGACAGCGGCTTATCTCTACGTTCTGCACCAGGGCGGCCCCGCGCTGGCCTGGGAGTACCTGCGCCGAAACCCTGACTACCGGCGCGACTGGCTGCACCGCCGCCGCCGACCAGATACGGCGCATCGTTGGGGCTTGCGCCTGCTGGAAGATCCCGCCCTGGATGCGCGCGACGCACATCCGGCGTGGTTCCCCGATCACGATGGCGTGATCCAGCTCTACCCGGACGACGACCCGCCGCCGGATGCCGATGCCTTCGAGTTCTGGAACGTCCCAGGACGCAAGCACCTGATCCATGATGGCAAGCGCCTGATGCTGACGGCGCAATGGCCCGGCTGCTGCGTGCGGCTCACGCTCACGCCGAGCATGGCCGACGGAATGGCCTACCTCTACGCCATCCGAGGCTGCACTACGCCTTGCGCACGCTATCGCGCACTGGCGGCTGGGCTGGATGCGTTGTCCACTGCAACCGGGGCCGCGCCTGCGGCGGCGACCCGCTCGCGGCCCACGCACGCCGCAGTGCTGGAACTGCACACCTTGCAGGCACTCGACGCGACCCTGGCGGGCGCGTCCTTGCGCGAGGTTGCCGAGGGGCTGTTCGGCGTTGATGCCGTCGCGGCCGATTGGCACAAAGACAGCGCCTTGCGTGCCCGCGTGCGGCGCTTGGTGCGCCGGGGCGATGCGCTGATGCGCGGCGGCTACCGCCGCCTGGCACAGCTTCCGCCGTTCCCGTCGCATTAGGAGGGGGGACGTTTCGCGCCCCCTGCAAATCGTCCCTTAGCAAGAAGCCTTGCTTTCTTGAAAGTGCCTCTATCCGGCCGCGTGGTGTGGCCGGGCTTGATGGAGGTACACCCCATGCGACCCTCTCCCTTGCGGCCTGCCGCCGCTACTGTCGCTGCGCCCTCGCAGCCCCAACGCTACCTGACCAACGACGAAGCCGCCGAGTATCTGCGCCTCAGTCCTCGCACGCTGGAGAAGCAGCGCGTGATCGGCGGTGGCCCGAAGTTCCGCAAGTTCGGTCGCCGCGTCATGTACGCAGTAAGCGACCTCGATGCCTGGGCCGACCAGCGCAGCTACGAGGCTACATCCGACCCGGAATACGCCGAACGCCACGCGGGTGACTACCGTGATGGCCGCTGATCGTCGGCGCGTGGGTGGCCTTCGCCATGTCCGGCCCTCCAGGGCAAGCCTTGCCGCAGTGCGAACAGCTCGACCTGTTCCGCGCGCTGCCGGGCGACATGGCGCCACGCGACAGCCAGGACTTGATGGCCTTTCCATTCTTCTCGCTGGCGAAGTCGCGGCGCATCGCGCCGATCGACTTCCGCAGCGGGAACATCACCATCCGCGTGGAAGGCACGGCCGAGCACGGCATCGCCACGATATGGGATGCCGACGTTTTGATTTGGGCGGCCTCGCAGATCGTGGAGGCACGCGACGCGGGCATTCGCCCGTCGCGCTGGATACACGCCACGCCCTACGAGATCCTGCGCTTCATCGGGCGCGGCACATCCCTCAACGACTACCTGCGCCTGAAAGCGGCGCTCGACCGGCTGCAATCGACCAGTGTGGCCACGTCCATCCGAGAAACCACGGGCAGGCGCTTGCATCGCTTTTCGTGGATCAACGAATGGCGCGAACTGGCCGATGCCAGCGGCACGCCGCTGGGCATCGAGCTGATCCTGCCGGACTGGTTCTATGCCGGCGTGCTCGACGCCGCCCTGGTGCTGACCATCGACCCGGCTTATTTCCGCTTGAAGGGCGGCATCGAACGCTGGCTGTACCGCTTGGTACGCAAGCACGGCGGGCGGCAGGAACACGGCTGGCAATTCGACTTCCGGCATCTGCATCGCAAATCCGGCAGCGCGGCTCGCTTCTCGGACTTCGCCTACGACCTGCGCGTGCTGGTGGCACGGCAGTCGTTACCCGGCTACGTCCTCGGCATCGAGCGCATGCCGGACGACAACACCGAACTGCTGACCTTCCGGCCCGTGCTGCATACGGCACGGGGATAACTGCGGGAAAAGCTGTGGACGGCCTCGTGCTATCAGGAGTACCCGGTATCGTGCTATCGGGAGTACGCCTATCGTGCTATCAGGAGTACGAAAACGCCGCAAAGCCAGTAATGGCGCGGGTTTTCAGCCTCTCTAACTTACCTAACTATAAATCTCTAACTTTTAGTAGAAGCGCACCGTTTCGGTGGACAACCGCCAAACGGCACAGCGAACAGCGTTTTGCAGGGCAGGCGAATCCCGGCTTTCCAGCATGGGAGGCCGCGTCATGATCTTCGCGCTTCTCAATCAGAAAGGCGGCGTCGGCAAGACCACGCTCGCCACGCACATCGCGGGCGAACTGGCGATGCGCGGTCTGCACGTCATCCTGCTGGATGCCGACCCGCAGGGTTCCTCACTGGACTGGACGCAGCGCAGAAGCCAGCAGGGCTTGCCCCGGCTGTTCAGCACCGTGGGCCTCGCCCGCGAGACGCTGCATCAGGAAGCGCCGGAGCTGGCCCGCCGCGCCGATCACGTCATCATCGACGGCCCGCCGCGCATCGCCGCATTGGCGCGTTCCGCGCTGCTGGCGGCCGAGCGCGTGCTGATTCCCGTGCAGCCCAGTCCGTATGACCTGTGGGCCAGCGCCGAGATGGTGGCGCTGATCCGCGAAGCGCAGGTGTTCCGGCCTGCGCTGCACGCGGCCTTCGTCATCAACCGGCGCGTCAGCACCACCATCATCGGCAGGGAAGCGCGGCAATCGCTGGCCGAACAGCCGCTGCCGGCGCTGCGCAGCGAAGTGCGCCAGCGCATCGTCTTCGCCGACAGCGTGGCCGCTGGCCGGCTCGCCCGCGAGACGGCGCCCGACAGCGCCGCCGCCCGCGAGATCGCCGTGCTCACCGATGAACTGCTGCGGTGGCCGACATGAGCATCCCGCGCAGCAAGCGCGTCGGCATCGGCGCACGTCCGCCCGCGAATCCGCACGCCGAGGCGTGGATTCGCCAGGGCGATGCCGATGCGCTCAACAAGGGCGACCTTTATACGGCCCGCCTGACGCTCGACGTGACGCCCGCGCTACGTGCACGCATCAAGATCGCCGCCTTCGGCCAGGGCGTGACCGTGGCCGAGTTGCTGCGCGGCTTGCTGGAACGGGAGTTCCCCGACAAGCGCCCGGAGAACCTGCCATGAACGCATCCGCCTTGCCTGCCGCTCACGCGGCGACGGCTGCACCGGCTGCTGCGCCGCCGCCTTCGCTTTCGACGCTCGCCGGCCAGGCCGGCAGCGTGCCGCTGACGCGCGTATCGCTCGCCTACATCGAACCGCGCTTCAAGCTCTACCTGCGTTTCGGCGAACCGGCACGCACGTTGCGGCTCGACCGCTGGCGGCGCTGCGCGGTGTTCCTGCCGCGTGCAATGTTCTGCCGCGTGCGCTGGGAAGCAAACGACTACGGCACGATCCGCTGGCAGCTCATGGTGATGCAAGCCGCCACGCCGCTGGACGACATGCAGCGCATCCCCGGCGTGCGGCCCGGCGCACGCCTGCTGCTGCACGCCGAAGGCGAAAACGCGGTGCGTGCCGTGCTGGAACGCATCGACGGCATCGAAGGGCAAGGCATCGCCGCCATCGACGTGTCGCCAGCGTACTGGCGCACGCTGGGCAACCGTCTGGCGGCCCGCCTGGCGCTGCCCGAATACACCGCCGAGCGGCACGCCGCCTGGCTGGCCGGAAAGGCGCTGCCATGACGACCCAATCCAACACCCCATGCACGCACGAAGTCGCGCCGCAACCTCGCTCGCGCCTGCGCGTTCGCATCGTGCTGGCGGGCTTCGCCGCCGTCGGCCTCGCTGCGCTGGCCTGGGCGGCTTTCGTGTCGCCGCTGCCGCGTCTGACCTACAACCCGTCCGACAGCGTGGCGGTCGGCTGGTATCGCATCGAACCGTTCGACCCGCGCACCGCCTCGCTGCCACGTCCGTTGTCCGTGGACAGCATCGTGCTGGTGCCGCTGCCCGACAGGGCCGCCATGCTGGCTGCGCAGCGCGGCTACCTGCCGACCCGCGTTCCGCTGCTCAAACGTGTGGGCGCGGTCGCGCCGCAACACGTTTGCATCGTCGCCGGGCAGGTACGCATCGACGGCGTGCCTGCGGCCGCCGCGCTGCCTGCCGACCGGCTGGGCCGGCCGCTGCCATCCTTGCAGCTTTGCCGCCGCCTCGAATCGGGCGAGCTGTTCCTGTTGAGCGTGACCAATCCAGCGTCGTTCGACAGCCGCTATTTCGGGCCGGTCAGCGCATCCGCCGTGATCGGCGTCGCGCATCCGGTCTGGCTGGAGGCTCGCCCATGATGGCCGCCGACTCGCTGTACGTTGCCGTGCATCTTGTCGTGCCATCGGGCATGCCGATCCAGTGGCTTTCCGCGTGTCGTCGCGCGTGCAGTGCGAGCGCATCCGCGCTGCACTTCGCGCTGCCTTCCCATGTGCAGGCGTCTTGCCTCGAACGCGCCCGGCCTGCGGCCGTGTCCGCGTTCGCCGGTGCGCTGGCTGCTTACGCAGCAGCGCCGCCGGGCCGCCGCTGCCCGGAGCGCCAGCGAGGGGCAAAGGCGGAAGGCAAGACAAAAGGACGCGGCACCGGGCCGCGTCGAAAGCCAGTCTGCACGTGGGGGTGGTGCGGCACGCAGCGGCTTTGCCGCCGTGCCGCTTGGGGCGCGAGGGTCGCGCCAATGCAGGCATGTCCGCGTGCTTTGCACGACAGGACACGCCGTAGCTTGCGAGGAGCGCAGCCATGACCGACCGCCGCGACGACGATTTCCGCGTGCGCCCCAGAGCCCCGAAGAACCGGGGCAAGGGCCAGGGCCAGAGCTTCGTTTCCAAGGTGCTCAAGCAGGCGGGCAAGGCCAGCGGCGGCAAGTCCTCGATGCGTCATTCCGCAGCCGGCGGCGGCGCACGCGCCGGCCAGCGGCCTGGTTCACGCCTGGGGCGCGGCCACACGGCGGCGCGTTTCGCGGGCGCGAAGCTGACGCCCATGTCGCGGCGCGTGACCATCAAGACGCTGCTGGTCAATCACCAGCGTGCCAGCCCGCAATCGCTCGCCAAGCACCTGCGCTACATCGAGCGCGACGGCGCGGGCCGCGACGGCGAACCGGGCCGGGCCTACGGGCCGCAGACCGACGAAGCCGACCTTGACGCCTTCAAGGAGCGGGCCGCCGACGACCGGCACCATTTCCGCTTCATCGTCTCGCCCGAGGACGGCGCCGAACTGGACGACCTTCGCACCTACACCCGGCATCTGGTGGACCGCATGGAAGCCGACCTGGGCACGCGGCTGGATTGGGTGGCGGTCGATCACTGGAACACCGATAACCCGCACACCCACCTGATCGTGCTCGGACGTGACGACACCGGCAAAGACCTCATCATCGCCGGCGACTACATCGCCCACGGCTTCCGCCATCGCGCCGCCGAACTGGCGACCGAATGGCTGGGGCCGCGCACCGAACTGGAGATCCAGCAGACCTTGCAGCGCGAGGTGGAACAGGAGCGCTGGACGAGCCTCGACCGCACCCTGCAACGCGAGGCCGGCGAGGATGGCCGGGTGCAGATCGAACGCTTCAACGAACCCCGGCTGCAACGCCAGCGCCTGCTGCTGATCGGCCGCCTGCAACGCTTGCAGCGCCTGGGCCTGGCCGACGATACGCAGCCCGGCACCTGGGCCGTCCATGCGGATGCGGAAAAGACCCTGCGCGCCCTTGGCGAACGTGGCGACATCATCCGCACCATGCAGCGGGCCATGCGCGGCGAGCCGCGCGAACTGGCGGTGTTCGAGCCGGGAGACGATGGCCGAACCATCCTCGGGCGCGTTGCAGCGAAGGGGCTGGCCGACGAGCTGCGCGACCGAGGCTATCTGGTCATCGACGGCGTGGACGGCAAGGCCCATTACGTCGCGCTCAACACCCGCGACGAGCTGGCGAACTACCCGGCCGGGGCCGTGGTGGAGGTGAAGGGATCGGCCGACGTGCGCGCGGCCGACAGGAACATCGCCGCGCTGGCGAGCGATGGCCTGTACCGCACCGATCACCACCTGGCGGTGGCACAGGGCCCGGCCGTCCCCGGCCGTGACCCGCAAGAGGTCGTGACAGCTCATGTCCGCAGGTTGGAAGCCCTGCGCCGGGCCGGCATCGTGGAGCGCATGGCCGAGGGGTTATGGAAGGTGCCTGGCGACCTTCCCGAGCAGGGCCGGCGCTACGACGCGCAGCGTCTGGGCGGCGTGGCCGTGGAGTTGAAATCGCACCTGCCCATCGAGCGACAGGTGCGCGTCATCGGGGCCACCTGGCTCGACCAGCAGTTGATTGGCGGCTCGGGCCTGGGTGATCTGGGCTTTGGTGCAGAGGCCAAACAGGCGATGCAGCAGCGCGCCGACTTCCTGGCCGAACAGGGTCTGGCCGAGCGACGCGGACAGCGCGTGATTCTGGCGCGCAACCTGTTGGACACGCTGCGCAGCCGGGAGCTGTCACAGGTCGCCAAGGACATTGCCGCTGAAACCGGCCTGGAGCACCGGCCCGTGACAGACGGCCAGCGTGTGGCCGGCATCTATCGCCGCAACGTCATGCTCGCCAGTGGGCGGTACGCGATGCTCGATGATGGCTTGGGCTTCTCGCTGGTGCCGTGGAAACCCGTGATCGAACAACGCCTGGGGCAGCAACTTGCCGCGACGGTGAGCGGTGGCGGCGTGGCGTGGGAAATCGGACGGCAGCGGGGAATGGGCATTGGCTAATGCTCGAAGAGTCTCAGCCACATAACCCGGCAGGCTGTCTAGAGATATGCCGAGGCAGTTGTGAAATTCTTCGCTGCATATCTTCAACGGGTTGGATCTATGGCCCGGAAGCGGCCATCCAGATAGACGAGTGGATCGGCATATGCAGATGTGAGCACACGCTCGACACTGGCCAGCATTACCGAGTGGGTGCCGACTGCATGGTGTTCAATCAGCTCACAGAACAGCGAAGCCTGCGCCCCTTGCAGATAGGGCAACCCATTGACTTCATCAAATCGCCAGGCTTCATGATCGAAACGGTCGGTCCCCGTGGCGCTACGGCAGTGCACCGCAAGTACCTCCTGTTCTGCGCGGAGTACATTGATGCAGAATCGTCGAGCAGCCAGCAGCGGCCCATGGATACGGGTTTGCTGACCAATGCACACTAGAACCGTGGGCGGCTCCAGTGAGACTGATGTGAATGAACTGGCGATCATTACGTGTCCGTGGCCATCGGGAGCGATCGACGTGATTAGCGTCACCGTGGAGGCCACGCCGCGCATCGCCTGCCTCAATTGGGCAGCAATCAAAGGGTGTTGGGACATGTAGGTGCGCTCAATCATAGGTTACGGGTGCGTTTCACGCTTGGCCCAACCAGGGTGCTTTGTCAGCAAACCCAACATCTCGTCCATCGCGTCATAGGAGCGTTTGAGCGTGCTGTATGGATTCCCCCCGACCAATGTGCCGTCATAGCCGACGGGGCCGGTATAACCGAACGACTTGGCAAGTCCAAGAAGTGCGAAGTTGTCGAGTTCTCCTGCATCGAGCGCCTCGAAAGTGGCAATACGACTCCAGCCAAGTGGGCTGCGGGTTGCGCCGCTGAGAGTCAATTCCCGCATGAAGGGTGTTGACGCCATTAACGCTGGCGTCGGGTCTACTGCCTGATAGCCCTCCGTCGGGCTGCCTGCATTGGTTTCGTAGCCATACCAGTGATAGCTTGGAAACACGATGCCGAGATTCGGATGGTTCACGACCGAGCAGATCTGTGCCGCAATGGAGTAATGATCCATCCAGAAGCCCAGATGAAAATACAGCAGGATGTTAATTCCGCGCCGTGCGCAAATCTCAAGTGCCCGACCAAGGAAGTCCTGCAATACCTTGTCGTCCGGTGCCTTTCGATGATTTGAACCGTGGCCTGCCGTCCTGATTCCAAGATTGACAGCCTTCACGCCTTCCATCTCCTCAAGCATCCGCAAGAGTCCTGCGTTGATGGGATGCTGTGGGCCCTGATCCAGGTCGATCACCACATACACGCTAAAGACCTCCAAACCGAAACGATCTTTCACGGTGGATAGACGCTTTGCGGTTTCCCATCGGCTCCCTGACCAGACGGCATAGGTCAGGCCGTCATAACCGATGTCAGCCAGCATTTCGCATTGGACATCGAAGGCATAGGTACCAGCCGAAGAAGTAAAAGCGAGATCCCAGGCAAAAATTTTATGACCGTGCAGCATCCTGCGCCTCCTCCAAATGGGCAGTAGCGTGCGCCGGAAAGTGCGGTACGACATGCTCGCCAAGTTCCTGAACAATCTCATGCGCCGGACGTGTCGCGTATTTCAGGTTGAGGCCAATATGATTAACCCCAATATCGCGCAAGCGGCTGAAGTAGTCAGTAAAGAATCGGTGACCAGCCCGAAACCCGAGGAAGATGGGCGACGGGGGTTCATCGGGATTCTCCGACAGGTCAATATAGAAGGATTGCGTGAAGGGTTTGAATCTTGGTGTCAGCGACCGCCAATTCTTGATTGTCATGGCTTGCTGCGCGATATTTTGGGGATAGTAAAGCCAGCCATCCCCATGCTCGGCAATCCATTCGACCGACTGGCGTGAATGACCAGTCACCATCACGGGAATGTCTCTCAACGCCGGTTTCGGCAGCGTATCTGCACCCGACAAGTTCACTCGGGGCGTGGAGATTTCCGGGAAGTCCTCACGCCAGGCTTGACGCAACACAGTCAATGCTTCTTGGAACAACGTGGCTCGCGCATCCATTGTCTGACCGAAGGCCGGGAACTCTGTTGGCCGATCACCCGTGGCGATACCTAGTCGGCCCTGCAAAACCCCCGCAACCCGCATGAACACTGGCTTTGCGGGGTGAATGCCGATGGCGCGAACTCCCGACAACGAATCCAATAGGTCGCAGTTTCTGGGAGTTCTGGGACTGCTGCCGATGGCCACCGACGACTTTTTCCGCGCGCGCCTGAACACGATGATCGACCTGCGCCATCCGCTGGCGGTGCTGGCTTCGCGCATGCCGTGGGCCGATATCGAGGCGGCGCTTGCGCCGGCGTTCGCGCACCGCGATCGCGCCGGACGGCTGGTCGAAGGCGCCGACTTGTTCGGTGCGACGGTGCAAGTGGCCGGTGCCGGCGTGAGCAACGCGGGCCGCCCGCGCCTGCCGCTGCGCCTGATGGTCTCGCTGCTGTACCTCAAGCACGCCTTCAACCTCAGCGACGAGGAGCTCGTCGAGCGCTGGAGCGAGAACGTCGTGTGGCAGTTCTTCAGCGGCATGACCTACTACGAGCCGCGCCTGCCGTGCGACGCCACGCAGCTCGGGCGCTTTCGGCGCGAGCTGGGCGAAGCCGGCGTGGAGCAACTGCTCAAGTCCACGATCGAGGCGGCCGTGGCGATGGGCGCGGTCAAGAAGACCGAGTTCGAGCGCGTCATCGTCGACACGACGGTGCAGGAGAAGGCCGCGGCGCACCCCACCGACAGCCGCCTGCTGGAGGTTGCGCGCGACAAGATCACCCGTCTGGCCAAACGCGCGGGCATCAAGCTCAAGCTCACGCACGGGCGCGAAGGCAAGACGCTGCGGCGGCGCGCCGCCGGCTATGCGCACGCGCGGCAGTTCCGGCGCCTGAAGAAGGTGCTGCGGCGCCAGCGCACGATCCTGGGCAGCGTGCTGCGCCAGGTGCAGCGCAAGCTCGGCCAACTCGACCCCGCCGTGCGCGATCGCCTGGTGCCATGGCTCGAGCGCGCCGAGCGCATCCGCAGCCAACGCCCGCACGACAAGGGCAAGCTGTATGCCTTACACGCCCCCGAGATCGAGTGCATCGGCAAGGGCAAGGCGCGCAAGCCCTTCGAGTTCGGTGTCAAGGTCAGCCTGGCGGTCACGCACCGGCACGGGCTGGTGGTCGGCGCCCGCAGCTTCCCCGGCAACCCGTACGACGGCCACACGCTGGCCGAGCAGCTCGAGCAGACGCGCAACCTGCTGCAGGACGTGGGCGTCGAGCCCAAGGCGGCGATCGTCGACCTGGGCTACCGCGGTGTCGACGACGCGGTGTCGGTCGACGTCGTCCACCGCGGCAAGAGCAAGACCCTCACGGCGCAGCAGCGCGGCTGGCTCAAGCGCCGACAGGCCATCGAGCCGGCGATCGGGCACACCAAGAGCGACCACGGCATGAACCGCTGCTGGTTGAAGGGCAGCGACGGCGACGCGCTGCACGCGGTGCTGTGCGCGGCGGGCTTCAACATCCGCTGGCTGCTGCGCGCGATCGTCCGTCTGGGGCTGCGAGGCCTTCTTTTGGTCCTGAACGTGCTGACGCTGTACGGAGGGCTTGCCGTGGAAGCGGCCGCCGCGGCTTCCAGGCACGTCAGCAAGCTCTGGCCGCCCTCGCGTGACATCGCCGGCGTCCGCAGTCGCCTCCTACAACTGGCGTCGACGTGAATTTCGCAGGTCCGACTACCTAGCACCAGGCGCTGATTTGACAAGCGGTCGATCGAGGCTGCTGCTTTGGCCACAAGCAAGGGATGACGCAGAGTGGTGATGACGCTGCCAGTTGCGAGCGCGATGCGCGACGTCTGTGCCGTGACGTAGCCCATGAATGGCCACAGGTCATGGATGTGACCCACGTCGCCAAAAGACGGGACATTGAGAAATACGGGTATACGGATTTAATGGTTGGGGTATACGGATTTAATGGTTGATGGGGCACCTTCACCCCATCAATCTGATACCACCCTCAGATGGTTGATAGATCGACTCCGTAGTTGAGTTCCTCTGCGAAGTCCGGCAGTCCGTAACCGATGGTTTTCTTGTAGAAAGGAGAGACCTTCGCAGTCGGTGCCTTCTTCTTGTGCTTCGTGGTGTAGAGCATTCGTGCCCGCATCACCTCGAAGGAGTAACCGCGCCCTTCACGGTTCTTGTCCTTGGCCAGTCGGTTGATGGACTCCGTGTAAGCGTTGGTGACGGGCATGTCCGTCTCGAAGTAGGTCATGGTCTCTTCGCGCCAGTTTCCCACTGCCCTGACCAGATCGCTCCAGACTTCCTTTTGGCCCTTCGGGATGGTGGCTATCCACTCGTCCAGGGCGGCTTCTGCCTGGAGCCGTGTGGTGGCGTCCCAGATGCCGTAGAAGCGCTCCTTGTGCTCGTAGGCGGCCAGCAGTTGCGGGAACGCGCCTGTCCAGGTCTCCATGATGAGGCGCTCCCGGTCTGAGACTTCGTGAGCGCGTTTCAGCAGGATTTTCCGGTCTCCCTTGAGAGTCCGGCTCTGGGACGGTTTCGGCTCCTTTCTGAGGCCCTTGCGCACTCTCTCTAGGGCATCGTTGGCCATGCGCACCACATGGAACTTATCGACCACGATACGGGCCTGGGGCAGCACAGCCTTGACCGCTGCCCGGTAGGGGTTCCACATGTCCATGCTGACGATCTCGACCTTCTGCCGGTCTTTCAGCTTCATCAGGTAGTTGGTCACCACGTCCTGGCGGCGGGTGGCCAGCAGGTCGAGCAGGGTTCGCTCCTCAATGTTGGTCAGAATGCAGCGGTAGCGCTTGTTCAGGTATAGCTCGTCAATGCCCAGGATGCGGGGCGTCTCGAAGCGGTGCCAGCGCCCCAGGAACTCGGCGCGGGCGTTGAAGATGTCGCGCACCGTCTTCTCGTCCAGGCCGGTCTGTGCCGCCACAAAGGTGTAGGGGTGGTTGAAGGATTCCTTCTCCACGTACTCATGCAGCCGCAGTGTCATACGGAATCCGTCCACCATCTCCGGTAGCTGGGGCCTGAATGTTGTCTTGCAGGCCCGGCAGGTGTATCGGCGGCGGACCACCCAGAGAGTGACCCGCTTGCCGTGGATGGGCAGATCACGATAGGGAACGTCACGCTTGCCGAACCGCACGAACTCACCCTGCACGCCGCACCCCTCGCAGGCTACTGGTGTAGGTGCTTCAAGCCGAAAATGTATGTCTTCATTCTGCTCATCAGAATCCACCAACTGGTACCCAGGAAGGCTTAACGAATTAATCATCTCCCGCCTTGATCAGAAAAACAGGTAGGTGGCGTAACCGGCAATCATCGCCATAGCAAAAATGACTGCTAAAAACGCCGCTAAAAGCTTCAGCGTGAACAAAGAGCGCAACAGAATGAGCTCAGTCAGGCTGGCTCCGGCACTGCCGATGATAAACGCTAGCACCGTCCCGGCACCCACGCCTTTGGCCATCAGAGCCGCTGCCAGAGGTATGACGGCTTCAGCGCGAATATACAACGGCACGCCGATGACAGCGGCAACTGGAATGGCAAAGGGATTATCTGGGCCTGCATACTGCTCCAATAAGTCAGTGGGCATGAAACCATAGATCACGCTGCCAATCGCAATACCGATGAGCAGGTAAGGCAACACATCGATAAAGTCCGACCAAGCTTCCCGCCACACACCACTGTACTTCCCTTCTTTCTTAACCGTGACAGTGGGTTGACTGTCACAGCATTCGCTAGACGTAGAGACTGTTGTCTTCCTATCAGCCCCGCAAGAAGCCGTCTTCGGAGTGGTGTCGCAGCTGTTGGTGCCGCAACTCGATGCGGTCGATGTAGCACTGCACGGGCTTGCTGATGAACTACATCCACTGCTCTCTTGTGTCGCCGTCCGGCGCACATAACGCTCGAAGCCAAGCGTGTGAAGCAGCCATCCGGCACCTACCGCGACCACCAAAGCGGCGAGCACATAGATAGCAGTAAGTGTCCATCCAAACGTGGCAACCAGCAGGCCGACGACGATAGGATTCAGCAACGGAGATGAGAAAAGAAACACCATCATCGGCCCAAAACCGGCCCGTGCCCGAATCAACCCTTTCAACATGGGGATAGTCGAGCAACTACAGAAGGGCGTTATAGCTCCTAAACCAGCAGCAAGAAAATAGCCTCGCTTCCCACTGGAAGTCAGTAACGCTTCCACCTTGGATGGTGGGATGTGACGTTGAAGAACTCCGACCAGCAAGCTAATGCCAATGAATAAAACCGATAGCTCGATAGCGAGAAAGGCGAACATGCCTAGAGCGTCTTGGAGTTGAGATGACATTCAATATTACTCCTATATTTCTGGGTCAAAGAGTCCGGCCTGCCGGTCGGCACCTTTGGGTTGTTACGGCTGCGCGGGAGAGGTGTCCCGCCGCAAGCCCGCCACCAGTACAAGAAATCCCTGCACGGCTTTTTCGGAAGCGGCGCGTGGGTCGTCTGCGCTGGCGATCCACAGCGATGCGCCCAGCAGCGCCCCGTTTATCAGGCGGGCCGTCGCCAGGGGATCGACGGGGCGTATGACTGCCTCCTCGATCAACTTCTGGAGGCTGCGGCGCGTGTTCACGATGCACACGTTCTGGCAGAGCCACTGGGAGGGATCGCCCAGAACCGCTGGCCCGTCCAGCAGGACGATCCGCTGGACTTCGGGCTCGACGGCCATCTTGATGTAGCCAATGCACTCCTGAACGAAGCCGTCCCAGGTGGACTCCGCCTCCTCGACGATGACGGCCAGTCGGCCAGATATCTCTGCATCAATCTGGGCGATGACCGCCTCCAGCAGCCCTTTCTTTCCACCGAAGTGGTGATAGAGCGCTCCGCGCGTCAGTCCGGCTTGGGCCGTCAGCTCATCCATTGAACTGTCCGCATATCCCACGGTTGCGAACGCAGCGCGGGCGGCACTGATGAGCTTGGCCCGCGTTTCCTCAATCATCTCTGCACGCTTTTGTGCCATTAGGTCGTCCTCCGATTTTTCACATACGAAGTGTATGTAAATGATTGACATACGTTGCGTATGAGTGTATGATAAATGGCATACGTCACGTATGTCAAATTTTATCAACCGGGTTTCGCCATCCCTTCGAGACTGAAAACAATGAGCACATTGCCTTACCTTGCGGTCCTGCCTTCCTGGCGCCGCGCCTTGCCGTTAGCTGCGGCGAGCTTGCTGGCGCTGTCCCTAGCTGGCTGCAATAGCGACGCCGCCGACGCGGTCGCCGCCCCTCCACCCACGGTCAGCGTGGCGCCTGTGTCGGTGCGCAAGATCGTCCTATGGGATGAGTTCAATGGCCGCGTCGAGGCGGTGGAAAGCGTTGCGCTGCGGCCACGTGTGAGTGGCTACATCGACAGGGTCAATTACGAAGAGGGCCAGATCGTCAAACGTGGCGACGTGCTGTTCGAGATTGACGCTCGCAGTTACCGTGCTGCTCTGGCTCGCGCGGAAGCAGACTTGGCCCGCGCCCGCACGCAGGCCGCACTGGCACGTAGCGAAGCGGCCCGTGCTCAAAAGCTGGCTTCATTGCAAGCAGCCTCCACCGAGGAGTTGGAGCAGCGCCACGCCGCCGCCGATCAGGCCCAAGCCAACGTGCAGTTCGCCCAAGCCGCAGTCGAGACCGCCAAGTTGGATCTGTCGTTCACCCAGGTACGTTCGCCCATCACAGGCCGCGCCGGACGTGCACTGGTCACGGCAGGCAACTTGGTGAGTGCTGACGGCCAGGCCAGCATCCTGACCACCGTAGTCTCGCTGAACCCGGTGCACGTGCATTTTGATGTCGACGAGCGTACCTATCTGCGCTACGCCCACATGGCTCGCAACGGAGAGCGCCCCGACCAGCGCAGCGAAAGCATCCCGGTGCAGGTGGGCCTGGTCGGCGAGAACGGCTATCCACACGCCGGAAACGTGGACTTCGTGGACAACCGTGTCGATGCGGCCACCGGCACCATCCGCGCACGCGCCACCCTGGTCAACCCCGACGGCCTGCTTACGCCGGGCCTCTATGCCCGAGTGCGCCTGCCGGGTAGCGGCAGTTTCGAGGCCATGCTGATCGACGACAAGGCCATCCTGACCGACCAGAGCCGCAAGTACGTGTATGTGATCGATGAGAACAACACCGCCCAGCGCCGCGACATCACGCTGGGACGCAAGGCCGAAGGCCTGCGCATCGTCGAGGAAGGTCTAAATCCCGGCGACCGCGTGATCGTCAATGGCATCCAGAAGGTTTCTGTCGGCATGCCAGTGACGGCCCAGGACATCGAAATGGCGCCTGCAGGCCGACAAATCCAGGCGAGCGAATGAGCGCGGAGAGCCAGCCATCATGAACTTTGCCCGCTTTTTCGTGGACAGGCCGATTTTTGCGGCCGTGCTGTCCATCATCATTTTCGTGGTTGGGTTGATCGCGATCCCGCTCTTGCCCGTCAGCGAGTACCCGGAAGTCGTGCCACCCAGCGTACAGGTTCGCGCCACGTATCCTGGCGCAAATCCGCGCGAAATCGCCGACACGGTAGCCGCACCACTGGAGGCATCCATCACCGGCGTGGAAAACATGCTCTACATGAAGTCCGTGGCCGGTAGTGATGGCGTGTTGGTGCTGACCGTCACCTTCCGTCCTGGCACCGATCCCGACGACGCCCAGGTCAAGGTACAGAACCGTGTCGCCCAGGCAGAGCCGCGTCTTCCCGAAGCGGTGCGCCAGCAAGGTGTGGTGACCGTCAAACAGTCCCACAACGAAACGCTGGTCGTGCAGTTGCGCTCGCCGGGCGATCGCTATGACGCGCTGTACCTGCGCAACTATGCCGTGCTCCATGTACGCGACGAGTTGGCACGCATCCAGGGGGTGGGCGATGCCAAGATCTACGGCTCTGGCGACTACGCCATGCGCTTATGGCTGGACCCCGACAAAATTGCGGCGCTGGGTATGACCGCCGGCGATGTGGTCGAAGCCGTGCGCGAACAGAACGTCCAGGTCTCGGCCGGTCAACTAGGTGCGCCGCCCAACCCCTCGGGAAGCGACTTCCTCCTGTCCATCAATGCGCAGGGCCGGCTGGTGACGGAAGAAGAGTTCGGCGACGTCATCGTCAAGACCGGATCGCAGGGTCAGGTCACCCGGCTGCGAGATGTGGCGCGCGTGGAAATGGACGCATCCAGCTACTCGCTGATGTCGTTGCTCAACAACAAGCCTGCTGTCGCGATCTCTGTCCTTGAAGCCCCGGGCGCCAATGCCATCGAAATCTCGGATCAAGTCCGCGCGAAGATGGACGAGTTGGCCAAGCGCTTTCCCGAGGGAGTGGAATGGTCGGTGGAGTATGACTCAACTGTCTTCGTGCGTCAGTCGATCAAGGCGGTCGTCAACACTCTGCTGGAAGCCATCGGACTGGTGGTGCTGGTGGTGATCTTGTTCCTTCAGACTTGGCGTGCCTCCATCATCCCACTGCTAGCCGTGCCGGTGTCGGTGGTAGGCACCTTCGCCGTGCTGCTGATGCTGGGCTTTTCCATCAATACGCTCACGCTTTTTGGACTCGTGCTTGCCATCGGGATCGTGGTGGACGACGCGATCGTGGTGGTGGAAAACGTCGAGCGCAACATCGCCGAAGGGCTGGCGCCGCTGGCTGCGGCCCATCAGGCCATGCGCGAAGTCAGTGGCCCCATCGTCGCCATCTCGCTGGTGCTGTGCTCGGTATTCGTGCCTATGGCATTCCTGTCCGGCGTGACAGGGCAGTTCTACAAACAGTTCGCCGTCACCATTGCGATCTCCACGGTAATTTCGGCCATCAACTCGCTGACGCTGTCGCCTGCGCTGGCCGCGCGCCTGCTTCGCCCGCATGGTGCCGCGCCAGACCTGCCCACGCGGGTGCTGGATCGCAGTCTGGGCTGGATATTCCGGCCGTTCAACCGTTTCTTCCTGCGCAGCGCGGATGGCTATGGAAACAGCGTGTCGCGCATCCTCGGGCGGCGTGGTGCGGTGTTTCTCGTCTACATCGCGCTACTGGTGGCGACGGGAGCTGTGTTCAAGGCCGTCCCTGGCGGATTCATCCCCATGCAGGACAAGCTGTATCTCATCGGTGTCATCCAGCTACCCGAGGGTGCATCCCTGGAGCGCACGGAAGCGCTGGTCCGCCGTGTGAGCGACATCGCGCTCAAGACCGATGGCGTCTACAACGCCGTGCAGTTCCCGGGCATGAACGCCTTGCAGTCGACCAACACGTCCAATAGCGGCCTAGTGTATTTCGTACTCAAGCCCATCAATGAGCGCAAGCACACTGCAACCGAGATTGCGGAACAGTTGAACGAGCGCTTCGCTCAGGAGCAGGACGGTCTGGCCTTTGCCATCATGCCGCCCCCTGTCATGGGGCTGGGCGCGGGTTCCGGGTTCTCTCTTTACGTGCAGGATCGCAACCGTGAGGGCTATGCCGCATTGCAGACGGCGACCACCGAGCTGGCGACGGCCATCTCGCAAGAACCGGGATTCCAATATCCGATCAGTTCCTATCAGGCCAATGTGCCGCAGCTTGACGCCGTAGTGGACCGCACCAAGGCGAAGGCACAGGGCGTGGCCGTGACCGATCTTTTCGATACGCTGCAAGTGTACCTGGGTTCGGCGTATGTCAACGACTTCACGCGCTTTGGCCGCACCTTCCGGGTGATGGCTCAGGCGGACGCACCGTTCCGCAGTTCTGTCGAGGACGTGGTCAAACTGCGCACCCGCAACGCCAATGGCGACATGGTGCCCATCGGCAGCATGGTGGACGTGCGCAAGACATTCGGCCCCGATCCCGTCATCCGCTTCAACGGCTATCCATCTGCCGACCTGATTGGTGAGTTTGATCCGCGTCTGGTGTCGTCATCGCAGGCATTGCAGCAAGTGCAATCCATTGCAGACAAGGTGCTGCCGCCAGGCATGCAACTGGAGTGGACCGACCTCAGCTACCAGCAGGTCACGCAAAGCAATACCGCGCTGGTGGTGTTCCCGCTGGCGGTACTGTTGGTCTTCCTGGTGCTGGCGGCACTGTACGAAAGCTGGACGTTGCCGCTGGCCGTCATCCTGATCGTGCCCATGAGCCTGTTGTCGGCCATGACGGGCGTGTGGCTCGCGGGTGGTGACAGCAACATTTTCGTGCAGATTGGCTTGATAGTGCTGATTGGTCTGGCCTCCAAGAATGCCATTCTGATCGTGGAGTTCGCCCGTGAACTTGAGCGCAAGGGGCACAGCATCCTCGATGCCGCGCTGGAGGCATCACGCCTTCGTCTGCGCCCGATCATCATGACTTCCATCGCCTTCATCGCTGGCGTGGTGCCGCTGATGGTCGGTTCCGGCGCAGGCGCGGAGATTCGCCAGGTTATGGGAGTGACTGTGTTCGCCGGCATGCTCGGCGTGACCTTGTTCGGTTTATTCCTGACTCCTGTTTTCTACGTCGCGTTACGCAGGCTCGCGACGCGCAAGCCACGTCGCCAGGCAAATGTCGCCATGGAGGCCACCCATGACTGACTCCACAAGGACTGATTCCGTCATGCTTCAAACGCCATCCCGCATCCGACCATGCCTACGTCGGATGCCACATCTGGTACTGCTCCCTTTGGTGGCGTTGACGCTGGCAGCTTGCGCAGTAGGGCCGAATTACAAGGCACCTGCCGCGCCCCAGGCAGTGACGTATGCCCGCCAAGACCCCGTTGCCGTGTCCCAGCTTGTACCGGAGGCCGATGCGCAATTCTGGCGGGAACTGGATGACCCGGTGCTGCACTCTTTGGTGGAGAATGCTCTTCACGCCAATCACGACATCCGCATAGCACTGTCGCGCTACGAGCAAGCCAGCGCACTGTCGCGCGAACGTCGCCAAGACTACTATCCGACGCTGGGCGCGTCCGGTGAAATCAGTACCCAGCGCGCCAGTGCTGCACAAGCACCGGATGCGTCCCGCTCCGACCGGGATAACGATCTGCATTCGGCTGGCCTATCCGTGATCTGGGAATTGGACTTCTTTGGCCGAGTGCGGCGCAGCGTGGAATCGCAGCGCGCCGAGACCGAGGCCAGCGCAGCCGACCTGGCGGGCGTACAAGTGGCTATGGTGGCCGAGTTGACCGACGCCTATTTCCGCTTGCGCGGCTTGCAAGTGCAATTACAGGTCGCGCGGGACAACGAAATCAACCAAGCCGAAACGCTGCGGCTGATCGAGGTCTTGTTCGAGAACGGCCGGGGCACGTCGTTCGATGCCGACCGCGCCCGCACGCAATTGGCGCTGACACGCTCGCGCATTCCGCCGCTTGAAGCTGAGGCTGCTGTGGCCGCCCACCGCATTGCCGTGCTCACTGGCCGCACGCCTGCGGCGATGGCCGAAGTGCTGGATCACCCCGCAGCCTTGCCTGAGCTGCCCGCCCAGATCAACGCCGGTGCACCGGGCGATCTACTGCGTCGCCGTCCCGATGTGGCTGCGGCAGAACGTAGGCTGGCTGCGGCCACTGCGCGTATCGGCGTAGCCATGGCAGACCTGTTCCCTCGCTTTACGTTGGGAGGGCTGATCGGCACGCAGGCGTTGGGCTTTGGTTCGTTGTTCGAGCGTGATAGTGAAACGCGAATGATCTCGCTCGGTGTGGGTGGTTCCTTCCTAGACGTGGGCCGGGTGCGGTCGCGCATCGCGGCGGCCAATTCAGCCACTGCCGAAAACTTGGCGGTATACGAGCGCACGGTGCTGCGCGCCATGGAAGAAACCGAGAACGCGCTGGTACGCCTATCGCGCGCGCAGACCGAGAACGCCATGCTGGTACAGGCGACCGAGGCCAGCCGCCGGGCAGCCAAGACGGCTCGCCTGCAATTTGAGGGCGGCGCCATCCATGTTTTGGATGTGCTGGAGGCCGAACGTTCACGCTTGGAGTCCGAAGACTTGCTGGCACAAAGCGCCACCCGCAGGGCGACGGCGTTGGTGGCGGTCTACAAGACGCTGGCCGGCGGCTGGTCACACGCCTTGCCCGGACCGCAGGGCGAGGCAGTCGCGCAGCGCCACAAAAGCGGCGACAGGCCTGAACTGGATGAACTCGGTGAGATGAGCGGCTACAACGCTGCGACTCTCAAACGGCCTTTGTACTGACAACAGGAGGCGAAATGGAGATTCGACACTTACGCTGCTTTCTCGCTGTCGCCGAAGAACTACATTTCGCCCGCGCGGCCGAGAGGCTGCACATCGAGCAGTCACCGCTGTCGCGCACTATCAAGGAACTGGAGGAGAGCCTGGGCGAACAGTTGTTCATTCGTACCAGCCGCAGCACGCGGCTGACACGGGCGGGCAAGCTGTTTCTGGAGCATGTGCCGCGCATCTTCACCGCCTTGCAGCAGGCGCGCGATAGCGTGAATGCAGCCACCAACGGCTTCCACGGTCAGTTGCGTATCGCACTGTCCGACGGCATCACGCCCTCGCGCCTGCCGTCCTTGCTGGCGCTGTGTCGGCAGGAAGAACCCGAAGTCGAGATTCGCCTGTTCGAGGTACCCTTGTCGCAGCAGATCAAGGGACTGCATGACGACCTGTACGACGTGGGCTTTGCCCAGTCCGATGAAGTTGGAGAAGGCATCACTGCCGAAGCCGTTTGGAGCGATGCACTGATGGTGGCGGTTCCTGCACGCCATCCGCTTTTGAAGCACAGGCGCATCCCGCTGGAAGAAGTGCTGCGCTATCCGCTGGTGCTGTGCGATCCGCACGTATGCGAAGGCCATGCTCGCCAAGTCGAGCGTGTACTGCGCCGGATAGATATGGAGCCGCTGATTGCCGAACGTGTGGCTTCGTGCGATTTGATGATGGCGTTAGTGTCGGCGGGCTTTGCGCTGGGCCTAGCCGGAGCGCCGCATATCGCAGGCAGCCGTGAGCCTGGGATTGTGGCTCGGCCGCTGGCGGGTCGCTCACCCATGCTGACCACTTATGTGCTGCACCGGGAAGGTGGATCCTCGGACGTGCTGTCACGCTTTATCGAGCGTGTGCAGGCCATCGAATCGCCGGACGGCATCAGAGCCACGCCCCCCCTTGAACCCGATTCCCAAGAGGAAGTCGAGTCATGACCATGAAGCAGATCGCCCCATTCCTGTTGGTCGCCGCGCTGTCCGCTTGCGGCCAGTCCGAAACACCGAAACAGGCAACCAATGTACCGACCGTGGAAGAGCTGGTCGCAGATCCTGCGCGCCTGAGGGAGCTGCGCCGCCAGTGCAAGACCGAACGCCCGACGATGGGAGACGTGCTGTGCAACCGGGTGGCCGAGGCGACGAACAAGCGCTTCTTTGGCTATGGAAACACGCCCTACACGCCGCCGAAGTTCTGATTGTTGGCTTTCTGCCGCGAATCTTGATTTTTCTTTCTCGACACGCCGCCGCGCGCTCACGCCTGCGGCGTTTTTACTGGTTTCGCCTCTGCATGACACCATGCTTTTTGCATCACCTTGCTGCCGATAACGGTCTTTGACCGGCACTGAACCGGCACCGATCCTGACGCCTGCGGCACGCCTTTGTGCCGCGTTTTCCACGGGGAATCAGCGCAGGAGAAATCGGAGGCCAGGGTATGCAAGCTCAGGGCGTGTTGTTCGGGCAGATCGCCGCCGTCTTCGGCATCGTGATCGCCGGTGTGTGGGGTGCCACGCAATGGACCGCCGCCGCCTTGGGCTACCAGCTACGCCTGGGCGCGCCCTGGTTCGACTTCCACGGCACGCCGGTCTATTACCCGTGGAAGCTGTTCGAGTGGTGGTTCTTCTTCGACGCCTACGCGCCGCAGGTGTTCGACACCGGCGGCATGATCGCGGCGAGCAGCGGCCTGCTGGCCGTGGTGGTCGCCATCGCCATGTCGGTGTGGCGCTCGCGCCAGGCGCGCAAAGTGACGACCTATGGCTCGGCCCGCTGGGCCGATGTCGCCGACATTCGCAAGGCCGGGCTGACGCAGCCCGCCGGCGTCTTTCTCGGCCAGCATGACGGCCACTACCTGCGGCACGAAGGGCCGGAACACGTCCTGACCTTTGCGCCCACGCGCTCGGGCAAGGGTGTGGGCCTGGTGGTGCCGACGCTGCTGTCCTGGCCGGCATCCGCCGTCATCCACGACATCAAGGGCGAGAACTGGCAGATCACCGCTGGCTGGCGTTCGCGCTTCTCGCATTGCCTGCTGTTCAACCCGACCGATGCCAGTTCGGCGGCCTACAACCCGCTGCTGGAAGTGCGGCGCGGCGCGCATGAGGTGCGCGACGTGCAGAACATCGCCGACATCCTGGTCGATCCCGAAGGTGCGCTGGAGAAGCGCAACCACTGGGAGAAGACCAGTCACGCGCTGCTGGTCGGTGCCATCCTGCATGTGTTGTACGCGGGCGAAGACAAGACGCTGCGTGGCGTCGCCAACTTTCTCAGCGATCCAGCCAGCCCGTTCGAGCTGACATTGCACCGGATGATGACGACCAAGCACTTGGGTGATGTGCAGCATCCGGTTGTCGCCTCCGCCGCCCGCGAAGTGCTCAACAAGAGCGACAACGAGCGCTCGGGCGTGCTCTCCACTGCCATGTCGTTCCTCGGCCTGTACCGCGATCCGACCGTGGCCGAAGTCACCTCGCGTTGCGACTGGCGCATTGCCGACCTGATCGCTTCAGAGCATCCCGTCTCGCTGTATCTGGTAGTGCCGCCTTCTGACATTTCGCGCACCAAACCGCTGATCCGGCTGATCCTCAACCAAATCGGACGACGGCTCACCGAATCGCTGGATGGCAGTGATGGCATCCAACGCCGCCACAAGCTGCTGTTGATGCTCGATGAGTTCCCGGCGCTGGGCCGTCTGGACTTCTTCGAGACCGCGCTGGCCTTCATGGCGGGCTATGGCATCCGCAGCTTCCTCATCGCGCAGTCGCTCAACCAGATCGACAAGGCATATGGGCAGAACCATTCGATCCTGGACAACTGCCATGTGCGCGTGACCTTCGCTACCAACGACGAACGAACGGCCAAACGCATTTCTGAAACCCTCGGCACCGCCACTGAACTGCGCGCCCAGCGCAACTATGCCGGACACAGATTGGCCCCATGGCTCGGCCACCTGATGGTGTCGCGGCAGGAAACCGCACGGCCACTGCTTACGCCGGGCGAAGTGATGCAACTGCCGACCGATGAAGCGGTGGTGATGGTGTCCAGTGTCGCGCCGATCAAGGCGAAGAAGCTGCGCTATTTCGCCGATGCCAATTTCAAGCAGCGGGTATTACCGCCGCCTTCGGTGACGGCTGGCCGCTATGCCGATGTGCCGCCGGCACGGCCTGACGACTGGAGCGGCTTGGCAATACCTGCGGTTCCCGCGACACCGGCCACGGCGTCCGCCGATGACCTGGAGGCCTTGGGTTCGACCGACGATGGCGGCCCACGCCGCCAGCCCGAACTGTCCGAAGCCATCGCCTATGCCCCCGAGATGGATGCCCCGAGCAGCGACCTGTCGCTGCTCGATGACGACGACATGCCCCCGGTGCTTCCCGGCCAGATCGACCCCGCCCTGCAACGCACGGCGCGACTGGCTTCTCTCGACCCCAACGACGGAATCGACCTATGAGCCAATACCGCCTCAATCTGTTCATCCAGCACGAGCACGCCAAACGTCTGGAAGAACTGGCCGCCAAGAAAGGCGTGTCCAAGTCGTCCATCGTCGCGGCGGCGCTCGCATCGTGGCTATCGCCCGATGCCGGCGACCAGCGTGAGGCCGCCATCGCCAAACGACTGGATCGCCTGTCGCGGCAGGCCGAGCGCCTGGAGCGTGACCAGAACATCCAGATCGAGACGCTGGCGCTATTCGTCCGCTACTACCTGACCGTCAGCACGCCGGTGCCGGAGGCCCATCAGGATGCGGCTCGCGCGCAGGGCAAGGCGCGCTTCGAGCAGTTCGTCGAACAGTTAGGCCGCCACCTGCTGCGTGGCCGCAGCCTGGTACGGGACGTGGTGGAAGAACTGCATCCCCAGGATCGTGAGTTCGAGATGCGCATGGATGACGCGGCCGCGATGGCCGCCGCCCATGAACGCACTGCGGAGCGTGCGTCATGAGTGCCGTTCCTCAAATCCCGCCCGAACCGCGCTCATCCGCTGCAGCATCCCAGGATCGCCGCATCCAGATGCTGCGCACGGCGATGGGGCCGGTGATCGCCGCTGCGCTGGAAGACCCGGACGTGGTGGAAGTGATGCTCAACCCCGACCGGACATTGTGGGTGGATCGGCTGTCGTCTGGCCGTGCGCCGCTCGGCGTCGAACTGCCCGAAGCCGATGGCGAACGCATCATCCGCCTGGTCGCCGCCCATGTCGGTGCGGAGGTGCATCGCGGCCAACCGCTCTTGACCGCCGAACTGCCTGAAACCGGCGAACGCTTCGAGGGCATCCTGCCGCCCGCCGCACCCGGCCCGGCCTTTGCGCTGCGCAAGCGTGCCGTGAGCATCATCGGTCTGGATCGCTATGTGGCTGATGGCATCCTGACCACTGGGCAGGCCGAGTTTCTGCGTCATGCCGTGCGCGAGCGGCACAACATCCTGATCGCCGGAGGCACCAGCACCGGCAAGACCACGCTGGCCAATGCCTTGCTGGCCGAGATCGCCGCCACCGGCGACCGCGTGCTGGTGCTCGAAGACACCATCGAACTGCAATGCGCGGCCCGCGACCATGTGCCGCTGCGCACCCGCGCCGGCGTCGTGTCCATGACCGAGCTGGTGCGGGCCACGATGCGCCTGCGGCCCGACCGCGTGATCGTCGGCGAAGTGCGCGGCGGCGAAGCGCTGGATCTGGTGAAGGTCTGGGGCACCGGCCACCCCGGCGGCATCGCCACCATTCATGCCGGCTCCGCGTTGGGCGCGCTGCTGCGCCTGGAGCAACTGATCCTCGAAGTGGCGGTGAATCCGCCCCGCGCCCTGATCGCCGAGGCGGTCAATGTCGTGATCCACATCGCAGGCCGCGGCCGCAAGCGCCACGTCGAAACCATTTCCCGCGTCGTCGGTTTCGACGGCGCGGGCTACCGCCTGGCGGATGCGCTGGAAGCGACGCTTCCCGAGCTGCCGCCGGTTCCTCTTACAGCCGCTGCCGCTACGCCTTCCTCGATCCCTGAACAACCTGGAGAACTGCCATGACGCACGTTGATGCTTTCCGTCTTTCTGTAAACCCGCTTTCCCCGCTGCCCATGCTGGCGCGTTTGCATCGCCTGGCCCGACCCGCAGGACAAGGGTTGCTGCTCGCGGTGTTGATGCTGTTGCTGGCGGGCACGGCGCAGGCCGCCGGTTCCTCAATGCCGTGGGAAGGCCCGCTGCAATCCATTCTCGAATCCATCCAGGGGCCGGTAGCCCGCATCGTCGCGGTGATCATCATCATCGCCACCGGCCTGGCGTTGGCCTTCGGCGATACCAGTGGCGGCTTTCGCAAGCTGATCCAGATCGTCTTCGGCCTGTCCATCGCCTTCGCGGCTTCGAGCTTCTTCCTGTCGTTCTTCAGCTTCTCCGGCGGGGCCGTCGTATGAGCACGGCCACCGATCTTCCGGGCTTTGAAGTGCCGCTGCATCGCTCGCTGACCGAGCCGATCCTGCTGGGCGGTGCGCCGCGCACCGTGGCGATTGCCAACGGCACGCTGGCCGCCGCCGTCGGGCTGGGCCTGCAACTGTGGATTCCCGGCGTGGTGCTCTGGATCATCGGCCATTCGCTGGCCGTATGGGGCGCGCGTGTCGATCCGCAGTTCATGCAGGTCTTCGCCCGGCACATCAAGCACAAGCCGCTGCTGGACGTGTGAGGACGATGCCATGCTGAACCTTGCCGAATACCGCCAACGGCCCGCGCTGCTGGCCGACTGGCTTCCCTGGGCCGGGCTGATCGCGCCGGGCGTTGTGCTGAACAAGGATGGCTCTTTCCAGCGCACGGCACGTTTTCGCGGGCCGGACTTGGACAGCGCCACGCAAGGCGAGTTGATCGCCACATCGGCGCGGCTCAACAACGCGTTGCGCCGCCTGGGTTCGGGCTGGGCCTTGTTCATTGAGGCCGAACGCCGGCCGGCGGCGGACTACCCACACTCCGACTTTCCCGAACCGCTGTCCTGGCTCGTGGACGAGGAACGCCGCGCCGCCTTCGAGGAATCAGGGCATCACTTCGAGAGCGGCTATCACCTGACGCTGGCTTACCTGCCGCCCGAGGAATCGCGCGCCCGCGCGGCCAAGCTGCTCTTCGAGAACGCGCCCGGCGATGGCGTGGACTGGGGCGGTCGCCTCGATGCCTTCGTGGCGGAAGCCGATCGTGTCTTCGACTTGCTCGATGGCGTGATGCCGGAAATCGCCTGGCTCGATGACGCCGAGACGCTGACCTACCTGCACGCCGCGGTTTCGACGAGGCGTTATCGCGTGGGCGTGCCCGAAGTGCCGTTCCACATCGACGCGCTACTGGCCGACTGCGCCCTAGTCGGTGGCCTGGCGCCCACGCTGGGAGACCAGCACCTGCGCGTGGTGTCGGTGCGGGGCTTTCCAACTTCCACCTGGCCGGGCCTGCTGGACGACCTCAACCGCCTGGGCTTCGCCTACCGCTGGAGCACGCGCTTTCTCTGCCTGGACAAAGCCGAAGCGGAAAAGGAACTCGGTCGCCTGCGCCGCCAGTGGTTCGCCAAGCGCAAGAACGTCATCGCGCTGCTGCGTGAAACCATATTCCAGCAGGAAAGCCCGCTGGTGGATACCGACGCCAGCAACAAGGCCGCCGATGCCGACGCCGCCCTGCAGGAACTGGGCAGCGATCAAGTGGCCTTCGGCTACCTCACCGCCACAGTGACGGTGCTCGATGTCGATCCAGCCGCGGCCGACGAAAAGCTGCGCATGGTGGAGCGCGTCATCCAGGGCCGGGGCTTCGTGACCATCCCCGAAACGCTGAACGCCGTGGATGCGTGGCTGTCGTCCATTCCTGGCAACGCTTACGCCAATGTGCGCCAGCCCATCGTCTCGACGCTGAACTTGGCGCACATGATGCCCTTGTCAGCGGTGTGGGCCGGGCCGGAGAAGAACGACCATCTGGACGGCCCGCCGCTGATCGTCACCCGCACCGATGGCGCGACGCCTTTTCGCTTGGTCACGCACATCGGCGACGTGGGCCACACACTGGTCGCCGGGCCGACCGGCATGGGCAAGTCGGTACTGCTTGCCATTCTGGCCATGCAGTTCCGGCGCTACTTCGGCTCGCGGATCTTCGCCTTCGACATGGGCCGCTCCATGCGTGCCACGATCCTCGGCCTCGGCGGCGAACACTACGACCTCGGTGCCGATGGCGGCATCGCCTTTCAGCCGTTGGCCCGTATCGACAGCGAGGGCTACCGCACCTGGGCGGCTGAATGGGTGGAAGGCCGGCTACTGCACGAAGGCGTGACCGTCGGCCCCGACGAGAAGGCAGCCATCTGGTCGGCGCTGGGTAGCCTCGCCGGTGCGCCGGTGGAACAGCGCACGCTGACCGGGCTTTCCGTGCTGCTGCAATCGAACGCGCTACGGCAAGCGCTGTCGCCCTATGTGCTTGGCGGCGCCCACGGCAAGCTGCTGGACGCCGACCGCGACCGGCTGGGCATGGCCGACGTGCAGGGCTTCGAGATGGAAGAACTGATGCACAGCCCCGCCGCCGTGCAAGCGGTGCTGCGCTACCTGTTCGCCCGCTTCGATGAGCGTTTCGATGGTGCGCCCACGCTGCTGATTCTGGATGAAGCCTGGCTGTTCCTCGATGAGCCATCTTTCGCGGCCCGCATCCGGCAATGGCTCAAGACGCTCAGGAAAAAGAACGTCAGCGTCATCTTCGCCACGCAGAGCCTGGCGGACATCAAGGACTCGACCATCGCGCCCGCGATCATCGAGAGCTGCGCCAGTCGGATTTTCTTGCCTAACCCGCAGGCGACCGAGCCGCAGATTCGCACGATCTATGAGGGTTTCGGGCTCAACAGCCGGCAGATCGAGATCGTCGCCACCGCGCAGCCCAAGCGCGACTACTACTACCAGTCGCGTCTCGGCAACCGCCTATTCGATCTCGACCTGGGGCCGTTGGCGCTCGCCTTCGCGGGCGCATCCACCCCTCAAGACCAACGCGACATCGACCGCGTGCTGACGCAGGCCGGCGCCCCCGGCTTCACCGGCGCGTGGCTGCGCCATCGCGGCCTCGACTGGGCTGCCGACCTGCTGCCGTCCTCACCGGCGGCCGCTTCGTTTCTCAACTCCCAACCACTGGAGGTTTCACCATGAAGACCAAGCCCCGTTTGCTGTCCGTCTCGCTCGCCGCCGTGCTGTCGGTATCGCTGCTGGCCGTGCAGCCCGCGTCCGCGCTGACGGTGTTCGACCCGTCGAACTTCGTGCAGAACACGCTGACAGCCATCCGCACGCTGGAGCAGATCAACAACCAGATCAACCAGCTCCAGAACGAAGCGCAGATGCTGATGAACCAGGCACGCAATCTGGCGAAGCTGGACTTCAACATCGTCAACCGGCTGCGCTCGACGCTCGCCACCACTGAGCGCCTGATCGCCGAGGCACGCGGCCTGGCCTACGACGTGCAGAGCATGGACGCCACGTTCGCCCGCCTGTACCCGGAGCAATATGCCGCCACCATCAGCGGCGACCGCATGGCGCAGGACGCCCGCGAACGCTGGCAGAACACCTTGAACGGTCTGCACACCGCGATGCGGATGCAGGCGCAGGTGTCGCAAAACCTTGCTCAAGACGAAAGTGCGCTGGCCGACCTCGTGAGCCAGAGCCAGTCGGCCACCGGCGCTCTGCAAGCCATGCAGGCGACGAATCAGCTTCTCGCCTTGCAGGCCAAGCAGTCGATCCAGGCGCAGCAGCTCCAGATCACGCAAGACCGGGCCGCTTCGCTGGAACTGGCGCGGCAGGCGGCGGCGACCGAACGCGCCCGCGAAGTGCGGCGGCGCTTCCTCGGCACCGGCACGCCGTACACGCCGCAGTCCGTCAACTTCTACAACAACTGACGGGAGGCGGCCATGCGATGCGCTTCCGTCCTGCTGGCCGTGCTGCTGACCGCTTGCGGCCAGCAGCCGGTCGAGAACTTGGCCGACGCCCTGGCCGCCGACCCCGTGCGGCTCAAGGCGCTACGCGGGCAATGCGCGGCTGATCGGCAAGCCGTAGGCGAGGACGCCTGCCGCGCCGCCGCCGAAGCCTTCCGGCGACGCTTCTTCGCCGGCCACACCGGGCCGGACGAATACGAATCGCTGACCGAACTGCCGCCGATTCCGCCGAGCTTCGACACGCCCACCGACGACATGCCAGCGCCGCTCACCTCGCCGGAGAACACGCCATGAACGACGTGACCATCATCGACCGTTTCCTCGATACGTTCTCGCGCTACATCGACTCGGGCTTCGGGCTGCTACAAGGCGAAGTGGCGTTTCTCACCGCCACGCTCATCGTCATCGACATGACGATCGCGGGCCTGTACTGGGCCATGAGCCACGCCACCGGCCAGGGCGAAGACGTGATCGCCAAGCTGCTGCGCAAGGTGCTCTACGTCGGCGCCTTCGCCTACATCATCGGCAACTTCAACTGGCTGGCGAGCATCGTGTTCCGCTCGTTCGCCGGGCTGGGCCTGACGGCCACCGGCTCGGCCATGACGATGGAGAATTTTCTTCAGCCGGGGCGGCTGGCGAAAACCGGCATTGACGCAGGAGCACCGATTCTGGAACAGATCGGGGACATGGCCGGGTTCCCCGAGGTGTTCGTGAACATCGACCCCATCGTGGTGATGTTCCTCGCCTGGCTGGTGGTGATCCTCTGCTTCTTCGTGCTGGCGGTGCAGCTTTTCATCACGCTGATCGAGTTCAAGCTGACCACGCTCGCCGGCTTCGTGCTGGTGCCGTTCGCGCTGTGGAACAAGACGAGCTTCCTGGCGGAAAAGGTGCTCGGCAACGTGGTGTCTTCGGGCATCAAAGTCTTGGTGCTGGCCGTCATCGTCGGCATCGGTTCGGGTCTGTTCGCCGAGTTCCAAGCGCATCCCGATGAACCATCCATCGACCATGCGCTGGTCGTGATGCTGGCCTCGCTCGCGCTGCTGGCGCTGGGCATCTTCGGCCCCGGCATCGCCACCGGCCTGGTGTCCGGTGCGCCTCAGCTTGGCGCGGGCGCGATGGCCGGTGCTGCTGTCGGCGCTGTCGGCACGGGCGTCGCCATCGGTGCCGCCGCGACCGGCGTGGGCGCCGCCGTAGCCGCCGGGGCACGCATGGCGCCAGCCGCCGCGAAGCTGGCCGGTGCCGGGGCGCGTGCCGCCACCTCAGCGGCTGGCAACGCGCGGTCGGCGTTCCAGGCGGGTTCCACCGCTGCGGGCGGCGGGGCCAAAGGCGCGGCGGCTGGCCTTGGCAATGTCGCCAAGACCAGCGCACAGGCCGCCAGCCGCCGCGTCGCTTCTGGTGCTTCCGCAGCAGGGCAGAAGATGACCAGTTCCTTTCGTGCCGGCTGGAACGGATCTTCGGACGATGCCGGTGCAGCCGCGGCGGGCCAATCCGCCGCAAGCGAGGCCGCAGACGGCGCTGCCAACTCGCAGAAGCAAGAGCAACCCGCCTGGGCCAAGCGGATGCACCGCCGCCAGCAGATCACCCATGCCGCGACCACCACCGCCCACACGCTGCGCGGTGGCGACGGCGGCGGCTCAGGGCAAGGCCCGAGCCTGCGCGATTCCGATACCTGACCCTCAAGGAGAACACCCATGCGATTCAAACGACCGCAGGTGCGCTACGCCGATACGCCGCAGCCTGCCACCCCGTATCAAGCCGCCGCCCAGGTGTGGGACGAGCGTATCGGCTCGGCCCGCGTGCAGGCCAAGAACTGGCGGCTGATGGCCTTCGGCTGCCTGGTGCTCGCGCTACTGATGGCCGGTGGCCTGGTATGGCGCTCGGCGCAGTCCATCGTGACGCCTTACGTCATCGAGGTCGATCAGGCCGGACAGGTTCGCGCCGTGGGCGAGGCCGCCACGCCGTACCGGCCCGCCGATGCGCAGATCGCGCACCACCTGGCACGCTTCGTCAGCCTGGTGCGCTCGCTGTCCATCGACCCCATCGTCGTGCGGCAAAACTGGCTCGATGCCTACGACTACACCACCGACCGGGGCGCGGCCGTGCTCAACGACTACGCCCGCACCAATGATCCATTCGCTCGCATCGGCAAGGAATCGGTGACGGTGCAGATCACCAGCGTGGTGCGTGCCAGCGACACGTCTTTCAACGTGCGCTGGACGGAGCAACGGTTCGTCAATGGCGCACCCGCTGGCACCGAACGCTGGAACGCCGTGCTTTCCACCGTCCTGCAAACCCCGCGCACCGAACAGCGCCTGCGCAAGAACCCGTTGGGTATCTACGTCAACGGCCTGTCGTGGAGCCGCGAACTGGATTCTTCCGAAGGAGCCAAGCCATGAACCTGCCTTTCCGCTTTCACGCTTTGCCGTTGATCCTGCTTGCCCTCGCGGGCTGCGCCTCGCAGGGCAAGCCGCCGCCGACCATCTCACTTGATGAGCCAGTGCTGGCCCAGCCGCTGCCCGAACCGCTCGCGCCGGTGGAAGTCGTCGCCGTCCCCGAGCCGCTGGCGTTGCCGGCGCAGTTGAAGCCACTGCCGGAGGTCGATGCGGCCCCGGCTGCGCCGGAGCCAGCCGACGAGAAGGTACGTGTTTCCCGTGCCAACGCCGAGGCACGCATCGCACCCACACGCGAGGGCTACGTCAATGCTATCCAGGTGTGGCCTTTCACCGATGGTGCGCTTTATCAGGTCTATGCCTCGCCGGGGCGCGTGACCGTGGTTTCGCTCCAGCCGGGCGAGGAACTGGTGACGGTCGCCGCCGGCGATACCGTGCGCTGGATCGTGGGCGACACGTCCAGCGGCAGCAGCGACGCGCTGCGCGTCAATGTGCTGGTCAAGCCCATCCGCTCGGGCCTGAAAACCAATCTGGTCATCACCACCAGCCGGCGCACCTACCTGCTGGAGCTGACCTCGACGGAAAAGGCATGGATGGCCTCGGTATCCTGGGACTATCCACGCGACCGGATGCTGGCCTTGCAGCGCCAGTCGCAGGCGGCCAGCGCCGCCGCGCCAGTCGATACCGGCCTGGCGTTGGAGAAGATCCGCTTCCGTTACGCGGTATCGGGCAGCAACCCGCCGTGGAAGCCGCTGCGTGCCTTCGATGACGGCGAGAAGGTCTATATCCAGTTTCCGGCGGGCATTGCCCAGGGCGAGCTGCCGCCGCTGTTCGTCATCGGCGTGCAGGGCGACGGGCAACTGGTGAATTATCGTTTCCGCTCGCCGTACTACATCGTGGATCGCCTGTTCGGCGCGGCCGAACTGCGGCTGGGCGGCGATGGCGGCGACGTGGTGCGTATCGAGCGCACCGATGGCGTGGCGCGGAGGAACTGACCATGAGCCAGGATGACACTCCCGACCTCGCCGCTCCGCCGGCGGGCAAGGTGGCGCCCGAGGCTGTGGCGCTGCGTGCCCAGCCGCGTCCGGTCACGCGCCTGAACCGGCGCACGCTGGCCATCCTCGCGGGCGGCCTGTCGGTCGCCGTGCTTGGGGCCACGATCTGGTCGCTGCAACCGCATCGGCGCGGTACGGGCGAGCAAACCGAGCTTTACAACGTCGATCGCGTCTCGAAGTCCGAAGGGCTGGATGCGCTACCGACGGACTACTCGAAGCTGCCGCCAGCCTTGCCGCACGATGTACCCGAGCTGGGGCCGCCGCTGCCGGGCGACCTCGGCCCGGTCATCGTGAAGTCGCAGCAGCCGGTGACAGCCGCCTACGCGGCTCCCGGCCACGACCCGAACGATGCGCTGCGCAAGGAAGCCGAAGCTGCCGCAGCATCGTCCGTGTTCTTCCGCTCGGGTGCGCAGGCGGCCGCGCCGGTCGCGCAGTCGCAGGCCGCCACCGCGCCGGGCTTCGCCGCCAATGCGGCGTTCGACCCGATGGCCGCCGGGCCGGCCTCGACGGCGGCCCAGCCTGCCGATCCGACCGCCGTGCAGAACCGGCAAGACCAGAAGGAGGCTTTCCTGAAAGGCGGCTCTACGGAAACCCGCAATTCCGGCAACCTGACCCTGCCGGCTTCGCCGTATCAGGTCATGGCCGGAACGGTGGTTGCCGGAGCGCTGGTGACGGGCATCAAGTCGGACTTGCCCGGCGACGTGATCGCCACTGTGACAGAGCCGGTCTATGACACGGCCACCGGGCGTTTCCTGCTGATCCCGCAGGGTTCGCGCATCCTGGGCAAATACAACAGCCAGGTCAGTTACGGGCAGAGCCGCGTTCAAGTCGTCTGGAATCGGATCATTCTGCCGGACACGTCTTCGTTGACGCTCGACAATCTGGCCGGCGCAGATCCGGCCGGCTATGCCGGCCTGGAAGACGATGTGGACTACCACTGGGGCCGCATCTTTGCCGGTGCGGCGCTGACGACCCTGCTGGGCGTCGGCGCCGAACTGGCCGCGCCGGAGAATCGACAAGATGGCGATCGCGTCATCATCGCCGGGCGTGACAGTTTGCAGGACACGGTGAATCAAATCGGCCAGGAAGTGACCCGGCGCAACCTCAACATCCAGCCCACCTTGACCCAACGGCCCGGCCTGCCGGTGCGGATCATCGTCAACCGCGACTTGGTGTTGCGGCCGTACCAGCCGCTGTTCTTCAATCGGGGGACTTCACGATGAGCACAACCAAGAAGCTGCGGCTGGGGCCGCTGCCCAAGACCGAAAGCGTCAAGCTCACCTTTGCCTGCCCGGCCAGTCTTAAAACCGACCTCGACCGCTACGCCGCGCTGCACGCGCAGGCGTATGGCGAGGCAGTCGATGCGGCGACGCTGATCCCGCACATGCTGGAAGCGTTCATGGCGGGGGATCGGGGATTCAGAAAAGGAGGGGCAGGCAAGGCCGCCCCGCCGAAGCCGAGTTGACGATGCGGACGCCTCTACCATCCGCCCACGATGAAAGCGCAGCCCAAGGGCTGCGCTTTCGCTTTGAGCGGTGGCTTGCGATAGGCCGGGCTATGATGGCGGTGCGACCTTGCCCGCTCCGCCGCTCCTAGGCTTGCTACCGCGAAGCGCCTATGCGGCACCTAGCTCAAAACGCGGTAAGAGCACACCGAGGCCGAAATCTGGCCTAACCTATTGCCCCACAAGACCTTTCGTACCGTTGCATGTCCGCACTAACGACTTGACAGCGGACATTTTTTAGGATGTCGCGCTCCTCGGTCACCCGGGCCAGTTCGCGCTTCAGCTGGCGGATCTCGGCATCCTTGCCGGCATCGCCGGACACCTGTCGGGCCAACTGCCGCTTCCAGGCATACAGCGAATGCTGGCTGACGCCGAGCCGCTGCGAGACCTCGGCTACAGGATATCCGCGTTCGGTGATCTGGGCCACCGCATCACGCTTGAACTCATCACTGAAATTGGGCTTCCCCATCATTGCCTCCTGTCCTCAAAATTAGGATCGAAGGCGTCCAGAAATCTAGGGGCTACTCAGGGGGCGGTGGTTTCATCATGCAAAGGAAAGTTCATAGTTGGTCTCGCTCTTGCCTGTGGCCGTGATAGGCTTTTATGGATACGCATACATAATTATGCAAGGGGGTGCTATGGTCGTGATCTCAACAAGTTGCTTGTCGAAGCGACCGTTGCGCAGGCCAACGCCATCATGATGGAGCCTCCTGCCAAGGCATTAAGCGCCGCGTCATTTTGACTGGCGAAGCGAACGAGCGGAAACGTTACGACTTCCGCAAAGCTTGTAGGGTACATGGCAACCTCCTTGATCAAGGCTAAGGGGGCGACGCTTGACGTCGCCCCCACAACCACGAGATCAGAACTTGTAGGAAATACCGACCAGCGTCTGATGTCGTTCGCTATTGCGGCCATCGGAACCGAAGTCGCTGTAGCGATATTCAACCCGGGCCCGGATATTGGGCGAGATCGCATATTCTGCGCCTCCGCCGACCAGCCAGCCATCGCGATTGTCACTGCGAGTTGCTATACTGCCAGCCTGCTCGATCTCCGTCCGCACGCGGCTGTTGGCATAGCCGCCACGGGCATAAATCAGCACATCATCTGTTACGAGATAGCCTGCCCGAGCTGTCAGATCGAAGCTGTAGCGTTCATCAAGCGTGATTTGATTGCCAGCAGATCGACCCGCGCTGCTGTCATCCAAGGCGATGCTGAAGCCCGCTTCGGCGCCAAGAACCACGCGGTCTAGGACCTTGTGATCATAGCCCGCAAAAGCGCCGATCACGACCGAATCGCGGGCCACTTCGCCATCAAGGGGTTGCCCCCCTTCCGTGCGCCCGGCCGCTTCGGCCCGGTTCCAGCCAGCGCTCGCCCCGATGAACGGGCCCTCGAATGGCTGTGCATCCTGCGCAAAGGCGGGAGTGGCGGTTGCCGCAAGCGCAATGGCTGCGAGAATTGCATGCTTCATGATTGTTTTCCTTATTCTCAGATGGGGAGGAGAACGATGTGATGAGGTGAGTCTTGTCTTAGCGTGCCCTGGCCGCTGCGAGGCTGTCGGCCGCAGCCCACAGCGACAAAGCAAAGAGGCCGATGTCCTTGAGCAGAAACTGGCCGGGCAGCACCGAAATGCCGAGTCCGCCGACGCTTGGCTCAAACACGCCGGGCGTCGTCAGAAAGAAGCTCGATGTCAGGACAAAGGTTGCCGCCGCCGCCAGTGCTCCGTAATGCGCGAGCCGCGGAGCCACGAACCGAGCCGAGATAAGCAACCCGATGACGACCTCGATGCCGCCGATGATGTTAGAGATGCCCTGGCCAGAGAAGATCCCGAGCAGGAACGAAATGAAAGGGCTGTTGGCGATCAGCCCATTGATGGCCTCGGCTTCGTAGGCGGTGAACTTCATCGCCCCAAACCAGACGAAGATGACCGGCAGGGATAGGTAGACTGCCGTGCGTGCAGCATTTTCAAGCGCGCCCGAATTGATCGGCGCAGCGCCCTCTTGGGTAATTGTTGTCATGACGAACTTCCTTGTGTCAGCTGTGGCCAAGGGCCTCAGGCTGCGGTGGCCACGACCGGAAAATCGATGTCGGTCTGGGCAATGTGGTTGATGTAATTGGTGAAAATATTGGCGACGACATTGGCTGTCACTTCGATGATATCGCCATCGTCAAGGCCAGCAGCTCGCGCGTCGGCAAGATCGGCATCAGTTAGATGGCCCTTCTCGGCAACGATCCGCGAGGCAAGCGCCAGAATGGCCGCAAGGCGCGGGTTGCCCGATGTCCCGTTGAGGTTGGCAAGAATTTCTTCCTGGCCGACCTTCATCGAAGCCGAAATGGCGCTGTGGGCCGAGGCGCAGTAGTCGCAGCGATTGGCCTTTGCGACCGTCAGCGCGATTGCTTCGCGGGTCTTGGCATCGAACGTGCCTTTGCCGAGCGCGTCACCGAGGCCAAGCAGCGCGGAAAGCACGGCCGGGCGCTGCGCGGTCGTGCGGTACAGATTGGGAACCATGCCGACTTTGCCCTTGATTGCGGCAAACAGCGCTGCTGCTTCGGGCGAGGCATTGGTGTCGAGAACGGGATTGATACGGGTCATTGTGCATCTCCTAGTAAGTTACCATATGGTAACAATTAGATCAAAAGAGAGGCGCAAGAAGTCCGGGTATGGCCACTTGCGCCGTCTCGAGAATCGCTCTATATGTTACGGACCAGTCAGTCAACAAAAAAGTTCGCGCTATGGGCAGACCCAAAAATTTCGACCCCGAAACAGCGATTGCCGCCGTTAAGGAACTGTTCTGGCTTCAGGGCTACGAGGGCACCTCGTTGCACGATATCGAACTTGCGACCGGCCTCGCCAAGCAAAGCCTCTATCGTGAATTCGGCGACAAGCGCGGGATCTATCTGGCGGCTCTGCGACACTACGAGCAGCACGAGGCCGCCGAGGCCGCTCGCGTCCTTGCCCAGCATGATAACCCGCGCGACGCATTTGCGGCGCTGTTTGCGATTGTCATCGCAGAGGCTGAGTCAAGTCATCGGCGCGGCTGCTTCCTGTGTAACGCCGGAGCTGACCGCACCATGATTGATCCTGCGATAGGGACTGCCGTGTCGGACGCAATGGAACGCCTCGCCTTTACCTTTGCCCGAAAGCTTGACGACGCGGACCCCTTACTCGGACGCGCCCGCGCCTTGGTCGCATTCTACGTGGGGCTTCGGATCTCGGTTCGTGCCGGGTGTGCTTTCGATCCTCTCGTCGCCACGGTTCGGCACGGCATCGGCGTCTTTTTTCACGACCACAAATAAGCGCGCGATTGCGAGCCCCGCATGTAACCCGATGCAAGAAATCTGCGAAACCGGCGACGAGAATTGCAGCTAGAGCCATTTGTTTGCCGGTACTCCTGAATGACTGTCGCGCCAAAATTCCTCCCTCTTCACCGCCATCACGTTCCAACCGAAGCATTGCGACAGCCCGCTAACCCGAAGGGACGAGAAGCCCACGGGTCGCCTCGGTGCTGGCCGAGATAATCCCCCCGCGCAAAACACCCCCATTGCGAAGGGAAAGTGTCATACCCGGGCGCCTCAGCGACGGAGTTGTGACAGTCTTGGCCAGCGCCGTTTTTTCCTGCATGATCAAATCGTGACGAGCTACGGGCACGTCACAAGAAGCGGGCACCCTTGGCCTTTTGCTCACGGCCCGGATGGGTAACCTTCCTTCTCGTATGAACGAACAGTATTCTGAAGTGGCAAGCAAGCCCGCGCGCCGCGACAGGAAATGCGTCAAATTATCATGTCCAATACCCACACGCTTATCGACGAATTGGTCTGCGAACTCGAGCCGGTCCGTCCGCTTAAGCAAACCCAAGGTTTTGCCGTAGCCATCGCCTCGGCGGGCTTGGGCTTGTCTGCAATGATCGGACTGTTCGGGATCAGGGCTGATCTTGCCGCCGGCCAATTCGAACCCAGCCACCTGATTGCCACCGGGCTATACCTTTTGCTTGCGACTGCCTCCGCCGGTAGCGTGGTGACAATGAGCCACCCGAGAGTTGGAGCCGTCCACACTGGATGGATGTGGCCTGCGGCAATGGTCACCCTTTTGCCGATTGCTGCACTTCTGTTTGCGTTTAGCCAGCGTCAGGATCTGCTTGCGCACGAGTCCGTCGCGCACGGGACGGTGTGCTTCACGATTGTCGGTAGCACTTCTGCGATCGTCATGGCTTCGCTCATTTGGTGGCTGCGCCGCGGTGCACCGACCTCTCCCGAGCAGGCAGGCCTTTTGACCGGCCTCGCCGCGGGCAGCTTCGGGATCTTCACGTTCTCCCTCTATTGCCCGGAGAACGACATAGTCCACATCTGGCTCTGGCATTCTGTCGCTCTATTCCTTGCGACGGCAATAGGTCGCCTGATTGTGCCTTCGTTGGTTCGGTGGTAGTGAATGCAAAGCCAATCGGGTTCGTTGGTGATCGGCTCGATGAATTGCCCACTGAGCCAGTTGAGCCAGCCCGTGATCGGCAACGCCTGCAAGATCGCGCTGATTGTCGGCACTTGCCTCAACGCGCTCAATCAGCGCCCACTTATATGGCAGGGGCAAAGCATATCCTGGGGAGCATTCGCACTCAACTTTGCCGTCCCATTTCTGGTTCCTAGCTACAGTGGTGCCAAAGTGCTCAAGAGCGGCCCTGAGAAGCATTGAAGTGCGTCTCAATTGATTTCCTCGATTGTAGCCGGACGTGAGGATTACGCCATTTCGCCTGGCGCCCCCCAGACCAGACGCCGATGGTCGAATCCCCCCTCAAGTGAGGGTTTGATGACCGCAAAATAGGGCGAGACATCAAAGTCACGCGGCGTGAATAAACTGTGGTGCCGGATATGAAGGATTTCACGGACGCAGCCGTCGCAATCAGCATCCTCGGCGATCTCCTTCGTTATCTGTGGCAGGATCGGATAGCGGATCGACTGAAACGCGCGCGCAATCAAGGTTGAGCAAATGGCTTTGGTCGGCTCGCCACTGCCCAAGGCGATCATGCGTCGTCTCCAGCCCACTGGGACCGGCGGCGTAGGCCAAAGGTAGCGAGCAAGATCGATGACGTTCGCAAGATCATATTCATCGCCGATATGAGCTTGTGCGAAAGCAATAACCTCTGCAACTTGCTCATGGGCGAGACCAAGCGGGCGACAAATCCGCGTATGCTTGTCGGTAAACAAGGCTAGTGACACCTGCCGAACACCGTCAACAACATCCGCTTCGACAAACTGCGGTAAACTCCCGGTGAGTGGGTCGTAAGCCGAAATGCACAAAGCGGCGTGAGACCATGTCGACTGCGTGAGGTATTTTATAGCCGTGCTGACCCGCTGTCGCCCTTCGACCAACAGAACATCGCCCGGACGAAGGCTATGTGCGAGTGCAGCTGGGTCGGTTGGAATTGCCGAGTAAGGCGCTCGCGACGGGGCCGTAAGGAAACCAGCCAGCATTCGCCCAACGGTTCGCAGTATGGCCCCCATACCTTATACCGATGCAGCGAGCAGATGTGACCGGGCCATGTCACGCAACACCCCCGCCTCGAGCTGAGCCTGCTCGAGCTGGGCCGCAACCAGATCGCCCATAGAAACCAGCCCGGCTGCTTCACCTGCCGCATTGCGGACAATCGCGTGGCGAGACCGCCTGCGGGTCATGACCTCCATGATCGTGCCGACCTCGTCTTCGCACGTGCAGTTGGTGAGACTGATCCGCATGTAGAGCGAGACGGGCAAATGAAGCCCGTATATGCCTCGAGTGGCAATGGCCGTCATCAGTTCGGCTTGCGAGATGATGCCGATGATTGTACGAACTTCCTCGTCGTGAACCCCAATTGATCCGATCGCTTCACGATGCATGATTTCCACAGCTGCTAGCAGCGGTGTATCCTGGGACACCGTTTCGAAGTTCCGACCTTTACGGTTGATGATGGACGCGATTTTCATGACAGGTGCTCCTTTGTAGAACCCCCATCATGTCTTCGTCCCGTTGGATCAGGTGGTTACACGACTTCCTGATATCGCCATTATTGCGTACGCCTAAAGCAGGACGCAGGTCCCGTCGTCAGCTATGTCCGTCGGACCGGTGTAATGGACCGAAATAGCGGCAAGCCCTTCTTCCAATCGCGAAAGCGAACGCGTCATGTGATGTGACAGGAGTAGGCGCTGCGGTGAGATCACGGCGGCCATTCGGCCGATCTCGCCGGGGGGGCGATGCAGACCTATCGGCTGTCCTTCGCCTTCCGGGATCACGTGGTGAGCGACCAGCAAGTCAGGTGACAGATCTTTCAGTGCGAGTTCGAAACCTGCCGAAAACGCGCTCTGGTCACTCGCAAAGACGATCCGTCGGCCCTTCGCTTTGACGACGTAGCCGAGACTTGGCACCTCGCCGTGATGGACGGGCACCGCCGCGACTGTCAGGTCGGGCGTGATCTCGATCGAGGTCAGGATGCCATTCTCGGTATCATCAGCGGCAATTTCCCGCACGATCATGGGTCGCCGAGAATCGCCTCCGTCGAGGTAACCGTGAAGATATGGCCAGGCACTGTCGCTACGCCCAAATTGCGCGGCAAGAAAAGCCTTCGCCCCGGGAAAAACGCTTGCCCCGGCAGGGCCTATGAAGATCAGGGGCTCGCTCGTTTGTTCGAAACTGCCCGAATTCAGGATCCCCACCAGTCCGGCGCTGTGATCTGCGTGAAAGTGACTTAATGCGATTGCCTTCAGGTCTCTAACCTTGAGACCTGCTTCACCGAAGCGGATGAAACTTCCAGGACCCGCGTCGATCAGCAATTGGCCTTGGCCGTCAATCCACACGACATAGCTTGTTCCGGCACGGCCGCCTTCGGCGATTGGACCACCAGATCCAAGAACTTGCACGCCGACATCAGCCGCACGGCAGGCATCGGCATCTACACGTGGCAATGGAGGATTGTCGGCATGGGTGCTGCTGCCAACCGGCGTCGCTGCGATGAGGCACATGGCAAGGCATGGTCCGCGCAGTAGCCAACCCGTTCTTACGGTTGAGGGAAGTTCCATTCGCTTTCCTCGTAATCGCCGTCATGACGCGCTCTTCAGGCCCGTCTCGCCACGTTCTGAAGGTCCCACACGCATTCAGATTGTTGGTTACCGTCGCATGCTTTACCCATCTTGCACAATCTCTGAATGTCGCCTGACCAGCGAACAGCGGTCCTCCGCGCAAAAAAATATTCCTATCGGTAACCCCGCGGACAGGTGACGCGAACAAACCCGTGTGAGCCAATGAGGCCCACGCAGGATACTCGAAAGGACTCATTATGAAATCCACGCTCGGAATTGCCGCTGCCTCGCTTGCGTCGCTGGCCGCCGCTTCGCTGATCGCTGCCACGCCCGCCACTGCCCAGAGCGGCGGCGCGAAGGAAAAGTGCTACGGCGTTGCGCTCAAGGGCAAGAACGACTGCGCCGCCGGCCCTGGCACAAGCTGCGCAGGCACCTCGACCGTCGACTACCAGGGCAACGCCTGGAAGTACGTCGCCAAGGGCGAGTGCGTGAAGATGGGCGGTTCGCTCGTTGCCAAGAAGGGCAACGAAAAGCCCGTTCCCCAGAAGGGCTAAAGCCCTCGGGTCGCCCCGGATGCTGGCTGACATGCCGACCCCGCTCTCCCTGCCCCCCCATGTCGGGGTCGGACTCAAGCCGCAGCATTATGCTGAGGCCCTTGAGGAAGTGTCGGCCAGCATCCACCCCCGGGGACAGCCTCCGGCTTGGTTCGAGGTTCATCCGCAAAACTACTTTGGTGCAGGCGGTCCGCCGCATCGCTGGCTTGCAGCCTTTGCAGAGATCGCACCCCTGAGCTTTCATTCGGTCGGCCTATCACTTGGTAGCGTCGAAGGAGTCAATCAAGACGAATTGTCCCTGCTCTCAGCGCTATGTGAGCTTTATGCTCCGGCAATGGTTTCCGACCATCTGAGCTGGAGCGGTAACGCGAGCAATCGCTACCCCGATCTTCTTCCGGTGCCTTACACCGCAGAGGCACTCGATCATTTCGCTGGGCAGGTCAGTCTTGTGCAGGATCGGCTTGGCCGCACCATATTGGTTGAGAACCCCTCGCGCTACCTTGCCTTTGTGGGCGACACCATGAGCGAAGCCGACTTCCTCCACGACTTGTGCCGACGCACTGGTTGTGGACTACTGCTTGACATCAACAATATCGAGGTCTCGGCCACCAACCTCGGGCTTGAAGCAGCAGCGATGGTCGATGCGATTGATCCCGCGCTTGTTGGTGAGGTCCATCTCGCCGGACACGCGCGCGAGGATCATGAGCACGGACCGCTGCTGATTGACGACCACGGTTCGAAAGTTTCCCCCGTGACGTGGCATCTCTTTGAAAGATTTCTCCTACGCTCCGGTCCCGTTCCAGTGCTGATCGAATGGGACACAAACGTCCCGGATTTCCCGGATCTACTTGCCGAAGCGCAAGTAGCCGATGCCGTCATGAAGCGTGTCGCGCGCCTGCGGCAGTCACTGCGCAGCTACCCTCATGCTGTCGCTTGAGCGCGGTCAGTCACAGGTGATGGCGGCTCTCGACCTCGGGCCCGCACACCTGCCGGCAGGTCTTTTCACAGGGCCCCCAGAGCGGGTGCTGGCCGGAATGAAGGTCCATGCCAACACAATCTCGCACGCTAGGCTGATAGCATTGGAAGACACGTTTCCGCGCACGCGTGAGGCAATCGGCGATCAGAAATTCAACGAACACTCCCGGCTGTTCCTCCAGCAGCCGGGAGTGACCGCGCAGCCGCTTGCGGACATCGGTTATGGCTTTGCGTCATTTCTGGAATCGCAGGCCGGGGCGACAGGGATCGCAGATCTGGCGCGCTTCGAATGGTTTTGGCTACAAGCTTTTCATGCTGCCGATGCACCTCCTCTTGCGCTGAACGATCTTGCCGGGATGGCCGAGGAAGAGTTGCTTGGCTTTGAACTCCTGCGCCACCCGGCGGCGGTGATATCACGGTTTGCGCCGCTAGTGCATGAGTTGATCGGCGCCGAAGTCCCTGGGATTTGTGAGACTGAAGCCATTCTTATTGCACGCCCGGATGCCGATGTGCTGATCGCTCCGGCTACCCGCCTCATGGCCGAGCTCTTGAGGATCGCCGAAACTCGCACTGCCATCAGTAACCTTTTGATCGCTTGCGGCGAAAGCCTACCTGGCGAAGGTGAAGATGCGGAAAAATCAATGCAGGCCTTAGTCGCATTGATCAATGCCGGTGCGCTGACAGCCGCATAAGACTGGAATAGGGGGAACACAATGCGAGCCATTTTCCGAAGCTACGACCAACTCACGAAGCTCGTGGGCGGGCGCATCTTTGAGAGTGCGGTGCTGCTTCTCGTGCGGGTGTCATTATCGGGCATCTTCTGGCGATCTGCCCGGACGAAGGTCGAAGAGGGCAGCTGGCTGACGATCAGTGATACAACCTATTTCCTGTTCGCCGAGGAATATTCCGGGGTGCCTTTGCCCACTGAACTAGCCGCGCAACTGGCTACTGTCTCGGAGCATGTTTTCCCGATCCTGCTGGTACTGGGTTTGCTGACAAGGCTATCGGCTTTTGCGCTCCTGGCAATGACGATGGTGATCCAAATCTTCGTCTATCCTGAAGCCTGGTGGAGCGTGCACGCACTCTGGTCTGCGCTCGCTCTGGTGCTGATAGTACGGGGTGCTGGCGCACTCAGCGTCGATGCGCTGCTGCTGAAGGTGCGGACCAAATGAAGGCCGATGAAGTCTCGCTCGCGCGACTCATGGCGATGTCGCAGGCAGGCGACCGGCAAGCATATGCCACGCTGCTCGATGCCTGTCAGCGATGGCTGCGCGGCTACTATGCCCGCCGCATAGCACCCTCTCAGCTCGATGATCTGGTGCAGGATACGCTGATGGCGCTGCATAACAAGCGCGCCTCGTGGGACTCAACGCGTCCCTTCCTCCCTTGGCTGGCGGCAATCGCCCGCTATCGCTGGGTCGATCATCTGCGCAAACTTTACCGGGCCGGAGAATGCGAACTCGGTTCTGACTATGCTTGCCACGACGACGAACCGGCGATTTCCGCTCGCATAACTCTAGACCGTTTGCTGGAAGTGCTTCCTGATCCGCAGGCACGCGTTATCGAACTGGTGAAAATTCAGGGGCTAAGCATTGCCGAAGCCTCCACCGCGACCGGACAAAGCGAATCTCTGGTCAAAGTCAACATCCACCGCGGGCTCAAAAAATTGGCCCACATGATTGAGAAAGCTTAAGTGATGGCTCAAAATTCCGAAGCCCTCATCACCCAACTGGTCGGCGGTCTGGAGCCGGTCAAGCCGTTGCGTTTTTCACGCGGAATCGGCTACATTCCTTTGACGGCGGCAATTTCAACGGCACTGATCCTAAGCTTGTTCGGCCTTCGCCCCGACCTTCAGGCGTGGCAAGTTGCGCCAATCCCCCTGATCGCCACCGGATTGTTCCTGGGGCTAGGCACTGCATCCGGTGCCACAGTGGTTGTCATGAGCCGTCCTGGCGTTGGTATTAGCCACAATGGCTGGGCGTGCGCGGCTGTACTGGCTGCATTGCTGCCGTTCGCAGGCATGATTGTCGCGATGAGCAACAGCAATTCGCTTTTGTCGCAAGACAGCATCGCCCATGGTCTTGATTGCTTCGTTATCGGCACCGGTGGTTCAGTGTTGGTGTTCGGGACCTTGGTGTGGTGGCTGAGAAGGGGGGCGCCGACATCACCGGATCACGCAGGCTTGGTGGCTGGGATTACCGCAGGTAGTTTTGGCATCTTTGCTTTCGGACTACATTGTCCTGAGAATGACATTGTGCACATCGGTGTGTGGCACAGCGCCGTTGTACTCATGGTTGGCGCGCTTGGCAGGCTGATCGTGCCACCTCTTGTGCGTTGGTAAGATTGGCAGGATGATGGATGCGGTCAATAAAGCATGATGATCGTCATATTTGTCTCACCCGCTTGAATTTACCTAGGGTCAGGACCCATTAAATTGTTTGCATGAGGGGTGATTGGTTGATTCAATGTTGGCGTCAAGGAGGCGCTGTCGATGGATCATCCTTATTTGCTGAGCGAAGCGCAGATGCGCCGGATCGAGCCATTCTTTCCGCTATCGCATGGTATTCCACGGGTCGATGACCGGCTGATTGTGTCGGCGATCATCTTCGTCATCAAGAACGGACTGCGGTGGCGCGATGCACCGCGATCCTACGGGCCGCACAAGACGATCTACAACCGGTTCATCCGTTGGAGCCGCCTTGGCGTGTTCAACCGCATCTTTGTCGAGCTGGCGGGCAAAGCCGGAGAGCCAGACCGGATCATGATCGATGCGACACACCTCAAGGCCCACCGAACGGCGGCAAGCCTCTTAAAAGGGGGGCTCTTCCCCGATGTATCGGGCGCACCAAGGGCGGCTTGAACTCCAAGCTCCATGCCGTGTGCGACGGTGAAGGCCGCCCCATCGTGATGATGCTCACCGAAGGCCAGATGAGCGACCACAAGGGCGCTGTTCTGTTGTTCGACGCATTACCCAACGCCAAGGAACTTCTGGGCGACAAGGGCTATGACAGCGACTGGTTCCGCGCCGCGCTGACAGCGCGCGGAATCACTCCCTGCATCCCGCCAAAATCCAACCGCAAAGTGCAATATCGCTACGACAAGGCGACCTACAAAAAGCGTCACCTGGTCGAGAACTTGTTCGCCAAAATCAAGGACTGGCGGCGCATCCACACACGCTATGATCGCTGTGCGCATACCTTCATGTCAGCAATCTGCATTGCCGCAACCGTCATCTTCTGGCTCAATCAATGAGTCATCGTGTAATTGCGGCTGCTTCCCTCGGACCTTGGTTGAGGCGCACACTTCTGGTTGTCGAATCCTGAAGGAAGGAAACAGCCGTGAAGCACTATGCCGGATTGGACCTGTCGATGGAATCCACGCAGGTCTGCATCGTTGACGAAAATGGTCGGAAGCTCGTGTCGGAAAAGGTCGAGAGCACTCCAGAGGCTTTGGCCGCGATGCTTGAGCGATACCGTCCGATCGAGCGGGCAGTGATCGAAACGGGGCGCATGTCGCCGGCAATCTGCCTTGGCCTGCGTGAACTGGGAGTTCCAGTGGTGTGCATCGATGCCCGGCAGGCGCACCAGAGCCTCAAGGCAATGAGGGCGAACAAGACCGACCCTCACGACGCCGCCGGCCTCGCACAGTTGGCACGAACCGGCTTTTACAAGGAGGTGCACGTAAAATCTCTGGCAGCGCACGGGGTGCGCAGCGTCATCACCGCACGCAGCCATCTGGTGGAAGCGCGTGTCCGGCTCGACAACACGATCCGCGGTCTCTGCGCTACGTTCGGCTATCGGCCCGGCGCAGGTCAGGGGAAGGCCTTCCTCGAGCGGATCATGCAGGCTGCCCATATCCCGGGCCTTGGCGACGCCATCGCATCCTTGCTGTCCGTGCGCGCTGAACTGGTCGAGCAAATCAAGGAAATGGACCACCGCCTGCGTATCATCGCCAGCCAGTCACAGGCTTGCGAAATCCTGATGACCATACCGGGCGTGGGCGTGCAGACATCTGCTGCCTTCGCCGCCGCAGTCGATGAAGCCGGACGCTTCCGACAATCACGCGATGCCGGGGCCTACTTCGGCCTTGTGCCCCGACGCCATCAGTCGGGCGAGCTCGACTGGACCGGCAGGATCACCAAACAGGGCGATGGGACCGTGCGCAAGCTGCTGTACGAAGCTGCCAACTCGATCCTCACCCGAAGCCGGGAAACCTTCGCGCTCAAGACATGGGCCATGAAGATCGCTAAGCGTCGCGGCCTGAAGAAGGCTCGCGTTGCCCTTGCCCGCCGTCTTGCTGTCATCATGCATGCCATGCTGCGCGACGGTACTTTGTTCCAAGCGTGAGGTAGGGTAGAATCTGTTTGCCAGCGGTGAAGCGTCAAAGCTGATCCGAGGGCGGTGTCCCGAGAGGGAACGCAGGGACGAACGATCTGCGAAGGTAGTCAGATGGGCTGTAAAGCCCGCATCGAGTCAATGCAACGTTCGCCTCTGTGAGACCCGATACAGCACGACCAGGCTTCGCCCCGGCCAGTGCGGACAGATCCATGAAACCCTCAAGGGATCGGCACCGCCAAGCTCTGCAATTACAGATCCTGACCCTAGTTCGCCGAGCAGAAACAGCATCGCTGCGCCGGCCACCGCTATCGAAACGAGCGCCTCGATCGACTGCTGAAGACCCAGTTTGCGGACCCGCCGAACACGGCCACGGGTCGTATCGACCAGCACCGCGAGCAGAACCAGGTCAGCGCAGGCCGCGAGCAGCGTCTCGCACAGGATTCGGCGCACCGCGATATCGAGCACGATCTCGGGGGCCAGCAGCTCGGGCAGGTTCAGCCAGATCAGGCTGGCGATCGCGCCGACCATGAGCTGATAGAAAAACGTGACCGTCGAAAGACTGCGGTCCTCGCCGGAAAAGCGGTCTATTGCCAGGACATGCCCGATGGCCAGCAGCACCGCCATCGGATGCCCCCACCACCATAGCGAAGGCAGCATGGTGGCGACTGCCGTGACCAGGCCTGCCTTCAATCCGAACCAGCGATAGGCGAGCAGGTAGAAAAGCGGGCCGAAATAGAATTCGAACCCCGGCGCGGCGATCAGTCTGATCGCCGAAAGACCAGTAGCGGCGGCAAGCGCCAGCAGCGCCATCGGCCACAGATAGGGCAGCACAACACGAAAGCCCTGGGGATAGTTGACGCTCAGCATCGCACTGCCTCCGCTGCATCGGCAACGATCCGGCGCAGGGTCTTTGCATCGATCGGCTTGTGCAGAAGGCCTGTGGTGATTGATGCGATATCGCGCTGCGCCGCCGCCGTAAGATCGACATGCGCGGTCATCAGATAGCAACGGCCGGTCGCAGGGGCAGTGGCCAGATCGCCCAGCGCCCGGAGCACGTCGAGCCCGCTTTCGGCGCGCAGCTTGTAGTCGCACAGCACCAGATCGAACGGCTGCAGCTTCCAGGCATGCATCGCCTGTGTGCCGTCGGGCACGCCGATGGCCATCGCGCCGAGCGCCCTGAGCAGCTCGACCAGTTCGCCCCGCAAGGCGTCATCGTCTTCGACGATAAGGATATTCGGCGTGTGCACGCTGGTCACCCTTACCAAAGATGGTTGATCAAAGGTTAATCGAGCGCCTGTTCCAGGCGTTCGCGCAGCTGTTCCAGCGGGGTATGGGCGATTGCCGACTGCGGATCCTCGGCGCGCAGCACGGCCGCGAGCGCAAGCTGTTGCTGGCCGATCATGTCGAGCGCCTGCAGGCTGTTCATGTGTGCGGCGACCAGCGCAGGGTCGCTGCACAGCAACGCGCCCAGTCGTTCGATCTCTTGCCGGGCGCAATCGAGCTCGTCCGCGATCTGCAACCGCAGCTTGTGCGAGAGTGCCGCCCTGCTCATGCTGCAGCCCTGGTCGTCAGGCCCTGGTGCGCCAGGTGAGCCCAGCAGCGGCGAGCCCCGGCTCGCTTGTGATTGGGCGTGATCATCGTCCAGCCATCCCTCTCGATCCAGCCTCAGGCAGCCTCCAGAACTGCGGCCATATCGGCCCCCGCGCCCATATATCCGAGCTTCAGGATCATGGCCATGCGGTCTTCCACGCTCGCGAGCCCCTCCAGCATGTTTTCGGTATCCGGCCCGCCCATGTTCGGCGGCGGCTGGATCGCCGAATCGTCGACCGTGACGATATCGTTGACGCTGCCGACAATGAGCCCCGTCATCTGTCCTGCAATCTCGACGACGATGATCACGTTACGCTCGTTGGGCTCGACCCGGCCCCAGCCCAGCCGTTCGGAAAGGTCGATCACCGGAAGGACCAACCCGCGCAGGTTCACCACGCCGCGGACGAACGGTGGGGCATTGGGGATCGGCGTGGTCGGCGTCCAGGCGCGGATTTCGCGAACAGCCATGATGTCGACGGCGAGCATCTTGGCATCGATCTCGAACGTGATGAGCTGTATCTGCATCGGTTTTCTGCCTCAATGGATCACACGGCGGATGGCCGAGTTGAGCTTTTCCGGATCGAACGGCTTGGCGATCCACCCCGTGGCTCCTGCTGCCCGCGCCCGCGCCTTGCTGGCGGGCGCGCTTTCAGTGGTGAGGACCAGGATGGGGAGATCGCGCATGGCCTCGCGGCTTCTGAGCTGCTCGATCAGCGCCAGGCCATCGAGCCGGGGCATGGTGATATCGGTAATGACCAACTTCGGCTGATGGGTCTCCAGCCATTCAAGCGCAGCGAGCCCGTCCTCGGCTTCCACGACCTTGTGGCCCGCTCCGGTCAGCGCCTCGCGCAACACCATTCTCAGGCTTGGGCTGTCATCCACGGTGAGTATCGCCTTGGTCATCCTACCCCCTCCCCCATCAGAACAGTTCGACATCGCCGGTGGTAACCGGGACCCGCGCCACGGGGGCCTGCGGGACATCGCCCTGCACCGACCGGCAGCGCACCCGGCCGGTTGCAGGCTGCAGATCGAGCCGCCGAGCCTGCACCCCGCCGGTGTCCGACCGCACCAGCTCGATGCCATCCGCCCGCAGAAATTCCTCGGCAAAGCGGGTGTTCTCGGTGCCTATCGAGCGCATCCCGCTGTGCATGTTGGCCCCCCCATAAAGGTGCGCGCGCATGGTCGCCCTGACAGCCCCGAGCTTGATCATCTCGTTGACCAGCAGTTCCATCGCATACAGGCCATAGCGCCGTGCATCGTCGCCCAGGCCCGATCGTGAACTCGGCGGCGAGGCGAGCAGGAAATGGTTCATGCCGCCGATCCTGGCCACCGGATCGTGCAGGCAGCAGGCGATGCAGCTCCCGAGCACGGTGGTCAGCACCACATCGGGGTCGCGCGACACTTCGAACTCGCCCTGGAGCACATTGCGGCGGATCGTCATCGGGG